>Ga0209991_10000028_pt1 | contig 54026 bp, 56 predicted proteins | sample ChitaG_FD_183167 | JGI IMG/M metagenome (GOLD analysis project Ga0209991, IMG submission 183167) | Deep subsurface microbial communities from South Pacific Ocean to uncover new lineages of life (NeLLi) - Chile_00310 metaG (SPAdes)... | ecosystem: Environmental > Aquatic > Marine > Oceanic >... | reverse complement strand
TATACGCTAGTATGCAACTTGCAACCTTCTTTATCTTTCCTTCACTCGATACTCAATACTGTTTTTGCTCCTTGCATCTTGAAACCATCTTTATATCTTGTATTCTAATTGGTCAATTGGTGAATTGGTAAATTGGGCAATTGAATAATCTTGCATCTCGTATTTTAACCGGTAAACTGGCAAACCGGGTAACTGGCTAACTAAATTATCTTGTAATTTGTGTTTTAATCGGTCAATTGGTGAATTGGTCAATTGGTCAATTGTTCTTTACGATTCCTTCTTCAAGCTTCTCCACCACATAATCTATCTGCTCTTCCTTCAAATTATTAAAAAACGGCAAGGCAATTGTCCTTTCTGTCACATCCTCAGTAATCGGAAAATCTCCTCTCCTATATCCGAACATCTTTTTATAAAACGGCTGTAAATGTATTGGTGTAAAATAAGGCTTGCATTGAACTCCTTCCTGATTGAGATATTCAATTACACTATCCCGATTAATATCTTTATCTAATCGAATAACATAAACAAACCAGCTCATCCTGCTTACATAGGAAGCAATAAAAGGTACCTGCACTTCCTCCGCTTCCGCTAACTTTTCCCCATACATCCTCGCAACTTTTGCTCTCTTATCTAAAATCTCTTCAATCCTCTCCATCTGGGAACATCCTAAAGCAGCGCTCAGCTCATCCATCCGAAAATTATAGCCCAATCTTTCATGATCTAACCAGTCTCCACTCTCTCCTCTGCCCTGATTCCGCATACTCTGCGCCAGCCTGGTCAACTCTTCATCATCAGTTACTATAATTCCACCTTCTCCGGTTGTAATTTGTTTATTTGGGTAAAAGGCAAACACTCCTACCTCTCCCAAACTTCCTGCCCTCTTACCCTTATACTCTGCACCCAACGCCTCAGCAGAATCTTCAATCGATTTTAAATTATATTTCCTTCCAATCTCTTTAAATCTCTCCCAATCTGCCGGCTGCCCAAAGGCATCTACCACCAACAAAGCCCTTACTTTTGCCAATTCCTCGTCACTCAAACTCTCTAATTTCTCTTCAACTTTATCAGCATCCAAATTCAAAGTCTCTTCCTCAATATCTACAAATAAAGGCTTAGCTCCCTCAAATAAAATACAATTACTGGAAGCAATAAAACTGAAAGGAGTAGTAATAACCACATCGCCTTCTCCAATCTCCATTCCTCTAATTATTAAATGTAATGCGCTCGTTCCACTATTCACTGCCACAGCATATCTTGTCCCCGTATAACTTCCAATCCTATTCTCGAATTCCACCACTTTAGGACCAATACCCAAATATCTGGTCTTCATAACTCCCACAACTGCTTTAATATCTTTTTCTATGATATCCGGACTGGATAAAGGTACTTGCATAATATAATCCTCTTTTTGTTATATTTAATTACATTTAAAATATTTCATAAAATAAAAATTCTAAATAACTCTCCCTGGAACACCAAAAACCATTCTATTCGGTGGGACATCTCTCATAACTACCGAATTAGCGCTTACCTTTGATCTGTAACCAACCTTTTTACCTGGAATAATAGTAGCATGGGTACCAAGAAAAACATTATCTGCTAAAATTGAAAAACCAGTAGCAATAGAATAAGGAGAAAAAATACAATATTTACCAACTTTTACATCATGTCCACAAGAAGAATACATGTGCATCATAACAAAATCGCTTAAATGAACATTATCACTCAGTACAACAAACGGACAGATAATAACACCTTGCCCAATTGTTGCGGTATTTGGTACTATAGCTGTGGGATGAATTAAAGTCAAAAATATTGCATCTCTTTTCTTTAAAGTTAACACCACTCTTTCCTTTACATCAACATCGCCTATGGCAATAAGAAATCTATCCTGTTCTTCAATTACATAATCATTTATATTTCCAACTATACCAATATCTATATTATAGCCATCTATTGCTTTTTCGTTATCATCAATAAACCCTTTTATTCTATATCGATTGTTCGAAAAAGATTCTTTTCCCCACATATAAACTTCTCGACCAAATCCTCCAGCACCTACAATTATGACATCATACATTGTAAACCACTTCCTAAAATATTAATCTTTTTTTCTACTTCGCACTATATCCGCCATCCACAATTAAATTAGAACCAGTTATCCATCTTGCAGCATCAGAAAGTAAAAATGCGCTGGTGTTTGCTATGTCTTCCGGAATACCCAAACCCAAGGGATGCATATCTATTATTTCTTTTTTAGATTTTTCTGAAAGCCTTTGAAACATTTCGTTTGACATTTCTGTTTCTACTACACCAGGAAGGACACAATTAACCCTGATATTTTTCTTCGCTAACTCCAAAGCCATTGCCTTAACGCCTGGAATTAAAGCTCCTTTTGAACTACAATATCCAACTCTCCCTGGTTGCCCTAATATTCCCATGACAGAAGATATAAATACAAAACTTGCCCCCTCTTTATTTAAATATTTTTTCATAGAAATAACTCTTGCAATTTCAAATCCTGCGATTACATTTATCGCAAACATTTTTTCATAATAAGAAGGTTGCATGCCCTTTAAAGGCAAAATCGTTTCTATTCCGGCCGAATGAACAAATCCTGTTATTTTACCTATTTTCTCTACGGTACCGCCTACAATTCCTTCCAACTTATCATATTGAGTTATATCTTGTACAATAAAAGCATGTTTTCCTTTTTCTAATCTTCTAAAAATTTCATTAATTCTATCTTCATTTCTCGCAATTAAAATAACATTAGCCCCTAATTGACTAAAAGTTATTGCACATTGCCTTCCGATACCGGAAGATGCTCCAGTTACTATAATATTTTTATTATTTAGATTAAAATTATTTTTCAATAGTAATCTCCTTTCTATTATTTATAAAATCTTATCTTAAATTACTCCAATTTGAAACTTGCCTGACGCGACCCTTAAACAATCTTGATTGTTAAAAAAGAACTTAATTTCTATAACATTAAGCTCATCAAATATATTCATGACTTCTGCACAAAAACTCAATTTGTCATTAATATATACTGGTCTATGATATTTTATTTCTTGTTTGTAAATAATTACATTTTTCAAAGGTAATCTTTCGCCAATAAAATAAGATAAAAAACCATTAAGAATATTCCCATGTGTTACAACATCTCTAAATCCCTTTTCTATCGCAAATTCACGATTCGTATGGAGGGGATTCTTATCGTTAAAAATTGATATAAACCCCTTATATATATTTTCACTCACTAAAAACGTTTCATTAAATTTGCCACCTTCTTTTATTCTCATATTAATTCACCTTGTTAAATATATAATCACACATTTCACCAACATTTTTAAAACTATGGATTTCCTCTAATTTAAATTTTAATTTAAATTTTTTTTCTATTTCAACAATCAACAAAATATTATTTAATGAATCCCAATCTTCAATATCATCTGCGGTAGTATTATAATTTAAAACAATATCATCATCCTCTAATACATCAATAAATATATCTTGAACCCCTTTTAGTATTTCTTCCTTTTGCACTTACTATTTTTCCTTTATAAAAGTCTTTCTTTCTCGATAATCTTTAATATCTAATATCCATTTATCTTCTTCTTTTGCAAAACCAAACTCTTTAAGAATATCTTTTACCAATGTATTTTTAAGTGTGGGTAAATATTCACCAATTATTTTATTACATCCTTCGCTTGCAGCCAATTTTACTATCTTATTAAAAATAAATTCTTCCATTCCCCTTTTTAAAACCCTACAGCTTACGATTAAAGTATCAATAAATACTGAATCACTATCAATTTTTTTTAATATTACAATGCCTATTAATCCATACTCCCCAAATTTATCCTCTAATTTAAAATGCCGGGTAATATATTGATTCGAATCTCTTATTTTCTTTATATCTTGCTCGGTGTATCTTTTTGTTCTTAGATTAAATTGATTAGACCTTTGAGTAAGCTGAGCAATTCTTGGTATATAATAGTCATTAAATTCAGCAACTTCTGCAATCATATTTAAATTTCTTAGGTAATCATCTATAGTGGAAAAATTAATTTTAAATTTTGCTCTTTTCGCTTCATATTGATATTTTTTAGTCCTATCTGAATCTTCACCCGAGTAAGAGACAGTTTCAAACAAGTTTAAACGCCTTAAATAAGGAACATAATCAACCGGGTCTTCAGGTAATTCTGGTACGGTAATCTCCGGTATCATTTTTCTTATCATATTCCGTTCAAATGAACTATCATCTATAAACACCATAGAATCAAATCCAATATTTAAAACAGATTGAATATATTTTATATTATCAACCTTATTCTCCCAATTAACAACAAATATAGAAATATCATCAAGATGTAAAACCATGTCCGGATGATTTACAAATGGTTCTTTAGCAATTTTTTCCAAATTTTTACTACATATTACTAAAATTATTCCTCTTTCTTTTAACTGTTTTGCCCACATCTGAAGCCCAGAAAATGCCTTCCCTATTCCTAATTCACCAATTTGTATATTATTTATACCATCATCACCAATAATTCCACCCCAAACAGTATTGTCTAAATCTAATATTAAACATTTATTTATCTTTCCACTGGCAGCTTTAATAATACCTACTATATTCCTTGCAATCATAGGTAAAAAATTAAGTGCAAAAACTGTATTAGAAGAAATATACAATCTTGGGTCAAATGAATTATTTCGACCATTAATATTTTGCAATGTACAAACATCGTTAATGAAAATATTTTTATATTCTCGTGCTGCTTCCATTAAGTTTAAATTCAATTTTCGAATCTGATAAATAAATGCTGTTTCAACTTTATTACCATAATTCCCAAATACATTATCATTTACCTCTACATAATTAAAATTAATTATCTTGCAATTTAATCTACTATTAACTCTATTCCAAAGACTTTTTATCTTCTCAATTTTATTGTTAGCATAATTTGCTCTATGAATTTTACCTAATTTATAAAAATCATCCATTAATTTTTCAGTTGATTCAAATATTATTATGTATTCCGGATTAAATTTATAAAGACCCGAATTAAAATCGACTATCTGCTCTTCAATCTGCCTATAATCTGCTTCATAGATTTCGAAATTAATCTTCTCTGTATACCCATATCCCTTTATAGTTTGAACCAATAATTGAGTTGCTGAATCACCCAAGATAGCAATTTTTATCATTTTAAACCCTGAATAATCTTTTTTTAAGTTATTTCTTAACTCTTTGAAATTCATCATCTTTAATCCCCATTATTTACTTATGTGCTCAATAATAAATTTCTAATACTCGATTATTTTACAAAACTATATTTATCGATAGCGTAAAATATTCTTTCTTTATTTTTTTTAATATGAATATTGTTCCATATCAAAAAAATTGATTATTTTTCTGTCAGGATAATTTAAATTTTTCAGTTTATTCCTAATTTCTTTTTCATAAACACAGCTAGTGATTATAATAGCATCTATATTACGCTTTTTTATATTCACATTATTCACAACATCGTATCCTTCAAATTTCTCTCTTTGTTTATTTATATCATCGTCAACTAGAAACATTAATTTAAAATCTAATTTTGGCATATCTTTAATTACCTTAATTATAACCTTGGCTGTTTCTCCCGCTCCATAAAAAACACAATTTTTATAATTTCTTTTCACCAAATTTTCTACAAAAAGCTCGATATTTATTTTGGTTAAATTATATAATTCAAGTAACTCATTCATATAAGTAACCAATAAATAATTTTTCCTTTCACTCCCTCTTTTGGTAATTATATATTCAACATTTCTTTTTGTCTTTTTATTTTTTACCAAAAAACCTTCTTTCTCAAGTTGTTTTATATAGGTATTAATCATAGAAGGAGCTGAATGTATATAATGGGCTAATTTACTCTGGGTGATTTTATTTGAACTTTGAATTTGTTCCAACAACAATAATATTTTAAGTTCACTGGTGGGATTAAAAAATCTTAAATTTTCCAAAAAATCTATATTCATAACGGGCTCCCCATTCATTCGTCGAACGAATAAAACATCTAATAAAAAATATAACATAAAATAATTTATAATGCAAATATTTTATCATGCTTTCCCTTATCTTATTTATCTTCTGGATATCCTACATTAACACCATCTTTCCCATAAATCCCCTTTCTAGTAAAAATAACTACCCAAATAGTTTTAAATAATATTTTTAAATCTAACCATAACGACCAATGATCAATATACCAAATATCTAATTCTATCCGCTCTGGCCAAGATAAAATATTTCTACCGTTAATCAAAGCCCATCCGGTAATTCCTGGTTTCACTTCTAATCTTCGTCTATGTTCTTTAGAATATCGATTAACCTGTTCTAATAATGTAGGGCGAGGACCAACTAAACTCATATCTCCTTTAAATACATTAATCAATTGAGGCAATTCATCTATCCCCCATCTCAAATATTTTCCTACTCGAGTTATTCGACTATCATTTTTTGCTATCTCGTATCCCAATCCTATTTTTTCTGCATTATCAACCATCGTCCTCAACTTATAAGCTCGAAATATTTTACCACCCCTGCCAACTCTCTTCTGTCTAAAAAACACCGGTCCCTTAGAATACAGCTTAATAAATACTCCTATAACCACAAAAATAGGAAACAATAGAATCAATCCTATCCCACTAATCACCACATCAATTATTCTTTTAAGTACAATTATTTTTCTTTTTTTCTTTATTTTCATAATTTTACATTTATTTCTTTTTATCCATTTTTTAATTATTATTTTATCACAGCCTATATAATTTAATCAAACATTCTAAAAACAACATTCTAAAAACATCTTTCTTTAAGATAATTCTACTTTCTTTATTATCAATGGTCGATATGGAAAATGGAACAGTGGAAACCGATTTGAACGTAGTTTTTCACAATAACGCCTTTTTTTGCGTTGATATAAGTAAAGGCCCAATATCGGTTCGCCTAATTTGATATTTTCCTTATATCGAACAAGCCAGTTATATTTAGTCATTCTTCCTTCCTTATTTTTATGAAACTATATAAAGCAGTTCATACAATATATAAAACCCAATATCATATCGTTTGGATAACCCATTACCGAAGAAAGATTTTAGTAGCTAGGGTAAAGAGCTATCTGAAAATAAATTTTCAGGAAATAAGGAAATATTACCCTGATTGGGAATATACGGAGATAGTGATAAAGAATGATCATGTTCATCTGGTTTATGATTATTCCCCCGAAGTGTCGTATGTAAAGTAGTAGAAACCATCAAAAAGAATACCAGTAGATCTCTAAATAGGAAGTTTGCTTTCTTAAAAAAGTATATTGGGACAGAAAAGGTATTTTGGGTAAAGGATATTTACGTCTACAGTAGGGATAAACGAAGAAGTAATCCGAAGATATGTAAAACCACAAAAAAAGGAAGAAACAGGACAAGCAAAACTTGAGTTTTGAAAGTACCACGCCTGCAAAGGCGTGATTATCTATAAATAACTGAAATTTCATCTTAATTTTTTTTGAATAAGTTTCCGGTATTCTTTATTCATTCTATCAAAAATTAACTTCTCATCAAATTCTTTTTCAACTTTTTTCCTTCCTTCTTTACCCATCTCTCTTGCTTTTTCTGGATTTGAAAGTAAATAAATTATAGCTTTAGATAATTTTTCTGAATTTTTAGGTTGAACCAAAATTCCATTTTTACCACCACCAATTGTCTCTCGACAACCTCGAATATCAGTAGTCGCCACCGGCCTTTCCATTGCCAAGGCTTCTAAAATCGAGAGACCAAGTCCTTCTCGATGAGAAGGTAAAACAAAAATATCTATCAAAGGATAAATTTCCTCAACATCAGTTCTCTCACCTAAAAATATAACATTTTTCTCTATTCCATAATTTTTAACAATACTCGGATCTATTGTATCTTTTTTTTCGAGCTCAAAAGGACCGATTATTAAAAGTAAGACTTCAGGCATTTTCTCCAAAACTTTTTTAAATGCGCTAAAAAGTTCTAAATATCCTTTTTCTTTAACTAATCTAGCTACTATTCCGATAATTTTTTTTGAGGGATCAATGGCCAATTTTTTCTTTTTATTTTCAATAAATTCTTGGGAGAATCTTTCGGGATTAAAACGAGAAAGATCGACTCCACCACCTAAATATTTAATTAAATCGGGGTTACAAATTTTCTCTTTAATTGCTGTCTCGATATCTTCCCTATTTACAGAAAAAATTAAGTTTGAAAAATTTGCTGCTATTTTTTCTATTAAAATAAAAAATTTTCTTTTTAACCAAGGGTCTCTTTTTTGAAAATAAAATCCATGAATTGTATTAATAATTATGGGAACACCAGCTACCTTGGCCGCTAAACGACCTAAAAAACTAGCTTTGGGAGTATGAGTATGAACAACATCAAATTTTTCTTTTTTGAAAAAGGAAATTAGTTGAAATAAAGCAATCAAATCAAAAATTGGACTAATTTTTCTTTTCATTTCAATAGTTCTAATCCTAATACCATTTTCTTCAATTTCTTTAATCCATTTTCCTCGAGAACAGACAGCTGAGACTTCGAAATCCTCTCTTTGGAGGTTCTTTATCTGATTTAAAATAAGAAATCTAATTGAAGAATCTACGGTAGTTACTTGACAAACTCTAATTTTATTATTTTTGTTTTCAGAATTTTTAGTTTTTTCTTTAAAATTAGTAAAGCCAAGAGGAATTAGACACAAAAGAGATATAAAAGCTGGTATACGAATTCGAGTCACTATTCCAAAATTACCCAGAAAAAGAGCTAAAACAACAAAAACTCCCAAGCTAAAAATAATTAAAGGAATGGCAATTCTGTAACTTTTAATAGACGTTACTACTCCGTTAATTATGAAAAAAAGTAAAAAATACCAAGGTATGGTTTCAAATAGAGCAAGAAAATGGCGAGGATTTTTCATCTGCCAAGGCAAAGGACCTAAAAGCACATAAACAAAAGATTTTAAATAATTTCCTAAAAATTTTAAAAGATTATCAAACTCTAATTTTACTACTATTGAAGAACCCGTTCCAGGAGGAGAGGGTTGAACTTCAGTAAGTGGAGGTTGAACTTCAGTAAGTGGAGGTTGAACTTCAGTAAGTGGAGGTTGAACTTCAGTAAGTGGAGGTTGAACTTCAGTAAGTGGAGGTTGAACTGGGGGGGCATAGGCTGTTTCTCTATAATAAGTAATTATCTTAGGATTGAGATATTTTTCAATAGCATATATTCCGTAATAACCATAGCCTGAAATTTGAGGTGAAAATCCTAATAAAAAAACAATAACAGTACCGTAAATAAGTTTTTTCCTTAAATTCAATTTCCCTAGCATTAACCAACAGAAAATAAAAGTAAAAAGCAAGACATAACCAATATAAAATCTAAAATGAATTAAACCAGTTAGGATTATAAAAAAAATAATAAAATTCCTCAATGAGAAATTTTTAATAAGCTTTAACGAAAACAATAATCCGGACAACGCGAACAATGCCACTAAACCGTCTTTTAACAATAAACTCCCGTAGAAAAGATAGCTAGGATAAATACTAACAATTAAACCAGTTATCGTAGCCCATTTTTTTGAACCGCCGATTTCCCGAACCATTAAATAAACTAAAATAACAGAAATACCGCTAAGCCAAACGTTAAATAATTGACCAATAATCATCTCTGGCAAGGTAAGAGCATAGATATATCCTACAATTACCGGATAATAATGGATTATACCCAAACCTTGTAAAGAAAAATCCGCCCGGTAAATTCTCTGAGCTATTTCTTGGGCCTGTTGTTGATAAAGAATATAATCTCCGTAACTACCGCCAAAAGGTTGAAAATGAGCGTAATGTATAAATAGTACTGCTATCAAATGAATAAAAAGAGTTGTTAGAAAAAGCAAAAATAGTATCTTGTCTCGTTTTCCAACTTTATGAAGAACCAAAAAAGTGATAGTAGTAAGGAAAATAATTAAAAGCAGACCAACTGATAATGCTTTATCAAATAAAGCAACAATTCCTAAGAACAAAACAAGTATAACTGTGGTTATTATAATTTTAAAATATTTTAATTTCATAACTTATCCTAAAATTTTATGAATTAATTCTAACCAATCTTTTGCAAATCTCTCCGAAGTAAAATCTTTTGCAAAATTATAACCGTCTTCACCTATTTTTTCTCTTAATTCTGGATGATCTAATAAATATTTGACTTTTTCTTTCAGTGAATCAAAATTTTCACAAACCATTTGGTTTCCACCCTCTAATAGCTCTCTCATTCCCCCAAGTCCAGAACCTATGACTGGAGTTTTCAATAGCATTGCCTCATGAGCAGTCCGGCACCAGCCCTCTTTAAATTTTGACATTGTCAATGCTATCGAAGATGCTTTTAATAAATGCAAATAATCTCGATATTCCAAATTAAAATTTTGGACCGGGATTTTAACTTGGTGCTCTCCGGAAGTTACTAAATAAACATCTAAATCTTTTAAGGCATAATAACTTTCCACTACTCCTTTTGCTCTTTGGCAATTTCCTAAATAAATAATTGGTTTTCCTAAAAGATTGTACCTTTTTTTAAATTCTAAAACTTCTTGTTCTAAAATATTAAAATCAGATAAATTAAAACCATTATAAATTTTATAAACATTTTTATAACCCCTCTCTAAAAAGTGGTTTTTCCAATAATCGGAAACTGTCAAAATTGCATCTGCTTTCTTTAAATTACAATAGAAAATTTTTTTAAGAAAGAAAAAAACAGGACGAGAAATTATTGGAAAAGTAGAGAAATCAACATGATGGACCACCACTAAATTTTTACCTTCGGTTTTATCTGAGGGCAAAGTAATTGTCGAATAGAAATCTCTTATCCATAGATCCTTTTTCCCCTTTAATTTCGATAAATAAAAAAAAGATTCGGGAATTTTTAGATATCTTATATTTTTAAAGACCTTTGCTTCAGATAATATTAAATCTACTTTAAAATCTTTAGACAAAGCTCTTCTGGCTATTTCGTTATAAACAATTCCTCCGTATTTCTTTTGACTAATTTCAGTCCAACCAATGGTCATATTTTTATTCCTTCTCTTCTTAGGGTTTCTTTAATTAATTTTATATCTTTTTTAATTTCTGGATTTAAAAGCAACTTGATTTTGTTCATAATAAAATTTTTAAAATTTGATAATTGTACATAAATTTTAGGAGGGAAAAACGAAGCCAATAAAAATTTCTGGCTGCGCCAATTACTTGAATATTTTTTAATAATTTTAGCATGGCTTCTAATATGTCTCTTAATAAAAGTAGAAAGATGGGTTTGGCTATGAGTTCTAATTATGGTTAGAATTTCAGGGACAAAATCAAACTGATATTTTTTTGCCATCCTTAGGTAAAAATCGAAGTCTTCATTACTTAAAAGACTTTCATTATATAACCCAGCTTTTTCAAAAACTTCTTTTTTAATTAAAAGGTTAGTAAAAACCTGTTTTTTTAGTATCATATCAAAAATATAACCTCTTTTCTTTAAATTAATTATTCTAAGGGTTTTTCCTTTATCATTAATCCACCAAGACCAACCATATACTCCACCAAGATTTTCTAAATCACTTTGCTTGATTTTTTTAATGAGTTTTTCTAATGCCCAAGGAACAATTAAATCGTCGTCGTTTAAAATAAAAACGTAATCTCCCATAGCTTTTTTTACACCCGTATTACAGCTTGCTGCCACCCCTCTATTTTTCTCGTGTTTAAGGTAAACGATTCGTTGATCTTTAAATCCTTTTACTATTTTTTCTGTATTATTTAGAGAACCGTCATCCACGATAATCAATTCAAAATTTTGATAGGTTTGCTTTAAAACGCTCGAAATACTCTCTTTTAATAAGTTTGCTCGATTATAAGTTAAGATAATGACGCTTATCTGAAACATATTTATTTCTTGTCCTTTAAAACTTTATAAACTGGCTGGCCAAAAATTATTCTTCTTATTTTCGAAAATATCGGTTTTAAGAACCGATTGAAAGGTAAAAAAGTATAAAAATAATAAGCCCAACCGAGAAAAAAACTTTCCAAAAATTAGGATAATCATTCTATACGTGCCGTTCGGTATACGGCGGTTCATAAAGCACTACGGGTTTCTCCGCGGGATTAATCTTTGATTTGTGCCGGAAACATACTCGGCTCTCCCTAATTAGTCTACAGCTGCACGGGCTTCTTTTCAGGGTAGACTCTTTGTAGAGTTTTTTGCCTTCTTGAGTTGACTTCTGACCATTCAAAGTCAGACCTCCCTGGGTAAGAATAGTAGCCTTCACCCCATATACCCGCTACATTTACCATACAACCTTTTGGCAGTATTGGATCTTGTTTTGAAAAGCAAACTCATCCAGAGTGTATGGCCTTATATACACCATCCCCACCTTTACAAGTGGGGAGTTTCCCCCTAGAGTAATTAACAAAGCTTTAACTATATAATTTATCTTTCAATGCATACAAAAAATGATCAAATTTATAAAATATTTGAAGAATTATTTTTATTAAAAAAGTGGGGTAAAAAGATATTAGCATGACTCCATAACTTATTATCTTTTTACGAATATTTAAAGTAGTTTCTAATGCTTTAGAGCAATATTTTCTACTTTGTGAGCGATCATATTCCAATAAGTTAAGTGCTATACTTAAATAAATTAAAGCTTTTACTTCTTTAATATCATTATATTTTACGTAATTCATATCTACTTGTTTTTTTATAATTTTTAAACAATTTTTTGATATTATAGAAAATTGATACCCTCTTTTACGAGAGACAAGGTAAAATATAAGAGGATCTCCAAGAACTCTAAATAGACCAAATCGTGCCATTCTTAACCAAAGTTCCCAATCTTCAATAAAACAAAAGTCTCTATTTTCATCAAAAAATCTAACCTTTTCAAGTATTTTTCTTTTAACAATACATGAAGACGTCATTATTTTATTGCCGTTTAAAATATCTATATATTGGTAATCAACATAGCCTAATTTAGATCTGCCATAATTTTTTTTCCGGTAGTAGGGTGTATCACCGATTAAAATAGCATCACTAGCCACCCCAACAATTTTAGATGACTGAAAATGAGGTATCTGCTTTTCTAATTTTCTTTTATCCCACATATCATCATCATCACAAAAAGCTATATATTCACCTCTTGCTTTCTTTATCCCAATATTTCTTGGTCTTGCTGGTCCACCCCAATTATCAGTTTTGATATATTTTATACGGCTATCTTTAAATTTTCTAATCATCTCTTCTGTGTTATCAGTAGAACCATCATCAACGATAATTAATTCAAAATTTTTATAAGTTTGATTTAAGATGGATTCTATAGTTTCACTTATCAAATCAGCACGATTATATGTGGGCACAATAACACTAATAAATGAGTTTTTCATAATAATTCTAAACCTTTTTAAGTAGTTTATCGAAATATTCTATTGTACAGGTTAGTCCTTCTTTCAAAAACGTTGAAGGCCCCCAATTTAATTCTTTTTCTGCTAATGAAATATCTGGCTTTCGTTTTCGAGGATCATCCTCTGGTAATTCCTTAAATACTAGTTGAGATTTTGAATTAGTTAATTTAATTATTTTCTTCGCAAGATCTAAAATAGTAAATTCTTCAGGATTACCAAGATTTACCGGGCCTACAAAATTTTCTCTACTATTCATCATATTAATAATTCCTTCTACTAGATCATTTACATAACAGAAGCTTCTTGTTTGGTTTCCATCTCCATATATACTAATATCTTTATTCTTTAAGGCCTGCACAATAAAATTACTAATAACCCTTCCATCATCTGGCTGCATTCTGGGCCCGTAAGTATTGAAAATTCTTATTACTTTAATTTTTATTTTTAATTGCCTGTAATAATCAAAAAATAATGTCTCTGCACATCTTTTACCTTCATCATAACAAGCCCTCGGGCCAATAGGATTTACATTCCCACAATAACTTTCTGGCTGGGGATGTATCTCTGAATCTCCATATACTTCGCTAGTTGAGGCTTGTAATATTTTAATCTTTAATCTTTTGGCAAGTCCTAACATATTAATTGCCCCCATTACCGATGTCTTGGTAGTTTGTATCGGATCAAAGCTGTAATAAACAGGACTGGCCGGACAGGCTAAATTATATATTCCATCTACTTCTACATATAAGGGAAAGGTAATATCATGACGGATTATTTCAAAATAAGGATTATCAAGAAGATGAATTATATTTTGCTTACTTCCGGTAAAAAAATTATCTACACAGATTACTTCATTACCCTCATTTAATAGTTTTTCACAAAGGTGTGAGCCGATAAATCCTGCCCCACCGGTTACTAATATTCGTTTCTTCATTATACCCCCCCCATAAAAATTTTTTATTTTATTTTTAAGATTCTTCTAACAGATTCTTTAATTACACCATCTCCATAAGTCAGCATAAAAGTATCTGAATTAATAAACGACTCAATGCGTTTTACACGGACACCTGTCATAGCATCTAATCCGGTATTTACCAAAGTAACTTTCCATCCTGTTTCCGAATGGTTAGAATACATTTTTATATTTTTAGATCCGAGCTCAATTGTAAAGTTATTAGATAGGATTTCATAATTATAAAAATATTCCTTTATTGCTTCACCCTTATAACCAAGACACAAAATAAACTCATTAAAACCGTAATAAGCATATGTGTTCATTATATGCCAGAGAATTGGCCTACCTCCAATTTCAACCATCGGTTTTGGCTTTATTTCTGTCTGCTCTCTTAACCGAGTGCCAAAACCACCACACAAAATAACGACTTTCATACTCATTTTCCCTCCATTCACTGTAATCGTAAAAATTTTCGCACATTTTCCCTTGTTACAGGTTCAAAATAATTTTCTCGAATTTTACGACCTATTTCTTTGTGTTTCTTTATTGTGTCTACATCCCGATTTGCATAATAAATAATTGCATTACCTACTTCCTGTGCATCGTAACATAATCTCCAAATATCTTGTTTGATATCTTTAGGGATATCTAATTGAATCAATCCAACCTTACTCGCAATTACTATAACGGGAATTCCTTTTGCAAGTGTTTCCAAACAAGTGCTTGATATACATGAAATTAAAATATTTGACCTCTCTACACATAAATTAAAATCCCCTTGAACAAACTCAAACTTCCGGGTAAATTTTTCTTTCAATTTTGCTTTTATTTTTTTTATATCTCGGGCTGGATGAGGTTTGATTTGAAAAAAACAGTTATCAATTTTTATTGTCTTTGCTATTTCTAAAGAAATTTCAATCAATTCCTCTGCTTCTTTCATTAATCCAGGTAAGGATATTAGAATAATAAATTTATTTTCTTTGGGACAAGCTTTCCACTTATTCCAAACTCCATCGAAACGAAGTGCAGGTGCTACTGTTACTTTAAGGTCGGGACAAAACTTTTTTGCCAATTTAACATATCCTTTCCCTATAACTTTTAGTTCTTTGGGAATTACTTTGCAAGTTAATTCTTGTTTTGTTGGATATAAGGAAAGACGATTATTTGATAATGGAAAACCTTGGTAACCCATTAAACAAACTTCCGGATAATACTTTCTAAAACCAAAATTAAATCCATGATCAATTGTTTGATTTTCGAACCAATTTACAACCATTCTAATTTTAATGTTATTTTTTTTTAATCTCTGAGCAAATCTGTAGTTTAGTAACCCTTGCATTGAAGACCCGGAAACACTATTTTTCAATATTTCCTCTTTTATCAAAGGATATACATTAAATCCCTTAAAAATTCTCATCTTAACCATAAGTTTACGAACTCTAAAAGGGTATAGAAGCGCAAAATAATAATCTTTTATTCTTAAATAGTCCTCCTTGATTAGGAACTTTTGTTTAGATGTTCTCATGTTTACAAATAATTTTCTGTAATTTCGTATTCCATAATATGTAGGAACATAATAAAAGTCTTTTTTTTCATCTTTCCCCAAATATTCAAGCAACCTTCCATAATAACGATCATTGTAAATACTATTTTTAAAACTATTTTTTAGCACAAATGTATCAATTAATGTTATGCCTTTATCCATTATGATCTTTTTTTGATAATGTCGGGTGTTCCATGCAAATACCCAACGTAGAAAAAAATGTATGCAACTTTTAAAGTATGATAAAATTCTTTTTATACATATCCAAAAATAGTTTTTACCTTTATAAACAATATTACATGAATGGCCTTTTATATTACAATAATTTTCAATAATTATTTTTAAACCAATCGAATCTGTAATTATTTTTTTATAAACAAAACCATTTTTTATTTTTTCTTTAAAAAAAACTATTTTACAAAAATTATAAAATAAATCGCTTGCCAATGTATTGCGACTTACAAATTCTATCATCCACCAATCAATGTTATTTCCATTGTTTTTACCAAGATTAGATAAGAAATCAATATAATCATTTCTGATTTTTTCAGCTATCTCATTAATTAACCTTGCTTCGGATAAACTAAGTTTCCTAAAATCAAGTATTAAATTCATATATACCTCTAATGAATTTTTAGGAATATTTGTACTATTTTCATTTTACAATAAATAGTTAAACAGATTCCACGAAAGAAGAAAATAATTATTTACATTATTAATAAGTTCAACTATGATTTCTTGTGTGCCATAAGTTTCATATATCCATAATTATCAAAATTGTAATTCTACTTTTTTATACTTCGGTACTCAATTGAGCCATTGCTCCTCCATCCACTATTAAAGATTGCCCTGTAATAAAAGATGACTCATTATTATCTGCTAAAAAATATAGCTTTTGCTATTTCTTCTGGTTTTCCTATTCTTCTTAAAGGATGTTTTTTCTTAAATTCTTTTAATACATTATTAAGATTTTCCTCATTTTTTATGTTTCTCTTTAATCCCTCTCTTAACATTTTTGTATTTACTGCACCGGGCAGAACAGCATTTACTCTAATATTATATTTTGCTAATTCAAGAGATAATGCTCTTGTAAAAGCTAAAATTCCATCCTTAGTAGCTGCATAAGAAGAAATATCTTCAGAAGTGGCAATAGCATGTAATGAACTAAGCCTAATATCTTCATTCCAAAAGCACAAGCTCTCTTAGCAACAGCTTTGCCTATATTGCCCAAACCAATTATTCCTAAAGTTAATTCAGATAAAGCTTTGCAAGGCATTTTTTTTCTTCAGCTAATAGTTTCTCCCTATTTAGAATTTGTATTAGCTTATCAAGATAATATTTCTGAACTGGATTAAGATTACATGGTATTTCATCACCCAAAGCATACTATTTTTAATCATCTAATCAGCATTTTTTAACTTTTTTACAATCATTTTACTTTGAACTCCAAGCATTAAAATATCTGAACTGCATGCTACAAATTTATATCCTTCTTTGATTTTTTTTGTTACCTCTCGAGGATCTGGTGAAATTACATGAATACCCATTGGCTTGTTTAATTTCTCACATACAGACTTATATTGGTCAAGGGCTTCTTTGACCTCCGAACGATTAAATTCACCAGGATAACCAAGAGAACCAGATAAATCATAAGGGCCTATAATACTGCCGTCTACCTCTTCAACTTTTAAAATTTCTTCTAAATTTTCAATAGCTTTTATATGCTCAATCTGTACAATAACTATACTTTCTTTCTCATTCCACTTCTTATAGCCTTCAAAATCCATGCCATAGGATTGAGCGCGAGCTAAACCCACTCCACGGCTTCCTTTCGGTGGATATTGAACAGAAGCTACAGCCCGTTTAGCATCTTCTTTTGAATTGATCATGGGCACAATTACACCGTGCGCTCCAGCATCCATTACTCTTTTTATCAGGTTCGAATTATTTTCTCCAACCCTCACAAGAGGAACAACCCCACAAAGTTCTATCGCCTGAATCAATTGCTGTGTCTGAGGTAGTGTTATAACACTATGTTCCATATCAACAGTCAACCAGTCAAACCCAGCCTTTGCCATAATCTCAGCAATTGAGGAATGACCAAGGGTAATCCATGAACCAACAGTCAGTTCTTTTCTAATAAGTTTTTGTACTAAATTCATAAAGCTTTTTTCTCCTCCTACAAATATATTATAATATTATTTTTGTTTTTTCCTCTGCAATCGTTCCAATTCTAGTTTGGCATCAAAACGGTAACCCGAATTCAGAATATATTACTGCAAATTCTTTTAATTTTTTTCACAGGCATAAACAGAAACGTTTCAGAATTAAAATAAAAATACCTTTTTCATCATGCTTTTCATGTTTTTAATCTTTCGTATTAATAATACTGGTAACGTTTTGTCAAAGATTAGTTTCCAGTAATAAATTAACATGGCCTTTTCCGTTTTTTGAATTTTCACATATCTCGATAATTTTCATTATCCTCGTGTGTTTTATACATTGATTTTTTTCATCTATAATTTTCATTTTAAACCCATAATTTTGTAGTTTGAGTAGCAACTTTAATGGGTTAGTTCCAATATTCTTAAGCCCATATGGCCAAAATTCCATAAATATTTTTAAATTATTATTTTTTAATACTTCCCCAGCCCCCTCCACTATCAGCCCTTCTGCTCCTTGTGTATCCATCTTGATAAAATCTACCTTGCTATCCTTTACTACATTCTCAAAAAATTCATCCAGAGTTATTGCTTCAACTTCTGCAAAACCTTCTTTTGGGGTTGGCACATTATTTTTTGAAAAAGATGGATTGCCCAAATTGATTTTATCAATAAAAAGTTTTGTATTACCTCGTTTATTAGAAACAGCTTTTTGGATTGGGATAATATTGGCGTAATTGTTTATCTTAATATTTTTAACTAAAAGATTATAATTGTTTGGCTCGGGTTCAAATGCATATACTTTACCGTTGTTTCCCGCCAGTTTTGCAGCAATTAAGGAATAATACCCAATATTCGACCCAATGTCTACTACGGTCATACCTGGTTTTACTAATTTTTTAAATAATTCTGTTTCATATTTCTCATAAACACCAGATACCATCAACGAAGGAACGAAACTCATATCTTGTGTGTTTACATACATTTTACTCCCTTGGATGTTGATCAAAACAATTCCTTTGGGGAAAATTATTTTGTAAATCAAATAATAAAGTTTTAAGATTCCGGGGATTCTTCCAAGACCACTACCTGAAAGACTTTTACTAATTTTACGAAACTGAGATATCAGCAATTCCATAGCCTACTCTCCTTTTTTTTATTAACTATCTGTTTAAATTATCACTCTATTCTTACCGCAGGGGGTAGTACTCTCTTTATTTGATTGAACTTTCTTTTTGCGAATCGTATATGTTCTATATGATTCTTTCTGAACCCTCCTCATCTTTTTGTGGAATAAACAATCAAAACTTTAAACTGCTCCATATTATTTCTGTCTCTTATTTCTATAACAGAGTAATGCTTCTGCAAGAAGAAAATCTTCTTCTGTGCTTATTTTTACAGACTTCAAAAGACTTAATGGATAGAATCCAATTTTTCCTGAAAAGACTGCGTATCCTTTTTCTTCATAAGATTGAATAAATGTTTTAGCTCTCCAAACACAAATAGACCATGCACATATTTGGATGGGCAAAATATCTTGGGTTCTAGGTAACATAGCATTAAGGTTAAAATTGATTGGTTTATTATTGCAAAAAGCTTGAAGTTTTTCTTCCCGAACAGTTATAACTGTATCGTAATTATTTTCTAAAAAGAAATTGACAACATTATCAATATCGCTCCCATCAATAAGAGGAGATACAGGGTTAATCATAACTAAAACATCTGTATGGGTACCTTTAATAAAGTCATAGTTAACTTGGTCGGATGTTACCATGTCTGTAGAGAGCGATGCGTTACGTTTATAAAACTTTACTCTATTGTCGAGAGCAATTTTCCCTATAATATCACTCTCCGTATTGACATAAACTTCTTTTAAAGTTTTTGCATCTTTCGCTGCTTCAATTGCATAGTATATTAATGATTTCCCGTTTATAAGTCGCAAATTCTTGTGTTTTACTCTTTTACTTCCGTAACGTGCAGGAATTTCACCAATGATTTTTTCCATTACGTTTCTCCCCTTCAATGATAATAAGTTTGTAAACCCCATACCCACGAGAACCGCTTCCCCATGGCGCACTGCAAAATTACTCGCAGGCTCTAACTCACACCCAAAACAATGATCATAATTTCTGTCTCTTTATTGGTTGCGTCCAAAAGATTTTTCTTAGACAACATGTCAAAAGCTTTGGTATTAAAATATATTTTCATTTTACTATAATCTCCTTAAATCTTACCATTTGTTACATGAACAAACATCTTAAAATTAGTCTTAAACTTAAAATTACAATGTCCACCCGCAGCAATAACTATCGGGATACCAGCAGCAACATCCCAGAATTTAATATCATCTTCCGAGTAAGCATCAGTCCTTCCACAAGCAGTATAAGCTAAAGAAAGAGCTGCAGAACCAAACAATCTAACTTTTTTGTATTCCTGAATTTTCAATATAAAGTTTCCAAGGCTATTTGAAGAAAAATCTGTAAAGCTAGGAAAACCTGTTCCAATAACTGATCTCTCTTTCGTGTCTGTATTACTCACAATAATTGGGTTATCATTTAATTTGGCTTTACCGTTTACTATGCCTTCAAATAACTCATTTCGAATAAAATCAAATATGATACCTGCCAATGGCTCTTCTTTGCACCATAAGCCTAATGAGATACAACAAAATGGGATACCTTTTAAATAATTAAAACTACCATCTAAAGGATCCAATGCCCAATAATTTCCTCTTCTATTAATAAAGTTTTTGTGTGGATTTTCCTCAGATAATATTGGTAACCCACTTATCTTTTCTAATTTTTCAATAATAAAATCGTTAATTAAAATATCGGAACTTATTTTAATATCTTTATCCGCTTCATAAAGAATTTTATCTTTGTCCTTCAACCTTTTTTGTAAAATATCACCCGCGTTAAGAAGGATGGGTTTTACTAAAAAAATAAGTTCGGATACCATTTTGTTATTTTCTTCCATTATGCCCCACCGGATATTTCTTTTTTATTCCGCCAAGTGTTCTCAAATCAACACTGGTTCCTGTTGCTATAACATTACACCCCAGTTGCCATAGGGAATCACAAATGGTTTTCCCTATGCCTCTTGTTCCCCCTGTTACTATTGCATTTTTTCCTTTAAATTTCATAATCATTTTTCCTTGTAAACCATATCCACTAATCTCATAAGTTTATACGCATCCCGAGAGTTACCCACCGGTATATCTAAATTATCTTCTATGCACTTAAAAAATACTTTTATTTCACTCTCCCAGGAAGTATTAATATTGTAAACTCTGTTTTCTTCTTTGTCCCATGAAACAGTAGGCCCGGTACGACAATATTTAGCTATGGATAATTGTTCCTGTCCATAGGAGCCAGAAGTAGTTAGCAACCCATTGATAACTATATGCCCTTTCTCTAAAAAAACTTCAAATGAGAATAAATGTCTCCACTGGGTCATTGTTGAATGAAGTGAGGCTACCTGACCTTTTTTATTTCTGAAAATTGCAAAAACATTATCTTCTACATCTAAATTCCAGAATAGAGTAGAAAAATAAGCTTTAACCTCATCAAAATCATCAACCATTAGTAAAAACAAATCAAGCATATGAATCCCCTGATCAAGGAATATTCCTCCTCCTGCTAGAGATTTTTTAGCTCTCCATGTCTTACAGAAATCTTCATTTACACTTTTGCCATAACGACCTCTCATCCAGAGTACTTTTCCAAGCTCTCCCGATTCAATCACTTTTTTTGCACGAATTACACTATCATGGTGTCTATGGTTAAAACCAAACATAAGCTTTAAACCATAGCTATTTTTCTCAGCCCTTATCATCTCTTTTGTCTCAGCTAAATTCATTCCTGGGGGTTTTTCGCAAAAGACATGCTTACCCTTATTCAAAGATTCAATAACAATATTTTTTATTAAAAAATTTGGAGTGCAAACAATAATAATATCTATATTTTTATTATTTGTAATTTTCCTATAATCATCAGTAAACTCTATATTGGATAGATCAATATTATCAGGTTTTTTGATATCACTGATCATTTTAATTTCATATTTTTTATTAAGAGTTTTAATAGTATTAAATCGAATCCTTCCCTGAACACCAAAACCTATAATTCCTATGTTCATCCTTTTAACCTCCAAATTCTTTTATTATATTCAATATATCATTAAACCCAGCTCTTACAAAATCGATAGTTTGACTGGCAGTATGTGGTGTCATAAAAAACTTTTCAGGTCCCAAATCTTTCAACTTCCCTTTATACGGTTCTTGCCAAAATACATCAAAGGCGGCTCTTAAATTTGAATTTATTAATTTTTGATACAGTGCTTCTTCATTTGCTAACCCCGCACGAGCAGTATTGATTAAAATGGCTTCATCTTTCATCCAAGAAAGTTTCTCGGAATCAATAAAATTGCGCGTCTTATTCGATAAAGGTATATGAAGTGTAACAATATCTGCTGTTTCAAGAAACGGTTTTAATTCACTAAGTTTATTGTATTTTATGTCATAAGTATTGACATTCATAAATTGCTTCATTTTTTCAGTCACTCTTTTACCTATATTCCCCAAACCAATAACCAAAAGATTCTGGTTTGCCGAAAAATCTCGTGTATATTTTCTCCATACATCTATTAATCCGACAGTAGCCGAATAATACATATGAAAAATCAAAAATACTGTAAAATTAGCTGTTGATTCATATAGAATCTTTTTTGCCTGTTCACTAGGGAAAAAGACTTGGGGAGTACCTTTTTTAATCAGATCAGCAGGAATATTTTCGCGACCAACCCCAAATCTATATACAACCTTAAGCTTTTGGCACTTAATAAAATCTATAGATTTGGCACCCAATATCGCAATTTCAGCCTCTGTCTCTTCATTGGTTACATCCAAAAGCTTTTTCTCTGGCAGCATATCAAAAGCTTTAGTATTAAAATATATCTTCATTTTTTTCTCCAAATTATCTAATCATATAAATTTCTGAACCAATAATCGAATCGTTAATATAGTGAAGTATCAAGCCATGTAATATTTCCAAGAAACCAAAAGCTTTAGAATCAACCCAAAAATTAATATCTCCTAAACTCCGGAGTGGATTATCTTCCTTAAACCCTGAAAATGTGATAATTTCCATTCCTTTTTTTCTGGCTGTCTTATAGGCATTTAATATATTTTTAGAAGCGCCACTGCTACTAACAGCAATGAGGATATCACCCTTTTCACTAAAATGTTCAATAGCTTTTTTAAAGACATTTTCATATCCATAATCATTAGAAAAAGTAGTTAGCATTGGTGAACCACTTATCGCTAAAGATTTTAAGCCAGCATTTTTAGTAAAATCTATAGCCGTATGTTCTGCTATTGCTGCTGAACCACCATTGCCAATAACATAAATGGTGGCTTTGTTTTTCTTAGTAGCTTTTAACATCTGTGTGCTTCTATTCATACCTTCAATATTTTTTGGCTCACTGAAAAATTGTCTTGCCAAACTTTCAAACTTTGTATAATATCCCTCGATTAGTTTATCTTTCTGCATTTTTTTCATTAATCATTCCCCCTTTTGTGCGTATTCATTCTATTATTTTTACTGGATAAACTTCCACTCTAAAGGTGTACCTTTTTTGATATCTTGGGTGGCTCGTTTGCCTAAGATATCATTTAAATATTTCGGCGGTAAACCATAACCAGGTCTTATAGAACGGATATTTCCTTCGAAAAATATAGTTTTCAATAATTATATTTTCGTTCTTTTAATTGTTTTTTATATAAATTTAATATACTTTAATTTCCTTGAAATCGTCCAAATATTTAAAATTCAAAAAAATCATTTCCCTACATGCTCTATCAATCCATTCTACTTAAATTCAGTTCTTTCTACCAATCAGTATATAATTTACTCCAAGTAGAATCTTTTTTTAAAATAACCCCATAAAAACCTTCAAAATCAAACATCCTCCAATAATTTTTAGTAATTCGCAACCAATGTTTTCTTGGATATTGTAGATAAATTCTTTCGAAGGCTACACTCCAACCTGCAAATTTAAAAAGCAATTGAAGGTCTTCAGGAGAAAGCTCGAATATATGCGTGTTTTCTGCTGACATTATTTTTTTTCGAGGAAGATTTTGCATAGTTAAGTTTCTTATCTGATAAAGCCCAATTCGGCTTGACTTAAGATAAGGTACTGTTATTACAAGTAAATCGCAGTTTGTTTTTGATAGCTTATTCAAAAATTCAGCGGGATTCATCAAATGTTCAAGGGTTTGAAAACAAAGAAAAATATCAGCGGTTATATGATACTTATCACCAATTTCTTCAGCTCTTGCACATATAGCTTTAAATCCTTTTTTTCTTATTTTATTCACTGCTTCCGGATCAAGGTTAATACTAACGGTGCGGATATTTCGACAATTAAAAAGCGACTTAATATATTGAATATGAGTACCGGCAGAATCACCAATATCAACAATTGTAAGTTCATCTTTTGCATTACTTTTTAATATATTGATAGCTTCCTGCACAAGAGAGATTTGAAAAGCGTGTTGACCCCTTACTTTTTTTGTTAAATACAAAGTATCTAATTCAAAAGTGCTATATTGGTGTGTAATATCTGGTACAATTTTTTCTAGCTTATAAACAAGCCGTAAAAACCCCTGTTCACGAACTGCTTGTTCAATAGATTTTATTGCCACGAACTGGGAAAAACTATGGCAGTAGTCCCTAATTTTTCCGTATAAATTAGATGGTAATGCTTTTTTAATAAATTTCTTCACTTTCATTCTAATTAATCTCCTCATGAGAAGAAAATTTTCAGATATTTCTTTCTTTTCTTTGTGTTCATATGAAATCATTTAAATTCATTAATATTTTAGAATACCTTTTCTTGATGAAACACACATTTTAAGTTCCTTATAATTAAAAAATACATATTATTTTTCTCTAAACGAGTAAAGTTTAAAAGTTGGGTCATTTAATAAAAGTTTTTCAGCAATTAATAAATCTTCCATTGTGTCTACGCTTTTTACCTTTTTATCAGTCTTTATAATTTTTACCTTATATCCATGCTCCAATAACCTTAACATGTCTATAGATTCTGAAATTTCAAGTGGTGTCGGCGATAAATTTATAAATGTTTGTAAAAAATCTTTTGTCATCGGAATAATACATATTTGCTTCAGGATAGAAGAAATACCTTCATTGCGTATATCAGTAGGTATCGCTGCGCGTGAAAAATATAATGCATTTCCTTTTGAATCAGTAACAACCTTTACTTCATTTAGGTCATTTGCTTCTTCTTTTGTGGCTACAGCTACTAAGTTAACACAAACAACTTCTTGTTCTGCTACTAATGCTTCTATTGCCATGTCTATCATTTGTGGGGTAATAAGAGGCTCGTCACCCTGAACCATTACTACTACATCTGCTTCCACGCTTAAGGATGCCTCGGCTACTCGGTCACAGGCCCGCTTATGTAACGGACTCGTCATAATAGGCTTACCGCCAAAACTTTTTACTTCCTTTGCAATATTACAATCCGGCGTTGCTACATATACCTCGTCTACTTTTTTACAAAGTTTGCAACGTCGATATACGTGTTCAACCATTGTCATCCCCAGTAATTTAGCCAAAGGTTTACCTGGAAAGCGACTTGAAGCCATACGAACCGGGATTATCGCGATAATTTTCATAATGATATTTCTCCTTTCACATTATAGATTGTTTTGTACTAATTTCGAGTAGTGTCTGTCTTTAGCTTAAAATAACTATTTCCACCACTCTCGGGTTCCATATATTTCATTTGGTATTCCATTTTTATCAATATATTTTTTTATTGCAAACTGCAACGAATGTTCTCTATCACAAGTTTTTATAATTTCTTCCATAAAATAATCTATAAATTGCACCATGCGTTCCTTACCTCGGAAATCGTCAAAATAATTTATCTTCTTTCTCCACTTTGAAAAGTCACCTATTGATTTATCACCTTCGGCAGATTTTTTGACAGCGTTTTTAATCTCATTGGTGGATGAAAAGATTATCTTTTGGTCTTTATCTTTATATATGGGAAATTTAAGCCAACCTGAACAGTCCCAATGGATAGCATTACAGCCGTAAAGGCCGGCAATTATTCCAGCTGAGTTAATTCCGTAACAAAGCGATAAATCGCTATGTATTGCTGCAATAACAGGGTCAAAAAGCTTAGGATCTAAAATAATTATCCGTTTTTTATTTATGAAATATTTAATTTTAGATACGATATTATCCCCTCCATGTATATTTGTCAAAACTTCCATTAAATCATAATGTTTACTCTTAATTATTGCAGCAAATTGTGGATTTTCTTCCAATAACTCAGTAACAGTAATATAAAATTGAGAAATCGTTTCTGCAGTGTGAAAAATATTATATACATAACTACTATCAAATATACTCATTGTAAATTTTACATTTTTTGATAACTTTTTTAATAAGGAACTGATTCTATAATTCTCACCAATCCATATTCCACAGGGTAATATATATTCACATGTGTTTCCCTTTTTCTGTAAGAATTCATAACGCGCTTTTCCCCAGGTAAAAAATACATGTTGAGGTGTTAGATATATAGGTTCTTTACAATTTGGAAGATTACTCCAATGTAGTCCTACCATTATCCCGTCGGCAGATTTTATTGCCTGTGCCTGTATTTCCTGAATCCAACTGGATTCCCGATGTTGAATAAATACTTTTACATTGAAACTTTTGAATAGATTTAAATATAAACGATAATAAACTTGAAAACGTACTTTAAAAAAAATTAACCAAATAGGTTTATAATTTTTTCTTATTGTTAGGGGATATAGGATATGTAGTATATCACGGATAGTTAAGAAAGTGTGCCTGAAATGATGTAAATCTAACCAGCCTAAATTTAAATTTTCTAGTGAATCGGCAATTTCGCTATTAATGGGTGTATCAAATCTATCAAGATAATAAACAAATTGATAATCCTTATTAATGTTACTTGTACTAAAAAATTTTCTAAGCTGTCCCCATATAGCGCTGTTAGGCGGACATTCAAACCACACTGAAGGTTTCGTATCATTGTGTTGAATATTTCCGATGATTTTTTTTGAAAATATCTGAAACAGTAGAGTTCTTATAAAAAAATATGGTGGAATCATAATTATGCGGAAATAACTAATTATAGGTGTGAATTGCCTTATTTTTATACCTTTTTCTTTGAAATAATTTATAATTATATAATTTGCAAAATTACTTATGATAAACATTTCATGTTCACAATTTTTCATTTGCGACATTTGTTTTTTAACCATAGTTACAAATGCAACGCGGGGGTCTAAACGAGATGCTAAATAACTTCTCGTCATATATCTCATCCATTTTGGTTCTTTAGGAATATTAGCATTGCAAAATAGATCTAAAGAACTCAAAAGATCATCTTGTTTACAATATTCTAAGGCATATCCTTTTTCATCTTTTTGACCAAGTGAAAGTCCAGCAGGTAAAAATTCGGGGGAGACATTGGTCTTTTTTAATAGTCTAATAATTTTTTGTACAAAGTACGAAATCTGATGTTCATCGTATCTAATTTCAATATTACAATATAAATTTTCAATTATAAAAAATAATATATGTAAAATACTTAGTTTTTCGACCCATATTACTTTTTTATATTCTGGATCACTATATTTCATGTTTCTATGAAATCTCCCATTTTTTAATTATTTAACATGGCATGTTGTTTGGCAAATGTTTGCTGTGGTATTCTGCCCTTCGGGTTTATAGTTTTCCCTTTAATTTGGGATTAACATTTTAAATATTCACCTTCGCCATAGCCCTGAAAGACACACTTGAACTCATTAGCTCATCATAAGTACCCTGCGCGATTATTTTTCCTTTATCGATCAAATAAATGATATCACAATCCTTCACTGTGGTCAGTCGGTGAGCAATAATAATCACTGTTTTAAGTTTTGCTACATTGTTTATCGCTTCAAGAACTGCAGATTCGGTAATTCCATCAAGAGAACTGGTAGCTTCGTCAAGCACCAAAACTTCCGGATCATGATAAAGAGCTCTGGCAATACCCACCCTTTGACGTTCTCCTCCACTTAGCCTAATCCCCCGCTCTCCTACGATAGTTTCATAACCTTTGGGTAATTCTGAAATAACAAAATCATGAAGATTGCTGATTCTTGCAACATGCTCCACAGTTTCCCGGTTAATCTTCTCACCAGGGATACCAAAGGCAATATTATTCATTATGGTATCATCACTTAAGTAAATATGCTGGGGCACATAACCTAAATTTTTTTGCCAGTTTAAAATATTGTTCTCATCAATTTTAACCCCGTCAACAGAAAACTCTCCTTTTTGAGGAGTTAAAAGTCCCAGGATGATATCAACCAGAGTGGTCTTACCCGCTCCGGTAGGGCCAACTAGACCTACTGAAGTATTGTGCTGTATTGATAAATTAATGTTGTGGATTATCGGTTCATTGATATTGGGATAATTAAAAGAAGCCTCTTTTAGTTGTAAAGAAGTAGTAAATGGTATCGGTTTCACTGGCTCTTTTTCATAAACTAAAAATTGTTCTCTAGATCCACCCTTTTCAGATAAATCTTCTATTATTCTATTTACCGTCATTTGAGAAAATCTAACCTGGGTAGAGGATGCAAATACCACTTGTAGGGCTGGCATCAGACGATATGCTGCAAAGGCAAAAAAACTTATCGTGGGGATTACTTCATTCGCATTTCCTGTTGTTGCAATAAAGTATAGTACCAGAGTTACGATCCCTCCAAAGGCTATAGTTTCTAAGAGATAACTGGGCATTGTCCCTATCAATGAGCTCCATGCCTGCAAATTGGAAAGCTCAAGAGAATGCTTTAAATATCTGTGGTAAAAGAAATCCTCTCTTCCTGTAACTTTAATATCTTTTATACCACCTAAGGCTTCTCCGGCGGTCTTAAAACGCTGCTCGTTCTCTTTTAATCTTTTAGCACCATTTGTTTTTAATTTATCGTGAAAGTAAAAATAGATTAGGCCATATGAACCGCCAAATATAATTACTGATAATATAGTTATATAAATATTTGTAAACAAAAGCATAGATAAAATGCCTATAGCGACAAAGCTCCTGATCATAATATCAATTAATGGAAGTATAAAACCACCGGTTAATACACCAACTTCGCTAAGAATGTTTTTGCTTAAATCGGCAGTATTTTGGGTTAAAAAATAGACATAAGGCATTGATAGATACTTTTTTAATAAAGCAGAAGAGATATTGTGATTCTTCCTCCATACGAAACGAACTTTGAGCCAGGTGGCCAGAGCTGAAGTTAGGTTACTGATAATTATAAGAAGCAGCATGAGAAAGCCCATAAAAATGATAAATCTGTTTACGCTGGCAAAACCTAAGGAGTTATACAACCAGTTCAGCCATCTATTACTTTCTATTATTTCCGGCTGCATAACGATACTCATAAAGGGTAGAATTGAAACCACCCCAAGAGTTTGAAAAAGCGCCATTAATAAAATGCTTACAAAAAGGATTAATAACGGCCACTTCTCCTGAGGTGTAATGATAATTTTTATTTTTTTTATTAAGTTGCTCAGTTTTTTTAACACAATTTTTTCTCCTGCGGTTTGAAAAGTCTAACAAGCTTAAAAAAATCAAACTTTAACACTCTTGAGGTTAGTAAAAAGACCCTAATTTCTCACCCCTGATTTGATCATCTTTTGTTTGTTTCCTGCTTTTAATTAGTCATTTGAAATTATATGTCGATTATTTTTCTAAATTTTCTTTAAAAGATTTAATGGTGTCCATTATAGGAGTTTTGGAATAAGGTATTGAAACGATAAATTCATCTGGATTGGAATTTAGAAAATTATCTATTTTTGCAATACCTTCATCAAAACCATTTATTAGTCCTAAACTATTACCAAATAATTTTAAAGCCGATCCTCTAATATAGTTCAAGGGATAAAATGATAAAGACATAACAGGTAATCCGCTTATTGCAGCCTCATATAGTGCCGTAGACGGAAAATCAAGCAAAACTAAATCTGCTCTCCTAATCCATTTCACAAATGAGTCGGTGGCATATCTAATATTTTTATATCCTCGATCATTAATCAAGTTAGGAATTGGATCATATATACGGTTTGAACCAGGAATACCTTTCCATATAAAATTAAAATCTTTTCTTGAACTAAAATAATTTATTAATTTCTTATGCCATTTAAAATACCAGGCATCTTGCATTATCCCCGTGCCGCTGGCATCCCATGAATACATTGTAGGAACAAACACAACTGTTTTTTGATTAACTTTACTTTCCGTTCTATTTTTTAAATTATTTATTTTGGGAAGTTTTTTATACCTATTTGAGCACTGAAAAACTTTAGTATCAAAACCTCTAAATTTAATTCTATGTTTGACGTACTGTTCTCTCTCGTAGTTGGTAGTGAAGAATATATCGTACGGTGAATACTCTGTAAAATCCCATGCTTTTAAAAAAAACACTTCATCTCCGTGTTGCAAACAAGCACTTTTTGTTTTTATGCTATATTTGGTAGCGATAATAGCAGCAAACTCATCAACCGATATCATATGGGGTGTAAACACTAAATCAATGTGATTATCATCGTAAAATTTCGCGTATTTATCAATTAAGAAAATAATTTGAGGACACCATTCATTTATAAAATATTTTAATCTAGGCATAATGATATCAGTTATATCAATATTGCAATAATCATTAATCCAGCTAATGATCTTAGATTTATGAATTTTTTTTAAATATTTTATAGCGTCTTGCTTCGAAATTGAAATAATATTTGTACAAATATTCTTAACCACTTTGGGATATAGAATATTTTTGATAACTTTATTATCTTGTTTATAAAAAACTCCATGCCCTCTTTTTTGAGCCTCCTTGCAAATATCTATAATGTTATAACCAGTCATTTTTAAAAAAAGAAAATTAAATTTAAGATCTTTAGGTAATTTTAACATTATATTATTAATACAAAATGTTTTATACAAATACCATAAATTCCTTACGTGTATATTAGATTTTAAACTTTTTTTAATTCTTCGTGGAAAATTTTTATATCCTGAATGAATATCATCTTGGCGTATTCCTTTTTTTGATATTATCCTTTGAAATTCTATATCGTATTTCTCACAAAATAATGGCATGATCCTGGAAAACACACTTTGGCCACCTATAAATAGCAAAGGGAATTGATTAACATTAATTAAATCTTCCTCCCAACTACTTGATACGTATATAATACTATTAGGTTTTACTTTGTTTATAAAAAAATCGACAATCTTACAATTCGTTATAATGCGGTCAACCATCTTCTTAATGCCATAATAATAACCTGTTGCTAACTTAAGATTTTTATTTTTAACTTCTGGGTAAATAGTTAAAAGCAAATTATCAAATTTATCAAACCAAGCAAGTTGATCATTAAAATAATCCTCTTCCTCTTTTAAAAACTCAGCCTTATCATAATAATCTTCTAAAATACTATATTTAATGCCTGCCCTATCCAGCTCATAAGAGGCTAGAGGAGTTAAAGCGATAATAACATCATGGTCATCAAATTTTATATTTGGACTATATTCTTCTGCCATATAATATTTCATTTTTTCTATCCCTTTATTGTTATCTGATTATTACAAATACAGTAATTTTCTTTCTTAATTCCAATAAATACTAATTCATAAAGTTCTTTTATAAGGCACTCCTAATAAAACAAATCAAAGATGATAATTTGATATTTTTTTTAATTATCTTACTAATTCCCAACTTAACGGTCTGCCTTTTTTAATATCTTGGGTAGCTCGTTTGCCTAATATATCTTTTAAATGTTTTGGTGGTAAGCCATAGCCGGGTCTTATGGAGCGGATATTTTCTTCAGTGAAAACTTCTCCAGTCTTTATGTCTTTTACTACGAATAAAGAACGAGAAAATTCTCTGCTCTTTTTCATCTTTTCGGTTAAATCATAAGAAACTTCACCCAAAGCCTTTTCCACTTCTTTTACTGATTTTACCATTTTCTTAAATTCTTCTGGTTCTAAGGAAAAAGTAGCATCTGGCCCTCCGAGTGACCTATCCAAAGTTAGATGTTTTTCAATTATAGAAGCTCCCAGCGCAACAGAAGCAATAGGAATTGATATACCTAAAGTATGGTCGGATAATCCTACAACTGTTTTAAAGGTATCAGATAAATTGGGAATAGTCCTTAAATTTACATCTTCTAAGGATGTAGGATAAGCACTGACACATTTAAGCAAAGCTATTTGTTCATTACCTATTCCTTTGCAAGCATTTACTGCTTCTTTAATATCAGAAAGAGTAGCAATGCCAGTAGAAATAATTATAGGTTTCCCTTTGGAAGCAACATATTCAATTAATGGAATATCTGTTATTTCAAAGGAGGCAATTTTATAAGCTGGAACATTTATCTCCTCTAAAAAATCTACTGCTGTTTTATCAAAAACAGATGAAAAAAATATCAAACCTTCCTCTTCTGCAATTTTCTTTAATTTTGGTTGCCATTCCCAAGGAGTATAGGCTTTTTTATAAAGCTCATAAAACGTCTGGCCATCCCATAAAGTTCCCTGTTTTATCTGAAAATATTCATTATTACAATCAATGGTTATAGTATCAGGTGTATATGTTTGAAGTTTAATTGCATCTGCACCTGCTTCTTTCGCTGCCTTTATAAGTTTTACAGCATTATCAAATTTTTGCAAATGATTTGCCGAAAGTTCAGCTATAATAAAAACATTATAAGATTTGCCTATTTTTTTATCTCTTATCTTTAAATACATTTCATACTCCACTCAGTTTTTTATATCTATTTTTAAATTCCTTGACAGGCATATCCCACCCTTCATCACCTATTAGATGTTCTATTTTTTTAAAATCCTTTACATAATGTACGCCCCCTTTTAAATTTTGAGGCTTAGGTTTTATTTTTCCACTTTTAATATCATTCCAATTTCCTTTAAAAAGCTCTTGAATCTCTTTATGAAGTTTTTCATAAGAACTTTTTAGTGTTTCTATGTTTTCATCTATTAGTATTTCTTTCTGAACTAAAATGGGTCCTGTATCTATGCCTTCATCTATTAAATGTATAGTAACGCCTTTCGGGGTATCTTCTAAAAAGCTCCAGATATTTGGATGTGCTCCTTTATTCCATGGTAATAAAGAAATATGTAAATTAATTATATTACTTTTCATATAATTAATTATTTCTTGCTTAATGATAAATCTATAATTATAGCTGATTATAAAGTACGGTTTTAATTTTATTAAAAACTCTACATTTATAGATTTATCGCAAATAATTACTTCCTCTTTCGCCATGTTCTTTAACCAATTTATGAGCTTATTAGAAATATTATTATTTGAAAGAAATAAAATTTTCATAAAATTCTTCTTTTAGTAATTTATTAGATATTCTCAAGCTACCTTTTCCATCAACAAATTTTCTTCCTATTTTAGATTTATTTTTTCTCACTTGCATATCTTCCAAATATTTTATCGAATTTCTAATTTTTCTGAAAATATTGCCCTTGTTGTACTCTCCAGCATACTCTAAAAAACTTATTTTACTCCATTCTTTTATGCTTTCCAGTTGATTATCCACTATGCAAACTCCTATAGCGGGTACTCCTATTCTAGCAAGTTCATTTAATGTTTGCCCACCTGCAGAAATAGCTATATCGGATTCCAGCATAATTTCTTTCATTTTTTTTGCATCAGGATAGTAAATTAAATTAGTTTTCTTGTCTGTATTTTTTTTAATATCATCTATATTTTGAAAAGCCCTTCCGATAATTACATTCTTAATTAAATTTGGATATTTATCGTTTAAAAATGCCAAAATCTTTGGAGTCATATTTTTTACATCATCTCCGCCAAAAGTAACCACTATGCTTTCAACTTTTTCTTTTATTTTCTTTTGTGGCACTTCCCAAAAGTCTTTTCTTAGAGAAGTATATTTTGTTCCCAAAAGATATATTAATCCATTCTTATAGGGATAATTCAGCTCTTCTGCATAGATACTCCCGTTTACTACAATCCCCTTAGGATAATCTAATCTTTTATTATCATCTATATATGCAGCTAATTTTACTAAATCAGATAAAGTTTTATAAAGAGAAATATCTGCTAAGTAGGAATCGATGATAGCAATGTCGGCATCTTTTACCTTTTCGAATAACTTGTTTCTATCATCAAGCCAGTTAAATATCTGATAATTTACATCTTTTAACAAATATTCAATATTATTATCTCCATTTATTATAAACTCTGGCGATATTCCTCTCTCTTTAAAAGCCTGATAAAGAGAAAGGCATCTGGTTATATGACCAAAACCTGTATTTTTACCACCTTCGGTTATTATAAAAACTTTCATCTTGATAAACTCTCTTTCAAAAAATCTCTTGCTTTATTTAAATCCTGTAAATCTAATATCTTTACACCTTCTTTAAGTTCTTCTTCTAAAGTACTAAATATCTTTTTTTGTATTATTTTTTTATTTATCAATTTTAACCAGGGTTTTTGATTAAAGAGATTCACAATATCATAGGCATTGAAATATTTATTTTCGGGATAAAGATAATCAAATATTGCGCAAAGTAAAGCATAATCTTCTTCTGTATCAAGAGTTACTCTTATATCAGGTGCACAAAGTTGTTTAGGTGCTTTCATTTCATTTATTTTAAATATTTGAGGATTTCTATTGATATAAGGTGTAACATGCTCTTTTTCATAATCTTTAGTGACATTTTTGTGGGCTTTTTCTAAGGCATTAAAATTAAATACTTCAACATCAAAACCATGAGGATATGTCCTAACTAAAGAGTTTGCCGTATAATCCACCGTTTTATCTATATGGTCATCAATTGTTAAATCTGTAATATCTGTATCTATACAAGGACAATCGCTGGTTATTCTAACTATTATATCAATATCATTTTCTTTTGCTGCAAAATAATATCTGGATAAAACATTTTCCTTACTGCCTCTGAAATATTTCACGTCTTCTTTTTTAGCAATATCTACAATCTCACTATTTTCTTTGTCTTTTGTGGTGGCGATAATAATATCATTTAATTTTTTAGATTTCTTTAATCTTCTAATAACTTGCTCTAAACAAGTAATGCCACTTGCATAAGGAAGCTCTTTTAAAACTTTTTTGGGTAATCTTGTAGAAGATGTCCTTGCCTGAATTATTGCCCCTATTACCATTGTTAACTAGCCTTTCTTTTATAAAAATATTAAATATCTATATAAATTGTTATAAAATATGAATTATTTTTTATAATAATTTATTACTTTCTTCACTACCGCAACCACATCATCAATGTCTTTATCAGACATTTTGGGAAATACTGGCAGAGTTATTGCTCTCGAATAATAATTCTCTGCTTTTGAAAAATCTCCAAGACGATAACCAAATCTTTTTTTATAATAAGGTTGTAAATGAATAGGTATATAATGGACATTAACTCCAATATTTTCAGCTCGTAAGGCCTCAAATATTTCCCTTCTGCCAACTTTTAATCTTTCTAAATTAAGCTGAATCATATAAATATGCCAGGCTGGATTAGAATCAGCTGGATTAATCTGGGAAATTTTTATCTCCGACATATTTTTGAATTCGCAGTTATATTTTTGAACAATCTCTCTTCTACGTTGGATAATCTTATCTATCTTTTTTAATTGGCTTATTCCTAAGGCACATTGAAAATCTGTTAATCTATAATTGTATCCTAATTCCTGCATCTCGTAATACCAGGGACCTTCATAATTTAATAATCTATCTTTTTCTTTGGTAATCCCATGAGTCCTAAATAACTTTAATCTTTTGTAATATTTTTCATTATTGGTAGTTATCATTCCACCCTCTCCAGTGGTAATATGTTTTACTGGATGAAAGCTAAAAATAGTCATATCACTGATGCTTCCTATTTTCTTACCTTGATAGGTCGCGCCTAAGGCATGAGAAGCATCTTCTATAATTATCAAATTTTTTTCATCTGCAATTTTTTGTATTTCCTCTAAATCTACTGGAAGTCCAGTAAAATCTACCGGCATTAGTGCTTTGGTTTTTTTGGTAATTTTCTTTCTAATTTCTTCAGGGCTTATGTTTAAAGTATCTTCTTTAATATCAGCAAATAATGGAGTTCCTCCCTGATAAAGCACGCAATTTGCGGAAGCTACAAAAGTTATTGGTGTAGTAATTACCTCATCTCCTTTATTGATCCCAGCAGCAAAACAAGCAGCATGAAGAGCTGCAGTGCCAGAATTTACTGCTACCGCGTATTTTGCCCCTACATATTTAGCAAATTCTTCTTCGAATTCTGATACTTTGGGTCCCTGCGTTATCCAATCAGAATGCAATACTTCAGAGACAGCTTCAATATCTTCCTCGTCTATCCATTGATGCCCATAGGGTAACATCTTGTCTCTAATTGGCTTTCCTCCATTAATGGCTAATTCTTGGGTCATTATAAGTCCTCCAGCATTTTATCAAGTTTGGCTTTAGTAAGCCAATGGTCATTATTACTACTTGAATATATAAAATTGGAAGGAAGTAATTTTCCCTTTTTATAATTTCCCTCTCCCCAGAAATGATGTTCTGGTTCTACTATAAAATAATTATCAAATTCTTTGGTATGATGTGCTTCTTCTTCTGTTAAAAGGATTTCATTAATTTTTTCACCAGGTCTAATACCAATTACTTCTCTCTTACATTCAGGAGCAATAACTTCAGCTAAATCAATTATTTTCATACTGGGAATCTTGGGGACAAATATTTCTCCACCCTTCATTTTTTCAATACAATCTATAATAAAACGAACTGCCTGTTCTTGAGTAATCCAAAAACGGGTCATATTTTCATCAGTTATCGTAATTTTACCCTTTTTCTTTTGCCTTTGGAATACCGGAATTACACTTCCTCTACTACCTACTACATTACCATAACGAACACAACTAAATATAGTTTTACGGCCACCGGAATAACTATTTCCTTGCACAAAAAGCTTTTCCGCTACCAATTTAGTTGCTCCATACAGATTCACTGGGTGAACTGCTTTATCTGTGCTTAGTGCCATTACTTTTTCTACATTGTTATCAATTGCAGCATCAATTACATTTGCTGCACCATCAATATTAGTTTTTACCGCTTCAATAGGATTATATTCACAGGTTGGAACTTGCTTTAAGGCAGCGGCATGTACAACAATGTCTACATTATTCATTGCCCTATATAATCTATTTTTATCCCGAACATCACCAATGAAAAAACGAAGCTTTTCATCATTATAAAATTCTTGAAATTGCTCTCGCATCAGTTGTTGTTTTAATTCACCTCGAGAATATATACGAATAACTTCTGGATTATACTCTTTTAAGGTAATTTCGGTAAATTTCTTTCCAAAAGAACCTGTTCCACCAGTAACTAAAATTACTTTGTTTGTAAATGGCATATTGTTTCCTCCGATTTATGACTTTTAAATATCAATATAATAAAAGTTTAATAAAATTAATTATATTTTCTTCAATTACCTGTCAAATAATCAATCAATCTGCCAATCAAGATCAATTTACTAATCAATGTTCAAGATATGAACTTAAGAATATTATATTATATTTGAGTGAGAAAAGTCAAGCGAAAAAAGTTACAAATTGCAGGTTGCAAATACAGTAATGATTAATATGTGACATGTGATAAAGAAAAATAAGAATTTAGTTGTGAGAGGGAGGGTTTCCTTTGGAAAGAAGGAATGAGGGTAGAAATACAAGCTTGAATTTATCATTCAAGCCGCTAAAACCCACCAGACCCATATTTATTTCATCCTGGTAAAAATTCCTGGTGCATATATAGGTTAGTGCGGGTGAATATTCATTTATAGAAGATCTGGTGCTTCTGGTAATTTTTGCTTTTTTAAAAGGTCGATATTTTACTTCATAACCCCGCAGGCTTTCACCTTCCCCTTTTAAAACAAAATCTATTTCAGCACTGGTTTTGCATACAATAATACATGATTGTGAATTTTTTCAAAATCATCAAAATACTTAGAATTTGGGGATACAATTGTATTCTTAAAACTATCAATTCCTGGGGTAAATATTTTCCTATATAACATTTTTATATTATTATCTATAGATTCGGGTAAATCTAAAGCATTTAATAGATTGCTCATTTTACCAATCAAAATTCCTTTAAAACTTTTAGAACATGCTTTTTTTAAATATACAGACATAGCTTTGTCAATCAATTCTCTTGCTTCATCGCTATTCGTCTGAGAATTTATTATTAGATGTTCTACTAAACAATCTCTAAATTTATTATATTTCTTTTTATAAGTTTTATCTTTTATAAAGTCATTAAGACTTTTACTAGTCCTTCCACCAGAATCTATTATTGTCTCCCGAACATCATAAAGTACATCCATGTATTTCATTTTACCATATATTAAAGTAAGCATTGATGGCAATAATTCTCCAAAATCTACATCATCCGTATATTTAACTGTATCTTTAAAAATCACCTTTAATAAATCTGTTCTATGAACAGCATAAAACGTCGTTAATTGATAATTAGACAAGTGAAAAGCTAGCCTAGATTCAGCTTCTGGGAAAGTTATTGATTTATCCAAGTAGGCAGGAAAATTCCAGTAAAATTTTTGTTCTCGTTTATCCTCATTTTTTAAATGAAAAGAAATATAATGACCCTGAGCAACACTAAAATCCTCATTATTTTCCAAAAAATTAACAGATTTAATTATACTATTTGGTGTGATAAAATCATCATCCGCGCATACTACACAATATTTTGTGTTAACATAATTTAATGCATTATTTATCTTATGATTTACTTCAATTTTAGAAGGATATTTATCAATGTAATGAATGTCTAAATTTGAAAATATTAAAACACTTTTCTTGTTTAATTTTTTGTTATCATTTGAACTGGAATCTGCAATAATTATATTAAAGCCCTTTCCATATTTATCATAATAATCCAGCAGCCTTCTTAGACGATTTGGGCGGTTACGTGTTGGGATTATGAGACTAAAGTTGCTCATTTTATACTGATTCATCTTTTCGCGTCCTCTCACTATAAAGAACAGTGCATTCTTTGCATAATTCTAGAGTGTTCTTTTTACCATTTAAATGGATTTGCCTTATCTTATTGAATTTTTCGCAATTGAATATCTCTAATGGTGAACTGTCTTTAACATTACCAAAATTATATTTCCCATGAAGAAAATCCTCACTACATAGAGGAACAGTTCCGTCAGCAAGTATAATAAGATTATTGAGATGGTGACATGGCTGTTTCTCAATTTCTGGATTTCTACCTGAGTCCTTCATAATAGCGTCTTTGGTTGAAATTTCTCCACCCCAAGAATGCATATTATAAATGATCATTAAGTCTCTTTTTTCTATAGATAACTTGGGCATCCAAAATTTTCTAAACGCTTCCCACTCATCTTTGTTACTATCCTGTCGTATGAATCTCATTACGAATCGCGTCTTGTAATCTCCTTCGTCCCTCATCTTTATTATACTCTGGCAGTTTTCTACGACCCTCTCAAAGTTTACGCCTCTCCTAATATTTTCGTGGGTTTCTTTTTTCACGCCATCAATACTAAATAAGACGGTATCTATACCCGTCTCCAATAATTTCCTTTGTTTCTCTTTATCAAGAAGATCCGCATTAGTGCTAATTGCTATATTTCGAAAACCTTTCTCTTTTGCATACTTTATCCTCTGGAAAATGTAGGGATCTAAAAGAGGCTCACCAAGACCAAAAAGATCTAACATCTCGATTTGATTCTTATAGGGTGCAAGTTCGTCTAAAATATATTTCGACATCTCCAGAGGCATTATGCCTTTTTTTCTCTTTGTTGGCAAATCTATAACACACATTGTACAACTTGCGTTGCAACCGAATACTGTCTCTATTGTGAGCCTTTTAGGGATTAACAGTTTTTTATCGCTCATCCTGTTCATCTCTTTAAGTTTTTTCCTCTATCCTGATCTGTTCTTTTTCGCTATATAAAACAGTACATCCCCTACATATATCTAAGGTGTTCTTTTTACCTTCTAAATGAATCTTCCTTATTTTATCTAATTTCTCGCAATTGAAGATTTCAATTGGTGAGCTATCTTTCACATTACCCAAGCAATATTTTGCTTTAGGAGTATCCTCGCAGCATAACGGGACGCTTCCATCGCTTAATACGATTAACCTGTCAAAAACCATATGGCACGGTTGTTTTTCAATATCAGGGTCTTCTTCCTGTTCCTTAATTAAATCTCTTTTAGAGTATATCTCTCCACCCATCGTATTAGCACCATAAAGAATCATTAAGTCTCTTTTTTCTCCAGACAATTTAGATCGCCAGAATTCTCTAAAGGCGTCCCACTCACCTTGGTTACTGTCCTGCCTTATAAATCTGATTACAAATCGTGTCTTGTAATTCCCTTCATCCCTCATTTTTATTATACTCTGGCAGTTTTCTACTACCCGCTCAAATTTTACACCCCTCCTGATTTTTTCGTGGGTCTCTTTTTTCACCCCATCGATGCTGAACAGCACGGTATCTATGCCCGTCTCCAACAATTTCTCTTGCTTCTCCCTATCGAGAAGATCCGCGTTGGTGCTGATCGCTATATTTCTAAAACCCTTCTTTTTTGCGTACTTTATCCTCTGAAAAATATAAGGATCCAGAAGTGGTTCACCAAGTCCAAAAAGATCTAACTTCTCGATTTGGTTCTTATATGGTGCAAATTCGTCTAAAATATATTTTGACATATCAAGGGGCATAATTCCTTTTTTTCGTGTGGGTGGTAAACTAACAGCACACATGATACACTTTGCATTACATCCATAAAATGTTTCTAATTGAACTCTCTTCGGTATTCTTAAAATTTTTCTAGTTCCTCCGTTTTTCATAGTCTATTCATATTAGTTTTATTACTATAAATCAGTTTTTTGCAGAATTTCCAACTAACTTATCAATTATATCATCATAATTAATTTCAAGTTGATCAGGATTTGGAGAGAGCCAGTCTCCTGAAAAATCTCTTGTGACAATTATTTTATTATCTATTTGACACTTCTCAAAGGCATTCATAAAAAAATTATAACAAGAAAGATTCTCACTTTTGCAGTCATCGATTACAACTAAATTTTTAGTCCTTTTTACATTTTCAATGATTTTACTCCACTTGATTGGCGTAACAGCATTAACCGAAAAAAGAGACGATTTAATCCCTTTTTCTTTTAGCTTGTTATACAGTTCTAAGCCATAGGGAAATGAAAAATTAAAGCAGACGATTGTTGCATCGGTTCCCTCTGTATACTGGAATAGTGTATGATCGTTGTTTGAATAAATTTTCTCAGCATCTATGATTTCAGTCTTAAATAGCCTTTGACTAACCCCTATTATCCTAAATCCGGGGGATACTAGATGCGTCTTTATTATTTGCTCTGCATCTACCTTATTGGTTACTGTAAAACCAGGAACTCGGGCTATTGAACAAAAGTCTCCGAAGTTATTGAGACGTGACTGCGGGCCTTCGTATCCGCCATCTACCACGATAGTCATTATGGTGAAAGAGGCTGAGGGTTCCTTTATTCTAATGAAATTATAAGTATTGACTAGCTGATCCATCCCTAATAAAAGAAAATCTTGTTGTTTCATAAAAAAGATCGAGGAGGCTCCGCTTATCATTAAACCAAATCCGAGACCGCACAATGTGTTTTCAGAATTTGGTGTATTGATTATAAAGCCTTCACCCTTCACTTGGAGATTCCTTGTAAGCCCTGAGAGGCATGAGCCGGCACTTATATTCTGCCCAAAAAGAACGATTCTTTCTGGCCTTGACACTTCTTCCCGTATAACCTTATTTACGAATTCAACATACTTCATTTTATTTCCTCTTCTAAATCTTCCAAGATTTCCCGGGACATTTGTTCTATCGTTTGTTTTTGAAAATGCTTTTGTAGAGCAAAGACGGGATCGTTGTTTGACTCTTCTATCAGTGCTCCGTCTTTTAGATTTACTGTTGGGGCCGGCCCCCCATGATAATTAATGAATTTTCCATTAGGATATTCTTCTGTTTTGAGGTACCACCATCCTAATGTTGTAAGTTCAACTTCTACACACACGGGTATTTTATTTGATAGTGCATAATCTCTAAATTCTTTTAATCTTTCAATATACTCATAGGTGTCTTTAGAATCCAATTTCTCATACCCGATGCCTAGCGCTTCTGTAAGCTTTTTTATATCGATGTTGCAACGTCTTTCACTAATCTTGGTCGCCAAAGACCACTCATTATTTTCGATAATAATCAACAAAGGCAGTTTGTTACTCATAAGAAAAAGAAGGCTCTCATAAAAAGCTCCCTCTTCAATAGCGCCATCACCTGTCTCCACGATGACTATTCCTTTCTCTTGTTTTACTTTTTTCCCTAACGCCAACCCGGTAGCGACAGGCAGATTATTGCCCAAGATACTGGAAGTATAGACTATTCCCTTTTCTTCATTTGCTAGGTTCATTGAGCCCAGTTGTCCCTTGGCGAGCCCTTCTTCATTTAGAAGATATTCGTCGATCTCGGGCTTTAAAGACTTTGACCTTGCTATGTTATAATGAATGTTTCTGTGACTAAGAACCAGCTGATCATCTCTTTCCATAATCGAGTCAACAGAGACCGCGATCGCTTCATGACCAAGTGCTAAATGTATTGGTATTTTAAATTCTCCATTTTTATATTTCTCATTAACAATCATTTGGCCAAATCTTACTCTCAAAACCTCTTTCGCTATTTCCACATTATAATTTTTTCCCATGTTATTATCACCCTGTTTTATAGTTTTCTTATTAAATTCTACTCAACATCGAGACCCCCATATTTTTCTTTAAACTCTTTAAAAGTTGCATAATTCCTGTGTCCTTCGGACATAATGGGGCTGATATCTTTCAAATTCCAATCAATATTTAGCTCTGGGTCATTCCAAATAATTCCAATTTGATGTTCCTCTGAAAAATAGTTCCAAGACAGAAACACCAAATCACAGTTATCGCTTAAAGACATACAACCATTAGCAAAGCCACGTTTAACATATATGCTGGTATTCTTATTCCCGGAAAGTACGATTGATTCCCAATGACCAAAAGTTTCTGAATTTTTTCTTAAATCAACAACCACCCATAACATTTCCCCTTTAATTGCTGTAACGATTTTTCCCTCTAAAAAAGGGGATCGTGATGCGGACAGACCTCTTATAGTATATTTCTTTTCGGTATGAGACCAGCCTTCTTGAACCCACTTTGTATTTAGACCAAAGCTTTTAAAGATTTTTTCATCATATAAATGAACCATAAACCCCCTGTGGTCTATATAAGGTTCAGATATAATCTCGAAAAATCCATTTAGCTTTTTCTTTTGAATTTTCATTTCTTCGCCTCCATTGGAGTATGTTTTTGACTGGCAAGCACCATTAATGCATAATGACCTCGAATTGTTTTCATTCGATACAAATTGAATACCTCAAATCCACAGTAGTCTAAAAGAAGTGATAGTGTATTCGGACTGAACAGCCATAAGTGACATGAGTTGAATATATCGTCTTCCACCGGTTTATGTTGGAAGCAAATAGCATCAGGAACTTCAATAAATAGGAAAGAATTCCTAGTCATATCGCTATGTAAACTTTCGAGAAGGGAAACTGGGTCTGATAAATGTTCCAAAAGGTAAATCAACGATATCAGGTTGAACTTATAGTCAAAGCTGTTTGGTTTATAGTAATTCTGTATAAAAGGTACATGAAGTTTAGTTTTAATAAAGCTACTATCTTTATTTGGGTCAATAACATGCGCAACCCAATTAGTATCCTGAAATTCATAAGCAAACACACCTGTGCCCCCACCAATGTCCAGCACATTGTAGGGAGGAGCATCTCGTTTTAACAACCCATCTTTCCAAATATTATTAATGTTTTTCTTTATCCAGTCAACTCGAAATTTTGTTTCTGATTCTCCTTCTGGAAGTGCTATAACTCGTTTAAAACCCTCCTCTGGTGAGTCTTTCCTCCACGGTGAATTCTTATCTCTGTATGCGGAAGTATAGATTTTGTCAATGATATTTTTCTCTCTTGAATAGATTAAGTAATAAAATCCACATTGTTTACATTGAACCCATTTCCTAAAATATTCTTCTTTACTCACCCCAACAGCTACTTCATATTGATCAGGTTCACCATACGAAAAAATAACTTCACGATCATCGGATTGGCAAATTAAACAGTTATTAGGATTACCTGAACTCATACTCAAAAACCCTCCTCATTTGATAAAAAAGAGTGCAACTTATTTAACCCCGTCTCCAAGTCAATTTCTGGTTTCCACTTCAAAAGTTTTATTGCTTTTTCATTTGAAATATTCCTGATACTTATATCATTAGGGTCAGTTTCAATTATTTTAAGATTTTTATTTAAAATTATTTTTGACGTTTCAATTATATCGCTAAGGGTGATTAGTTTATCCCCCTCAAGATTAATTATATTAAAACCATCTAAACCCACGGACTTAATAATACCTGAAACTATATCTGATACATGAATAAAACACCTTCCTGTTTTTAATGAGCCCACTGTGACTTTATCTTTCGTTCTCACAGTATTGAAAATAGATTCAACTGCGGACCAATTTTTTTTCCTTGAACCATAGATTATGCCCAAGCGTAGAATAGTTACTGAACAAAAACCATGTTGAAATTTTTGTCTCAAATTTACCTCGCTTACAAGTTTTGACAGGGCATATTCTGAGTTAAGACTCGTTATGTCAATGAAAGAGTCCTCATTTTTTATTTCGTCTTCTTTACACTCGCCATGAACCCATTCGCTGGAGGCAAATATGAATTGCTTAACCTTCTTTTTATGCGCTGCATCAATTAAGTTTAATGTAGCCATTACATTAGCATCGAAACAATCATATGCTCTATCTTTACAATCAGCGTCTCTTGTTAAACCAGCCAGATGAATAATGGCGTCTGCTTCTTCAGGGATTAAATTTATTATGTCTTTTGAACGAATATCTGCTTGGTAATGATTGGGTTCAGAACTTTTTACGAGGTCTACGGCAAAAACTTCAATTCCTTGCTTTTGGCATTGTGAAATCAATTCTTTACCTATAAAACCTTCTGCTCCTGTAATGAATAGTTTCATTTTGGCTTAATCCCCCCCGGCAACAGTAAATATCTCAGCAGTTATAAAATTACCGCTTTCTGAAGCTAAGAATAACGCCATCCTGGCAATATCAATTGGTTGACCTATCCGCTTTAAAGGTATTAAACTAACTCTTTTTTGGAAGTGCTCTTCAGTATAACCCTTGATTTTTGTACGCATTGGGGTATCAATAACTCCACTCCTAATTGAATTTACTAAAATATTATATTTTGCACCTTCACGGGCATAACCTATAGTTAAACAATCAAGGGCTGCTTTTGTAGCAACAGAGTGCAAATTGTTAGCACCCCCCCCATATTTTACAGCAGCTGAACTTATATTTATTATTCTACCCCCACCAGTTTCTTTCATATATTGAAAAGCACTGGCTGAAAGAAAAAAAGGTGCTTTCACATTAAGGCCAAAAGTACAATCCCATGATTTCTCATCAAGTTCAGAAAAGTGCTTATAGCCATAAGTAGTCCCGGCATTGTTTATTAGTACGTCTATTCTACCAAAAGTCTTTACAAATGATTCTACTAAATTTGTTCTGACATTCTGCTCTAAAAGATTCCCTTGAAATAATTCAGCCTTTCCAGAGCTTTCTCTTATTCCCTTTAACAATTTTATAGCTTCCTCTTTTCCGCTTCTATAATGCAAACCAACACAGGCACCATAACTAGCAAAAAGTTTTGCCATACTTGCACCTATACCACCGCTTGCACCGGTAATAAGAACTTTCTTATTTCCTATATCCTTAAATATTGATTCTTTATTCAATTTAAATCCCCCTTTGACCGTTCCTCCATTTCTTCTTGAGTTAATTTACGCAGAAAACCTTTTGGGTTAGAAGTAACCTTCAACCTATTATAATATGAGTCAATTCTAAACTGGGGATTGTTTTCAATAAATTCTTCAATTGCCTTTAAAGGATTATCTTCTTTCCATTCTGGTTTTCCATTAGGTATATCCCACACAAATGCTTGAGCACCATCCATGACTACAAGATAGCTGCCAGGAGTAACCAGTTTGTTGTACAATTCAATTTCTTTTGCAACATGCTCTTTTGAATGATTTGAGTCTAAAGTAACCATAACTTTATTTGCGCCTTTTATCCTTTTTTTTACAGCATTAATAACCTCTTCTGAAATAGAACTTCCTTCAAGCATTTCAATTCTGTGTGACAGAGGGTGACTCTTAATAGCTATTTTGTTATAGTGTCTAATTTCAATATCAATTCCAATAACACGTCCTTTACCCATTACCTCTAATAAGGACGCATAGAATAATGCTGATCCACCATGACCGAGCCCGCATTCTATGATAACATCTGGTCTTACTTTCCATATAAGTTCCTGCATCATTATACTATCTTCAGGAAATTGAATAATTGGAATGCCCATCCAGGTTACATCATGAGTTAGTTTATATTGAGCATAAAGCTTCACCCATAGACTACTAATAAGCTCTAAGCCTTCTTCTGAATATAAATCTACTGTTTTACTTTTTCTTCCTTGGGTTAGTGTTATTTTTTGATTGTTTTTCATTTTTTCACCTTTTTCTATTTTTTAATTCTTGATAGTTCTCTGAAGAGCATCTGAAATAGTTAGTTTTGGTTCCCAGCCAATTTCTTTTTTAATTTTTGATATATCAGCCCAAAAGGTATCAAAAGGAGGATTATCTGATTTAAAAACCTTATCTTTTGGCTTGTATTGAAGATTTAACTTACTATAAACAATTTTAATAATATCCTGGATACTGGTTGAATCTCCAGAACCAATGTTATAAACAGTGCTTTGGTTGCATTTTTCTAATATTGCTGCAATTGCCTTAGCAACATCTTCAACATAAATGAAATCATTTCTTGCATATGGTGTTTTAATTTCTGGTTTTTTACCTTCTTTCACACATTTAATTATGTAGGGAATAAGTGATTTTTCCCTTTGTCCCGGGCCATATACATAAAAAAGCCTTGTCCAGATAAATTGCATATTGTTTTCTTTTGCAATTTCTCTGCCTAACCAGTGTAATGCATTTTTTGCTGCAGCAAAGGCATTTGAAAGCCTTATAGGCGAATCTTCACTGAGTTTTCCATGATTTTGCCCGTATTCCCAGCAGCTTCCTGTACAAATTATCTTTTTACATCCTAATTCAGCAAGTTCTTTGAATAAATTTAACCCATATTTAAGGTTCTTAATACTTGTTTCAACTCCATAATCAGGTATTCCTTCCCAGGCTAAATGAATTGCGGTATCTGGTTTAAATTGTTTAAGTTTAGTTTCCCATTTATTTATATCTGAAAGGTCTCCAGAAACAATGTCGACTTTCTTAGACTTTATTATAGAAAAAATATTCTCTTTAGAAGCACGAGTTAATAATAAAATATTAAAACCCTCTTTTTCGAGTCGGTTTACTACATATTTTCCTATAAAACCCGTGCCCCCTGTAATGAATGCTCTCATGCTATACTTCCAATCCTCCATATTTATCAACAAACTCTTTGAAACTTATTGCCCTTGAATCCCTTTCTGATATAATTGGGTCTTTAACAGGCCATTTAATACCTAAATCTAAATCATCCCATCTAATACTGCCCTGACTTTCAGGAGCATAATAATTATCAATTTTGTATAAGAGAGTACAGTTGTCAGTTAATGTACACATTCCAAGAGCAAAACCTCTTGGGATATATATCATTTTATTATTATTCTCTGAAATAATCATACTATCCCATTTACCATAGGTTGTAGAACTTTTTCTCAGATCTAGAACCACAATAAATATTTCTCCGGTTACAGTTCTAATAAGTTTTGTTTCTGCATAGGGCGGAAATTGAAAGTGAAGCCCCCTTATAATCCCTTTCTTTTTAGAATATGAATGGCTTTCTTGAACCCAGCTTTTACACAATCTATGATTTCCAAATATTTTCTCATCATACGTTCTCATAAAAAACCCTCTGTGGTCTTTATGAGGCTCTAGATTGATTTCAAATAATCCTTCAATCTTCTTTTTTTTTATTAGCATATTACTTATAAACCCTTAAAATTTTTGGATTGTTTGGCAAAGGTATTATGCATTTGCCAGTATAATTAAATCTTGTTTTTAATATATCAATTATTTCATCAGCAAAGTTCCAAGCTAATATGAATACATAATCTGGATTCTTTTCCATCACATTTTCCGGGCTATCTATTGGTATATGGGTTCCTGCAGTATATTTCTTGTGCTTTAATGGATTTTGATCTGCAATTGTTGAGATAAATCTTGTATCAATTCCACAAAAATTCAATAATGTTGAGCTTCTTGCAGATGCACCGTAACCTATAATTGTTTTACCTTCTTTTTTCAAATCATTTACTATCTTTAATAATTTTTCACAATGCGAGTATGCTCTTTTGGCAAAATCTTGCCATCTGCTAAATTCATTTAATTTAATTTCTTTTTCAACTTCCCTGTATGATTGAACTATGGGTTTTTCCTCTGTTTTATTCTTTTTAATATACAATACGAGGGATCCTCCACTTATAGGGCTTTTTTCAATATCAAAAACAAATAATCCATATTGATTAAGCAACTGTTCTATGCTTTTAAGGGTAAAATAACAAAGGTGCTCATGATAAATTGAGTCATAGTGCAGTTCTTCAAATATTTTCTTTGCATAATGTACCTCCAAAACCAATAGCCCATCATCTTCTAAACATTCTCTTAATCCTTTAATAAAATCATGAAAATTTGCTACATGAGGAACAACATTTCGAGCAAAAACAACTTTTGCATGCCCATGCTTTTTAATTATTTCCCTTGTTAGCTCTTCGCCAAAGAACTCGCATATTGTAGGAACTCCTTCCTTTATTGCCATATCAACAATATTTTTTGCAGGGTCTACTCCTAAAACTTTATAACCATTTTCAATAAAAGGAATTAAGAAAGTTCCATCATTACTTGCAACCTCAAGAGTATACCCCTTATGAAGATTTTCTGTTCTTGATAAAATCCCTTTGTAAAAATTTACTGCATGTTCCTTTGCTGTTTCTGAAGTTGCAGTAACCCAAACATAATTCGAGAAAAGCTCTTTTGGATCTGCTGTATGATTTAGCTGAACAAGATTACATTTAGGGCACCAGCTTAAAGATAAAGGATAAAAATTTTCTTTTTCATTAGGGGTTTTAAGAAGGAAGTTTGCAAAGGGTTGGTTACCTAAATTGAAAAATTCTCTAATATTTTTATTTTTACATACCCTACATTCGCTAATTTTTTTCATAGTCATATAATATAATCCATTTTTTTATTTAAAATTATCTGTTAAATCCATTTATTATTTTACAGTATTATTTTATCAAATTTAATAAGATCTTTTACAATTTCCAAAAAACTTTTATTACGAGTAACAAGGATTGTTTTGCAACCAGTAGCATTGCCTGCTTGGATATCACGTTCATCATCACCAATAAAAACTGCTTTTGTTAAGTCAATATGATGTTCTCTTGCTGCCTGAAAAAACATTCCTGGTTTTGGCTTTCTGCATTCACATCCCTCATCCCATCCATGAGGGCAGTAATATATACCTAAAATCTTGCCTCCGTTTTTCTCAATTCTATTTACCATATTCTTATGAATTTCATTTAAATCATCAGTTGTCATCATTCCCCTTGCTATGCCTGCCTGGTTTGATATTATGTAAATATCATAGCCATTTTTTATTAGAATACTTATTGCTTCTATTGAGCCAGAAAGAATTTCAAATTCATTCCAGTTCTTAACATAATCTGCTTTGGGCGGCTTTTTATTAATTACTCCATCCCTATCAAGGAATATAACTTTTTTGGGTTTCAGAAATTGCTCAGTTATTGGAAGTCTCTCAATCTTCCCAATACTATAATACTTATGATCAGTTAGATAACCTGCAAGTTGTTTTTTCTCAATTAGTTTAGGCAATATTTTTTTCTCGAATGAGAAATTTGTATCTGGCATCATTTCAAAAACTTTTTTGTTAATAATAAAAAACCCTATATCAACACCAGAGAGATTTTTCTCTTTTCTGCTCTTATCATATAAAATAACATAGCCTTGATCATCAACCTTCATATTACTTTTTGTAAAATTATCTTTATTTGTATAGATTGTTACTGTTGCTAGAACATTATGGTTATCATGGTATTTTACCAATTTCTTTAGATTAAGTGACCAATAATTATCGCAATACATCAAAAGAAAATTGTCATCAAGCAATTCTTCTGCATTTTTTATCCTTTTTCCGGTTTCAAAAGAAACCTTTCCTATAGAATATTTTATTTTTATTCCAAAATTGGAGCCATTTCCAAAATATTCTTTTATTTTGTCAGGGAGATATCCCAAAATCAGAACAACCTCTTTTATTCCATTTTCCTTAAGCGATTTTATTAAATATTCTAAAAAAGGTTTGTCGCTTAATCTAATCATTGGTTTAGGGATTTTATAAGTTAATGGCCTTAGCCTTGTTCCAATGCCCCCTGCAAGAATTACTGCTTGTTTAACTAATACCATAATATATCCTCTTTATCTATTTTTAATCCAGAAAAGATTATTATCAACCATATTACCTTCAACAAGATGTTTTAGTTGAGGCAGCCGATTGCATAATCTTCCTCTAAACATTTCTTCGGTAAAATTTATTCTTCTAAAGAATTCAACAAGCTCTTTTCCTCCCTTTATTAAGTCCCACTCAGGTTTGTAGTAATTTTTTAAAACTGATAATATTTTTTTAAATGATACCTTATATGTCCTTGAATCAGGGCCATGCTCTCCTGTGAAAACAAGTGAGCATCCTCCTACAACCTTTTGGGCTGCCTCAGCAAGATCCCTGATAGCATAGTTCCCATTTTTAATTCCTATATTAAAAGATTGGTTTGAAACAAGTTCTTTTGGAGCTTCAATTCCCGCAATAAAAGCATTGCATACATCCCTGATATGAACAACTGGCCTCCAAGGAGTACCATCACTTTTTATTTCTATTTTGCCGGTTGTATAAGCGCATGCAATCAAGTTGTTAAAGACAATATCACACCTTAATTTAGGACTTACGCCAAAAACTGTTGAAGGTCTGAAACAAACAATAGTAAAATTATCTGAGCCAAGTTTTTTAAGTTCACACTCAGCATCCCGTTTTGTCTTTGCATATGCTGTTATTGGAGTTTTTTCACTGGTATCCTCATCGAGCTCATCATCAACCTTGGAAATGCCATACATGCTTTGGGATGAAGCATAAACAAATCTCTTAACACCTGCCTGCTTTGCATACTTAGCAAGTTTTATTGTCGCATCAAGATTGATATCACATGTCAATTTTGGGTTAAATTCCCCAAGAGGATCATTTGATAAGGCTGCAAGGTGGATAACAGAGTCTATATTTTCTAAATCTTCTATTGATACATTTCTTACATCCTTAATTATTTGTTTTATTTTGCCTTCTGACTTATCTTTTTCAATCCCTTGGTAAAAATCAGTATCAATCCCTATGACCTTATACTCTTTTTCAATAAGCATTACTGTTAATACCGATCCGATATAACCTTTATTACCAGTAACAAGAATACTCATAATAACCTCTTTAATTTATTTTTCGTTTTTTTTCATTTCAGTTAGATAAGAAGAAATAAGATGTGACAATACCAAATGGAGATCTTCTATTCTCCCATAATGATTTGATGGAATATGAATATAATAATCAACCTTATCTTTCAATTTGCCACCATCAAATCCTAAAAACCCTATAGTGATTGCACCTGATTTTGATGCAGTATCAGCAGCATTTAAAATATTTTGTGAGTTTCCGCTTCCGGTTATGGCAATAACAATATCACCAGAATTCACTAAATTTCTTAGTTGTTGAGAAAAAACATCATTATAATCTAAATCATTGGCTAATGCGGTGAGATGCGCTACATTATCAGTTAATGATATTACTCTAAATCGCTTTTCTTTTTCATTGTAAACTCTCTGGAGTGTCCCCTTACTAAGGTCACAGGCAAAATGAGATGCTGTTGAAGCACTTCCTCCATTTCCAATAATAAATATTTGCTTATTTTTTTTGTAAGCCTTGTATAATATATCAGTAACTTTTTTAATGTCTTCAACTGATATTTTATCAATTGTTTCTTTTAGTTCTTTAAAATAATTTTTTATGAATTCCATTTTTATTTAAATCCCCCAAAATAATTTAGTTACTTTGCTCAGTATGTTTGTATTCAATCATTAACATATATTATTTTACTTCCTTCTGGTTCAAACTTAAAGGATAGTTCTTTAAGATTTGATAAAGTTTTTCTCACATTATCCTGATTTTTTTCTTCACAATAAAATAATAAGAAACCTCCGCCACCAGAGCCTAATATTTTACCTCCAACAGCTCCAGCTTCTTTTGTCTTTTCGTAATAAGAATTTATAATTGGGTTGGTAATATTAGAGGCTAATTTTTGTTTATAAACCCACCCCTTATTTAATATTTCTCCAAAGCTTGTAATATTTCCACATTTTAATTCATCCAAAAGTTTTTCAGATAATCCAACCATTTTATTTAAAATATCAAGATTGTCTTCTGTCTTTCTTCTTTGTTCGGTTAATATAATATCTGATCTTGTGTTTATACCAGTATAAAACAAAAGCAGTCTGTTATTTAATTGTTCTATAACTTCTTTTTTAAAAATAACTGGATTTAAAAATACGCTTTCATCTGCATTAAACTTAATATGATTAAATCCACCATAAGCAGCTGCATATTGATCTTGTTTTCCAATAGGATGTCCAAGTATTTCTATTTCAATTTTGCATGCTTCTCTTGCTAAAGTCCCAGCAGATACATTCTCTCCTTTATAGGCATGAAGAGCATTTAAAGTACCAACGATAAGACTGCTTGAACCCCCCAGTCCAGATCCTTCATGGGCAGGTAACAAATCTGACATATAAACAATATCTATTCCCCCATTTGTAATTCCCAATAATTTCAATGCCTCTCTAACCAGGTTATGTTCGATATCTTCAATATTCTTAACTTCTTCTATTTTAGAATAACCAACTCTTATCTTATCAGTAAATCTTCTATTTATGGTTATATAAATATATTTATTTATTGTAGTACTTACAACAGAGCCGTAACCACGTTGATAATATGTTTTAAGATCAGTTCCTCCTCCGGCAAAACTCATTCTAAACGGTGTTTTTGAAATAATCATATTTTTATATTCCTTTTGACCCCTTCATTAAATTTTTTATAAGCTTACCATATGGTATATCCACCATCTACAACCAAATTATGACCTGTAACATAACTTGATGCATCAGAAGCAAGAAATACAACTGCACCATTTATTTCATCTGGATTCGCTTTTCGTCCAAGAGGAGTTTTATTACTATATTTTTCAACAAATATTTTATTTTCATCTTTTTGATATATTCCTCCTGGAGATATACAATTTACTCTGATATTATGTTTGCCATAATAAGCCGCAAGATATCGAGTAAAATTTATTAAACCTCCCTTTGCCGCATTATACACTCCGTGAGAATATACTTCTTAAATATTTTTATGTCCTT
>Ga0209991_10000027_pt1 | contig 54229 bp, 47 predicted proteins | sample ChitaG_FD_183167 | JGI IMG/M metagenome (GOLD analysis project Ga0209991, IMG submission 183167) | Deep subsurface microbial communities from South Pacific Ocean to uncover new lineages of life (NeLLi) - Chile_00310 metaG (SPAdes)... | ecosystem: Environmental > Aquatic > Marine > Oceanic >... | reverse complement strand
TCAGCCAACAGAAATAATTTTTACTGGTTCTGGCACAGAAAGTTGTAATTTAGCCATCTTAGGAATAGCTGAGAGACTAAAATCCCGCCTTCGCCAAAAGGCTTCGGCCTTCGCCGACCGAAGTCGGCTACGGCCGACGAAGGTCGGCGGGCAAGCAAAAAAAGGCGGCCATATTATTACTTCTCAAATTGAGCACTCGGCTATTTTGCAGCCTTGTCAGAAATTAGAAAAGGAAGGCTTTGAAGTCACTTATTTACCAGTGACTAGAGAAGGAATCGTTCGAATTTCTGATTTAGAAAAGGCATTAAAACCAGAAACCATTTTAGTTTCAATAATGTATGCTAACAATGAAATAGGAACGATCCAGCCCCTAAAAGAAGTAGTTTCGGCGATTTCGGCTTATCGCAAATCGCGTATGGCCAATCGTAGCGATAGGCAATTAGCGACCAGCCATTTGCCATTTTTCCATACCGATGCCTGTCAGGCAGCAGGCTTTTTAGACCTCGATGTTAAAAAATTAGGTGTTGATCTTTTAAGTCTTAATGGTTCTAAAATTTATGGTCCAAAAGGAGTAGGATTATTATTTCTTAAAGAAGGTGTTCAAATTGAGCCCCAGATTTTAGGGGGAGGCCAAGAAGGTGGGCTGAGGGGTGGGACAGAAAATGTTGCAGGAATTATGGGCTTAGCTAAGGCTTTAGAAATAGCTCAGAAAAATAGAATTAAAGAATCAGCCAGATTAAAAAAACTTAGAGATTATTTAATAGCGGAAATTCAAAAGAAAATTCCCAAAGTTTTTCTTAATGGCCATCCTCAAAAAAGATTACCTAATAATATCAACCTCTCCATTTTAGATATTGAGGGAGAGGCAGCTCTTTTGTGGCTTGATAAATATGGTATTTCTGCTTCAACTGGTTCAGCCTGCGATTCTCGCAGCCTTGAACCATCTCATGTTATTTTAGCTTTAGGTAGACCTTACGAATATGCCCATGGCAGCCTGAGATTTTCTCTTGGCAAGAAAACAAAAAAAGAGGACATTGATTTTCTTTTAAAGGTCTTGCCAAAAATTGTTAAAAATTTAAGAGCTATTTCGTCAATAAGAATTAAAACTTAAATGTCAAAAACAAAAAAAGATTTAAAAATTGCTGATGTCGTCAGCGAGACAGCTGGAGAGAGTTGGGTTTATTCTGATATTGTTAAAGATCATTTTTTCCATCCCCGAAATTTACTTTTAAAAGATCCAAAGCCAGGGGAATTTGATGCCGAAGGCCAGATCGGAGCTCCTCAATGTGGAGACATCATGCGAATGTGGATTAAAATTGATTCCGAAACTGAGAGAATCAAAAAATTAAAATGGCGAACTTTTGGATGTGGTTCGGCCATTGCTACTACTTCAATATTTTCGGTAATGATTACAGAAAAAGGAGGAATGAAAATTGACGATGCCCTAAAAATTCGGCCTCAGGAGATTATGAAAAGATTAGGAGGATTACCGGCCCGAAAGGTTCATTGTTCAGTTTTAGCTGATAAGGCCTTCCGGAAAACAATAAATAATTATTTTAGAAAGACTGGTCAATATCAGAGAATTATCGTTGAGGGAGCTAAAGTGATTGATAAAGATTTAAACATTACTGACAAAGACATTGAAGAAGCGGTTTTGGAAGGAGCGAAAACAGTTGAGGATTTACAGAAAAGATTGAAAGTGGGAATTGGAAATCCTGAGTCTTTGCCAGAAATTGAACAACTTTTGAGATTCTATCAGGAAAAGTATCACGGCCCTTGACCAAAAAATAAAATATAGTAAAAAGAAAGTAGAGAAACAAATAGCGTGAATTCCTTATTATTTATTTTCTGCGTAAATCCGCAGAGGCGGCTTCACCTAACCATTGATTAGTAATAGAGCCTACCAGCCGCCCCGCGAGCCGAAGGCGAGCGGATCCGCGTAAATCAGCGTAAAAACTAAAGCGGAATTATAATCTTAGGTAAAAAATATGAATGGCGCAAATTTTACTCACAAGGCTCAAGAGGCAATTTTACAAGCCCAATCTTTAGCTTCAACCAGAGGGCAGCAGCAAATTGATGCTTTGCATCTGCTTTTTGCTCTTTTGAGCCAAGAAGAAAGCGTGGTTTTAACTTTGCTCCAGAAATTAGGAATAGATGTTGAGAGTTTAAAAAAGAAGATTAAGAGCGCCTTAGATAAGGTGCCGGCGATAATTTCTACTCAGACAACCTTTGGTCAATTTTATCTAACCCAGGATTTGGCCAGAGTTTTAGACCGAGCTCGCCAGGAATCAATGAAAATGGGAGATGAATTTATTTCAGTTGAGCATTTGTTTTTAGCTCTTCTTGACGCTGAGACTAAGGGCAAGGAAATTCTCAATCAGGCCACCTTTTTTCAAGCAGGTGGGGCGAAAGCTCTAGAATTTAATAAATTGGATTATGAGACAGCTTTGAGAATTCTATCTCAAATTCGAGGCGGCCAGAGAATTACTGATCCCGAGCCCGAATCAAAATATCAGGTTGTGGAAAAATATGCTAGGAATCTTACTTTGCTCGCTAAGCAGGGAAAACTCGATCCAGTTATTGGCCGAGAAAATGAAATTAGAAGATTGATGCAGATATTATCACGGAGAACAAAAAACAATCCGGTTTTGATCGGCGAGGCTGGAGTTGGCAAAACAGCCATTGTTGAGGGTTTGGCCCAAAGAATTGTCAAAGGAGATGTTCCCGAAAGTCTTAAAGAAAAAGAAATCATTGGTTTAGATTTAGGAGCCTTGGTAGCCGGCACTAAATATCGGGGGGAATTTGAGGATCGAGTCAAAGCTCTTCTTAAAGAAATTAATCGAGCGGCTGGCCGATATCTTTTGTCTATTGACGAACTTCATACTTTGGTTGGGGCGGGAGCTGCCGAAGGAGCAATTGATGCCTCTAACTTATTAAAACCAGCTTTAGCCAGGGGAGAGCTCCGAGCAATTGGAGCAACAACCTTGAAAGAATATCAAAAATATATTGAGAGAGACCCGGCTTTAGAAAGAAGATTTCAGCCAATCTATGTTCAGGAGCCTTCAATTGAAGATACTATTTTGATTCTAAGAGGGATTAAGGAAAAATATGAGCTTCACCATGGAGTGAAAATTGAAGATTCAGCTCTGGTGGCAGCAGCTGAATTATCAGCCCGCTACATCACTGATCGATTTTTACCTGATAAAGCCGTGGATTTAATGGATGAAGCCATGTCTTCTCGGAGATTGGAAATTGAATCGGAACCGGCCGAATTAGATCAATTAAAAAGAGAAAGTCAGAAATTTGAAATTGAAAGAGAAGCCTTAAGGAAAGAAAAAAAACCTAATCAAAGGAGATTAAGAGTTCTTTCTCGTCAATTAGCCGATTTGAAAGAAAAAGTCAGAGCAATTGAGGGCAGGTGGCAGGCAGAAAAAGAAATCGTCACTAAAATAAAGAATCTCAAAAAAGAAATTGAATTAGCCAGATTTGAGTCAGAAAAAGCTCAGCAAGACGCCAATTTACAAAAAGTAGCTGAATTAAAATATGGTAAAATTCCTGACCTTTTAAAAGAATTAAAAGCAGCTGAAAAGAAATTAGCCAATTTACAAAAGACTCAGGCTTTTATTAAGGAAGAGGTGAAAGAGGAAGATTTAGCCCAGGTGGTATCGCGTTGGACAGGAATTCCGGCCACCCGACTTTTGGAAGAAGAAGCTAAAAAATTGGAAAAAATGGAAACTATTTTGGGAAAAAGAATAATTGGCCAGGCTGAGGCCATTGGGGCGGTTTCAGCGGCCGTTCGCAGATCAAGAGCTGGAATTGCGGAAGAAAAGCGACCTCTGGGTTCCTTTATGTTCTTGGGGCCAACCGGCGTCGGAAAGACGGAAATGGCCAGAGCCTTAGCCGAGTTTTTATTCAATGATGAAAATGCCTTGGTTAGATTGGATATGTCAGAATACATGGAAAAGCATACTGTTTCCAAAATGATTGGTTCCCCTCCTGGTTATGTTGGTTATGAAGAAGGAGGTCAATTGACTGAGAAAATTCGGAGAAGGCCTTATAGTGTTATTCTCTTAGATGAAATTGAAAAAGCTCATCCTGAAGTTTTTAATATTCTTTTGCAGATTTTAGAAGATGGTAGACTAACCGATGCCAAAGGAAGAGTAGCCTCTTTTAAAAACGCTATTTTGATTATGACCTCAAATATTGGCTCAGAACATATTATTAAAATAGGTAAGCTTGGTTTTGATGCTCAGGAAGAGAATCTTTCTCAAAAAGAAAATTTAAAGGAGAGAGTGATGGAGGCCTTAAAAGAAAATTTTCGACCAGAATTTTTGAACAGAGTCGATGAGATTATTGTTTTTAACTATCTTGGCCGACCAGAAATAAAAAAGATTGTTGAATTAGAATTGGACAAGGTAGTTGCTAGATTGGAAAACAAAAAAATTAAAATTATTGTTTCCGAAAGAACTAAAGAAATTTTGGCCGCAGAAGGTTTTGATCCTAATCTGGGAGCCAGACCTTTAAAAAGAGTCATTCAGAGAAAAATTTTAGACCCTCTGTCTTTAGAAATTGTTTCAGGCCAAATTAAAGAAGGAGAAAGAATTTTAGTTGATGTTGTAGATGGCCAAATTGTTTTTAGAGGACCTCGAGATCTTTTGAAAATCGGGTCAAAAAAACTAAAGAAAGTTTTAATTAAATAATAGTTTTTGAGCCGCCCCGAAGGGGCGGCTCATTTTTTATGCCGCGGTTTTTTTTCAAATTTTTTTTTATTTTAATTGTCGGAGCTCTGGGAGGAGTAGTCTTCCAGGCTTTAATTTTGCCTTATTTAGCCACCAAAGACTATTTTAAAGAGTTTGGTTTTGTAAAAATTTTAACCGAAAGAGAAGTGAATATATATCCCACAGATGAAGTTATTATTCAAGAAAATACGGCTCTTCAGAAAGCCGTTGAGAAAGTTGATAAAGTAGTGGTTGGAGTTAGGGCCCAATCAAAGCAAGGAAAAATTATAGAAGGATCTGGTTTAATTTTAACCACCGAAGGCGATGTAGTTACCTTGGGTAATATTTTGCCTAAAGGTTATGATTTTAGTTTCTTTTGGGAGGGAGAAAAATTACCTTTTAAAATTTCAGAAGTAGGAGAAAATTTAGTTAAGGTAAAAATTGAAAAAACCAATCTTCCAACCGTTCCTTTTGCCGATTTGGAAAAGATAAAATTAGGCCAGAGAGTTTTTTTAATTGGTATAATTTTTGAAAAAGGACAGCCAAGAAAAATAGTTAACGAAGGTATCATTAAAACCTTTGATGAAAATTTCATTAGAACCAATATTTTTGAAAAAAGCACTCTGGCAGGTTCCCCACTTTTTGATATTGAAGGCAATGTCTTAGGATTAAACACAATTGATAAGGAGGGAAAAGTTACTGCTATCTCCATCAAAAAAATCAAAGAGTTCAGCGGATTTTAAAATACTTAATTTTTTTTAAATCAAAAATGGCTCGAAAAAAGCCATTTTTGTTTCGGCAGAAAACAAAACCCCGACTACTAATTTTATTGGCGTGGGAGCGCAGCCCCGTCTATAAGATAGAGGTAGGGGCTGGCTGACGAAACGATTTACTCTAGAAACTTAAAGGTAGAAATCATTTGGGAAAAATTCTTAGCATATTTTTTATATGTTTCTTTATTCTTATCTATATCTATTCCTGTAAATTTTCCCTCAAACCCTATTATTCCTTCACTATGCTTATCTAAAATGAGATAAATGCCATATACCCCCTCTTTGTAATAGGCTTGTTCAGGATATATCGTACGATAATATAATCCATATCCCTTACTCCCGCCTATGTTTATTTCATTTGTGGCAAATTCCTTAATTTTAAAAGGGGCCCCAGGGATCTCTTGTGTTTTTTCTATAATTCTTTTTGCAGATTCAAATATTTCTTCTAAAGGCTTGCCTGCTATATAATCTATATGGATTAATCCGTAATTTTCTCCTAACTTTTCCTTGTCTGTTGTTCCAAAATATTTCTCATATTTCTCTTGGGAGAACGTAGAAATTGCTGCGAATCCTAATTTTGTATCATTATAGGCAAACCACGACATGGGATACTTTATCTCAAAACCATACTCTTCATTCCTATATATCTTCCAATCGGCGGTTTCGTTTCTTGGCACTCTTAATTCTAACTTAGCCAATTTAGTTTCCAGTTCTACTATCCACAAATAGTAATAATACAAAAGTCCCGTGCCAACTATGATGGCTACGATAATGACCGTTAAAAGATATAGTATGTTAGTTTTACCTTGAGTAATGAAAGGCATATTATCCTATTATAGGAAAACAAAAAAGCCCTAGCAACCACTGGCTATCAATTTTATTTTATTAATGTAAGGGTAGGTATTTTTTTGTTGACATCGCTTCCTAAAAACCTGTAAAATAAAAAAATATGCCGTTTTTTATCTTGACTCCTTTTTCAAAAATTTAATGAATAAAAAAAATTTAATTCAACTGACAAATAATCTTTACCGCCTAACCTTACTCTTTCCTAAAAAAGAACCCTTGAGATTTAAAATACGGGAATTAGCAAATGAGATTTTAAGGGATTTAATTTTAGTTTTGCGTGCTAATCCCGGCAGACCAAAAATTTTAATCTTGGAGACCGAAAAAGACCTTGATGTTTTAGATAGTTTCTTTGAAGTAGCTAAAAACCAAAATTGGGTAAGCTCCTTAAATCTCTTGGAAATCCAAAAAGAATATAGTAAGATAAAAGAAGAATTTGCCCGTCTAAGTTTTGCCAAGCAAAACTTAGACGAGATAAAAAAGATTAACAATCTAGGACTGCCCAAGGACAGCCCTAGGACTGTCCTGGTGGGAATCCGGCAGCAAAAAATTCTGGACTCCAACCCTCCTTTGCCCCCCACCAATCTTAGTGGGGGGCAAGCCACCCACACCCCACCTCCGGCAGAAAGAGTCGGAAAGGAAAGAAATCCCCGTCAGAAAAAAATATTGGAATTTTTGAGAGAAAAAGGAAGAGCTCAAGTCTGGGAATTAAAAAAAATTTTTCTGGAAGTCTCAAAAAGGACTCTCAGAAGAGATTTTGAACAGTTGCTCCGACAAGGCTTAATTGAAAGAAGGGGAGAGAAGAATAATACCTTTTATCAACTAAAGGTAGGACAAAAATTAAGGTAGGACAGTTTGTCCTACCTTCTGACCTATCTATTTATGTCCAATCCTCAAAAAATCTTTAGTCAAGTTTATGATCAATATGTAGACAAGATCTACCGCTTTGTCTTTTTGAAGGTTAATTCTCAGGAAATAGCCGAAGATTTAACTTCGGAGACTTTTTTTCGAGGATGGCAAGTTTTCAAAAAGCAAGAAGTAAGAATCGAAAATCCTCCGGCTTTTTTATATAAAATTGCCAAAAATTTAGTAATTGATTATTATCGGGAAAAAGGTAAAACTAAGATAATTTCAGCTGAATATCCAGGTATAAGCGATCCCCGAGCAAATTTAGAAGAAAAAGCTCTATTGAGCTCAGACTTTGAGGTCATTCACCAGGCTCTGGCTAATATAAAAGAAAATTACCAAGAAGTCATTATCTGGCATTATTTAGATGATTTATCTATATCTGAAGTAGCTAAGCTCCTTAATAAGCCTGAAGGGACAGTACGGGTAATGTTGCACCGAGGGTTAAAAGAATTGAGAAAATGGCTAAATGGCTAATAAACATATATAATATATATATGTATATTATGTAACAATTTGAGCTTATTTTCGTCATAATTATATGGGGATGGCTGAGGCAGATCTCATTAAAAAAATTCGAATTTTGAAGCAAATTAGACCCAGAAAAGACTGGGTTCTTTTGATGAAAAAAGAGCTTTTTAAAAAGGAAGCTCCCCCTTTTAGAGTTTACAGAAACCCGGTTTCTGTAATTTTGGAGATTTTCCCTCGGATATTTCATTATTATAAGCCAGTTTTAGCTACTTTTGTTTTCTTGGGGATTTTAATAACCGGAGCTTTTAGTTTTGCCCAAAATTCTCTGCCCGGTGATTTTCTTTTTCCCTTAAAAAAGATTTCCGAGAAAAGCCAGGCAGTTTTTGTTTCAGAGGAGGAACGGCCTAAGGCTCAGTTAGAGCTGGCTAATAAAAGACTGGAGGAATTGACCAAGATTGCCGAAACTAATCAAGCTGGAAAATTAGCTCCGGCTATTGAAGAATTTCAGGCCAGTTTGTCTCAGGCGGCTAAAAATTTAAAGAAACCTAAAAAATTAACAAAGGAGATAGTTGCTGAAACTAAAAAGTTAGAAGAAAATAGAGAAAAAATTGAAGCCTTAGGAGTAGTTGTTGGAGAGAGTGAAGAATTTGATAATGCTCTATCTCAATTAGTTGAGAGAGAAGTCAAAGACTTAGAGGAACGAACTCTAACAGATGCCCAGCAAGAACTTTTAGAAGAAGCTGCAGAAGATTTTGAGGCCAAAAATTATTCTCAGGCCTTAGAAAAAATCTGGCTGCTATCTAATCAGTAAAAAGTTTTCCCCAATTTTGATTGTTTACAAGTCCAAGAATATGGTAAAATTAGAAAATTACAAAATTAATCCATTCGACAAGCTCAGGATTAATGCTGAGCAGCGTCGAAGCATTAAAATTGGAAAGGTCGTTAAGCCGGGATTTTTTGGATGTTTGCTTGTCCGCCGAAGCTTTAGCGAAGGCGGAGGCAGCTAAACAATTGTTTATATCCAAAAGGTCAAGGTCGGTCGATAATGACCAAATTAAATAAAAAACTAATTCACCCCATGAGATATGAAAATTATCTCACGGGGTAAACACAGAAAATAAAATGAATAATACACTAAAAAAGATTGTAGCGATTGCCACGGTTTTAACTGTTTCAGTTTGGCTGATCGGTCCTGGTGTAGCTCAAGGTGTAACAGCCGAAGATCTACAGGCTTCGATTGATGCTTTGTTAGCTCAATTAGCTGATCTACAAGAGCAATTAGCTGAACTCACAGGTGAAGCTCCAACTGTTGCCGGTTGTACTATCACTTCATTTGATAGAAACCTTAGCCAAGGGTCAACTGGAGACGATGTTAATTGTCTTCAGATTGTCTTGAACTCAGCTTCTGACACCCAATTAGCTTCAACTGGCGTAGGTTCTTCTGGTAATGAAACTTCTTACTTTGGTCCTTTAACCAAAGGCGGAGTTATTAAATTCCAGGAGAAATACGCTGATGAGGTTTTGGCTTCCTGGGGTTTAACTACCGGTACTGGCTATGTTGGAACAACCACCAGAGCTAAGCTAAACGAGCTTTTAGTCGCACCGGCTGAACAGGAAGAGGAAGAGGAAGAGGAAGAAGAAGAGGAAGCAGTTAGTGGCTTAACTGTAGCTTTAGCTAGTGACACTCCAGCTGCCGCTCAGCTTGCTCTTGACGCTAATGCAAATTTCACCAAATTTGTTTTAACAGCTGGTTCTGAAGGAAGTGTTTCTGTCTCCAAAATTTATGTAACCAGGAGCGGCTTGTCAGATAATTCTGATCTAGAGGACATTAAAATTATTGATGCCGAAACTGGAGTACATATGGGGACTATCACAAGCTTAAACACTGATAGTCGAGCAATGGTTAGCTTTATTCCTAGCCTGGTAATTCCAGCTGGCACAGCCAAAGCCTATTACGTTAGAGCTGGATTCCACTCAACAAATGCAGCCACTGGTAATACAGCATTCTTGGGCATTGCCTCAAATGACGACATTGTTTCTAATGCCACAGAAGTTACTGGTGCTCCAGTAACTGGTAATGCAATGACAGCAATTAATATAGCAATTGCTGATGTTGAGGTACAACAAGATGGTACGGTGTCTGACTCTACGCCTGACATTGGGGATACTGATGTCGTAGTAAATAAATTTAAGGTTTCAAATTCAGCTACTGAGGCTGTTACTATTGAACAAATAACAGTCTTGGAATATGGAACCGCTGGTCTTACTGACACCAGTAACATTGAGCTCTATGATGTTACTAACGGTGAAAGCTTAGGTACAGCAGAGAACTGGGATGCTGAAGGTAAAGCTGGCTGGTCTAACTTGAGCATTGTCGTTGACAAAGGAGAAACCCACAGGTTCAAGGTAATGCTGGATGTAGTTAAAGGCGCTGGCTTAACAGTTAATGCTGACTTAACTGATGGAACCGATGCTCTATTGACAGCTAAAGGCAATACTTACGGCTTCTATAACACCGTAGATATAGAGACTGATTGGGATGGTAGAGGCTCTAGCGACCAAACAATTGGTTCAGGAGCTTTAACTGTTTCCAAATCAGCTTCTACTCCAGCTACAGGCAGTGTGGCTGTAGGCAGTGCTATGGAATTAGCTATCTTTGACTTTAATACTGTCGGTGAAGAAGTTAGGGTTTCAACTATGACTGTTATCATTGCTACTACTGACAATGGCGGCGATAGTGACTTTGACTACAATGACATTACTAACGTAAAAGTATATGACGAAGACGGCGCTATTGTTGCCGGACCAGGGGATCTTGATGCAAGCGACGAAGTTGCCTTTACTGACACCTTTATTGTTCCGGTTGGCACTCACGAATATACAGTGAAAGCCAAGATTGGCACTGATGCTTATACTGGCAACCTAGTCCAAGCCAAAATTAAAAATCCGCGAAGCTACTTTACTGCCAAGGGAATGACCACTAATGACTCAATAAGCGGAACCAGTTTATCACCGAACGCCAATGTTGATGGTAACGTTCTGACCATAGCTGCTGGAAGCTTAATTGTTACTAACTTGACTCAACCAGCAGCCAGGCTGGTAGCTGTAGGTACTTGGGACTTCGTTTGGATGACAGCTTCTCTTTCAGCTGCTGCTTCTGGCGAAGACGTTGAAGTTACAGACATAACAATTACTGATACTGTAACCCCAGCTAGCTCAGGCGGATTTGACGACATTGATAATTGTGAACTCTGGGCTGATTTAACCTCAGAGAGCAGTGACCGGGGTGATATCTACGAAACCCTGGTTAGCTTGACAAAGAACCCAACAGATTCAGAAGGTGCGGGCGATCAGGCTTTCGCCTTAACCCAGGTTATTACTGTTTCAGCCGGAACTTTTGTTAAGGTTGCCTTTGTTGGTGATGCGTCTACTGCAGCAACCGATGGTGATACTCACACCGTTGACATTTCTGCTGTAACAGCCAATGGTGCTGAAACCGGGACATCAATTACAATCACTGACGCTGTTCACATAACTGGTTCAGGCCAGGGCATGGAGATAGAAGACAAGGGTACCTTAACCATTTCAGTTGACTCATCTTCACCAGATACTGCTTTAGTATTGGATGGAACTGATAAGGTTGTGGTAGGAATTTTCAAATTAGCTGCCAATACAGTTGAAGACTTAGACTTAGACAGCATTGAAATTATGAACACTGAAAACAATGACGCTGTAGACACTTATTGGTTCTACAGTAATTCTCGCTCTGACGGAGTAGATACTTCCACCCCAATTGGATATGTCGTAGGAGGCACAACAGCTGCAATATATCTTAATGACGGCACAGTAACTGTTCCAGCTGATGGTTATGTCTTAATTACAGTAAAAGCTGATACCAATAACATTGATGGCACTTATGTGATGAATACCGATAAAATTGAAATAGGTATTGAGGACGCTGGTGATATTGACACTACTGGCTTAGGCTCAGGTGAGGAAGTAGATTCAACCCAGAGAGCCCAATATGCTTCTGAACAATCCCTTTACGAAGGTTATCCAAGAGTTACCTGCCAGACTGGCACTACTTCTTGGGGTCCAACATCAGGCGACTTAATACCCAGCACTCAGATGTTATTGGCTGTCTTAGATGTTACCAACCCTGGCACTAAAGATGTTACCTTTGATGGCGAAGCTGCCCCAGATGGCGGTACTGAAAATGACAAGATTTATGTTCAGATTGCTAACACAGAGGGCGGATCAGGCGGTGCTGATGTTGATATAACACTAGTAGCTGATGGAAGCGGTAATACTCTGGATGACCCTGCTGATGCTAATCCGGCAAACCTGGTGATTGACTTTACCACTAAAGACTTTGTTGTTTCGGCTGGTCAAACTAAACAGCTTGTAATTTATGCTGACACCAGCTCTTATACAACTAACGGAGACTTTATTCAGCTTTGGCTGAATGATAACGGTACAGCTTGGGTCTGGAGCATTGATTATGATGACGGAGATTACAGCGAGATAGACGAGATTTTCGGTACATCAGGCGGTGATATCCGTTGTGGGGCCTTTATCAGAGAGACTACCTAATCTTAACTAAATGGGACCCCTACGTTATCCTTGTGAACGGCGCAGGGGATTAGAAAAACAAAAAGTCACCCTCTCGGGTGGCTTTTTGTTAGAATATAGAATATAGAATATGGAATGTAGAATATGGGGATTAAGATTCGAATCTCTTTTGATGAGTGGCTTTTAATAAACCATTTAGTAGTTTAATGGAGGTTACTGATTGCTCGGCAATTTTCTTAAAAGATTCTTTTGACAAATAACCTACATCCTTAGCTACGAGTAGTTGATTTTGAAGTTCAGTCATTGAAGCCTTAGCAATGTTATAAAATTGATATTTCTCCTTCGATGATTTTTTACTAAAACCTTCAGCAATATTAGAGGTAAATGAAACTACTGCCCGCCTCATTTGATTAACGAGTCCGTATTTTTCCTCTATAGGAAATTTCTTTGTTTCTCGATAAATCATTAAGACAAGTTTGTGGCCTTTTTGCCACGCAACTAAATCAGTAAATTTCTGAATTTTTTTAATTTCATTATTCATAATCTTTTATTCTAAATTCAATATTCTGGATTCTAAATTCTAATTAGGAAGGCTCTTCAAAAACTCCTCTATTTCTGCCCGGGCTTCCGGCAATAATTCCAGCACCTTTAGCGCCTCTTCTCTGGCTTTTTCGAACTGGCCCAGTTCCTTATAGCAAACAGCTAAAGAGCCGTGATATTCGTAGTTATCTGGCTCAAGATTAATTAATTTTTGATAAATATCAACTAAAGCTTGATAATCTTTAATGTGAATATAGGCTTTAGCTAATTGCAAAAGAGATTTTTTTGTTTTAACATTATAGCCTTTCTCTATTGCCATTCTTATGTCAGCTTGCCCTTCTTCTTTTTGGCCCAGATAAATATTAGAAAGAGCTTTTCTCCACCAACATTCCCCGGCATTAGGTTCTATATTAAGGCATTTTTGAGACTTTTCTTTCGCCTTTTCATATTCACCAGTTAATAAATCGGTTTTTGCCCATTCTTCCAAGATTTTCCACCCTTTAGGCCTTAACTGATGGGCCTTTTCAAGATAAGAGTTAGCCTCTTTTTTTAATTCCTTAATGACTTCTTTTTTAACACCCTGTTCTTTATAGCTACTTATTAAAAAGTTAGTAGAAGCCCCTAAAAACCACCAGTTTCTGGTATAATAAGGCCTTAATTTTACGTTCTCTTTTAATATTTCAATTTCTTTTCGGGCCAATTCTAATTTTTTCTCGGGTTTTTCGTCAAAACATTCATTAATAACATCAATGTATTGCAGCCTTAGATAATGGTCTATAACGCTATGGGAAGGTAAAATCTTTTCCATTACTACTAAGGCCTTTTCACATTGCTTATTAGGCAAATAATATTTCACTGCCCAGTTTATTTCTGAATTAATTTGAAGCGGCTTTAGGCTAAAAGACCAAATAAACCAGACTAATCCTACAAACAAGACAAACAATATAATTCCTCGCCACTTGAGAATTTGAGAGATGGGAATTGATTTCCGCTGATTGGATAGCTGATTACCGCTGATAAATGCTGTCGATAGTGATATTAGGTGTAAAGAGTAGCCAATTAACAAGAATAAAATAAGATAGGTTGAAAAAGCGTCAAAGCCAAAGGAATTAGCCACTAAATAACCAATAAAGGTAGCTTGTATCCCATGATAGATTACTTTCGGCGTTTTTTCAGCGTTGTTATCAGCGTAATTTTCAGCGGATTTTAATCTTTGTAGTTGCCAGAACAGGACTCCAAAAAGAGAAAGATAAATTATCAGAGCTGGGATTCCAGCTGTAACTGAAATATCAAATATAAAATTATGAGCTCTATCCCACCAGCCAGTGCTGCTACCTTTAGTTATGTGAGGTAGGGCAGGGTCATAAAATTCGTCAAAACCAATAGAAAAATTTTCCGGCCCATAACCTAAAATCGGTCTCGCCTTTAAAGCCTCCCAACTTACTTTCCAAGCTGAAATTCGAGGATCTTGAAGTAGAAGTTCGGTTGAAAAGCGAGAAGCAACCTTTTTTAAAAATGTGTTTTCTTGAACGAATTGAGGAAGCTCCGGTTGAGTGTTTATATAATAAAACCCATAAATTACAGAAATTAAAACAATTAAAGCTGTAATCTTTAATCCTAAAGATAGCCATTTTTTTCTCACCGGGTAGAAAAGTAAAAAATATAAAAAGCCGATTATTAAACCAACAATAACAGCCCTTGTCTGGGTTATAAAAACTGCAACAAAAAGAAATAATGAAAGAGAGATAAAATAAAAAAATTTTTTCCCCCAATTTTTCTCTTTGAGACCAAAAGCTAAGGCTAAAAAACTCAAAAGTAAAAGATAGATTGCCAAAAAAATAGGCCCACCAATGGTAGAAGGGGCCCTTTTCCAAAAAGGAATAAAAAATTCACTAATGAAAGCAAATTGTTGGAAAATAGCAATAGATGCAACAAAAATACCGACAATTAGGGAGAAATCCCAGATTTTCTGCCAATCTTTTGAGCGCAAAATCAAAAAAGCTAAGATGGCAAAAATGATGTAAAAGGAAAAATTTAAAAATCCGCCTGAGCGATGAGGATCTCCCCAAAGGCTAAAATGAGGATTTAAAGAAAAAATAGTCGCTAAAAAGTATATTCCCAAAAGGACAATTAAAAGCCAGAATATCCAAAAAATTTTACTTTTTCTATCTAATATATTCTTCCAAATTGTTGAAAATCTATTATCACTCTTCTGGAAAAGAATTTGCCAGATAAATAAGAAAATTAGGATCGGAAGAATGATGCGGAAAACAATTGTTTTTCCCCAGTCAGAAGGAGAGAACCAAGGAGGTAAATTTAAAAGCGGTAAAGCTAAAATTAAAAAAAAGCCCGCCAGATAGAGCCAATGAACCTTGAAATCCTTGATTTTCATACAGTTTTATGATATAAATTTATTATGAATTTGTCTAATTGAGAATAACGATATGAGAAACAAAAAGAAAAAAATTATTGTAGCAGTAAGTGGTGGATTTGACCCACTTCATACTGGCCATATCAGGTTGCTTAAAGAAGCCAAGAAGCTTGGTAACGAGTTGGTGGTGATTTTAAATAATGATAATTGGCTGAAGAAGAAAAAAGGTTTTGTATTTATCTCACAGAATGAACGCAAAGAGATCATTAAATCATTAAAATGGATTAACAGGGTTATTCCTACAGGACACGGCCCTAATCCAGAAGACATGAGCGTGAATACCGAGCTTAAAAAGCTGAGACCTGACATTTTTGCAAATGGAGGAGATAGAACTAAAAATGATATTCCAGAAATAGCAATATGTAAAGAAATAAACTGTAAAATGGTTTTTAAGGTTGGCAAAGGCGGAAAAATTCAATCAAGCTCTTGGTTATTAAAAAATTTTTTAAAGGCAACAAATATTTACCGGAAATCATAAAAAACAGCGATTGAGCAGAAAAGGTAATCGACCTTCATTGATACCCATTGACCCCTATTGACACCCCTTTGGGGTGTTTTATTATAGATATAGGATATATCTTTTTAGAAACATGGCAAAGATTAATCCAGACGAAATCTATACAACTAAAGAAACTCAAGATTTTCTAAAAATAAGTACCAGTACCACCAAAAGATTGTTAAAGAGAGGAATAATTAAAGCTTATAAAGTAGGAGGGCAGTACAGAATTTGGGGTAGTGAAATTTTGAAATTGGTTTCTCCGGAAATTGAAGCAGGCATGTATAAAGCTTATCGTCGTCTCAGAGAGAAAACCAAAAAAACAATCGAAAAATGGTAAATCTTAAGGTAAAGAAATTATGAAAATTTTAGTTACTGGTGGCGCCGGTTTTATTGGCTCTCACTTAGTAAATTCTTTAGTTAAAAAAGGGCATAAGGTGGTAGTTTTAGATAATCTATCTACCGGCAAAAAAAACTTCCTCTCCGGGGAGACGAAAATCTACCGATTGAGCTTGTCTTCCCCCAAAATTTTTGAGGTTTTTAAAAAAGAAAGGCCAAGAGTTGTCTATTACTTAGCTGGCCCTATTAATTTAAGAAGAAAAATCGATAATCCACTCTTTGGCGCCAGCCTTAATTTTTTCAATAATTTTAAAAGAATTTTGGATTGCTCACGACTTTTTAAGACAAAAAAATTTATTTTTATCTCCTCGGGTGGGGCGCTTTATTCTGGAGCACGGGTTATACCCACTCCCGAAGATTATCCAGTCTGCCCCGGTTCGCTTTATGGTTTAGCAAATCTTATTCTTGAAAAATTTTTAGAAGAATATTATAAGAATTACGGATTAAATTTTATAATTTTGCGATTTAGTAATATATATGGACCAAGACAGTGGGAACAAGGAGTAATACCATCTTTTATAATTTCGATTTTGAAAAATAAATCCTTAATAATTAATGGAGATGGAAAACAAACCCGTGATTTTATTTATATAGATGATGCAGTTAGAGCATTATTAATTGCCGCAAAAACAAGAAAGATTGGAATTTTTAATGTTGGTTCTGGTCGGGAAACTAATCTTAATGAATTATTTAAAAAAATTACCGAAATTTTAAATATACAGATAAAACCCAATTATTGTCCGGCGGTAGAAAAAGGAGTTCAAAGAAGTGCTTTAGATTTTTCCAAAATAAAAAAAGAACTTAGCTGGCAACCGAATTATAGTTTGGATAAAGGTTTAAAAGAAACCATAAATTGGTTCAGAAATAAAAATTAAGATTGAGATAAAAACAAAATTTTAAATAAATAAATTTATGAAAAAAACAATTTTAGTCACTGGAGGTGCAGGATTTGTAGGTCATCATTGTATTGAACATTTATTAAAAACTACTGATTGGAAAATAGTAATTTTAGATTCTTTAAATTATGCTGGGAATATGAACAGGATTACTGACAGCGAAGCTTTTGACCCAAAAAGAGTTAAATTTGCCTGGCATGATTTAAGAGCTCCGATTTCTGAAACTACTCATAAGTTAATTGGAAAATTAGATTATCTCATCCATTTTGCGGCAGAGTCGCATGTAGACAGAAGCTTGGAAGACAGTATTCCTTTCGCTCAGAGTAATGTAGTGGGGACAGCGAATTTATTGGAATACTTAAAACATTATCAACCCGGATGTAAAACTTTAATATTTTCTACAGACGAGGTCTTTGGACCAGCACCAGAAGGAGTTTATTATAAAGAAGATGATAGATTTAAACCCTCTAATCCTTATTCAGCCTCAAAAGCTGGAGAAGAAATGATTGCCTTTTCTTTTGCTCATGCTTTCGGTCTTCCAATTTCAGTTGTTCGTTCGATGAATATTATTGGAGAGCGACAACACCCTGAAAAATTTATTCCAAAGACCATTAAAGCTACCTTGAATAACGAGAAAGTTATTTTGCATGGCAGAGGAAGAAAAGATTTATCTTCCAGGTGCTGGATTCATGCCAGAAACGTATCTGATGCCCTGCTTTTCTTATTAAACAAAGCAGAAAAAAAAGAATTTTATCATATAGTCGGGGAGGAAAAAACAGTTTTAGATGTAGCAAATTGGATTTGCGAAGTAATTAAAGAGAGAAAGCTAAAAGATGAAGAAGTTCAGTGGCTGGACTACCACACCGCCAGGCCGGGCCATGATAAAAGATATGCTTTATCGGGAGAAAAATTAGCAAAAATGGGATGGAAACCGCCAGTTGATTTAGAAGCCTCAGTTAAAAAAACGGTTGAATGGACATTAAAACCAGAAAATAGAAAATGGCTAAATCTATAAAAAATACAAAAAAGATTAAGCACAGAATTAAAGAATTAAAAATTCATTCAGAAGAACGGGGTTGGTTTATAGAAATGTTAAGAAGAAATGGGTTAAAGGATGAAATAAAACAAATTTCGGTGGCTTCTATTAAACCGGGTTGTGTAAGGGGTAATCATTATCATCTAAATAAGACCGAATGGTTTTTTATAATTAATGGAAAAGCAAATTTCTATTTAGAAAATCCAAAAACTGGTGAAAGAATTTGTCTTAAACTCTCTTCTAAAAATCCTAAAGCCATAACTGTGTTTCCCCAAATAGCTCATGCCATCAAAAATATAGATAAAAAAACTATTTATTTCGTAGAAGCTGATAGTGTTATTTATAATCATAAAAAACCAGATTCTATTCCTTATTTAGTTTGTAAACAGAATTAATCTTGAAAAATTTTAATGTGAGGTTCGAATTCCCCCTGATTCCTTTGGCGATGTCTGGCCAGTAAAAGGAAGGTAAGGCATTAAAAAAAGAGATTAAGATTAAAATGAAAAATTTAAATTATCGTGTGTTAAATTAAAAAATAAATAAAATGGGATTAGATTTCAAAACTTTGCTTTTAGAAAATAGGGGAATTAAACAAACGATCTTTAAAAATACATTTTGGTTGTTCTTAGCGAGAGGTGTAGCCATTTTGAATATGATTTTAGTTATTTTTGCCGCCCGAATTCTAGGAGCTACCGAATTTGGAAAATTTAGTTTTGCCCTTGCTTTTGTTTTAATGCTAGCTATTTTTTCTGATTTGGGACTTTCTTCTATTACCACTAGAGAACTGGCAAAAGAGAAAACGGATAAAAGAGAGTATTCAAGCATCCTCTCTCTAAAGATTGTTTTAACTGTATTTGCTTTAATATTAATGGTTTCTTGCTCCTTTTTTATTACTCAAGATCCGATTATCCAAAAAATTATTCTGATTTTAGCTATTTATATTCTATTGGGAGGCTTCGGAGAAATTGTATTTGCTTTTTTGCGGGCTTTCCAGAAAATGGAATACGAAGCCATGATTGGTATTTTTCGGAGCGTATTACTTTTTAGCTTAGGGCTTTTTGTTCTTTTTTACTTTCCCTCAGTTGAAAATTTAAGTTTTACTTATCTATTTGTTGCTTTTATTGCCTTAATCTTTGTTTTATTATTTTTCCATTTCCGCATCCAGTTTTTAAAGTTAGATTGGAATAAGAAAATCTGGCAGAAATTTTTAGGACTTTCCTGGCCACTGGCACTTGCTTCTATTTTTAGTATGGTCTATATGTACATAGATTCAGTAATGATGGGATACCGGGAGATGATTACCGAAACTGGTTGGTATAATGCTGCCTATAGAATTATTAACATTGCCATCATTCCGGTAGGTTTAATTAGCCAAAGTTTTTATCCAGTCCTAAGTAAACTTTTTTCTGAATCAAAAGAAAAACTTCAAAAAATCTGGAATTACCAGATGAAAATAATGATTTTACTTGCCATCCCTCTGGTAGGGGGTGGAATAATTCTTGCTCCAAAGATTATTAATTTCCTTTACGGCCAAAGTTATACGCCAGCAATTTTTGCTTTTCAAATTTTAATATTTGTGGCCGGAATCGCTTTTCTTACTGGTCCTTACGTTCAAATAATAATTGTTTCCAATCAGCAAAAAAAAGTTTTTTATATTACCGCTGCCGGAGGAATAATAAACATTATTTTAAACCTTCTTTTAATCCCTCGCTATAGTCTTTATGGAGCAGCGATTGCTACTCTTATCACTTGTTTTGTTATGTTTGTTTTATATTTATTTTTTGTAAAACATTTTACTACTACTTCTCCTTTTAATTTCCAATTAACTAAAGTTTTAATTTTCGCTATCTTAGCTGCCGGATTAATGTATTTTTTTATTAAGCAACCCTTTATTTATAATCTAAATGTTATTTTGATAATAATTATAGGAACGTTAATTTATTCTGCAGCCATTTTTCTTTTTAATAAATTCGAAAAATATTTAAAATTAAAATATTAATATAATAAATAAAAGTATGTCATCACCTAAAAAAGCACTCATTACTGGAATTACTGGACAAGATGGCTCTTATTTAACAGAGTTGCTTTTATCTAAAGACTACGAAGTTCACGGCATAATTCGGCGCTCGAGCAGTTTTAATACAGGGCGGATTGATCATCTTTTTCAGGATCCCCACATCAATAACGTGAGAATGATCTTACATTATGGAGATCTGACTGATACAGGCAATATTGAAAAATTGGTTAATCAAATTAAGCCCGATGAAATTTATCATCTTGGTGCTCAATCTCACGTCAGAGTGAGTTTTGATTTGCCAGAATATACAGCTAACACCGGAGCCCTAGGCACTCTTCGTGTTCTTGAAGCAATAAAAAATTCTGGGTTGCCAATAAAGTTTTATATGGCTGCTTCCTCAGAAATGTTTGGTGCTTCTCCACCACCTCAAAATGAAAAAACTCCTTTTCATCCTCGCAGTCCTTATGCTGTAGCCAAAGTTTTTGCTTATCACGTAACTCGGCTTTATCGAGAAGCTTATGGAATTTTCACTGTTAACGGAATATTGTTTAATCACGAGAGTCCGAGAAGGGGGGAGACTTTTGTTACCAGGAAAATTACGAGGGGAATCGCCCGGATTAAAGCAGGCCTTGATAAGAAAATCTATCTTGGGAACTTAGAGGCTAAGCGTGATTGGGGATATGCTCCAGAGTATGTTGAGGCAATGTATTTAATGCTCCAACAATCAGAGCCAGACGATTATGTAATTGCCACTGGTGAGACTCATTTAGTAAAAGAATTTTTAGAGGAAGCCTTCAGATATGCCGGTCTTGGTGATTGGAAACCCTATGTAGAAATTGATCCTCGTTATTTCAGACCAGCTGAAGCTGAACTTTTGGTTGGTGATCCAGCTAAAGCCAAAGAAAAACTTAGTTGGGAAGCTAAAACTAGATTCAAAGACTTAGTTAAAATAATGGTTGACGCTGATCTAAAAGCCCATGGATTAGCAGCTTCTTAATTAGTTGTTTTCTCGAACTTTTAAAAACAAAAAAGAGAGAACATTGTCTCTCCCTTAAATAACCCTCCTGGTAGTGCTAAATTAGGCCATACTTCTAGCTTCTGTTCTTATTGTTTCTATCAAGGTGACGAGTTGATTAATTCTTTTTTCGAACATAGGAAAGTCATCTTCTATAGCTGTTTGCTCTTTAGGATGGATATAGTCCACCTCTACTCCGATTACCTTTTTTCCTGTTTTGATAGCGCGGATGATCGGAACAAAAATAGAATCCCAGAGATCTCCGTACTCTCCTCGGTAATCAAGGAAAAACGACGCAATATTTGACCTGAAGACTCTTGGCCCAAACCAGACGTCCAAAGCCATGCCAGTAAGCATACGGAAAGCTTCATTTCCTAGCCACTCAGCGTGTTGCTGAATTTCAGGATAGGACTCTAAGCTTCTCCGCCGAGGGATGGCGAGATCAGCAGATTGGGCAATAAGTTCTTTTACCACCTGTCCTAGGAGTGGAACAAAAGGAGTTTTTTCTGGCTCCATCCAGGCTACAATTCCGTCCGGCCCAGCCAGGCCAGTTGTTTCACGAATTGCCTGGCGTCTTTCAATCCCCATTCCTTGTTTTTCGGCATCAAAAACAATAGCCCCATGCCCTCGGAAAGAGTCCCTTATCTCTTCAGGAGAGCTATCAACGATGACAATCGGGTAGCCATGCTCTTTTGCACTACAGATAGTCTCGATTGCCAATTTTGCCCTAACATCGTCAGAGCCTTTATACAGAGTGCTTGTGACGATGACGACCTTGCTCACCTTCGTCTCCTTTCCATTTTCAGTTGTTCACGAACCAAAGATATTTTAACAAACCATTCTTAGGTTGTCAAGTGAGCTCCCCGATTATTTTCAGGACCGATAAAATAACTTCAAAATAATACATAATAAATCTTATGATTACTTTAGGTACAGTTAATATTTCAAATAAAACCAGGGCTTTAATGAATGAGGCTTTGGATAAGGGAATAATAGGCCAAGGAAAGTATATTCAAGAATTTGAACATCAGTTAGCTGGTTTTTTAGGGGTAAAACACGTGATAGCAACAGCTAATGGTACCCTTGCCGATGCCGTTGCCCTAGCAGCAGCTAAATATAGAGATCATTCCGAAAGGGATGAAGTAATTGTTCCGGCCTTAACTTTTATTGCCCAGATTAATGCAGTTTATTACAACCATCTTAAGCCAGTTTTTGTTGATGTCGGCTATGATTACCAAATTGATACAGAAAAGATAAAAGAAAAAATTAGCGAAAAGACTTTAGCCATTATGCCAACCCATCTCCTTGGCCGACCGGCTAAAATGGAAAAAGTTCTTTCGCTAGCTAAAAAATATAATCTTTTTGTTGTTGAAGATGCCTGTGAAGCCCTGGGATCAAAATATCAAAATCAGTTTTGTGGAACAATTGGCGATATGGGTTGTTTTTCTTTTTTTGTTTCTCATGCCATTACTACCGGTGAGGGCGGGGCAATAGTTACAAATAATGATAAATTGGCTGAGATTTCTCGTTCTCTTAGAAACCACGGAAGAAAAAGTGACAAACCTGAAGAAAAATTTATTTTTCCTTATCTTGGTTTTTCAGCAAAAATGAATGCTTTAGAAGCCATTATTGGCCTGGGAATTGCTGAGGAACTTTCAAATCATATTGAGAAACGTCATCAGAATATGATTAAGCTGAATACTCTTTTGGGCTCGCCCCCACACCAATATATTGGTAGTGGGGGTAAAAATTGGTTTTTAGACCAGGATGATGAATACATTATCCCCCATGCTTTTCCTATTTTGGTAGATTCAAAAGAAACCAGAGATGAGCTTTTGAAGTTATTGCCAGAGAAATATAGGATTGAGGCTAGGCAGATATTTTATTCCATCCCCACTCAAAGTGAAGCTTATAAATTCCTTGGAGAAAAAGAAGGAGCTTATCCAGTTGCTGAAGATATTGGCAAAAGGGGTCTATATGTGCCTTGCCATCAAAATCTAAATGATGAAGATCTAATAAAGATTGCCAATACTTTAAAAGAAGTATTAAAATGAGTAATTTTTTGCGAAATTCGAAAATTTTAGTTACCGGTGGCGCAGGTTTTATCGGCTCTCATTTAGTAAATAGACTAATAAAAGAAGGCAATAAAGTGACAGTTATTGATAATTTATCTACTGGCAGAAAAGAAAATCTAAACCCTAAAGCCAAGTTTTACAAAATTGATATCCGAGATCCAAAAATTTCCCAAATTTTTGAGAAAGAGAAACCAGAGGCTGTTTTTCATTTAGCTGCTCAACCTATTGTTGATACGGCCCATGAAAACCCCTTGGAGACCATAGAAACAAATATTATGGGTACCGCTAAGATCCTTGAGGCCTGCAGGTTGAAGGGTGGTTCGAAATCAATTGTGATAGTTTCTTCAGATAAAGCTTATGGGAAAGCTAAAAATTTACCATATACTGAAGAAAGTCCTCTTCGAGGAGATCATCCTTATGATGTATCAAAAACAGCAACTGATTTAATAGCCCAAACCTATTTTAAGACCTACAATTTACCGGTTATCGTTACCAGATTCGGCAATACATTTGGGGCTAACGATTTTAATTTCAATCGAATTATCCCGGGTACCTTTGAATCAATTATAAAAAATAAAGAACTTTTAATAAGAAGCGACGGCAAGATGATTAGAGAATATGTATATGTAAAAGATATAGCGGATGGGTGCGTTAAATTAGCCCAAAATGTAGATAAAATTAAGGGAGAAGCCTTCAATTTTGGCAGTAAAAATATTTTTAGCGTTTTGGGTGTTGTTAAAAAAATAGAGGAAATATTAAATGTAAAAGTTAATTATAAGATATTAAATATAGCTAAAAATGAGATACCAGCGCAGTATCTCGATTGGAAAAAGGCAAAAAAAATCTTGGGCTGGCAGCCAAGAACAAACTTTGAAGAAGGAATAAAAGAAACATTTAATTGGTACAAAAACTTTTATTTCAATGAAAAATAAAATAAAAATCATATTTCTTGGAACTAATGGTTGGTATGATACTAAAACTGGTAATACTATCTGCACCCTGATAGAAACAAATGACCATTTTATTATCCTTGATGCTGGCAGCGGTTTTTACAAAATTGAAAAATACATTAAGAAAGAAAAACCAATTTATCTTTTCTTAAGCCATTTTCATCTTGAGCATATTATTGGTCTGCATATTTTAAATAAGTTTAATTTTAAACAGGGAATTCGTATTTATGGACAAAAAGGCACAAAAGATATTTTGAATATGATAATAAACAAACCCTTTACCGTTCCTTTTACTGAGTTGCCATTTGGGGTAAAAATTTATGAACTTCCTGAAGGAATAGATAAAATTCCTTTTTCAGTAAAATCTAAATTTTTACTTCATTCCTCGTCTTGTCTGAGATATCGATTTGAACTTGAGGGGAAAATAATTAGTTATTGTACAGATACCGGAGTTTGCGAAAATCTTAGAGGGTTGGCTAAAAATGCTGACTTACTTATTACCGAATGCTCCTTGAAACCGGGTCAGCATAACGAGAAATGGCCCCATTTAAATCCAGAAGAGGCAGCTAAGATTGCTAAAAAAGCAAAAGTTAAAAAATTAGCCTTAACTCATTTTGATGCTAATAACTATAAAACCTTAAAAGAAAGAAAAGAAGCTCAGCAAATTGCCAGAACTATATTTTTAAATACAATTGTTGCAATGGATAATATGCAAATAAAAATATAAAACAATTTATGGTTAAAATTTCAGATTTTATTTTTTCTTTTATTGAAAACCTGGGAGTCAAGGATGTTTTTATGGTTTCGGGGGGAGGAAATATGCATTTGGTAAATTCGGTGGGGGCGAACAAAAGGCTTAATTATGTTTGCAATCATCACGAACAGGCTTCGGCTATTGCCGCAGAAGCCTATAGTCGAGTAAGTGAAAATATTGGTGTTTGTTTGGTAACCAGTGGTCCAGGGGGAACAAATACCATCACCGGTGTTTTAGGCGCCTGGTTAGATTCTATACCTGTTTTATATATTTCCGGACAGGTTAAAAGGGATGTAATGGTTAAAAAAAATAAATTAAGAGAATTGGGCGTTCAAGAGGCTCCGATTGTAGATATTGTAAAACCCATAACTAAATATGCAGTGACTGTAGTGAATCCGCAGAAGATAAAATATCATCTTGAAAAAGCCGTTTTTTTAGCGAAAAACAATAGACCAGGACCGGTATGGCTTGATATTCCCCTAGACGTACAGGCCAGTATGATAAAGGAAAAAAGTCTTAAAGGCTTTAATCCTAAATCCAAAAAATATTTGTTCCTAAATAAAGATTTAAGACAGCAAGTCTCAAAAGTAATTACTTTAATTAAAAAAGCAAAAAGACCTATAATTTTTGCTGGACACGGAATCGGCTTATCTAAAACAAGAGATATATTTATCACAACGATAGAGAAGTTAAGGATACCGGTAGTTACTTCAATGTCTGCAACCGATACAATAAAGTCCAATCACGATTTGTTTATCGGGAGGCCGGGCGTTTTTGGAAACCGAAGTGGCAATTTCGCCGTGCAGAACTCAGATTTATTAATCGTCCTTGGGGCACGTTTGCATTTATTGAATATAGGATATGATTATAAGAGTTTTGCCAGAAAAGCAAAAAAGGTGGTGGTAGATATAGATCCAGCCGAATTAAAAAAGAAAACGATTAAGCCTGACTTAGCGATAAATACGAACGTGAAAGATTTTATAATAGAATTAAACAAGCAGATTAATAAAATTAAATCTACAGATTTTTCTGAATGGAGGAAGCAATGTTTGGATTGGAAAAAGAGATACCCAGTCGTTTTGCCAAAGTATAAAACACAAAAAAGGTATGTTAATTCTTATTATTTTACTGAAATGTTGTCTGATTTACTAAAAGAAGATGAGATTATAGTAACTGGAGTTGGTACTGCCAAAAATGGTACCATTCAATCAATTAAGATAAAAAAGAGACAACATTTTTATTGTAATGTCGGTTGTGCTGCAATGGGATACGGTTTGCCTGCCGCGATAGGGGCTTGCTTTGCGAATAATAAAAAGAGGATTGTTTTAATAATAGGAGACGGTGGTATTATGATGAATCTTCAGGAACTGCAGACAGTTTCTTATAATAAATTACCAATTAAAATTTTTTTACTGAATAATAAAGGATATTTAACAATTAAAAATACCCAGAATACTTTTTTTAACGGAAATTTTGTTGCTAGTACTCCTAAAACTGGCGTTAGTTTTCCTAATTTTAAAAAAATAGCAAAAGCTTTTAATATCAGGCACGAAACTATCAAAAGTCATAAAAAAATACAAAATAAAATAAGGAAGGCTCTTAATTGTAATGGGCCGGTTCTATGCGAGATAAACATGTCTCCAAATCAGTCTTTACGCCCAAAGGTTTGTTCTAGGAAAAGGTCGGACGGTACGATTATTTCTAAACCAATCGAAGATATGAGTCCCCCTTTAAACCGAAAAGAGTTTTTTAAAAATATGATTATTAAACCTATTAAGAAGTAAATGAGAAATCCAATTATTGAAGAAGATTTAAAATTTATTACAGACTCAACTCTTCCTTGGGAACTTTTAGAAGGAAAAAATATACTAATCTCTGGAGCCGGTGGTTTTTTACCTGCTTATCTTGTTAAAACCGTTTTGTTTTTAAACGAAAACAGATTTAAGAACAAAGCAAAGATCTTTGCTCTTGACAGAAACAAAGAAACAATTATTAATAGGTTCGCAGCTTATAAAAACAGGACCGACTTAATGTTTATTATTCAAGATGTTTGTGAGCCGATTAACATAAAAGATGAAATTCACTTTATAATCCATGCAGCTAGTCAAGCGAGCCCTAAATATTTTGGAAAAGATCCAGTCGGAACTTTATCTGCCAATGTTTTAGGAACAAGAAGTCTTTTAGAATTTGCTAGGGTAAAAAAAGTTGAGAGCTTTTTATTTTTCAGTAGTGGCGCGGTTTACGGAGAAGTTTCTGAAAAAGATATGCCAATAAAAGAAAATATATATGGATATATAGATCCAACTAGTGTTCGTTCCTGTTATACTGAAAGCAAGAGAATGGGCGAGACAATGTGTATTAGCTGGTTTCATCAATATGGCGTTCCGGCAAAAATAGTCAGACCATTTCACACCTATGGTCCCGGCATAAGCCTTGATGATGGTAGAGTACAGGCAGATTTTGTTTCTGATATAGTAAATAATCGAAATATTATTATGAAGAGCGATGGCAGTGCAATCAGACCATTCTGTTATATTGCCGATGCAACCGTTGGTTTTTTTATTGTCTTATTAAAAGGAAAAAATGGTGAGGCATATAATGTAAGTGACAGTCGAGAAGAAATTAGCATTTTAAACCTTGCTAATTTATTGATAGGATTATTTTCAGACAAAAACTTAAAAGTGGAGAAAAAAGAAGTTATTGAAAAAGGCTATATAAAAGGTAGAATCACCCGTCATTCTCCAGATATTTCTAAAATCGCTAAACTTGGATGGAAACCGAGACATTCTTTAAAAATAGGATTTATTAGAACAATAAGGAGTTTTTTAAATGAGTAAATTAAAACAATTAGAAAATAAGTTTAAAAAGGGACTTATCAAAAAAGAGGATTATATAAAAAGGATGCATGATTTGCATATAGTTTTATGGGATTATCTTGATTTTATTCAGGATAAGAATATTGGTTCTATAGAAATTTCAAAAGAGCAGATTTTATTTAAGACGAAAGACGGAATAAAAATAGTTTGCGATGTAGGCGATGAAAGAATAGCCCCGATAGAGGTTTTGAATTTTGGTGATTATGAAGCAGCCGAGCTGAGAATGATGCGGCGATTTTTAAAAAAAGATAGTATTATGCTGGATATAGGAGCCAATATTGGTTGGTACTGTTTAAATCTTGCCAAAGATGTCTCTAAAGGACGTGTTCTAGCTTTTGAGCCTATTCCAAAAACATATGATTGTCTAAAGAAAAACATTGCCATAAATGGTATAAAAAATGTTGAATTATATAATTTCGGCCTTGCAGACAAAAAAGGAGATTTGGTATTTTACTACAACCCGAAACTTTCCGGAGCATCCTCTTTAAGAAACTTACACGAGGAGAGAAAAAAAATCAAAATTAAATGCAGAGTAAAAAAGATGGACGATTTTATTAATAAAAGAATTCCCAAAATTGATTTTATTAAATGTGACGTAGAAGGTGCCGAAATCTTTGTTGTTAAAGGAGGGATTAAAACTATAAAAAAACACCTGCCCATTTTGTTCTTAGAAATGCTTCGAAAGTGGTCAGCTAAATTTAATTACCATCCCAATGATATCATTAAAATTTTAAGTGCTATTGGGTACAAATGTTATTATATTAGAAATAACAAGTTAGTTGAGATAAAAGAAATTAACGAAGAAACAATAGCTACTAATTTTTATTTTCTTCATGCCAAGAAACATAATAATTTACTAAAGGATTTAACCTAAGATTATGGAAAAAGATATTAGACAGAAAATAACGGAGAAAGTTAGAGAATTTTACAAACATAGAGAACCTCAAAGTAAATTTATTTCCGGTAAGACCAGAATTGATTATGCTGGTAGGGTATATGACGAAAAAGAAATGATAAATTTAGTTGATGCAGCTTTAGATTTTTGGTTAACTGCTGGAAGATATGCTCAACAATTTGAAAAAGAATTTGCTAAATTTTTAGGTCTAAAATATTGTTTATTAACCAATTCAGGTTCCTCGGCTAATCTTTTAGCAATTTCTGCCTTAACTTCACCGAAATTAGGAGAAAGGAGGTTAAAACCCGGAGACGAGATTATTACTACTGCTTGCGGGTTTCCTACCACTTTAAATCCGATTGTTCAGAATAATTTAATTCCGGTTTTTGTTGATATTGATTTGGGAACTTACAATATCCAGACAGATAAAATTGAAAAAGCAATTTCAAAGAAAACTAAGGCAATTTTTATTGCTCACACTTTAGGTAACCCGGTTAACCTTAATAAAATTCTAAAAATAGTTAAAAAATATAAACTCTGGTTTATTGAAGATTGCGCTGACGCTTTAGGTTCAAAATACAAAGGAAAATATACTGGAACTTTTGGAGATATCTCTACCTTCAGTTTTTATCCAGCCCATCAGATAACAATGGGGGAGGGAGGAGCAGTTCTAACTAATAATTTAAAATTAAAAAGAGTAATTGCCTCTTTTAGGGACTGGGGAAGAGATTGTTGGTGTGAGCCAGGCCATGATAATACTTGTGGGAAAAGATTTGGCTGGAAATTAGGGAAATTACCTTTTGGTTATGACCATAAATATATCTATTCTCATATCGGCTATAATTTAAAAATTACTGACCTTCAAGCAGCGATAGGCGTAGCTCAACTTAAAAAACTGCCTCTTTTTATTAAGGCCAGAAGAAAAAATTTCGCCTCTTTGTATGAATTATTTAAAAAATATGAAAAATATTTTATTCTTCCCCAGGCAGAGAAAAATTCTCAACCCTGTTGGTTTGGTTTTCCAATTTTAGTAAAAGAAACAGCCCCCTTTGCCAGGGCTAAAATCGTAAATTATTTAGAGGAAAATAAAATTGCTACTAGAATGCTTTTTGGCGGAAATTTAACTAAACAGCCCGCCTACCAAAATACAAAATACAGGATTTACGGCGATTTAAAAAATACTGATTTGGTAATGAATAATCTTTTCTGGATCGGGGTATATCCAGGAATAAAAGAAAAACAATTAAAATACATAGTTAAGGCTGTTAATAAGTTTTTTAAATAAAAATAATACTTTTACAATATGAAGATAGTAATTGTTTCAATGTTATATAGTTACGGGATTAAAGAAAGAGGGTACTCTTACGACTATTACAACATGTATTCTTCCTTAAAGAATGTATATAAAGATGTCCATTTTTTTGATTACTATTCTCTTTTTCAGGAAAAAGGAAAAGGAGCAATGAATAAAGAACTTTTAAATTATATAAAAAAAGAAAAGCCAGACTTAGCCATTTTTAGTTTATACAGGGACGAGTTTATTCCAGAAGTTCTTAATGAGCTTAAAAAATATACTATTACTTTATGCTATTTCTGGGACGACCAATGGAGAATAAATTTTACAAAGTTTTGGGCACCCCATTTTAGCTATATTACCACTCCCGACTTCGATGGGATTAGAAAATGGCGGGAACGAGGATACAATAACGTTATCTATTCTCCTTTCGGCTGCAATCATTTTTTATACAAGAAAAAAAATCTTCCCAAAAAATATGATGTTTCTTTTGTTGGTATGTATCATCCACATAGAAACTGGATTTTAAAAAAAATAAAGAAAGCTGGTATAGATGTTTTTACGGTTGGCTCTGGCTGGGGAAAATACGTAAGTTATGAAGAAATTATTAATATTTTTAACCAAAGTAAGGTTAACCTGAATCTTTCCAATAGCCAATCCTGGGATTTACGTTATCTTTTATCTTCAGTAAAAGCTATTAAAGCTGCCCTATCTTTACTTAGGAGAAAAGAAGAACCCAAGAATAGAGAGCAAATTAAAGGAAGACATTTTGAGATCTGTGGTTGCGGTGGTTTTCAGATATCTTATTATGTTGAAGGATTAGAACACTGTTACGAAATAGGAAAAGAAATTGTTATATTTTCGGGAATAGACGACTTAATTGAAAAGATAAAATATTATCTTAAACACGAAGCTGAACGAGAAAAAATTGCCAATACCGGTTACCAAAGAACATTAACCGACCATACCTATCAAAAAAGATTTAGAGAAATATTTAAACGCGTAGGATTAAAAACATTATGAAAGAAAATCCATTGCTAACCATCTTTGTTTTAACTCATAATAGTGAGCGATTTTTGAGAGAAACCTTGAAATCTGTTTTAGACCAAGATTATCCTGATTTTAAGGTTATTGTTTCTGATAATGCTTCTACAGACAGGACCGAGGAAATAGTAAAATCGTTTCGAGACCCAAAATTATCTTTTCGTAAAAACACAACAAGCACAGACGCTAATAAGGACGTTATGAAGTGTGGTGATAATTATAATGGATGTATTAAATCTGGATTAGCTAAAGGTGAATTTATTGCCTTTTATCATCACGATGACATCTACGAAAAGGATATAGCCAGAAAAGAAGTAGAATTTTTATTAGCTCATCCTGAAGCTGGCGCTGTTTTTACTTTAGGAACTTTAATTGACGAAAATGACAAAATGATTGGTAAATTTCAATTACCAAAAGAACTTAGGAAAAAGGAGCTTTATAATTTTATGGATATATTCAAAGTTTTCCTGAAAAGCGAGGAATGCCCGATAGTTTGTCCAACCTTTATGGCTAGAAAGAAGATATTTAAAAAAATAGGTTTATTTAGAAAAGATTTTGGAAGTGCTGCTGATGTGGAATGGTGGCTGAGAATATTAAAAAATTATCCAATTGGTATTTTGGAAGAAAATCTCATAAAATATAGACGTAGCAACACACAAGGCTCACAGACTTATCAATATCTCCGCATAAAAAGGGCTCACTTCTTTTTGGTAATGGACTATTATCTTACAAGTTTAAAGGGGCAAATAGAAAATAAATTGTTAAGACAATACGAATACAATAAGAATTACGATGATGTAATTCGAGCCAGAAATTTATTAATGAAAAATAAGATTAAAGAGGCAAAGAATTTATTAAATAAATCTTTCTCCTTAAATATTTGGAGGGCCTTTTTTGAGGATATGAGTGCTAAAAAAATAAAAGGTATGGTTTTTAGAATTATATTATTGGTGGGGGCAAATATTGGTCTTGGTAAATATCTCGGTTGGCTATTATATAAACGAATATTATCTAAATAAAAATATGATTGAACCAAAAGATATTATGATATTTATCGACCCGAGCTATGAATCTTATTATAAAGATGAGCTCTTTAATCCTAATTCAATCTATAACAGAGATAACTGCTTCTCCCCTTCTCTTTGTCTAAAAAAAATAGCTAATTCAAGAGGAATAGGAATTCACACTACTGATTATCTCATTAATGGAGAAAAATCTTCTAAAATTAACATCTACTCTTCATTTGGAATTTTAAAAAACTATAAAAAATTATCAACCAGAAAAGATACTATTCTTAGTTCTTTTTTTATCTTTGAGCCACCGGTAGTTGCTCCTAAACTTTATGAATCTATTAAAGAGTTATCTAAATATTTCAACAGGATATTTACTCATTCGTCGGGAGAAGGTTTAGAGCCCTACATAAAAGATGGAGTTAAACTTTCTAAATTTTATTGGCCCCAAACAGAAAGTAATATTATTGAAAAAATCTGGAAAAATAAAAATAGGAAATTTCTTACTCTGATTAATGCCAATAAAAAACCGCAAAATCGGCAGATGGAATTATATAGTGAAAGAATTAAAGCAATAGCCCATTTCAGTAAAACAAATGAAATTGATTTATATGGTCCCGGTTGGAATAAAATGATTTTCTTTTCCCCTTCTTTACTCAATAGAAAGGCAATTTTAAAAGTTTACAGGGGAATAGTTGAATCAAAATATGAAACACTTAGTAAATATAATTTTGCCATATGTTACGAAAATATGATTTTGCCAGGTTATATAACAGAAAAAATTTTTGATTGCTTGTTTGTTGGTACAATTCCAATATATTTAGGCGCGCCGGATATAGAAAAATATGTACCCAAGGAATGTTTTATAGATAAGCGCGATTTTAAAAACTACGACGAGCTAAGGAAATACTTAAAATCACTTACTGGAAAAGAAATAGCTTCTTACAAAGAAGCTGCAAGAGGCTATTTAAATTCTGAAAAATATAAACCCTTTACCAAAGAGTACTTTGCCGAAATGTTTTTAAAAACAGCTATTGACGATGTCCAAAATTTAGTAAATACCAGTTGATTGTTTTTTTGAGGCCTTCTTCAAAATCTGTTTTAGCTTCAAAACCAAACTCTTTTTTTGCTCGGGTTATATCAAAACACCTTCTGGGTTGGCCATCGGGCTTGGAAGTATCCCAGCGAACTTCGCCCTTAAAATCCATTAGTTTACAAATTAATTCAACCAAATCTTTAATAGAAATTTCTCTCCTCGAGCCTAAATTTACGGGCTCAGATTTATTATATTTCTCGGTAGCTAAAATTATTCCCTCAGCTGCATCTTCTACATAAAGAAATTCTCTTGTCGGCCTGCCCGTTCCCCAAACCTCAATATAATCTCTGCCTTCTTTTTGAGCCTCAGCGACCTTTCTAATTAAAGCCGGAATAACATGGGATGTTTTGGGGTCAAAATTATCTCCCGGTCCATAAAGATTTTCCATTAGTAAATGAATAACATCCAAACCATATTCTGTTCTGTAGGCCTGGGATTGAACAAGCATAAATTTTTTGGCTAATCCGTAGGGGGCATTAGTCTCTTCAGGATAACCTGACCAAAGATTTTCTTCTTTACAGGGAATAGGAATGATTTTTGGGTAGGCACAAACACTTCCAAGACCCACAAATTTCTTAACCGGCTTTAATCGACTCACCTCGAGAATGTTTAAGGCCATAGCGGCGTTATCATAAAAAGCTTTTCCGGGATATTCGCGATTAAACCCAATTCCTCCAACAACCCCAGCAAGATGAATCACAATATCCATTTCCTTGATCACCTTGAAGCAATCCTCCATTTTTCTTAAATCATATTTTTCGAAATTAGGAACAAATATATTTTGTTTTTCAACACCCTTTTGAATGAGTTTATCTATCAAATGCTTTCCTAAAAATCCTGCCCCACCGGTTACTAAAATATTTGCTGATTTTAATTCTAACATTTTTTATTTCCAGACTTTCCACTTAGGATTATTTTTCCAAAGCTTATTTAAATACAAGAAATCACGATAAGTATCCATCCCGTACCAAAACCCTTCGTGTTTATATAAAGCCAATTCTTTTTTAGGAACTAATCTTGAGAGAGCATCTTCAATCATATCTCCCGGTTTTAAAAAATCAAAGAATTTTTTATTAAAAATCATAAAACCACCATTGGCATAATCATAAAGAGCTGGTTTTTGATCAAGTTTGGTTACTAAATTATCCTTGTCAATATTTAGTAATCCCCACCTTGAAATAGGATGGATTCCAGCGATGGTCGCAATCCGACCATTTTTTTTGTGGAATTTAACTAATTTTTCAATATTGATGTTTGCTAATCCATCTCCATAAGTGACCATAAACAAATTTTCTTTAATATACTTTTTTAACTTCAAAATTCTTTCTCCATGGGGCGTTTCTAAACCAGTATTGGCAAAAATTATATTAAACTCGTCTTTTTTAAAATCTTCATTAGGAAAAAAATTAAGAATCTTACCGTTTTTTGTTTTCAAAACAAAATCAGAAACATAATATTTTTGTTTCAAAAAATAATCCTTTATATCATTCCCTTTGTATCCTAAGGCAAGAATAAAATTCCGATAGCCATAATGAGCATAAATTTTCATAATGTGCCATAAAATCGGCCTACCCCCAACTTCTACCATTGGTTTGGGCCTAAATTCCGTTTCCTCTTTTAGGCGGGTGCCCATTCCTCCACAGAGGATAATAACTTTAGGTTTTAATTTCATGTTAATTAAGTTTTAGCAAGATTTTTGAGAAATAATAGCTGCTCAATATTATCCTACCACTTCTTGAAATTTAGTCAAATTTTATGTTAAAGTAAATTATTATGGAAGTAAGCGTTATAATTCCCACTTATAACAGAGCGGATTTTATTGGTCGAGCTATTCAGAGTGTTTTAAACCAGACCTATCAAAATTTTGAAATTATCGTTGTTGACGATGGTTCAACCGATAACACCGAGGAAGCAGTTAGAGGATTTAAAGACCCAAGAATTATTTATTTGGGTCAGAAAGAAAATCAAGGTACTTCTAGCACAAAAAATACAGGGATTAAAGCTGCCAAAGGGAAATACATTGCGTTTTTAGATGACGATGACCAATGGTTGCCAGAAAAATTAGAGAGGCAAGTAGATAAATTAGAAAAATCTTCCCCTGACACCGGGTTTATTTATTGTGGATACCGAATATTGAATCAAGAAGCAAAAATTGTAAGAGAAATTTATCCTAAATTTAGAGAAGAGATTTATAAGAATTTATTAAGAAGAAATTTTATAGCTCTCCCCACAATTCTGGTCAAAAGAGAAGTTTTCAAAAAGACAGGATTATTTGATGAGGAATTAAAATTTGGAGAAGACTGGGATTTATTTTTAAGGATGGCGAAATTCTATAAATTTGATTTCGTAGATGGACACTTAGTTAATTGTTATATTTATGGCAAAAGGCTTACCACTGAGAGCTTAAAAGACCCATCAATTAGAATTTATAGCTTGAAAAAGATAATTAAAAAAAATATTGAAGAATATGGGAAAAAACCACAAATATATAGTTATGTTCTTCGCTCTCTTGGCAATATTTATTGCCAAGGAGAAAACCTAAGCCAGGGAAGAAATTACTTTAAAGAATCTATAAAAATTTCACCCCTAAATATCAAAAGCTATATTTATTTAATTCTATCTTTATTTGGGGTAGCTATTTACCGCAAAGTTTTTGAAGGCGCTTCGAGATTAGAGAATAGAATGTTTAGTAAGCGAAGTTATTAAAAAAATTAAACAAAGTATGCTTAAAACCACCGAAATCAAAGATTTTTTTAATAAAAACGATTTACAAGAAATCTTAATTCCCAGTTTGCTTTTTATTTTTGTTATATTGTTTTTCTTGTTTTCTTTTAAATCGGCAGAGAAAAAAGATGCCCTTATTTATATTATTCAGCCCATAACCAATCTGAAGATATTGCCAACAACTTCCCTTTATCCCAGTTCTGCTTCTAACGAAATTTCTATTGCTGCTTGTAGAGGAGAATACGAACCAGCTAGTTTTGTTATTTCTGCTCTTCGCGACATCTCTAACCTTCAAATAAAAATAACCGATCTTAGGGGCAAAAAAGGGGTCATTCCTTCTAAGAATATCGATATTTTTGTAGTTAAAACCTGGTATCAGTCTGGATCAGATACAATTGCCAATGAACATAAGGGGATTCTTGTTCCAGAGCTTCTTCTCAAGGATGAATCTTTAGTTAAAGTAGAAGTTAACGTAGATTCTCGAAATAGAGAAAATTTTATAAAAATCAAAAAAGATGGCAAGGAGACTTATGTGTCCATAAGTAAGGAGAATAACGAAGGATTAGAAAGCTTTATAAGAAATAGATCAACACCAAATAATTGGGGGCGGCCTCACGTAACTTTAATGAAAATTCCCATAAAAGATACAAAGATCCTCCAGCCGATAGATATTCAAAAAGGAACCAATAAACAGATATGGATTACTATACATATTCCCCAAGATTCCTCCCCCGGAATTTATAAAGGAAACATTGAATTCCAAGGAACTAATGTTCATATAGACAGAATTAAATTTAACCTCATAGTTTTACCATTTGAGCTAGAACCTTCTCTGCTTCGCTATTCGATTTATTATATGGGAAAATTATCTCCCGATGGCGAATGGTACATTAGTAGTGAAATCAAAAGCGAGGAACAGTTTCTTGCCGAAATGAAAGACCTCAAAGCTCACGGAGTTTTTTATCCTACCCTTGAGCAGCCAATGTGGGATATTCATCTTTTAGAACGTGCACTCGATCTTCGAGAAGAAGCTGGTTTGCCAAAAGAGGTTATCTATTTTATTGATGATTATTGGGGAAGCATAAGCCGGTCTCCTTCTTCCTTAAAACCTGATCTCACTTTTGAAGAACTTAGCCCACTTCTTAATATTCCTTATCCTTATTTTGCAAAACCTGGTATTACTAGCGAAGAACTTGAACCACTGAGAGAAAAAGTGAGAAAGCAAATAAAGTTTTTTAAAGAAAAGGGATACAGTAAGATCTATAGCATATATGCTATAGATGAGGCGACAGGAGAGAATTTATTAAACGAAAGGCCGGCTTTTAAGGCAGTCCGTGAAGCAGGAGGCAAGGTATTTGGTTCTGGTTCCATATATGGGCGCAACTTTGAAGTAGTGGGTGATTTGCAGGATTTACTTAATTGTGCAAGCACCCCATCAAAAGAAGAAGCAGAAAAATGGCATAGCATAGATCATAAGATATTCAATTATGGTAATCCTCAGGTTGGAGTTGAGAATCCGGAAGTTTATAGAAGAAACTACGGCCTTTTACTCTGGCAGAATGATTATGATGGAGCTATGAATTTTGCTTATCAGGCCGGGTATAACAATATCTGGAATGATTTTGACTATCCTGAACTGCGAGACCTCAACTTTACCTATCCAACAGTAAACGGTGTAATTGGTACTATTGCCTGGGAAGGTTTTAGAGAAGGAGTGGATGACATAAGATATCTTTCCACATTAGTTAAAGCAATTGAAAATGCGAAGAAATCAAAGAGTAGAGAGCTAAAAAAAGAAGGTCTTTTAGCTGAGAAATGGCTTGAAGAACTTAAAGAAACTAATCTAGAGACGAACAATTTAGATCTTATCCGTTCAGAGTTGATTGCTTACATTCTTAAGCTAACCAGTAAAGACATGTAAATAGAATAATTAGTAAACAAAGTTATTGAGGTTAGTTAAACTATGATTAAAACAATTGAAATTAAAGAATTTTTTAATAAAAATAATCTATTAAAGAATTTAATTTTAGGAGCTGGTTTTACTTTTGTTTTTTTCATATTATTTTATGGCTCTTTTACTTTATTCGGTCATAATGCCATTCTATATCTTTCTTTAGCTATTGGTTTAGTAATAGGACTATTTTTACTTTTTTTACTTGCCATCCGCTACCCCATTCTTTACCTACTCTTAGCCCTTATTTCTATATTTGATCCCTATTATGCCTATCTTACCATTACTCAGCACTGGGAAAAAACCATCATTAGAGCAAGCATAAGTGTTATTTTTATTCTTATATTTTCTATTGCTACTTTATTAAAAGGAACCCTTAAAGAAAAACTTAGTAGAATTAGAACACCCATAGATAAATTATTAATTCTATTTTTAATTTTTCCTTTAATTGGAATAGCTTACGGTTTTTTTCAAGGCTATTCTACCCGGATGATTCTAGCTGATTCTTTTCCCATATTAGAATTCACCGCCTTTTTTTTCTTAACCACTTTTATTATTAAAAATGAAAAACAGGCTCACAAAATAATTTTTGGAGTTTTAATCTGGCTTCTTTTAATTGAGCTTGGAGAGATTATTTTCTATTTTTTTGGTGGCTATCAGCAATTAGCCTATCAGCGAACATTAGGAGGAATGGTTATTAAACGTTTGTGTGACTTCATGGCAGTTATTGCCTTGCTTTTATTAATGGGCCTATATCTTTGTCCGGGTTCAACTAAAAAGAAAAAGCTTTTAATTTTACTGAGCTTCATTCCACTTATTGTTTTAATCCTTAGTTTTTTTAGGAGCCTTTGGATGGGAGTAATATTTGCTTTAATTTTTATTCTTTGGATGGTTGGAAAATATAAACAGTGCCTAAAAACTCTAATTTTGAGTTTAATTATTTTAGGAGCCATTCTTTTAAGTGCTAATTATTTTATTGCTCCAAAAATTTTTGAGGGAAAATCAATCTTTCCGATGATTCTTGAGGGCGCAACAGCAATATTTCCTACTTCCGAGAGGGCAGAGTTGGTAGCCGAACCATTTAATCGCTTAGTTTATGACTGGCTTTTTCTTTCTAAAATATATGAGTCTCCTATTATCGGGAGAGGTTTAGGAAATGAGGATATTGGTGCCCCATCTAATTATTATTTAGAGATCGCTTATAAAATGGGGATACCAGCTTTATTTTTTTTCCTTTGGATATTTTTTGTATTCTTTAAAAAGACTATTTCTCTTTTTAAAGCTACTCCCCTTGGCTTGAATAAGGGATTAAGGCTGGGGATTTTATCAGCCTTTATTGCTAACGCTATAGTCATTATTGCCTTTCCGGCTCTGTCTCACTTCCCGATTATGGCTTATTTAGGAGTAATGGGAGCTAGTTTTTTTGTCCTTAAATCATCATCATAAATTATGGATATATCTATTATAATAGTTAATACTAATACAAGGGATGATCTCAGAAATTGTCTTCGGTCGGTATTTAAATCTCTGGAGAGGAGCAGATTAGATTTTGAAATATTTATTGTCGATAATAACTCCAGTGATGGTAGCCAAGAGATGATCAAAAAAGAATTCTCTTCAGTAATTTTAATTGAAAACCAAGAAAATTTAGGCTTTGCTAAGGCAAATAATCAGGCAATTAGAATTGCAAAGGGACACCATGTGCTTTTACTTAATCCAGACACTATTGTAATACCAAAATCTCTGGATTTGATGATAGAATTTATGGAAAAAAATCAAAAGGTAGGAGCTCTCGGGCCCAAATTAATTGATATTAATGGAGCTGTTCAGCCCTCGGCAGGTAGGGCAGATACTGTTTTTACTGTTCTTTTACGTTTTTGCACGCCACGAAGCTTTACCGGGAAGATTAAAAAAATCTTAGCAAAAAATAATTTTAGAAATTTTAGAAAACTATTGGGAAGTCAGGTCGACTCTTACTTTTCGTTTTTCGATATTGAAACTCCAGTAGAAATTGATCTTATTTCTGGCGCTTGTTTGTTAGTAAGGAAAGAGACTATAGAACAAGTTGGTTTATTAGATGAAAAGTTTTTTTTATATTCCGATGATGCCGATTTGTGTTTTAGAATAAAGAAGAAAGGGTGGAAAATTATTTATTTTCCAACAGTTAAAATAATTCATTATGGAGGAAAAACGACGGGTGGAGATTTTAAACCATTTCCTCTTTGCCGTGGAGCAGAGAGTGAGTATTATTATTTTAAAAAACATTACAATAAAATGACAGGTTTTATTGTAAAACTTTTATTATTATTTGCCTTAACAGTGAGGGCTCCCTGGTTTTTGTATCACCATCTTGTTTTTAAAAAACGAAATAAAAGTTCTAATTTATGGAAAATATATCACTCAACTCTAACTAAAATTATCACTGGTAAAACTTTATGAAAAATAACTTGTCATTTGTTTCAATAATAATTCCTTGTCGAAATGAAGAAAAATTTATTGGAAAATGCCTGGATTCCATTATCGCTAACGATTATCCAAGAGATAGATTAGAGATTTTTGTTATTGATGGAATGAGCAAAGACGGGACGAGAAAAATTATAGAGCAATACATAAAACAATATTCCTTTATTAAATTTTTGGATAATCCAAAGAAGATTGCCCCAGTTGCCCAGAATATAGGTATTAAAAATGCAAAAGGGGAAATTATCATAATAATGGATGCTCACAGTACTTATGAAAAGGATTACATATCAAAATGTCTGGAGTATTTAAATAAATATAATGCTGATAATGTGGGTGGAATAATAATAACCGTCCCCAGAAATAATAGTCTTTCAGCTAAAGCTATTGCCCTTGTTCTATCTCACCCATTCGGGGTTGGTAATTCTCATTTCAGGATAGGTTCAAAAAAACCAAGATGGGTTGAGAGTGTGCCTTTTGGATGTTATAAAAAAGATATTTTTAAAAAAATAGGGTATTATAACGAGAAACTGGCGAGCACTTATGATAGGGATTTTAATTTAAGACTAAGAAAAGCCGGCGGTAAAATTCTTTTAATTCCTGATATTATAAGTTATTATTATGTCCGATCTAATCTTAAAGATTTTATCAAGCATGATTTCCGAAATGGGTCCGCGGTTATTTATTCATTAAAATTTGGGGTAAAGATTTTTTCTTGGAGACATCTGACTCCTCTAGTTTTTGTTGGGAGTTTTTTGGGAAGCTTGATTTTAGGACTTTTTTTCTTTTGGGCTAAAATTTTATTTATTTTAATTTTAGGTAGCTATGCTTTTTTAAATTTATTTTTTTCAACCAAAACTTCTCTTAAAGAAGATTTAAGATATTTTCTAATTTTACCAATTATTTTTACCATTCATCATTTTGTTTATGGCTTAGGTTCAATCTGGGGATTAATAAAATTGTTAATACCGACAAAAAAGAAACAATAACATTATGTTAAAACGTTTATTTGATATTACTTTTTCGTTTTTGGGATTAACAATATCAGCACTGATATTAATATTTTTTGCGATTTTAGTAAAACTTGGCTCACCAGGACCTGTTTTTCACCGCGGTTTAAGAGTTGGTAAGCACGGAAAAGTCTTTAAAATATATAAATTTAGATCAATGGTAGCTGATGCTGAAAAACTTGGCGGTCCTTCTAGCCCAGACGATGACCCTCGGGTTACAAAAAGCTGTATTATTTAGAAAATAGAAGTAATTAATCCTATTGATAAATAAAAAAATAAGCCCTCAGCAGTTTGCCGAAGAGGGCTTTCTTATAGGATTAATCCCTCCCTAGAATTCGATTGCCAAAGCTGATGCTTCGGCATGGTCGATGTGGCTTTTTTCTTTCTCTTTTTCTTCTGCCCTTCTAGTTTCTGTTAGAACAGTTTCCAAGCTGCCTTTTTGGAAGCCTTCCAAGACTTCCTGAGCTAAAGCCAGCATATCGTTAAGGGTAGGTCCGCTTTTAGGGTAATGAATTAAGCCGTCACTGGCAAGAATTAGAATATCTACTCGGTCACGCGGCAGGGTGATTTTTTGCCAACAATCTTCAAGTTCTTGTTGGCCGTTAAACAGGCCGTAGCCCATTCTGACTCGTTTATTAACGTGGGCGCATCGCCTTTTAACCAGAACTGGGCTGAATTCTTTCCACATTCTTATCCGATCGCCTTTGTACTTTTTCATTAACTTCTCAATAGTCTTTAGATTCTGCATATCGTGTTGATAGACTTGGTTCTGGGTCGTCCCGATACTACCATCGCAAAGTTCCCAGCAGGCAAAACAATCGCCTGCTTGGAGTATCTCGATTATTTCTTCTTCTATCTTTGCAACTACAAAGGCTGCACCAGCAAGAAGATCAGATCTTTCTAAGGGGACTCCTCCAGCGAGCTGAATTTCTCTTACCATTATGTTGGCCCGAAGAATAATCTCTTCTAATGATTCGATTTTTGCTGCAGTAAAAAAAGTCTGGACGACAGTGTCAGCGACCATCTGCCCTCCGCTTAGACGCCCAAAAAAGAGCTTAGGCCCTTCTGAAGGAATGTAGAGACCACTCACTCCATCGATTGCGCCAGCAAAAGCTACTTCAGTAGATAGTGGACGAAAAAAGAATCGATCTTCAGGGATCTTTACAGTCCCTGAATCAAATAACGCTTGGACCTTCACTCCTTAACCTCCTTTCCATCCCGTTGGCTTTAGGCACTAACTCCTATTGGTGAACAGATTACTTAAAGAACCAAAAATATATTAACTAAATTAATTAATTTTGTCAAGTTAAAGTTTTGACCATTTTTTTAAAATTAGTTATACTGAATTAGTTAACTTTTTTAAATAAACATGGAGTTAAGAAAACAAAAAGAGCGAGAACATGCCAATAAATTGAAAACTTTATTGCAAAAAGCCTCTAATCAAGAAACAGCGGCCTCCGATAAAAAATTCTACAGCATTACCCGCGGGAGTCAAACCTATGTCAGAAGACGGTTGTTAAAGAGAATTTCTAATGGTAAAAAATTTTTAGATTACGGCTGTGGTAAGGGAGAAATTAGTATTTTTCTGGCAAAAAATGATGCTGAGGTAACGGGTATAGATATTTCTGATGTTTCAATAAAAATTGCCAAAGAGAATGCTATCGCCCAAGGATTAAAAGATGAGCCAACTTTCTTAGTTATGGATGGAGAAAATTTAGAATTCAATGATAATACTTTTGACGTTATTATCTGCAGTGGAGTTTTGCACCATCTTGATATTAATGAAGCTTATCCGGAATTAGCAAGAGTGCTTAAACCAGATGGAGAAATTATTTGCAATGAGCCGTTGGCCTATAACCCGATTTTTCAATTATATAGGAAATCAACCCCTCATTTAAGAACTGAGTGGGAGGCAAGGCATATTTTAAATAAAAAATCGATAAGCTTAGCAAAACAACATTTTGACGGGATAGAAATTAGATTTTACCATTTAACAACATTATTAGCGGTTCCTTTTCGTAATCTTTCTTTTTTCAGCTCTCTATTAACTATTTTTGAAGCAATAGATTCCATTTTATTTAAATTACCGTTAATAAAATGGTTAGCCTGGCAAATTGTTTTTGTTCTTTCTAAACCAAAAAATAAACAATGAATTTGTCTTAAAATACCGTATCATGTTTAAACGATTATTTGATCTTATTTTTTCTTTTATTGGTATTATTTTATTGTTACCTATCTTTTTAATTATCGCCATAATAATAAAGTTGGATTCTAAGGGACCGGTTTTCTATCGGGGAGTTCGAGTTGGACAATATGGAAAGCTCATTAAACCATATAAATTTAGGACGATGGTTGAGGGAGCCGAAAAATTAGGCGGTTCAACAACTGCTGATAATGACCCCCGTATTACTAAAGTTGGTAAATTTTTAAGAAAATATAAAATTGACGAACTTCCTCAATTAATAGATGTTTTAAAAGGGGAAATAAGTTTTGTTGGTCCTAGGCCAGAGCTTGAAGAGCATGTTCGTTGTTATAATGAAGAAGAAAAAGTAATTCTAAGCGTAAAACCAGGGATGACTGATTATTCCTGCATTAGATTTATTGGCTTAGACAAAGTAGTTGGAGATGAGAATGCAGATAAAGCATATATCAAAGATGTTCGTTCAGAAAAAAATCGGTTAAGAGTAATGTATGCCAAAAATCACTCTTTTTTAGGAGATCTCAAGATAATTGCTCAAACTCTATTAGTAATATTAAAAAAATAAAAAAATAATGGAATACAAAAAATTAGGCCAAACTAATCTAAGAATTTCCTGTTTAGGATTTGGTGGTTGTCCAATAGGTGGCTATGGCTGGGGGAAAGTGAGAGATGAGGACTCTATTGTCGCAATCCAGAAAGCCCTGGAGTTAGGGATTAATTTTTTTGACACTGCTGATGTTTATGGCTTGGGCCATTCAGAAGAAATTTTAGCTAAAGGGCTGGGAAAATATCGGAAAAAAGTAATTATTGCCACTAAAGTAGGGGTAAGATGGGACGAGAAGGAAAAAAGAAGCTATCAGGATTTGAGCCCAACGCATATCAGGAAAGCCGTAGAAGATAGTCTTGGTCGATTACAGATTGATTGTATTCCCCTTTACCAAATCCATTATCCTGATCCTAAAACACCTGTTGCAGAGACCATGGGGGTTTTAAAAAAACTTCAAAAAGAAGGAAAGATAAAATATATTGGCTGCTCTAACTTCTCATCTAAGCTAATTAATAAAGCTCAAAAACATGGAAGACTGGAGTCAACTCAAGCATCTTACAACATTTTGGACCGGGCTATTGAGCGTTCCCTTATTCCTACTTGCCATAAGTGGAAAATGAGCCTATTTGTTTATGGTCCTTTAGCTCAAGGACTTCTTACTGGGAAACATAATTTGGAGACTAAATTTGACAGGAATGATCGCCGTAGCCGAGAGGAATATAAGAATTTTCATGGCCAGAGGCTTAAAGCTAATTTGGTCATAGTAGAAAAACTAAAGGGGGTGGCCTTAAAATACAACAAAACCCCTGTCCAGGTTGGCATCCGTTGGATTTTAGACAATTTTTTTATCACCTCTGCCATTCTTGGCATTAAAAAACCAGAGGAAATTGAAGAAAATATGGGCGCCTTGGGTTGGAAACTCGATCCAGAAGATAGAGAAGAACTAACAAAAACCGCAATTAAGACCTACCAAGAATACGGTATTACAATTAAATAGCTACGGTTAATATTTTAGAAAGTGGATTTTTAAAGGAGAATTAAGTATATTAAAAGATAGTTTAATTATGGATTACATTAAATTTGCAAAAGAAATTAGGAAAGATATTTTAGATATGATTTATCGAACCAAAAGTCCTCATATCGGCTCTTCTTTTTCTATGGTTGAATTATTAATAGCTCTTTATTTTAAGATTCTCTCTGTTAATCCAGAAAAACCAGATGATCCTAACAGAGATAGATTTGTTTTAAGCAAAGGGCATGGCTGCCCGACGTTATACTCAGTTTTAATGCACAGAGGGTTTTTAAATAAAGATATTCTCAATGGCTTTGCCGTGGATGGAGGTACATTAGAGGGACACCCCACTCGCAATATCTCGCAAGGGATTGAGATATCTAGTGGTTCTTTAGGTCACGGGCTTTCAATTGGAGTTGGCATGGCCCTTGCTGCCAAATATGACAAAAAAGACCATAGAATTTTTACCTTTTTAGGCGATGGCGAGCTTAACCAAGGCTCTATTTGGGAAGCCATAATGTTTGCTGCCCATCATAAACTTGATAATTTGGTTGCTATTGTTGACCGCAACAAGCTTCAAGTATTAGGAAAAACTTCTGAGGTTCTTAATTTAGAGCCGCTATCTGAAAAATGGCGTTCTTTTGAATGGGAAGTTCAAGAGATTGACGGTCATGACTTTCAACAAATTATAGATACTTTTGAAAATATTCCTTTTCAAAAAGGAAAGCCAAGCGTTGTTATTGCTCATACCATAAAAGGGAAAGGTGTCTCATTTATGGAGAATGTGCCTTGCTGGCACGACAAATATCCCGATGATCAAGAATATAAAAAAGCCTTAGAAGAATTAAGTTAATATGAGAAAAGCATTTTTTAATACCTTCACAAATATTGCCAAAAACGATAACAGCATTTTCTTGCTTACAGCAGATTTAGGCGTAAAATTTCTTGATAATTTTAGAAAAATTGATCCACATAGGTTTATCAATATTGGAATTGCCGAAGCTAATATGATCGGTATCGCCGCTGGTTTGGCCATGTCAGGTAAAAATGTTTACTGCTATTCTATAATTCCTTTTTTAATTATGCGCAGTTTTGAGCAAATTAGAATTGACTTATGCTACAATAATTTAAACGTAAAACTACTAGGGGCTGGTGGGGGACTAGTTTACGGCACCGAAGGCATAACCCATCATGCAATTGAGGATATAGGTATTATGCGGCTGCTTCCTAATATGACCGTTGTTGCCCCTGGCGATGCTTTAGAGGCTCAGGCTTTGGCCGAAGCATCTGTTGATTATAAAGGGCCACTTTATATTAGATTTGCCAGAGATATAGACCCTGAAATTCATAAAGGAGACAATTTTGAATTTAAAATAGGCAAAGGCATTATTATTAATGAAGGTAAAGATATTTGTATTATTGCTGCAGGGACAATGCTCTATTTAGCAAAACTTGTTTCAGACGCCTTAAGAGATAGGGGATTAAGCGTAAGCCTAATAAGTATGCACACAATAAAGCCATTAGATAAAGAGCTTATTGAGAATTATATAGAAAGTCATAAAGCAGTTTTTACTTTGGAAGAACATAATATTGTTGGCGGTTTAGGTTCTGCAGTTTCTGAGGTTTTGGCAGAATCGAAATATAACGGATTCTTTAAAAGAATAGGTATACCAGACAAATACTGTTCTGATATTGGCGGAGTAGATTATCTTCGTGAAAAATTTGGGCTTGCTGTCAAGACCATAACTAATTCAATTTTAGAAGAATACAAGAAATTATGAACTACAAAGTTCCTTTTGTTAATTATCCACTATAGTAAAATGATAAATTTCCCTCAAAAAATTTTTAAAAGAACGCCGAAAACTCGAATCCTATTTTTTGTAACCGCTGATATATTATTGATAAGTCTTTCTATTTGGTTAGCATTTCTTTTAAGGTTTGAAGGTCAAATACCTTCCCAATATTCCAGCACAATTACAGGAGTTATTATTTTGGCTTTATTTTTCAGTCTCCCGATTTTTTATCTTTTAAAGCTTTATTCCTTTTCTTGGTCCTATGTGAGCACTCGGGAATTAATATCTTTGGTTAAGGCTACAACTTTAGCGTTTTTATTTTTAGGAGCTGCAATATTTATATCAAAAGAATTTCCTTCTTTTTCTGGTTTCCCTCGCTCTACTCTTTTTATTAGTTATTTCTTAGTTCTTATTCTTTGTGGAGGGGTCCGTATTTCAAAAAGAATTTATCTTCAAATGTCCTCAAAAAAGGGGAGAGAAGAAAAAGAAAGAACCTTAATTGTTGGAGCTGGTGATGCCGGAGAACAAATCCTAAGAAGCATTCAAAATTCTCTCCAAAGTCCTTACTTCCCCGTAGGCTTTGTTGATGACGATGTTTTTAAACAAGGAGGCTCGATTCACGGAATTAAGGTTTTAGCTGGAATCAAAGATATCCCGGAGATAGTGAATAAGTATCAAGTTGAACGGATGATAGTTGCCCTACCTTCAGCTAAATCCGTAGTGGTTAAGAAAGCAGTTGAAATGGGAAGAAAAGCTGGTCTTAAGAAAATAAAAATTCTTCCTTCTTTCTCAGAAATAGTAAATGGTCAAATTTCTCTTACTGATATTCGAGAATTCCAAGTGGAAGATCTATTAGATAGAGAACCGATTTTACAAGATTTGGCAGCAATCGAAAATCTTATTAAAGGGAAAATTATTTTGATTACTGGAGCAGCGGGCTCCATAGGCTCTGAAACCTCAAGACAAATTGCTAAATTTAGACCTTCTTCACTCTTGTTGCTAGATAAAGACGAAACCGGTATTTTTAATATTTCTGAAGAATTAGAAGAAGAACTCCCAACTCTAAAAATCTCCTCATTAATTGCTAATATTCAAGACAAAGATAAAATTGATCAAATTTTTAGCAAATTCCAGCCTAATATAGTTTTTCACGCCGCTGCCTACAAACACGTTCCTCTAATGGAAATTCACCCTGATGAAGCAGTAAAAAATAATATTTTCGGAACAAAAATAGTTACTGAATCATCAATAAAACACGGAATAGAAAAATTTATCTTTATTTCTACTGATAAAGCAGTTAATCCTACTTCAATAATGGGGGCGAGCAAAAGAGCAGGGGAGATGATATGTCAGGTTTTAAATAATTATCCAGCAAAATTTGGCAAAGGGCAAACAAAGTTTATTTCAGTTCGATTTGGTAATGTCTTAAATAGTCGAGGGAGCGTTATTCCTATCTTTAAAGAACAAATAAAAAAAGGAGGGCCTATCGAGATTACCCACCCTGAAATGAAAAGGTATTTTATGACTATCCCCGAAGCTGTACTCTTAGTAATGCAGGCAGCGGCAATAGGTAAAGGGGGAGAGGTATTTGTTTTAAATATGGGAGATCCAATTAGAATTTTAGATTTAGCCAAGGAGTTAATTCGTCTTTCAGGGCTTGAGCCAGACAAAGATATCCCGATTATCTTTACTCAGCCTAGGCCCGGAGAGAAATTTTTTGAGGAGATTTTAACTGCTGAAGAAGGAACAATGGCTACCCAAAATCAGAAAATTTTTATGGCGAAACTTTCATCTATCAATAAAAAGAAATTAGAAAAAGGTTTAAAAAAAATAAAAGAAGCTACAGAAAAAGCTGACCGAGATGGGATAATAAATATCCTTAAATCGCTCATCCCATTTTACAAACCCAGTGACACTATTTAAAATTCTGCAAGAATTTTTATTACCCAGCGTTTTTATTTTGGTTTTAATCTTAGCAGGATTGACCCTATTATTTAGACAAGGAAAACAAAAGATTGGGAAAAAACTAATTGTTTTAGGAGTTATTTTCTATTATATTTTTTCTATTACTCCGGTAGCTGATTTAATTTTATTACCATTAGAAAGCCAATATAGCCTACTCAAACAAGATGAATTGGATCGGGCAGATAAAATTGTTTTACTTTTAGGAAGAGGCGAAACCAATGTTTTAAGAGCAAGTGAAATTCTCCGTCTTTACAATCAACAATCAGAAGTTATTATTTCGGGTACAAGCATTTTGAACCAAGAAAGAAATGTGGCCGAGGAAGTAAAAGAGTATTTATTACAGCGAGGCATATTCCCAGAAGACATAATTTTAGAAAATAAATCAAGAAATACTGCAGAAAGTGCAAAAAATATAAAAGAAATAGTTAGCAGAGAACCCTTTTTTCTAGTAACCTCTGCTTATCATATGCCAAGATCAATAGAAGCTTTTCAAAAAATGGGAACCAATCCAATTCCTGCTCCAACTGATTTTAAGATAGAAAGAGATTATAATATTTTAGATTTTTTCCCCAACCCAAATAATCTTGAGAAATCTGATTTAGCTTTTCATGAATACTTTGGCATCTTATTTTATAGATTATGGTATTGATGTTTTGTATAATTTGTTTATAATTGGAATATAAGAACCTGCCTCGTTTGACTCGGCAGAACCTTGATTCTTTCGGAATTAAGAACCTGCCTTCGGCAGAACCTCCTTAATTTGCGAAGCAAATTACAGTGAGCAAAGCGAACGGTTCCGTTTCGCTAATGTATAGATATATACGCCTTGAATTAAACATATAATCTTGAATTATGAATCAGGAAAACAAATTTCAACCCGAATTCGAAGAAATAAATTTAATGGATTATGTTAAGGTGCTTTTAAAGAGAAAGTGGTTGATTTTGGTTGTGTTTTTAGGAGCAGCGATAGCAGCCGGAGTCTTCAGTTATTTAATGCCAAAAATTTATAAAATTGATACTTTTTTAGAAATAGGGACAACAGAAGTCCCTATCCAAGTAGTGGAGAAAGTCAAAAGCGATGCTTATGGAGTTTTAATTCGAGAAAAATTGGGAATTCCAGAAGAAAAATATCCAAGAATAGAAGCTGAGAATCCTGAAGACACCAATTTAATAACAATCAAAATAGAATCTGGGGAACCTCAACAGGCAAAGACAGTTTTAGAGGGGATAAACGACTTAATTATAATAGATCATCAAGAAAGAGTTAAAACTAATAAAGAATTAATAGAACATAATATAAAAACAATTGAAGCTAAAATTCACCTGGTAGAAAGTGATATTGAAAAAACAAAAAACAAAATAAAGCCAATAGAAGGCGATATCAAAAGGGTAGAGAACAAAATTGACTATACTAAAGAAGAAAAAAAGAGCCTGGAGGCAAAAGTTGAGGCATTGGAGAAGGTTCTGATTTATGAACAAACCCCGGGTACTCAATTTGCCTTATTTGATGCTAAGGAAAAATTAGCCGGCAAAAAACAAGAGATAGAGAATTTATTTTTAAGTATTAATTCCTTGAAAAGAGATAAGGAAGACCTAGATATTCAAATCAATTCTTTGGAAGGAAAAATCGAAGATTTGAGAGCTCAAATTAATTCTTTGAAAGCTTCCTTGGATAATATTAAGATTACCAGAATAGTAAAAAGTCCTACTATTTCTAAATATCCAATAAAACCAAGACCATTATTAAATATAGTTTTAGCTGGAGTGTTGGGAATTTTTCTTGGGACATTTCTAGCTTTTGGAAAAGAATGGTGGGAAAAAAATAGCGAAAAACTTAGATAAAAACCTTTCGGGTAATTATTTTATGTTTTATAAAAAAGCCTTCTCTAGGCTTTTTTAAATAGGTAGTTTATGTTAAAATAGAAAAATCTAAATTAGTAAACTTATGAAGAAATTTGTTTTTATTGTCAGTTTAGCCTTATCTTTAACCGCTGGATTTGGAGTAAACGCTGATACCGTAGGCGAAGAGAGAACTTTTTATATTGAGCCAGACTATGATTTGTCTGCAAGAGAAGAGTTAACCGCCACTTTAGTAAAAATTACGCCCGAGCTTTATTTTTACGCTGATGAAAACTGGTGGAATTTTAGTCCCCAAAATGAAATCTATCAAGCGTTAAGTGATTTAGGAGAAGAATTCGAAAATAAAATTTATCCTACTTTAACCTCTACTTTCGGTTCAGAATGGAAACCAGGGATTGACGATGACAAACGCATCACCGTTTTAATTCATCCCATGAAAGAAGATGTAGGGGGATATTTTAGAAGTGGAGACGAATATTCTCCTTATCAGTTCACCAGATCAAACCAAAGAGAAATGATTTATCTTAATTCAAAATACATCAGTAGTTCTTATGCTAAGAGTTTTCTTGCTCATGAATTTATCCATCTTATTACTTTTAATCAAAAAGAAAGAAAATATGGAGTAGAAGAGGATGTTTGGCTAAACGAAGCCCGAGCCGACTACGCCCCAACCTTAATTGGTTATGATGATGTTTATGAAGGAAGCAATCTTCAGAGAAGAGTTGATATCTTTTTAGAAAAACCTTCTGATTCAATAACTGAATGGAAAAACAAAAAATTTGATTATGGGGTTGTGAATCTTTTTACCCAATATTTAGTTGATCATTATGGAGTTGAAGTTTTAGTTGATTCTTTGCATTTTCAGACACCTGGTATTATAAGTATAAATGATACTTTAGAAAAAAATGGTTCTGAGACTGATTTCTCTCAAATTTTCATTGATTGGACAATCGCCGTTTTAATTAATGATTGTAATTTAGGACCTAAGTATTGTTATTTAAGTCAAAATTTAAAGGACTTACATATCATTCCTTTAATTAATCTTTTGCCAATAAGCGGCAAAAGTACTCTATCGGTTACTGATGAGACAAAAAATTGGTCAGGTAACTGGTATAAAATTATTGGAGGAAAAGGAAAGCTCAAACTTGAATTTATTGGGAATCCTAATGTTTCTTTCAGAATTCCCTATTTTACTAGAGATTTAGCCGGAAATTATAAACTTGATTTTTTAGAGCTTGATCAGTCCCAAAGAGGTGAAATTTATATTCAGGAATTCGGGACTGAAACTACCGCTCTAATTCTTATTCCCTCCATTCAAGACAGAATATCCGGTTTCTCAGATGACGACCCTTCTTATTCTTTTTCCTGGTCAGCTTCGATTGTAGAAACCCAAGAAGAGGCAGAATTAATCAAAAAGCTTTTAGCAAGAATTGAAGAATTAAAAACTGAAATTGCTAAGGTTCAAGCCCAAATAAATGCCATTTTGGCAGTTCAAGGAGAAAAACCTTCCTGCCAAAGACTTGAAAACAATTTATATTATGGACTAATGAATATTCAAGAGGTTCGCTGCTTGCAGGAATTTTTAAAAGCCCAAGGATCAGAAATTTATCCCGAAGGTTTAATCACTGGTAATTTCCTTTCTTTGACAAAAGCTGCTGTTATTCATTTTCAAGAAAAGTATGCTCAAGATATCTTAGCTCCTTGGGAGTTAACTGAAGGAACAGGTTATGTTGGTGAAACCACAAGAGCCAAAATTAATGAAATTACGAAGTATGAATAATGAATTATGAAAAGGACAAACCTTGACAGATGGTTTTTAATTTGCTAATATTCAATTAGTGAGTGCGACCCCGAGAGAAATCGAAGGGCTCTGTTCTGAAGTCGACAGCAGACCTCGCTCGAGTGAGGTCTGTTGTTTTTTTTAAAAACTGTTTGTTTAATCTTTTGATATTGTTATAATATAATTGGGTCGGGAGGATAGCACTCACTAAAGACTTAGAATTGGAGTCAACTCTCCCGGCCCTTTAAAATTGGGAGAGTTAACCAGAAAGGGGTCGGGAAAACTGGGTGTTTCCCCGTGGTGGAAAAACAGCGAGCGAAGCGAGCGTCAGAAACCGAAGGTTTTGAGGAGTGAACCCGAAGGTCGCTTTCAGCGACCGCCAGCCGAAGGCTGGAGGAGGGTGAACGACGTCAACTCTCCCGGCCTTTTGAATTTAAGTCCTTAGGGTTTAGGGTTTGGGTTTTTAGTGTTAAAATATTAAAACGTGGCTAAAATAAATTTTCAGCAATTACGAAAATTATTGCCGGGTGTAAAAAGAAAAGTTTTGTTGAAAAATTATACCACTTTTCGGATTGGCGGGCAGGCTAAATACTTTTTTATTGCCAAAACAAAAGAAGATTTAATTAAAGCTATTTCGACGGCAAAAAAAATTAACTTGCCGTTTTTTATCTTAGGAGGAGGAAGCAATTTACTGGTTTCTGATAAAGGATTCAAAGGAATTGTAATAAAAGTTCAACTTTCAAATTTTAAAATTCAGAAATCAAAAATTTTAGTTGAAGCTAGCACATCCTTATCTTTACTGGTTAATAAATCAATGAAAAATAATTTAACTGGTTTGGAATGGGCGGTCGGAATTCCCGGCACCATAGGGGGAGCAATTTATGGAAATGCCGGAGCTTTTGGAAAATCCATGCAAGATATTGTTAAAGAAGTAGAGATTTATGATTTAAGGGCAAAAAAAATTAAAATTTTGAAAATTAAAAACTGTAAATTTGGATATCGCGACAGCATCTTTAAACACAAAAAAAATTTAATTATTCTTTCGGCTGAAATTCAACTAAAAAGGGGAAATAAAGAAAAAATAAAAGAGATTTTTAAAAAATATTTAAAATATCGGAAAAAGATCCAGCCAGTAGAATTTCCTTCGGCAGGAAGCATATTCAAAAATTACGAAGCAGAAAGTCTAAAGAATAGAAGGAAACTCCTTAAAAAACATTCTGAATTTAGGAAAATTATCAAAGACAATAAGATTCCGACCAGTTTCTTAATTGAGAAATGTGACTTGAAAGGAAAAAAAGTGGGACAAGCCCAAATCTCAAAAAAACACGCTAATTTTATCGTCAATTTAGGAAATGCTAAAGCAAAAGATGTAAAAAAATTAATAAATTTGATGAAAAAGAAAGTAAAAAATAAATTTGGAATAACTCTAAAAGAAGAAATTCAATATTTAGGTTTCTAAATATTGAATTTCAGAAAGGGGTCGGGAAAACTGGGTGTTTTCCCGTGGTGGAAAAACAGCGAGCGAAGTGAGCGTCAGAAACCGAAGGTTTTGAGGAGCGAAGCGAAGCGAACGAAGTGAGCGCTTGAGCGAGGCGAAAGAGAGCGAAGCGACAATTCATTATTTAGGCTTCTAAATTCTCAAACTTTTAGAGTTTGTCTCTTGCTCTCCCAAATTTTACGAAACAAAACTTTAGGATGGCTTGACATCGTTTCTTGATATGAAATAATAAAGTAATAAAATATATTTTTAAAAAATTTTTTGCAAATAGCGGCCGACTATTTGCCTCAGCTTTCAAAAAAATAATCTGCCTAAAAATATG
>Ga0209991_10000026_pt1 | contig 56327 bp, 43 predicted proteins | sample ChitaG_FD_183167 | JGI IMG/M metagenome (GOLD analysis project Ga0209991, IMG submission 183167) | Deep subsurface microbial communities from South Pacific Ocean to uncover new lineages of life (NeLLi) - Chile_00310 metaG (SPAdes)... | ecosystem: Environmental > Aquatic > Marine > Oceanic >... | reverse complement strand
CGAGCAGTACAACGAGAGTTATCTGCATTCGGCGTTAAACTACCGGACGCCGAATCAGGCCGAAGAAACCTATAACTTGACCACGGGGACTCTCTTAGAAACCGCTTGCTAAATGGGGAGCACTACAACTCGACAACCGAAGAGAGCACGCTCGCCGCAAACGTGCAATGAGTTTGTTAATAACTGGAATATGTGACGACTTGCAGCATTCTATTGATGTCTATGACAAAATCGCTGATGAATGGGAAAAAAGCAAGACAATATGGTTTTCCACTTTGAACGAGCTGAGAGAATCAAGATCAACATACCAGAATCACAAAGACGGGATTACATTATTCGAAGATGTTGAGTTCAGAAGGAGCCTTTTCCAGTATTATCTCAGGAGTGGGGATCTAATAAATCAGCTGGAATATTGCCAGAGGAGAAGATATGAGCTTGAAGGGAAGTTTAATGATCTGGTTCGCGATATTAGGTGTCGGAATACATCCGTATCCCACGCTGATGCCGTCAAGACAGCGCAAGACTATATGCAAAGCGAAAACCAAGAGTTTCTAAATCTGGGAGACTCAATTCCTGTCAGTGTGAATAAGCTTAGAGATTTTAGAAATCAAGCCAAGAATCTTTTAGCTAATTTTAGGAAATTGCAGTAGTCCGTCAGTTAAGAAATCAAGGTTCCTTTAACCTGAGTTTGGAATTTGTTGAGTACAAAGGCAGGAAAGAATCAGGGATTCAATCAATTCGACAACATCCCTCCGTCATTGCGAGCGACCGAAGGGAGCGCGGCAATCTCTAACTTGTCATGTCCAGAGAATCCTACATATACATCATGACAAACAAAGGTAACCGGGTCTTGTACACCGGCGTCACCAGCGACCTCAAGAAACGCGTCTATCAGCACAAGCAGGGCACTATCCCCGGATTTACCCAGAAATACAGCGTCAAGAAGCTCATCTATTTCGAGGCCTTCGGCGATATCCGTTATGCCATTACACGGGAAAAACAGTTAAAGGGCGGCTCACGGCAAAAGAAAATCGAACTCGTCAACTCGATGAATCCGGAGTGGCGTGACCTGAGCAAGGACTGGAACTGCGGCGAGTAACGAGATTGCCACGTCGTCCCGCTTCGCGGGACTCCTCGCAATGACGGGGCATTGTCGAGCCAGTGCAGTGCTAAAATGACCCCCGCACGCCAGAGCCTTTTTGTCCTCGAATTTGCCACCCCCGGCAACGTTTCGGGTGGAAATTCACGCGGTTTTTTTCGATATTAGCGGGACCCACGGGTGGACCACCCCTTGGGGTACCAAATACGAAAAAGGAGCGGCACAATGCACTTCAAGCTTATGAGCAACAAAGACCTCAAGGCCATCGACGCGTTGTTGGAATCGTACGGGGGCGCAAAAGAGATAGAAAAACAAATCGCCGCCCGGCGAGATTACGAAATCCGTAAACGAATCGCCGCTGAAAAGGGTTTTGGGGACATGCTGGCCAAGGCTGAAGAGTACACCATGGATTTCGCCAAAGTCGCGGACTTCATCGAGAAAAACGCAATCGCGACGACGAAAAAGGGTGTGGTCACCACGCAGGTCTCCGGGTTCCAGGGCGCATACGTTACCTGCGACTGCCTGCGGCGGGTGGCTGAAAACAAGGAGCTGCTCTTCCCGCGCGAGATGATTTCGGTGGTGGCCTTAACGGAAAGCTACGTCTATGGCGGCGATCTTCTGGCGACCCTGGCCATGGCGGAAAACATCATCGGCGCGAAGTTCTGCACCGCCAACCTGTTGACTACGCCGCTGCCCGAAGACCGCTTTGCCCGGACTGAGAGAGTAACCGGCGAGAAGTTTGACCGCCGTGACGTGGGCGATGGCATCAGCCAGCTCATTCTAAAGAATATGGGTACCCCGTTCGGCAACCTGGGCGGCGTCGAAGTCGGGGACAACAATCACCTGGTTTACCTGGATGGAATCACCCGCGCGGCGATCACCACGGGGGCCAACTTCTTTCTAAATCCGAGCTGGTCGACCATCGTCGCGGCCTGCTGCTATGCCCGAGAAATCCCCAATATACACTTCAAAATCTCGATGCTCTTATCCACGCAGAACCTCATCCAGTTCCGGATGCTGCTGAACATTTTCAAAGAATTCCTGCGCGATGACGGCACCACCCCGATCTACGAGATCAATATCGGCAACGCGGCCTCGCCGGAGACGTTTATCCAGTGCAGTGAGGAACTGGAAGCCTCGGGCATCCCCGGTATCACGCTGGCGGCACACCTGCGGATCAACCCGGATTTGGGCATGGCAGGCTTTGACTGGACGGAAAACGCGTTCAAAGTCCTGGAAGCTGGACGAAATATCACGATCAAGTACGAAAGCGACGGCACGGGGCGTCCCTACGACACCATGGAAACCTACTTTCTCTCCGATGAGGAACGGACCGCGAAAGCAGAAGTCATCGGGGGCGTGATTTACCACAAATGTGTTCGCTGTGACGAGGATGCCAAGGAAATTATGCGACGGGGTCACGAGGCCACGTTTGCCCGGATTGCCTATTAGTATTGCATTCTTTGCCTGAGACGGTCCGGACTCTGGAGGAAAGATGGATTTGGGGATTACCGGCAAGGTCGCGCTGGTGGCCGCAGCCAGCAGGGGGTTGGGCAAGGCCGTGGCGTTACAGTTATCCCGGGAAGGGGCCAAAGTTGCGATCTGCGCGCGGACGGAAAAAACCCTTTTGTCGGCCGCAGATGACATTGCCCGGGAAACGGGCGGCGCGGTTTCCGCCATCGTCGCCGATGTCACCGACAAAGCCGAGGTACGCAGCCTGGGGCGTCAAGTCGTCGCTGAGTTCGGCGGCATCGATATCCTAATCACCAACGCCGGCGGCCCCCCGGCGGGCATGGCGGAAAACTTTACCCCGGACGACTACCGGGCGGCCGTGGAGCTCAACTTAATCAGCACGATAGAGCTTTGCTATCAGGTTCTCCCCTTGATGAAGAAGAAACGGTGGGGTCGGATTATCGCTATCACCTCAGTTGCCGCCAAGCAGCCGATCGGCAACCTGATCCTGTCCAACACCGCGCGGGCCGGTGTACTCGGTTTCATCAAAACACTCTCCGCACAGGTGGCCCGAGACGGGATTACGGTCAATGCGGTGTGCCCCGGCTATACAAAAACCGAGCGCATCGAAGAATTGTCCGAAATGTTTGCGCAGTCGGGGAAAGGTACCGTGGAGGATTTTTACCGGAACATCGAAATCGAAGTCCCGATGGGCCGGATGGGCACACCCGAGGAATTCGCCAATGCGGTGACCTTCCTGGCCTCCGATCGCGCGTCGTACATTACCGGTGTGGCCTTGCCGATCGACGGCGGATACATCAAGGGGCTGTATTGAAAGTCCGCCGCCGTCATCCGGGGTAAGTTTAAAAAGGTTAATGTTCAGCCGGAGGCTTGACAATATGAAAGAACTGATGGAAAAATGGGAAGGCACGCCATTCCCGGAATTGATTCGGGGACTGCCCGAGATCGATATCCCGGTGGCGGGGGTTCGCGGCTGGCTTTTGCAGGGCGAGAAGACTCAGGCCGTCTTCTTCGATATCCAGCCGGTGGGAGAAATCCCGCCGCACGCGCACCGTGCGCAGTGGGGGATCGTAATCGAGGGGGAAATGAAGCTGACCATCGGCGGCGAGACCAACCTGTATCGCAAGGGCGACTGGTACTACATCCCGGAGGGCGTGACGCATTCCGCGACATTTTCCACCCGGGTGCAGGTGTTGGACATCTTCGACGAACCGAAGCGATATCCGGTAAAATGAGGCAGATTGGGAGAGGCTGTCCCAAAAGAGAACACAGTTGAGTGGGATTTGTCTGTTCATATTTGATTATCGGCGAGGCAGGCCCGGAGTAGCGAAATCAGCCGGAGAATCCGACGGCTGACGTCCCGGATGGTCCACAAGAAAACAAGAAGAGACATTCTGACCCATTGTGCCGCGCCTAAAGGTGAGAGTCGACCCCATAACGCAGGTAGTCTATTGGTGTACATTCGGGAAAATCAAGGTATTGTAGGGGGCAAATGTCCTTGTGTGCACCGAGCGTTGAAAGAGAATTCCGGTGAGGAATATCGCCATTTTTGCTGCAAAAAAAGCTCTTGCACGCTACAGGGACGACTAATAATATAAAGCGAAATGCAGGAAAAGGAATATGCGGGATGGGATCATCGATGGCCAAGAAGAAGGAAACTTTCGAAGCGAAATACCGCTGGGCAGTCAAGGAGCTCAGTGTTTTCGATGGTATTTGCCCCAGAGATTGCAAGCTCTGCGAAGAAAAAGAGATTCTCGTTCTGATGCCAGGGGAGTCACGACTTATAGCCGACGAAGTGTGCACCAATTCCCTAGAGAGACGTGCGATCCCGCCGGTTTTGGACAAAGCCAGCGAGAGTTACATAAGCTGCCCGATGCAGTGTGCTGCCTTTAACTACTGCCGAATTTATGAGGCCCGACCGATCGACTGTCGAAGCTTTCCGGCTGTGCCAGAGTTTGCCTCCGAGTGTGATGACGTTAGGATAAGCGTGTCGCATAGTTATTGCCCCATTGCCGGGCAACTCCCAACTGGATTTGTCGAAACCGTTAAACACGTTTGGCAAGAGTTGTCGCCCTATCTTCCGAAAGAATGGAAACGTCGATATAACGACACACCCTCGCCCCCCTAAAAAGACACAATGAAGGGAGTAGAGATGCCTAATTCATCACCAACCAATGCCGAGTTGCGGAGTTTTCTCATCCGGGAGATGAATGTCCTCGATAAAGTTTGGGAGGGGGCTCTCGATGAGGTTTGGACATTCACTCCCAGTTTTCTAAGCGAGACGATCGCGAAAATCGCAGATGAATTCTACCAAGAATACTGGGAGATGTTCCGTGCTGTTCTCCAGGAGCCTGGTGAAAAGAAATCCTGGGAAGAGATGCAACGCGAAGCAACAGCTGCCGGAAACAATGCTCAGGGCCATGTCTCAAATGCCTGGTCAACGGTCGTCAGCTACAGGATTGATCGCAGTGAGCAAGAGCTGGATAGGGCAAGAAAGACTGAAGCTTCGCTTCTGCAGGCGAAGAAGCTGTTCCGAGATGCGAAGTCTGCCCAAACCAAGGCTGAAAAGCACGCTTCCCACGATCGTCACTCCGAAGCCACGAGCGAATATCGCGAGGCGATCAATTTCGTCATTGAATGCGATGATGAAATTGAAGAAGCGAGGCGTAGAGTTTCTGTTCTCAAAACAGCGCAGGAAGTGACCGAAAAAGGTATTCGGATCAGCGTAAAGAAATACATCCTTTTGATCGTAACTACGATTGTGGCTGTCGCGGGCCTTATTTTTTCAATATGGACGCAATCAAGCCCTTAGGTGGTGGGTGATCGTCAACAACAGACACAAAATCAGGGCGGCAAGATCGGTTAGTTCGGCGTCATGCCAATTTCTGATGTTTCACGTGTGCTAGCACGGCCTTGACGGGTGGGGCACTGCTTGCTGTGCAGTCAGTCAGGTTAATGTATAAAGAGAAAACCCGGGTGGGTGGGGCACCCGGGTTTTTTTCGGGTTAGGTGACGCTGGTGACTTGCTCCTCCAGGCGGTAGCGCTTGTACATGCGGGCGTAATGGCCGGATTGGGCGATTAGCTCGTCATGCGTGCCGGATTCGACAACTCTGCCTTCGTCCAAGACGTAGATCATGTCAGCGCGCTCGAGGGTGTCGGGACGGTGGGTGATTAAAATCGCGGTCATGCCCGGCATTACTTCGTGCAGCCGCTCCCAGAGCTTGGTCTCGGTGCGCGAATCCAAAGCGGACGTGCAATCATCTAAAATCAAGATCTGCGGCTTGCCGGCCAACGCCCGCGCTAAAGCCAGCCGCTGCTTCTGGCCGCCGGAAATGGACATGCCCCGCGTGCCGATTTGGGTGTCCAGGCCCTCAGGAAATGCCGCGACCTCATCTTCAAGCTGTGAGACCTCGACCGCCCAGCAGATCGTCTCCTCGGAAATGTCCTCCCGGCCGAAAAGGATGTTGTTGCGCACGGTGTCGGAAAAGAGCGCCGGCTCCTGCGGGACATACCCGATTTTCTGGCGCAAATCCTTTAGGGTGAACTCACGCAGGTCATGCCCGTCGAGTGTGACACTGCCGCCGGCAGGATCGACCAGCCGGGGGACCATCTGCACCAACCAGCTTTTCCCCGAACCGACCTTACCCACCAGGGCGACGGTCTGGCCGGCGCGCACCTCAAGCGTCACGCCCTCGATGATCTTCCGATGACTATCGAACGAAAAATCGACGTTGGCAAAGCGCAGAGCGCCTTTGATGTCTCCGTTGCCCCCCCGTGTGCCGCGGTCATCCACCATCGGTGGGACTTTCTCCAATTCCACCAGCCGGTCGATGGAGACAGCCGACTGACGCGATTTGACCAGGAACTGCCCGATGTCGAACATGGGGAAGACCAGGTACACGACATAGTAAACAAACGCCACCAGCTTGCCCAATGAGAGGTTGGCGTTGATTGCCATATAACCCCCGGCCACCAGCACGATGATCACCCCGAACTGCCAGATATACATATAGAGCGAGTCGACCACGGTAGTAACCCTGATCGCCGATACCTCGGCGTCGCGCCGGTCATGCACCACCCGGTCAAACTTGGCCTTCTGCGCTTTCTCTTTGACATACGCCTTGACCACGCGAATCCCCGAGAAACAGGCTTCCATAACGTCGTTAAGCCGGGAGATCTGCTTCTGCAGGTGGTCGTACCGCTTGTCCAAAAGACTTGAACTCTTGAAAAAGACAAAGATCAAAAGTGGCAGCGGCCCGACCGACCAGATGGTCAACAACGGATCGATGGTCGCCATCATCACGATGGTAAACGTGACCATCAACAACGCTTCATACAACCGAAAGATGCCCGAACAGGCAAACCATGACAGCTTCTCGGCGACGTCATCGGTCATCCGGGTGACCAGATCGCCGGTGCGGAACCGGTTGAAAAAGTCCGGCCCCTTATCGGTAATCCGATTGAAGGCATCCTGGCGGAACAGCCATTCGAGCTTAATGTTCATCCACGCCCGATGGCACTGCACGAAAGCGTACAATGCACTGGCCGCCAGCCCCAGCCCAACCAAAGTTACCATAAAGGTCACCGCTGGCGAGAGACCCCAGTTACGCCCCAGATCAACAAGCCAGATAGCTGCCTGGTTGCCGGAGACCTCGCCGGTCTTAACAAAGTCAATGACAAACTCAATTACCCGCGGGATCGACACCTGAAAGGCGGTCTGCACCGGGGTCAAAAGGACCAGCACCATCAGGACATACGGGTAGTTTCGATAATATCGCCAGAACCACCTGATCTTATCCGACATTGGCCAACACCCCATTCTTGTTCTTGAACTGCAGGTGGAACAACCTGGCGTAATAGCCGTCCTGCAATATCAACTCGGTATGTGTCCCGCGCTCGATGATCTCTCCCCGGCGGATGACCAGGATCTCATCAACGTCCAGAATTGTGGAGAGCCGGTGGGCGATAACCAGCGACGTCCGCCCGGCCATAAGTTTCTTCAATGATCCCTGGATGGTGCGCTCGGTCTCCGGGTCTACCGAACTGGTCGCCTCATCCAGAAGCAATACCTCCGGATCGGTCACCATTGCCCGGGCAAACGAGAGTAATTGTCGTTCTCCCCGGCTGAAGTTGGCGCCCTTTTCGGAAACTCCGGTTTTATACCCTTCCGGCAGCCGCCGGATAAACCGGTCGGCTTCGACAGTGCGTGCCGCGGAGACAATCGCCTCCTCGGGGATATCTTCGGCCTCCAGCGTGATGTTGGATTTCACGTCGCCGGGGAACAACAAGATATCCTGCAAGACCAAGGCAAACTTGCCGCGCAGGTCGGCCTGGGAAATATCGCGAATATCGATCCCGTCGATGGTAATGCGGCCCCTCTGCGGCTCATACAGCCGCAGCAAGAGCGAAATGACGGTCGTCTTTCCCCCGCCGGTGACGCCGACCAGCGCGAAACGTTTGCCCACCGGGATCTCAAAGGTTACGTCCTTTAAGGCGTAGTTGTCATCCCCGGTATAGGAAAACGAGACGTTCTCAAAGCGGATGCCACGGGTAATCTTCCCCAGCGCGACCGGCTTTGCCGGATCGGGCAGCGTCGGCTGCTCGGAGAGCAGGGCGAATATCCGCTTGGCGCCGGCAACGGCCTTCTGGATGTTGGCCAGCTGCTCCGACGTGCGCCAGATGGGTTCAAACAAGCGCCAGATCAACACGATAAACATGCTGATCGTGCCGACGGTAATCGCCCCCGATCCGATCCAGAGCACGCCGCAAAACAACACCGCCGCAATCATCAGCGTCTGAAAGAAGAATACCGCGTTGAAGAACAAACAGACGGCGATGTTGACATACATGTCGTCCTCAAACTTCAGCCGGTTGGCCCGGTTGACCATTTCGCGCGCATACGCACCCCGGTGAAAAATCTGCACGATCGACATCCCGTGCAAAAATTCGGTCAGCCGCGCGGTTATCTCGGCCATTTTCTTGCGGACCTCGAAAAAGCGCCGCGTGGTCTTGCGCTGGAAGATGAAAATCAAAAGGGCAACGAGCGGGACGACGGCAAACAGGATCAACGCCAGCCGCCAGCTATAATAGAGCATGACGGCGTAAATGCCGACGACCAGGATCAGGTCACCCACCAGCAGGACCACGGTATTGGTGAACAAAAGCCGCAGGGACTCGGTGTCGGACTCCACGCGCGCCAGGAGGCGGCCGACCGGGTTGCGATCAAAGAACGACACATCCAGAGACAGGATATGGTCAAACAGCCGGCGCTTGAGATCGACCATCACATTCTGGCCGATGATCTCCAACCGGACCCGCTGGATATACTGCAAAAGCAGGGTCACCCCCTGGATCAGCCCGATGGCCAGCGCGGTCCACAAAAGCGCGCCGAAGTCCCCGTTGGCGATGTTCACATCCACGGCCCGTTTCAGCAGAACCGGCCAGGAAAGCGAGAGGACGGTGGCGCCAAATAAGAAAATCAGGCAGACAACGAGGCCCCGGACGTGGGGTTTCAAAAGCGGCAACAGCTTGCCGAAGGCCTCTTTCGAGCCGATCTCCCGCTCGCGCGGGCTGATCTTTTCGTCTTCGTAGAATTCGGCGGTCATCTGACTTTACCTTTATTTTTCCCGCATCAGCTTGCTCAACTTCGGGTTATGGCGGGAAATAAAAAACCCGCCGGAACCTTTCGGTCGCGGCGGGTGGAAAAACTGTTTTTTACCGTGCACTAGGGTGCACTCCCCCCGCCGCGGATCGGCACATTAAGCCCCAGAATAGCTATCACGATGAACTTCATACCGACAGGTTCTCCCCGGCGAAATCTTATGGTCTATCGAATCCTAATCATTTTCACAACTACGTTTTTTGCCCTACCTTGTTTCACGAATATAAGACCTTTTTCGGCGTTGTCAAATAAAAATTTAGGGAATTTTGAAGTTTCACGACGAAAAACTTAGCACCAAAGTAGCCTGCTTTCCATGAAGCGCTATTTTTTCAAACCGATGACGCCTTCCAGATTGGCTCCCTTAAAATTTGCCCCTTTGAGCTTCGCCCCAGTGAAATTTGCCCCTTTGAGCTTCGCCCCAGTGAAATTTGCTCCTCGAAGGTCTGCTCCCATCAAATTAGTGTTCTCAAGCTTGGCTTCTCGAAAGCTCGAGCCGAAAAGGTATGCTTTAGCGAAATTTACCCCAGAAAGGTTGGCCCATTGCAGGTTTGCCCCTATCATCTGCGCCCCTCTTAAATCGGCATCGACAAGATTAGCACCGAACAGTGAAGCAACATTTAACCAAGCAGATCGCAGGATTGTGCCTCTAAGATCGGCATAAACTAGGTCTATTGCATCCAAGATACAATTGCTCAGATTGAGGCGCCCTAAGCAATGCAGCGAGAGAACATTAGAGGGGCCTCTACGCTGGCCCTGCAAATGTCGTATCCAGGCACCAAAACTTTCACTTTCCGGCCACACGATTTTGGAAATCTCCCTCGTTCTTTGCGCGCATGCGTAGAGAGTTGCAAGTAGCCCTTCTTCGGCGTTGCGCGCTGATCGGTATTGCTCCCCGAAATTGGACGAGGTGCCTAACTGCTCCATCGGCATACGGTGCTGTAGTAAGAAAGCGATCAGGCTGCAAAACATATTTTGCCAGGAAATCACTGTTGATTTCTTTTGGCGACTGATCTCGTCTTCCAAAAAGTGAAACAGATCTTTGTCCATGGCAGTGGCCCCGCACAGTTCTACCCAGTGTTTCAAGGCATCGCGCTCGTCCCAGCCCGAATCCAGATCGTCTCTCCGTCGCTTGAGTTCGTCTTCTATCCGGCGAATTCCCCGCACTAAGCGTTTCGCCGCAAGGAATTCACCAAAACTTTTGTGGGTGAACTCAAATGTGTGGTCGCCCTCGCGTCGTTCGCCGTACTGACGAAAATAGAACGCAGTGAGTAAACTTGTGACCCCGGCCTCAGCGCCTTCCTTGAATTCTTCTAAGAGCCGAGTGACTCCGCTCGCCTTGCAATGTTCGTGTATCTCATTCACTGTCGCCGCACGACCGTCACCGTGCCAAGCAGCCAGGGCTATTTCTTCCAGAACGCGCTTGAAGTCCTCTTCTCTAATTTTTCGAATGGCCAGATGCGGACTATCTTCATACCCACGCTCGTAGACTGCTTGCAATAGATCGTCATAAATCGCGTTTCGGTTGATTTCCGCTGAGAAATCGACCGTCCCGCGAGAGTAACTCAGTGCAACCAAGTAGTTCAGCAGGGGTTGAGCCGTTATCTCATCCAGCCCCTTGTGCTCCAATTCCTCGGGCATGCCGCCGAAATTCTTGCCCGTTACAGCCCCATATTGTTGCCACCATTTGTGCCTTTGGTCTTCCTTCAGCAAAGAGGCCGTGTCCTCATATTCGTCCCTCTCCTCCTCGGTGATGTAATATGGAAGCATATAAAGGATCTGCCCTTTCCTGCGGAACTCAGTTGCACTACTCTGCACGGCCAGTTCACGACCGGCAATCAACACGTTCAACTTCAATGATTTGAGATTTTGTAGATTTACGACTTTATCGACCTCCCTGACGAACTGAAGTCCAATCTCAGTGCCCACTTTTCCCTGCTTAGCAAGTTCATCCAGTCCATCAAAGATGATTAATAGCCGAGCTTCGCGCCTTTCCGGATCGAGGGGGTTGTATTGCAGTAAATCACTTGCCTTTAAAAACCCGCCCACTGCACTGACCAAATCATCTTCAATGTCCAGTTTGTGCAGTGGAATGAATAAAACCTTGAGCTTGCTCTTGCCAGTTTGACGCGCTGCAAACATCTTTGCAAAAGATGATTTTCCGCAGCCGGGGCCGCCGCTTATAACCCTGATGGCGTCTTTCTTATCACGTTTCTTCAGCCACTTAGTGAGCTCATCTTCCAATTCAACCACTATTCGTTGGGCATTTTTGCGGCGGCCTTGTTGTGTTTCAACCAGTTCATCCTCTGGGGCTCCTTTCTTCTTGACTTCGTAGTATGCACGCAAGGGGACAAAGACCTGGTTGAGACTGAAGTTTTCTCCCATCATGCTCTCGTCAACTTGCTTCTTTAACCAAGCAGAATACAAAGACCAGTCCTGCTCCCGCTTTGCGGCCTTTGTAAACGGGGTTTCGAATGCATCTCTCACTGGTGAGTAGAGCTTAGGTGCTTTAGCCCATTCCTTATGAAGCGAATAGACAAAGTAGCTCGGCAACCGGGCAGAGGGTGCGTCAGCCTGGGCTTCCGACAATCCATGCGCTATGAGCCACTTTTTAAACGAATCGCTAATCAGCTCAAGAATTGGCAATTGCGCGGGGCGTTCGAAAAAGTCCAGGTCCAACGTGAATTTATACTGTTCCAAAGCCGAGCCCAAGCTATCGTGTAACTTAGCAGGTCCTTTTAGCCTCTTGCCACCAAGAAGATTAGCATTCTCCTCCGCCAGTTCGAAGGCGGCCTGGGCTATGGCGCGACGGAGAAGAAGCCATGCCAATTGTCCGGGATTTTTCTGGAACCCCACCGCGCTTAGGGCATCTGCCGCATCAGTCGCCAAATTCGCCCAATTTGCGGTTGCCCCATGTACCGCCGCTTTGGACAACGCCTTGAACAAGGCTTTGAAATCAGCTTTTAGCGGCTTGTTCCATGCAGAAACAGGTTTCGTAACCGGGAGTTTTATGCCACTGCCAGCCATTATAAAACCTCCTCGTTAGATTGTTCTCCGAGTTAGTCCCTTACAATACGGGAATCACCCTGTGGAATTACCCTAGATGTTAGGCAGGAGAACCCCGTACCTGACAATAATTAACAGAAACTCCCCCATTTGTGCAAGCCCTCTGGAGAATATTATTTGGCTGTTCAGGTCCCGATGCCAACCCATGGAAGCCTATGTCACATTGGGAGATAGTGGAAAAGCGTGTGTGGCCCTGACAGTAGCTCACCTGCCCTAGCGGCGGAGGCGTTTGACCTGGCGGCGGGCGCGGTTGTGTTGGGTTAGGGTTTCGGAGAAAATGTGGGTGCCGTCGCCTCGGGCGACGAAGTACAGCTCTTTTGAATCGAGTGGGTACAGGGCCGCCAGCACCGCCGGCCGGCCCGGGTTGCAGATGGGGCCGGGGGGGAGTCCGTAGTGCAGATAGGTGTTGTAGGGGGATTTGATCTCCAGGTCTTTACGTGTGAGGGGCGGTTGAGGCCATCCAGGGCGTAAATCACCGTGGGGTCACACTGGAGCCGGTAACCTTGACGCAATCGGTTGTGAAACACAGCCGAGATGCGCGGCCGCTCCTCGGCCACCCCTGCCTCGGCCTCGATCAGCGAGGCCATCGTCAGGACCTGATGTACATTCCAGCCCAAACCTTCCATGCGCAGGATAAGGGAATCGGAGAACAGCCGGCGCGTGCCGGCAAGCAACATTTCGACAATTTCCTCCGGTTCAATCCCCCAGTAAAACCCATATGCCGCGGGCATCAAATATCCTTTCGCAGTGGGCGTGGGAATATCCCATTTCTCCAAAAGCACCGAATCACGGCACAAAGCATTTAACCGTGCGGCGGGTACCCCGGCCCTCTCCTCAAGGAGGCGGGCGAAGCGAGCATCTCCAATCCTTTCTGGGATAGGAGAGAACTCAACGGTTGTTCTAGTTCGTCTTCAAGAGCATCGAGAAAACCGCTGGCAACAAGCCGTGCTTTAAGGTCGGGTCTCAGTAGGCTCAGGCCCAATATGACGTGCTTACCTTCGATCACAGGGACTATTTTATGATTAAAGAGTGAATTGACCTCGTAAAGCCAATCCCTCACTCGCTGCAATCGTATCTCGATTATTCCAAGATCCTCGTCTTTTATTTGTTTTGCCTTGCCCCCCGCATAGTGATCGTGCTCTCTAAGCAGCTCCTGGACTATATCACCAAGTTTTACTTCTAGTGGGCTCAGTCTCTTAGCTACGGCTTTTACCGATTCGGATAGGACGAGCCCCTCCAAACCTGGTAGGAGTTCTTCTTCTGTTTCTGCCTGTTGAGTCTGCTTAGGGGATGCCTCGGGACTGACATGCGGTGTGTCTTTGGATTCCGCAGTTGTCGCCTTGAGAGCCCATTCTCTTGACTTCCACGATTCCAGCCCGTGGGGCGAGAGAAGCCGATCATAGGACGAGCCTGATCTTTGCTTCAATTCCTCTACTAGGGCATCGAGAAAACCATTCTTGTTAAGATCCTTTCCAAGCATCCTGTCCCAAATACACAGGCCTAAGATTACGACACGGGTATAGAGTTTTCCTATTTTTCGCTCGTCATACAGAGAAAGTACGTATTGCATCCATTCAGCAACGGTGTGTTTCTCGGGGCTCCCAAATGATCTAGCTTGCGCAACGAATCTAGCGCCCATGCCGCCACCATAATCTATGTGTCGCTTTATCAGACGTTCCGTTATTTCCCACGCACTCACGGGTGGGCCATACCGGAGTTGTGTGACGACCTCTTTTACTACCCTTGAGAAACGATATGTATTGCCATCCAGCTCAAACTGGTCGCTGCCGGATTCAGCCATGCCCTACTCTCCCAAAATGAGCGTCTACTTCGACATCGCCAAAATAAAGGCTTCGGCCAATCGATCTGTCAAGACCTTACGCGAGTACACAGTAATGTTTTCGCGCAAATATTCTTCCGCCTGTAGATCGGTCGCACATTGCCTGAACAGCCTATCAATTGCCCGAATCCCGGACTCTCTTTCTTTCGGGTCCATTACCCAAACACCATCGAATTGCCGCAGGATGTCTGCCGCTGCGCCGTCCGGCGGCACAAATGCCAGTATCGGCCGACCCGAACGCAAACACTCATACACCCTACCCGGAATGTTGGATTTTAATCCCGGTCGGTCGGCAACCGAGATGACCAATGCGTTGACATTCATCAGTTCCTTCACCGCGAACCAGTGCGGGGCGTATCCCAAAGAGGCAAAACGTTTGGGCAGATCATACTTTTGAAAGAGATCATCGAGGTGAATCCCAATGATCGCGCCGCGATGGCTGACCTCAATCTTGTCCGCCTGTTCCGGATTCTTCTTCAGCCATACCGAAAGCGCCCGGAAAAAAGGATCGGGCGGGGCCTGTGGCGAGATCGTGCCATACATATGAAACCTGAATCGTTCAGGGGGAAGGATGCTATCTGATTCATCCTGCGACTTGAAATCATCTTCATCATATCCGTTGGTAATAACTTCAATATCGGGACGATCAAAACCCCACCGGCGGAAATCATCCACAATCCCCGGCGAGACCGTGACGACTCCATCAGCATGCGAGAGCGTGGTACCCAGAACTTTTGATCTTATCGCACGGTGAACGGGCGTGGGCAATCGTTCATCGACAGCCATAAACCACGGATCGCGAAAGTCAGCCACCCAGCAGGTGCGCCACATTTTTTGTAATCGTCGGCCAATGATATGGATCGAAGGCGGCGGCGATGAGGTCATTACAACATCGGGAGGCTTGGCGGCAAACGCCTCTTTCGCCGCGGCGATTGCGCCGGGAATAAAACCGATCTTGTCATCCGGCACGCGGGACCAGGCGGCAAGCTGGCGCCGAAGCCGCCCTACACCCCGGTTTTCAGCCACGCTGACTTTACCACGACCGGGCAGCCAGCGCAGGAGATTCCGCGGATGACGAACCCTGACCCGCGTCACCCGGACGTCTTCCGGCAGGTCGGTCAACAGGCTGTCATCGGTAATCTCGCCCGGTGACGGCTGCGCCGCGATAACCGTAACCTCGTGCCCCAGCCGCGAGAGGTATTTGGCAAACTTGGCCGGTCTTTGAACGCCCCCCATTCCCATCGGGGGGAAATAATAACACACCAGGAGAATCTTCATCGGATACAGTATAAACCCGGCAGGCAAGATCAGCAACGGTGCGATTGATGAACGAGGTTGACTATCGCCCGTTCGACTACAGCCATGTTCTCCGGCCAGAGAGCACGTTTCTTGATTATCGCCCGATTCTTTTCACACACATCAGGCCACATCTTCTGTGACGCGGCGACCTCCTTGATGACCCCCGCCAGCGCCGCCGCACCCCCCACCGGGAACAACCGGCCATTAACCCCATCAGTAATCCACTCACGGTTTGCCGGGATATCCGTCACAATCGGGTAGAGACCAAGCGCCATGGCTTCGAGAAGGGAGACGGACGTGCCATCCGACTCCGAGCAGGATACATAAATATCGGCCGCCACAAGAAGCCCATACAGTTCCTCCGGCGGCAGGAACGGATGAAAGCTGATTGCCCCCGACAGCCCGGCGTGAGCTACGCGTTCTTTTGCAACGCCACGCGTGGATCCCTCGCCGATCAACGCGAAACGGAATTGGCCTGGTTCTTTTCGCAGAATTTGAATTGCCGCCTCAACGAAAGTCTCATTACGATACAGCGGTTCGAACTTCCGGGTACTGATCACCCGGCAAACCTCATCTGCCCGTGGCTCATCCCTTGGGCGATCAAACAACGTGGGATCAACACCCAGCGGCACGGTAACGATTCTTTCTTGATCAGCACCCAACTCGACCATGCGCTCGGCAATCACCTTCGCGTCGGCGAATAGCAGATCGGCTTTTTTCACTATCAAGGAGACTCGCTTTCGATGCCACAAAGATTTTCGCGGCGAGATCAGCACGTCTGAGCCCCAGGCCGAAACGACCAGCGGGGAGAAACCGCAAAGCGCCCCCGCCCACCCATAGTTGGGGACAAAAAGCGCATTCACCACCTGCGGTTTGAACCGTCGGATCTCGGCCTTGATTCGCGGCACCGCCAGCAGGATCGACCCCGCCTGATGGAAAAACCTCTCCGGCAATTTTACCGCATCCACGTCCACGGGGATCTCCTCCAACGACAGCCACCGCGTTTCGTGCCCACGTTCGCGGAAGTAACCAATCCAGCGTTGCGCGTGCACGGCGCCGGCATTGGCCAAGAACAACAGACGAAGCGTGCTCTTTTTGGGCGCTGTATGATCAGGCCGGTCATCCATATACGCAAGATATCGAAGAGATGATTACCGACAATTGCCTAACGGAAAAATTGCAGATGCCGTTTGCCTTTCGGCCACCAGACCCTCTTGAAGTGGTATTCACAATATGCTTCGGGGAGAGCACCCCATCCCTGTTTGAACCGCGCCAATCCTGATGCATGGTCGGGACCCGAGCCGAAGTCAAAAAACCGACAGCTAAACCTGAGCGCCGTATTAATCGCCGCATTGAACAATGCATACATCGGTCGCCCGTCTCTGCGCGAGATATCCATCGCCCCGTCGTAGTAGAAAAACCGATCGCCGGAAAGCAGGCAGATTATTGTTCCCGCCGGGCCATGCTCATCGCTCGCCGTCCACCAGAATAGCCGGTCTCCGGGCGCAAAGAATTCCGGCAAAAGCCGATAGAGTTCCCAACTCGATTGATCCAACCTCCGCCGGTGGCGGGTAAACGTCTGTTGCCATAGCTCACGTGTGCGCTCGACGTCGTCAGGATTTCTCACCAGTTCGATTTTCCAGCTGTGGAGAGTGGCGGACTTCAGATTGCGGACGACGTTGCGGCGCAGGTTTGTCTTCCATGATTGTCCCTCAGAAAAGCCAGACAAATCAATCACGAATCGTTCTCGCGTAACCTTTCGACCGGGGTAGGCGATTGTCCCGTCCGTGTGCCAGGGAGTAATAACCAGTTCAGCGACCGACGGTCGTTTAAGTCGCCGCAGCCAATCAGAAACAACGCCGCTCTGCCCTTGAGGACTCCGGCCCACCCAACCCCCGTATGACCCCAGGGGCTGCGAATACAGGCGGCTTACACCGAAGCGCGAGCACCTTACCAAAGGCAATCCCCCGATCCATTGACCGTCATCATTAACCAGCACCCACCATTCCGCCCGGGCGTCATTTCGGGCGCGCTGCCAGAGAAGCGACCATTCCCTGCTGTGGAAAATCGTGGCCTGCGCATCACCGGCGCACAGTTCAGCCCAGCGCTCGGCGGGCAGAGATTCAGAATCGTAAACGACTGTTCGCATTCTCTCAGGCGGCCGGATTACTTGCGCAGGACGGCAAACTTCCCCCTCCCATAGTTGCCCTCGGCATCGGCCGCAACGAAAAAGTATACGCCGCTGGCCACCAGCTTACCCGCCTGGTTGCGCCCGTCCCATTTTCCGGTCGTGCCGATATCAGTGACCAGCTCGCCGGCAGCGGTAAAGATCCGAATTGCCGTACCGTATGCGGCGTCGAACTTCAGCGTGTCTTTCCTGCTCGAAATAATGAAGGGATTGGGATAGGCAATAATCTGATCGACGGGCGTGGCGCTTTCGGTTATCCCGATAAATTCGGATATTCCCCCCGCGGTGCCCACCCACAACGTGTTAGTGTTCTCATCGATGGCCAGCGAGGTCACCAACCGGTCGACCAGGCCCGAGTTCTCCGGCTCATAGTGAGTCACACTGCCGCCCGGTTCGACGACAAACAGTCCTTCATCAGTCCCCACCCAGAGGTTGTTCCCCCCGTCGGCAATCAGGGCGTTGATCGCCGGCGCGGGTATATCCCCCAGGGCAAAAGTGCGAAACCGCCGCCAGGTCGGGTCGTAGTAGGCCAATCCGCCGGAGGTTCCCACCCACACCTTGCGGGCGATGTCCACGTACATACAACGCACCAGGCGCGTGGGCAGGCCGTCCGTCTCATCGAAAAGACTGATTTGCGGGATCTGGGGGAACTGTGATCCACCAACACACAATGAGACCGTGGTGTCCAGTTCAAAGTCGGCCAGGCCGTCATCGGTGAAGCCGATTAACAGCTCGTTGGACAAGGGGAACAGCGAAAACGGTTCAACGGGTGGAAAGCCGTCATCGGTGCCAAAATACCCCCAACAGCCATGATCGTAGAAAACCAGCACGCGATCCTCGTAATCGAAGGCATTGGCCAGCCAGACGCGTCCGGAATCGTCCACGGTGATATCGTGCACGACAATGTACCAGTCGTTCGGCGGTGGCTCTGTGCCCCGGAGAGGCGAGTTGGTTTCGTCAAAATGCTGGTAATCGTTCTCCGGGTCGGCCGGGTTCAAGCGCGTTGCTCCCGTGCCGTGGCCGCCGAGCCAGAGATATCCCTCATGATCGACGGCCAACGCATTCGACGCCCCGCCGCGATAGGTGTTGACCAACTGCCAGCTTGACTCGCTCAGCACCGACGTTGGCCGCCCCGGGTGTACCGCCCAGAGAATACCACCCTTGGTCATGGCGAGATCATGCACGGTGTTGGAGGCAATCCCGGCCACCGTGGAATCAATCCACGTCAACCCGTCATATAACGAGTATCCCTCCCCCTTGTACGAGGCCGCCCAGATGACGCCATCGGCGGATTGGCACACCGCACGCGATTTGACCTCAATCATTCCCTCTCCCGGCAGGACGGCGCAATCCTCGGTCGTACATGATAAAATGCCCGAAGCGGTGGCGGCCAGGATCTCGTTCGGCGTGCGGAACAGATCGTAAAACTCGGAATGGGGGCTGGGGACGCGGCTCCAGGTCGAATCCCCATCGGTGACGACAAAAGCGTATAGCCCGTCATCGGTTCCGGCAAAAATCGTCCCCTTATCCTCGGCCAGCGCCGCGACATCATCGGCAGCCAGCGCCGAATTGTAGCTGGAAAAAGAACGCCAGCGCGAATAGTCCTGGAGATTGATATCGTCGGTGCGCGCCACCGCGCAGCCGGCTCTGGTGGCCACCCAGATGTGACCAGCGGCCACCAGCACGTCGTTTACCGGTTCGTCGGCAGGCAAATCGCCAAACCTGCTGTAGGTCTCTTTTATCTCACCGCCGAAGTGCCGGGTATCGAACTTGTGGACACCAACATTGGAGGAGACCCAGAGAAAATCCCCATCGACCGCGGCGGCGGTCAGGCGCAGCGGTCGCCCGTAGCGATCGATGAAATCGAAGTGTGCCCAATCGCCGGTTTGCAGATCTAACGACGATAGGCGGCCGGCCCACCCGCCGGTCCAGAGCTTTCCGGCCGAGTCAAGGGCGGCAAACAACAAATTATTATCCCCCAACCCCTCGGCGTTGGTCAGGGTCTTGACGTCTTCTCCGGCAAATAGGACCAGACCGGCGGTGGTGGCGGCCCAGACGGAATCACCGGCGGGCAAAAGATCATGTGCCGTGTTGACGTTCGTGTGGTTGCGCCATTCCGCCGCTGGCGCATAATTACTGAGGACACAAAAAACCAGGCAGGTACAAACAAGAATCGTTCTCCGGATAATCGCTCTGCCCCTATGCAGCCGGGAATCCGGAGAAACAGACTTCCTCATTGCCGCCTTCATCCGCATCTGACGCCTTATACAGCAAAATACATTATACCCCGCCGGCTCCGGCACCTCTAAACCGGTCCACAATGGCCAACGCCGCTCCCACGGCACAAAGAAGAAAGGTGATCCAGACACACGCGCGCCCCAGCCACATCCCATGGCGGGTAAAAAACGTGATCTTCTCTCTCAGGGCCACAGGTTCAGTCAGCAAACCGGTAGAAAACAAATCCGACGCGTTCTTGATCCGGCCGGCCCGGTCGACAAACATTGATATCCCGCTGTTGGCCGAGCGGATGATGGGGACGCGGTTTTCGATCGCCCGCATGACGCACATCCGCGCATGTTGATACGGCCCCGGCGTAAACCCGTACCACCCGTCGTTGGTGATGTTTACCAGGAACCGCGCGCCCTTGCGCACAAAGTTGCGTACCAGCTCGGGGAACGCCGATTCAAAGCAAATCAACACGGCATACGGCCCGCGCGGGTGTTCCAGGACCACGAATTCATTCCCCGCGGTGAAATCAGCCTGGCCGACGTGGATATCCTTAAGGATCTTCACCCGGTTGGAAAAGGGAATCCACTCCCCCATCGGCACCAGTTGCAGCTTGGCATGGAACTTGGACCCCAGGCGGCCATCGACAACCTGGTGAGCCGCGTTGTGGTAGATGTATTGCCCCGGGCCGAGTCTGCGATACTCGAGGGTACCGATCAAGAGCGGTATTTGCACATCGCGCGAAAGTTGTTGCACCTCTCGCAAACGTTGGGTGTCTGCCCGCAGGTAGCCGGGCACCGCCGTCTCCGGCCAGACAATCAAATCCGGAGCCTGAGCGGAAGCCATGTGCGATAGGGCGTAATACGTCGCATAGCTGAAATACACGTACGACGAATCCCATTTATGGCGGGAATCGATATCGCCCTGCAAGACCGTGGCGGTGACCATCCCGTCGCGTGCCCCGTCCAGCCGGGAGATCTCCCCCGTCCCATAGAGAAAGGGGAGGATCACCATCGCGGCAAAGATCCCCGTCAGGGCCAGCCTGATCTTCTTGCGCGAGCGGTTGCGCCAAAACCAAAAGAGCACCACGCTGAGATACGCCACCCACAGACTGATCCCCAAATCGCCGGTAAAGGCCGCGGTCTGAATTACATGCGTGTAATCAGTCTGCGTATACGACAGGTTCGTCCAGGGGAATCCCAGAACACCCAGCCCGCGCAAGTATTCATGTGCCACCCATAGAATCGGCCATAGCCAGACCAGCCGCGCGCCTCCTCGCCGGCGAAGAAACGCGTATACCGCAAAGACAGCCCCGACATAGGCGCCCAACACCGTCGCCATGGCCAGCATCCCCGGAAGAGTCACCCAGGCCGTCCAGTACAGCAAACCCAGGTGCATACAAAAGCCGAACCACCAGCCATAGCGAAAGGATCGCTTGACCGAACGGCCATCCAGCACTCCCAAGACCAGAGCCGGGATCACCCAGGCCAGAAAACCAAAGGGAAAGGGCGGGTAGGCAAAAACCAGAAGCCCCGCCAGAACAGACAGGCGTACGACAGGGCGGGTCAGGATAAGCTGAAATGAAGACATCACCAAACAGATCGGCCGCGCCGATCAGGGAAATCATCAAGAAAATATACCGTACACAACCGCCCAGTGCCCGGCCACCGACAGTTATCCGGGTGTTACCAGGCGTACCCGGCGCGAACCCTCAGCAATATGACCAATCAAGTATGCTCCGGTTCCCTGTTCGGCAAAGAAGTCGACAAGTTTTGCTCCCTCATCCTGGCGGACGATCAGGATGAATCCAATCCCCATATTAAACACCCGGAACATCTCTTCGTTGGTCACCCCACCGACCGCCTGCAGCCACCGGAACACCGCCGGGATCTCCCATTTCGTCGAATCAATGAGCGCCTGACACCCTTCAGGCAGAATGCGCGACAGGTTAGCGCCGATCCCGCCCCCGGTTATGTGGGCACACCCGAGGATCTCAAAAGAATTACGCGCCCGTTTCAAATCCTTGAGGTAGGACTTGTGGGGGGCCAGCAGTGCCTCGCCGATCGTGCACTTCAATTCCTCCGGCTTCTCCTCGAGCGAGAATTTGCCCCGGTCGAGGACAATCTTACGAATGAGCGAATACCCGTTGGTATGCGGCCCGGTTGAGGCCAGCCCGACCAGCATGTCGTCGGGCCGAACCTGTGAACCGTCGATGATTTCGGACTTTTCGATGATGCCGAGGATAAACCCGGCCACGTCATATTCCCCGGCACGGTACAACCCGGGCATCTCCGCGGTTTCCCCGCCGAGTAAAGACATCTTGTTTTCTTTACAGGCGGTGGCAATGCCGGCGACGATCCTTTCGGCCACCTCCGGCTCCAGCTTGCCCATGGACAGGTAATCCAAAAAGGCCAGCGGCCTGGCCCCACAGGTAATGATGTCATTAACGCAGTGGTTGACCAAATCGGTGCCGACCGTTTCATGGCGGCCGGTCATAAACGCCAGTTTCAGCTTGGTGCCCACGCCGTCGGCCGAGGTCACCAGCACCGGCTCGGTGTATTCATTGGCATCCAGAGCCAGCAGGCCGGCAAACGGCCCGACCCCGGCTAATACACCCCCGCGGTAGGTGCGCGCGGCCAGCGCGCCGATCCGCTTGACCGCCTCCTCGGCAGCGGAGAGGGAAACACCGGAAGACTCGTAATCGATGTTCGACGGCATGGATGCACCCACTTTCTCTCGGTCCGCCTGTGGCGGCGCGGCCGCGGCCTTTCACGAGATAACCAGGCTTCTTATTATGCCTCGTCCTCTAGGACAACCTTTGGCCGTTGATCTCCAATGCGAAACGATACTTGAAATACCACGCTGCCCGGCGGCAGACCATCATGCGCGAAAGGAAAATCTCAAAATACTCCATCACCGAAGAAATCCCGGTGTCGATGGTCAGGGAGAGGGAGATGCAATTGTTCCCGGAGTTGACCACCAGCCGCGATTCGGTGGCGGCAAAGTTGACCCGGTCGTGAATATCCTGTTTCAAATACTCGGTCGTGCGCACCCGCGAGCGATGGACGTCCGATTTATCGGCCAGCATTACCGCCGCACAGATATCGTTGACCGGGTCCCCGTCCCTTTCGTCATGGTTGCCGATCGCGGTGATTATATCGCAGATTTCCTCCAGCGGCATCCCCAGCTTAACCAGGTGAGGATACACCATGACCGCGGCGGTCTGGGCGTGATACCCGCGATTGATCAGGTTCCCGATGTCGTGTAAATGGGCGGCGATCGCCGCCAGTTCAGCGCGGCGCCGCGGCGCCCCCACCCCCAGGAGGACTTCCCGCGCCCGCCTGGCCGCCAGAGCGGCATGCCGCAGGCCGTGCTCGGTGTACCCGATAGCCTCCAGTACCGCATCGGCTTTCTTGATAAGAGCCGTTAATTCCGCATGCGCCTGAACCCCGGCCAGCGTGACCACGGGGGATTCGGCCTCTTTGGACGCTGCTACTTTCGTCTCTGATTTATCTGCCACGTTTGGTGTCCTCACACAATAACCTGAAAACGGCACCGGCGCTTAACACGTCCCCGGGATTCACTATTAGGGTATTGGCCGGCCATTTGTCAACAATCGATCGGCGGCCCCTGGCCACAAAAAAACCACAACCCCATGCTTGACTTCGGCTTTCCTGAAAGGAACAATTACCCTGGGTTTCTTGCCCGTGCCCGATCATGGCCACATCTCTGATGAAGCCGTGCCGAACAGGTCGATTTTCACCACTTATCCACAGACAGGGCCTCAGGCTTACCATGGCTTAACCTTATGAAGAATAACCGCTTACAGCCACTCGTGCCGCTGCCCCTACATTTATATATTAATTGACCCGATTCCGCAGTTCCGATGGGTGGCCCGCCCCTTGCAATGGGTTAGCCGCGGATTACGTAGATAACTGGTCTGCCAACGCGGACTAAACTTCCAACGGCGTAATTTCCTGTTGCACCGGCTGCGTGGTCACTTCAGCGGAGTTTTCATGAACAAAGACATTGATCTCGGTGCGAACGCCGAACTCGGGCAGATAAATCCCCGGTTCGATGGAGAAGGCCACCCCCGGGATCAACCGCCGCCGGTCCCGCGTTTCCAGATTGTCGATGTTCACCCCGTTGCCGTGCGCCGAACGGCCGATCGAATGTCCGGTACGGTGGGTGAAGTATTTCCCGTACCCGGCATCGGTGATAATCTTGCGGGACACGTCGTCGACCTCAAAACCGTATACAGCTTTTTCTTCGGTTAGTCGCTCGTTCATAAACTCAACCGCACGGTCGCGCGCATACCTGGCCACGGCAAAGACTCCGGCCATCCGGCCAGGCACTGTCGAGCCGACATATGCCATCCAGGTAACATCGGCGAAGACGGCGTCAGGTACCTCAAGCTTGGCCCAGAGGTCAATCAAGACCAGATCGCCCGATTTGATAACCTCCGTGTGCGAAGCGGAAGGTTCGTAGTGGGGGTTGGAAGCATTCTTATTCACGGCGCAGATCGGCGGGTCCTCGGTCACCATTTTTCTATTCTCGAACTGGTGAAGGATGAACTGCTGGACGCGGTATTCGGAGACCGGCTTGCCCTCGCGCACGCAGTCGCCGATCTTGCGGAAAGCGAGGTCCTTGATCTCGAGGAGCGCTTTAGCCGCTTTGCGGTGGGTAGCGAGTTGCTCGTCGGTCCAGCGCGCCTGGAAAAATTGCACCAGGTCAGCGGAGGAGACGACTTCGACGCCGAATTTTCTGACCAGTTCCAACGTGCCCGCGTCAACCCGCGAAATGTAAGGATTTGTCCCCTCGGGGGAGTATTCCATGGCAATTCTTTTCACGGTGGCCAGTGCCGTTTCCAGGTGCGTTTCAATCTCCTGCCACGCGCTGTAGATGTGGTTAATCCCCGGCACGTGGGCGAAGGTATCCTGTTCGACGGCGTGGGTGATTTTGTGCGGCATACCTTTCGCCGGGACCCAGTAAAACCAGCGCCGCGTCTGCATCCCGGTTAAGTGCAGGATTTCCCGGGCAATGGGGTTGATCCCGTGAAAATCATACAGCAACCAGCCGTCGAGCCCCTCGGCCGTCAGGTATTCCTGCACCGCCGTAAGTCTCTTCTCCACTTCCCCCTCCTTGAACGCTCCCCAGGGAAGATACATCAAGAGGTCACCTCAGCTAAGGGATTTGTCGGCTTTTCGTGTAAGTCCAAGCCCTAAGAGCCAATGGGCATCGGCCCGGCTCGTCGCCGAAAGATTTCCCGCGGCGACAGACAGCATGCCCGTCAGACGGAGCTTTGGTGATTGACAGCGTGGTGCCCGGCCTCTATACTGCGTTTCCGGGAACCGATTTCAGTGGAAGGCAACACTCGATGGCGATCACTCCTGACGAGGTTCTCTACACCGCGCACCTGGCCCGTTTGGAGTTGACCCCCGAGCAAATCCAGCGTTTCACCCGGGACGCAAAGCGCATCTTGGAACACATCGATCAGTTGCACGAGGCGGATGTCACGGACGTACAGCCGCAAACCCAATTCATCAGACACCGAGACTTCTTCCGCGCGGACCGCGTGACCCCCTCTTTAAGCCGTGAAGACGCCCTGGCCAACGCCCCGGACACAAAGGACGGCATGTTTCGCGTTCCCCAGGCCATTGATTAAGTACCCCCAATCGTAGTGGCGCACGGCTGTGCGCCCCGACGCAGAAACCCAAATAGCGTAAACGGAGCCGATAGACAGATTATGCAGGTAAGGCACCCTGCGCGCCTGACACGGATCACTGGCCCGATGTCCTTAGAATAAGTCATTCCCGCGCAGGCGGGAATCCGTAGAGGGACATGGACTATCGCCCACAAACCGAGCATTTCTTATGCGACAACCACAACCTGAATCCCAACCACCTTTCGGCCGGCCGCAAGCCGTCGTGATCATCCCCGCCCGCTGGGGCGCCACACGTCTTCCCGGGAAGGTACTATCCGATGTCCTCGGCCGCCCCCTGTTACAGCGGATTATTGCTGTTTGCCGGGCTTGCCGCACGGTGGATCAGGTTATTGTGGCGACAGACGACCGCCGGATCTTCACCGTGGCTGAACAAGCCGGGGCGCAAGCGGTGATGACCTCGCGACGCCTGCGTTCGGGGTCCGACCGGGTGGCCGCCGCAGCCCGCGCAGTTAACGCGGAAATCATCGTTAATGTACAGGGCGATGAGTACTTTGAACAGCCGCGTATCTTGGGGCGGCTGATCTCGTTTTTGCGGAGAAATCCTGAAGTCAAAGTGGCGACCCTGGCCCGGCCGATATCGGCTCGGGAAGCCGCTGACCCCCACTTAGTCAAAGTAGTCTGTGATCGTTTGGGCAACGCCCTGTACTTTTCCCGCTGGGCGATCCCGTTTCACCGGGGAGGAAAATCAAAGACCAACTATATGAGCCACATCGGGATATACGCCTTTCGCCGTCCGACTTTGCTGGAGTTTGCCGCGTCCGGAAAAACACCGCTGGAGGCGGCCGAAAGCCTCGAACAGCTGCGGCTCCTCGAACGAGGAATAAGAATTTGCGTCCTAAAAACCAATTGCCTGACAGTTGGAGTTGACACGCCCGCTGATTTGCGTAAACTTAGATCGTTGCTGAAAAAGGACCGTCTGCACCTGAGGGGGGACCGTGGCTGACTCTGAACAACAATGCAAGCATATTTTTGTGACCGGCGGCGTGGTATCGGCCCTGGGTAAAGGGATCGCCACCGGTTCGATCGGCCTGCTTCTGAAAAGCCGCGGGCTGACCGTGACCCTGCAAAAGTTCGACCCGTACTTAAACGTCGATCCGGGGACGATGAACCCGTTCCAGCACGGCGAGGTATTCGTCCTGGATGACGGCGCCGAGACCGACCTCGATCTAGGACATTACGAACGCTTCTGCTGCGAAAATTTGTCCCAGCTGCACAATGTCACCTCCGGGCAGGTGTATGAAACGATAATTCAGCGCGAGCGGCGGGGCGATTATCTCGGGGCCACCGTACAGGTTATCCCGCACGTGACCAATGAGATCAAATCCCGCCTGCGCCGCGTGGAAAAGATAAACGGCCGCGCCGACGTGGTGATCACCGAGATCGGCGGGACGGTCGGCGACATCGAGGGCCAGCCCTTTCTGGAGGCCATTCGTCAGATGCGCCTCGAACTCGGCACCGAACAAACATTGTTTATCCACGTGACTCTTGTCCCCTATATCCCGTCCGCCGGGGAATTAAAGACCAAACCCACTCAGCACTCGGTCAGGCAACTCCGTGAGATTGGTATTCAGCCGGACATCCTCCTTTGCCGCAGCCCCGAGCCATTGGATGCCGCGGTGCGGGAAAAGATCGGCCTGTTTTGCAACGTGCCCCCGGAGGCGGTCATTTCGGCCATCGATGTCAAATCGATTTACGAAGTCCCGCTATTGTTTAACCGCCAGGGATTGGACGATCTGATCTGCCGCCGATTGAATATCACCAGCCCCCCACCGGAGTTGTCTGCCTGGGAAAAGATGGTCGCCAAGACTTTGCACCCCGCCAAAGAGGTGACCGTTGCCATCTGCGGGAAGTACGTCAACCTGCACGACGCGTATAAATCAATCATTGAAGCGTTTGTGCACGCCGGGGTGGAGAACGACGCCCACGTGAGGTTGGCCTGGGTCTCCTCGGAAGACATCCGCAAGGAAGGACCCGAAAAATTCTTGGATGCCGTCGACGGGCTTTTGATCCCCGGAGGGTTCGGCGAACGCGGGGTGGAGGGCAAGATCGAGGCGATCCGCTTTGTCCGCGAACACCAGATACCGTTTTTGGGAATCTGCCTGGGGATGCAGTGTGCGGTCATCGAGTATGCCCGGCATGTCTGCGGCTTGACCGACGCGCACTCGCATGAGTTCCACCGTGAACTCGAGCACGCCGTCATCAGCCTGTTGCCCGACCAGAAGTCGGTCACCGATCTCGGGGGGACAATGCGACTGGGCGCCTATCCCTGCGCGCTGACGCCAAACAGCCGCTCCCATCAGGCGTATGGCAAGTCACAGGTCGCCGAACGGCACCGCCACCGCTATGAATTCAACAATGAATACCGCGAGCTTTTGGACTCTGCCGGATTGCGGGTGACCGGGCAATCACCGGACAAGCGGCTGGTGGAAATCGTCGAAGTTCCCGCGCACCCGTGGTTCGTCGGGGTCCAGTTCCACCCGGAACTAAAATCCCGCCCCACCAAAGCGCATCCCCTGTTTCGGGAGTTCGTCCGCGCCGCCGTCCAGTACCGCGAAGAACGCCTTGTCTGCAAACCCCCCAACCACAAAAAAGCCGAAAAACTCCCCTAAGCAGGGCGTGTGTGACGTTACCCAACTTCCACGTCGGCCTCGATCGGGCTACGCAACACGTCTTCTTTGAACTCGCCCTGGGCTTCCATGGCAGCGTAGGCGGCGAGGTGGACTATGTCGCGTACGGTGTATGAACCCATCTGCAAAACCTGGATGGGCTTCTCCATCCCTACCAGGAGCGGTCCGATGATTTCGGCTCCACCCAGTTTTTGTAACAGCTTGTAGGCGATGTTGCCCGATTGCAGATCGGGGAAGATCAGCAGGTTGGCGCGCCCTTTCAGGCGGGAGAACGGGTAAGTCTTCTCCAGAATCTCCGGCGTTACCGCCGTATCCGCCTGCATCTCGCCGTCGACCTCCAGTTCAGGCTCAATCTGTCGAATAAGCCGCACCGCTTTTTGCATTTTGGACGAAAGCTCGCCGCGGACCGATCCGAAGTTGCTGTACGAGAGCAGCGCTACCTTGGGCGTGATTCCCAGTTTGCGCACCTGGCGGGCACAGGCCACAGCGATATGCGCCAACTGTTCGGCTGTGGGATTGATGTTGACCGCGGTGTCGGCCAAGAACAATACCTTGCCCTTAAGCAACACCAAATTCATTCCCGCGATGCGGTCGGTCGGGTCTTTTTTCGGAAAGATCTGCAACGCTGGCCGCAACACATCAGGGTAATGCCAGGTGGCCCCGGAAACGAATGCGTCCGCGTCGCCCTGGCGCACCATCATCAACCCATAATAGAGGGAGTATTCAAGGTTGCGCCGGGCGTCCAACATAGTCATTCCCCACCGGTGACGCAGCTTGTGCAGTTGGGTGGCGTATTCTTCGGCCTGGGGCGATTTCCGGGGATCGATTAACTCAATCCCTTCCAAATCCACCTCAAGTTCACGTGCTCGTTCGGTAATGATCTCGATATCTCCCAGGAGGATCGGTTTGCCGATCTTTTCTTTGTAAATGCTTGCCGCCGCCCGCATGATCTTCTTGTTCTCTCCTTCGGGGAAGACAATGCGTTTGGGATGGCGGCGGGCGGATGAGATCATCGCCCGCATCACCGCGCGCGCCCGTCCCAGACGCGCTTCCAATTGCACCGAATATTCTTCCGGATCGATTTGGATCCGGGCCACACCCGATTTCATCGCCGCCTCGGCCACCGCCCTGGCCTCCCACAACAACACCCGGTAATCGAATGGTTTGGGGATGATATAGTCCTTGCCGAAGCTGAGTGGAATCCCGGCGTACGCGCTGATGACCGACTCCGGGACAGGCTCTTTGGCCAGGTTGGCCAGCGCCATCGTTGCGGCGATTTTCATCTCGTCATTGATCGCGGTAGCCCGCACGTCCAGCGCCCCGCGGAAAATGAAGGGAAAACCGAGTACGTTGTTGACCTGGTTGGGATAATCAGAACGGCCTGTAGCCATGATCACATCGTCGCGGGCGGCCTTGGCCTCGGGGTAGGTGATCTCCGGATCGGGATTGGCCAAGGCGAAGATGATCGGGGACTCAGCCATCGAGCGCACCATCTTCTGGGTCACCACGTCCGCCACCGACACCCCGCAGAAAACGTCCGCGCCCCGAAGCACCTCTTCAAGTGTGCGGGCCCCCGTATCCGCAGCGAATTCGGCCTTGTACTCGTTCATCCCCTCTTCGCGGCCTTTGTACACCACTCCTTTTGAATCGCAAAGAATGATGTTTTCCCGCTTGACGCCGAGACTCAGGTAGTGTTTGGCGCATGCTATCCCGGCGGCCCCGGCGCCATTGAAAACAACCCTGACCTTGCCGATGGCCTTGCCGGCAACCTCGCAGCCATTGATCAAAGCGGCCCCCGAAATGATCGCTGTCCCGTGCTGGTCATCGTGGAAAACCGGGATGTCCGTGGCCTTTTTCAAGGCACGTTCGATATAAAAACACTCCGGCGCCTTGATGTCTTCCAGGTTAATGCCGCCGAACGTGGGTTCCAGTCTCCTGACGATATTGATAAACTCGTCGGGGTCGGTGGTGTCGATCTCGATATCGAAGACGTCGATGTCGGCGAAGCGCTTGAACAGAACGGCCTTCCCTTCCATCACCGGCTTACCGGCCAGCGGACCGATGTTGCCCAATCCCAAAACCGCAGTCCCGTTGGTAATCACTGCCACCAGGTTGGCGCGCGCGGTGTACTCGAACACCGCGTCAGGGTTCTTTTCGATTACCCGGCAGGGCTCCGCCACGCCGGGGGTATAGGCCAACGACAGGTCCAACTGCGTAACGCAGGGCTTGGTGGAGTTCACCTCGATTTTGCCTTTGCGTCCCTGGCTGTGATACCTCAGTGCTTCCTCTTTAGTAATCATGGCTCCTCTGGATACATCCGGATTGTAACGTGAAAAGTGCTTAACTTTTCTCCTCGACGGTTACTAAGACACAACGGTTTAAACGACGAAAACGACGGTGTATTTGTCAGATTCAAATCCCCTTGTCAAGGGCAAGTTTGAGCGATTCCGCCGGCGTGCTGTCAAAAGACTACGCTACCACGCAGCCTGAGCGGTCGACCCGGTCACCACTCCCGGAAGGTTGCAGCAAACACCCAAGAGAGCATTACCCCATTGTGCGCCGCACAAAAACATCTATACGAAGGCGGGCGTGGCCCCGACCTCTGGTCGGGGTTTCTAAGTATGTCAATTGATTCCTTCATGATCGAATTCGATGGCATCGATCAAGAGGAGCATGTCGCCTTTCGCTCCGCGGGCCCGGACACTCGACCACTGCCAATCTGTTGCTTCTGACACTAAACCCTGGCAGTAATCAATTTCAAGCGCCTGGCGGCGCAAACTACAGATCTGAACTCGATAAAAGCGGCATTAGAGACGGTAATCGACTTCGTTATTCGATTCTTGCGCCGATTCTGGCGTCAGAGATCGCATCCGACCATGATCACGTGTGCTTTGTCGTATGAAGCATAAAAAGCGGGTTTTTCAACAGGCCCTAAATAGTGGGCCTCCCGTCGGGGGGACGGTACAGATTTTCCTTGCGTTTTGCTTCGCGCAATGGTATCCTTAACCCTCTTAAGGGTGGGTAGATTGGCTGGTCTCCTCGTGCGCCAGAATGCCGTAACGACATTTCCGGGATTCGGACCGCCTAGGGCCAACACGCGCTGTTGGACTTCTGAGCCCGACGGGCCGGCTTGCTGGATCCGACGCGCGCGGTGAGGGGCTGCTGACGAAAAGACCGCTGCGGCGCGGCCAGCGGCCCCGAAAACAGCCGGTTGAGCCGTAACGTGCAGCGCCGAGGTAACGCCATAGCCCATTGAGCCCGTCTACCATACCCGATTTTCTCACACCTGGCGGCCAGGGAGATGCGGCAGGCGCATGGCCGACACACTGGTTCGCCGTTACAGGCAAGGAGGTGCATCATGCACAAGTGGGTTCTATTGCCGTTGTTCATCCTATTCGTGGGCCCCATTCCCGGGTGCTCTGACCGGACACCGCTGGAACCAGAGGCAGATACCCTAGCACCGCAAGTTCAATTCAAAACCAAACCGATCAAAGAATACTCGTATGCGGACTATGTGCCTCTTGTCCCGGGATTATACGGCATCAAGACGTACGTAGGAGACGACGACCTATTCACGAGCGAGATTGTCGGGACCGAGACAGTGCCTTATTCCACGGGGCCGATAACCGGTGTCAAAATAGCCTTCGGGAATGACTTTTGGGTGATACACAGTGATAAGAGGCATCTCTGGTGGCTGAAAGACGGGGATGCCGTCTTATCTACTACCTGTCATGAACTAACAGCGTATCCACCCAGTGCCGTAATAGGCAAAGTTCATGATGGGATGATTCTCGATATGACGGGAGGAGAAACGATCTGGGAAGTTAACGCAAACGACTTCGATGATTGTGAAGAGGTGAACACTGTGTTGCTGATTCAGATTCAAGATGTCCATATGTCTGGCAAGACGTATAAGAATGCCATTATTATGTGGGAACTTCAACCTAATTCGCCCCACGTTTTTTCGCCCATTGATTTTGGTGGGTTAGAGGAAGTATTGGGGATACGGTTACCTACAGCCGCCGAAACCAATAATTGGGAAGTTGATGATGTCACTATCTGGGGTCATCGTGTTGGGCTATTATTCCTGGGCGACATTTCATTGGGTACTGGAAAGCTTGGTAGCTTTACTTACCTCGTTTCTGTGTCACATAAGCCATCGCCGTGAGATAGGTTGCCTGACAGTTGCGGAGTCAATACCGGCTGCATCTGTTTAGTCACGCCAGGTAGACTTCACCCCGCGTCGTATTGACCCATCCCTTTCTTGGTAGCGGGGATGGGTTTGAACCGCTCCGCTGCGGCGAAGTCATGAGCCCAATGAGCTACTCCCCGCCTGCGGCGGGCAGCGGACTCTGGCCGTTTGGAAAAAGCTGCCAATGGGGGCGTGGCCCGGAGCTCTGAGGCTGTGTCGTAATCCATATTTGGCGTGTTGTACACCGGTACCCCACCCAGAACAAAGTGTCGGGTGGGTTTAGGTCAGAAATCTTGCGCCCTTACGGGCGCACGTCAGGATCGCAGGGGTCCTGACCTACAAAAATATCAAACGCTTGAAATTATCGAGAGTGTCTACGCGTCAATCTTATCCCAGCGGTCCATGATCATCAGGAGGTACTCTTTCACCTTAGCGATCGTGCCCTCCCGATAGCGGCGCGCCTTGTCCAGATCGAAATTGGGCGCGCCTTCCCCCTCTTTATAGATGATCACCGGGCCGGGATAGGGATAGCATGCCGCGCCGGGGGTAAACTGAAAGACCAGGCTATCGTCGTAGTCTTGTTGCCTGACCATTTCCGGATCGAGCGCGAGGACATACCCGTTTTCATCACAGGCCCCGTGCCCGCCCGACTGGCCGTAGACCTCTTTACACACGGGGTCGGCCAGATGCCACCAGTCGATGACGGCGTATTTCTTGCCGGTAGCCTGATGGGCGGTAAAGGCTGCGTCTTTCAGGGTGTCCGTATTCCCGCCGTGCCCGTTGAGCACGACAATGCGCGCGAACTCCTGGCGGCCAAGAGCAGTTAACACCTCGGTGGCATACGCGCCGAACGTCTTCCCGCAAACGGGTAGCGAACCGGGATAGCCCGCCAACCCCTTGACCATCCCGTACGAAATGGTGGGGCAAATGATCGCCTTAAGATCATCGGCGACGGCCGCGGCCAGGTCGGCGGGAATCAAATTATCCGTGCCCAGCGCGCACACTCCGTGCGCTTCGATTGTCCCGATCGGCACGATCGCCACGGCAAACCGCTCGGGGACCAGGCGGCGAAACTCCTGCCAGCTCAGCCGTTCAAGATAAGTGGGCATCGCCTTTTGCCTGCGATAGGATATGATTTCGGTTGTTGTCTCATCAACCCCTCAGGGAAAAGCAGTCTCTACCGTGACTCATCATCAAGCAGTTTGTTCTCTTTCCTGGTCGAGATACTTAGTCAGCACCTCTTCGGTGGCCCGTGCCGATTCCTCGTCACCGGTCAGACGGAATTGATTGATGTCACGGACGATAAACTCGATGTCTTCCTGGTGTGAGACGTCATACCACAGGTCCAGTTCCTTCCATGCCAGGTCCAGCTTGCCGAGCCGGTCACAGACCGCCCGGTACGCGTCGTCGGTCCCCACGGGGATGTTACCAAACAGTTCCGGACGGTGAGCGTCCGTCCCGATTAGATAAAATCCTCCGCGGATCGTTGGTCCTAATACGACCTGCTGATGCTTTAGCTCGCGCAACGCACGGTTGAGGATCATCCGCGTGATTGTGGGATTGTATCCGCCAAGCACCAACACCCGTTCATATCCAACGGTGAAGCAATGGTCGACGGTTTCACTCATCCTTTCGGCGAGCGGAGCCACCTTCTGCGTGAGTATCTCCGACCGCTCGGGGAGAGTGGTGAAGGCCTGCCGCCGGGGGAAGCGTTTGATGAGGTTGTCCATGGCATTGCTGGCAAGCTGCGCGCGCTCCTCGGGCGCCACGGCCACCTTGAGATCCACCCCATCCAACCGGGCGCAGGTACAGATAGTGTCTTCAATAAAGGCCGTTTTCAACTCCAGCATCTGCTCGTCGGAAAACACCCGCAGCGCCGGAGGGCGCTCGTTAACGGCAGTCGGGTTTTTGACCAGTATGATCAGTGTATCCGTGTTCATCTTGTCCATGGTCACCGGGAAAAGATAATGAATTTCCCGGTCGGGGACAACCCTTGCCGGCAAACCCGAGCGAAGATTACCTACCCTGTCTGATACAGCGTGTGGCGGTGGATATACTCGGCGACCGGCGCGGGCACGTACTCCATAATCGGCCGACCTTCTCGGACAGCTTCCCGAACCCGTGTGGCCGACACCTCAACCGGTTCCATCGTAAGTTTCTCCAGGCACCAGGGGAGTTCGATCTTGAGTGAATACCTGGACCGGGGAGCAACCAGCAGGCGGACCAGCCCGGCCAAGCGCTCCGGCTCCTTCCACGTTTTGATTTCCTCAGTGGTGTCGGCTCCCACCAGAAGGTACAGATCATCGCCGGGATGCCTCCCGCGCAGCTCTTCGACCGAATCGATAGTGTACGACACTCCCCCTCGCTGTCCTTCAAGATCACTGATTACCACTTCCGGCCAGCCGGTGAAGGCCAGCCGGGCCATGGCCAGCCGGTGGGCAAAGGAAGCTTCGGTCTTGGCCTTGTGCGGCGGCTGGAACACGGGCACCACATACAGGCAGGAAAGATGGAACTGGTTGATCGCCGCATGGGCCAATGCGAGGTGACCGCGGTGCACCGGGTCGAAACTGCCCCCGTACATTCCTACCACCGTCACAGCCTTCTGCCTTGTGCCTTCGGCTATGGAACCGGAAGGCGCGGCCGCAGTTTTCGCACCCGGTTCTTCGCCTTGGCGGTTATCGGAGCGTCCGGATATAAGTAAACCAGTTTTTCATACCAGATCACCGCTGTGTCATATATTTCGCGGCGGCGGAACGACTCGCCCATCATGTAGATGGTTTCCGGGATTAATGGCGAGTCGGGGTATTGGTCGAGGACCAATTGAAAATACACCACGGCCGCCTTGTAGGCCCCCATGCGGCAATACAGTTTGCCCGCGCGGAAGTCCTTTCGGGAAAGGCGTTCCCAACAGGCCGAAAGAAGGGAGTCAGCCGCCGGCAAAAGATCGCTGGTCGGATAGTCGTCCTTGAACGCCTGGACAATGTTGACGCAGGTTTGGGTGTAGTGTTGATCCAGGCCGGTATTCTTTGGTGCGCCACGGTAATAACACCTCGCCCGCATTAGCTCCGCGTCATCAACCAGCGGGCTTGTGGGGTACTGCGTAAAAAAACGCTGAAATTCCCCCGCGGCTAGTTCGTAATCCTTCTGCCGATAATAACACATCCCCACGAGGTACTGTGCCGAATCGGCCACCACCGAGCCGGGATTATCAAAGATCACCGATTCGAACAACAACCTCGCGTCCTCATGTTTCCGCTTTGCAAACTTGTCGATCGCCTGCCGGAATTTCTCCTCAGCGGACAGCGGCACAGAGGGAGGTTTACTCCCCGCGCAGGAAACCGCTATCGCGGCCGCCAGGGCCAACGAGACCGCCCACCTGACATCGCCGAAAAGATTTCGCCAAACGCCTCTCATGTGCCCTCCATTGGCGGACAATAATAACACCCGAAGCCAATGCTCTCAAGCAAAAACCCCCACACGGGCGATACCTGTAAAGAGGGGGAAGTTCCGCAGGCTCGCTAACGTACGGAAAAGAACAGGAAGGTCAACGCGCCGAGGCAGGCCCCAACGATGACGGGAGCCGCCCAACGACTGACAAAATCCGAAGCGGGGGGAATCGACAGGAAAGAAAACTCACCGTCTTGCGCTCGATCCAGATCGGCTGCGCGCACCCAGCCGCGGTAAGTCCGTTCGAAATCCACCGCCCCTCCTCCTGCCGCGAGCGGGGTAGACGGGTAGGTGATCGTCAGCCCGACGCGCAGTTGCCGCAAAACCCAGAATCGCCCCAGAAACCGGTTCCGTGTCTTTTTCACTAACGAGAAATTCCAAAGGTACACGCTATAGCGTAACACGTGCGCCCCGGGTTGCGCCGGAGGCAAGAAAAAGGCAAACGCTTTTTCCACCCGGTGATTGGCCGAATCTTCAGTTGCCGGAATGAGGCGGAGATTTTGCCGTTGGGCCGGATCGATACCACCGCAGATCTCCCCGGCCAACTGTACGAGTGACTGATGGACAAACTCAGCATGCGTCAATCGTGAACCGCAGGTGTCGATCTGGGCAGCGGCTGGAACTGTAGCCCCCCACCAACAGGCAAAAACAATCGGAAAAAGAGAAGGCAAACGAAGGGGAAGCCAAACGGAGCCAAAGGTACCCGGGCACCACCGCTTACCTAAGCGGCTGGTCAAACTGCACCGCTTCCCAGGGAACGTCTTCACCGAATCTTTCCCGCAACGCGTGATAATTGTTCTTCACTCGCCGGAAATACGCGGTGGGCAGCTTCTGCCCGGTCTTAATCCGCCAGCGCAAGGCGGTCTCCCCGTAATTATATGCAATAATGGCCTTTTTGACATCCCGGAATTGAATGACCAACTCGAATAAATACTGCGTGCCCAGACGGACATTATAGGCCGGGTCAAAAAGCTGGTCGGCGTGCCGCCAGCCCAACCCATTCCGCAGGGCTACAGCCTTAGCCACTGAGGGTTTGACCTGCATCAACCCCCGCGCACCCATGTGCGAAATTTCGGTATGGCCAAATGAGGACTCGGTCATGATGATCGCCACCAGCAGCAAGGGGTCGAAGTTATAACGCCGGGCTTCATCGACAATGATCGGCCCAATCTGCGCCCGATCGCCATCCGGCAGGCCCGTACGCAATTGATCGACGATGCCCACCATTAATGCCTTATCCTCCAGATCGGAAGCCGCCACGGCCTGGCGGTGAATCGTGTTCGCCCGCACAAGAGTTGCCTGATCGAGATAGGCGTCACCTACCGGCCCGGCAAAAAGGCTCAACAGGAGAACCGCCGTAATCAAACCCCAAAACCGGATGCCCCGCCCGTGCAAAGACAGTTTTGCCAGCCGGCTTACGCGCCGAATAAGGCGATGCAGATTTGCTAGAAAAACATCACTATATGCAGTCAGGTTCCGGTACACGATTGTCTCCATCACACACGGCTTCACATTTTGGCTGCTATTGGAGAAATAGAGCAACTATTGTGCCAAAGGGCCAAACCGGGTTTCAGAAAGCTCGGCCAAAGAGGTCGTAACCGTCCGCCTGCTCGACCTCCACCTCGGCGAATCCCGGTTTTTCCCTGCCGTTGGTCGTCACGAAGATCGTGCCGTCGATTTCAGGGGCATCACCGGCCGTCCGCCCCTCCCACATGCCGGGATAAATATCGGAGGGTGATTCCAAGAGGGAACGGAGCCGGCAGCCAACGTAGCGCAGCGATCGCCGGGCGGCGATTGATTCCTGTACCGTTGAGAGATATTCCACCCGCCGATCGGTTTCCGCCGCCGGCGGCGCATCCGACCGCTCAAATGCCTTTGTTCCCTCTTCCGGGGAGTAGGCGAACAACCCGAGCCGATCGAATTCGAACGTTTCCACAAAGGAGACCAACTCGTTGAAATCCTCTTCGGTCTCTCCCGGGTGGCCGATCAAGAACGTCGTGCGGATGACGACGTCCTCAACGGTGTCGCGGACGCGCGCAAGACGATCTTCGATCAGCTTGCGCGTTACGCGCCGCGCCATGATTTTGAGTACCTTGTCGGAAATATGTTGCAGAGGTATGTCCATATACGGAACAACTTTTTCGTTTTCGGCGATGGCGTCGATAATCTGGTCGGTCAGGTTTGCCGGGTGCATATACAAGACGCGGATCCAGAAGTCTCCTGGAATCCTATTCAAGTGAAACAACAGGTCGACCAGTGACTGGTCCTGGGTATCGGTGCCATACGCGGCGGTGTCCTGTCCCACCAGGATGATCTCCTGCACACCCCCGTCAACAAAGCGGCGGGCCTCTTTTTCAATCATCGCCACGGGGCGACTGCGCAACCTTCCCCGTATCATGGGGATGATGCAATACGCACACCGATTGTTACACCCGTCGGAAATCTTAATATACCCGTAGAGCGATTGCGGCAGCGGGCGGATCTGTTGATCGAGCAAGCCCGACCTTGACGGTGGCCCCACCCAGCACACCCGCCCGTTGACCGGTTTTTCCTCTCCCGCGAGAACACGCACCACCAAATCCGGACGCTGCAGCCCGATGATCGCGTCGGCTTGCGGGATCTGATCGCAGAGTTCGTTGCCGTACCGCTGGGCCAGGCAGCCGGTGACCACGATCCGCCCGCCCATCTCTTTGCGGCGGAATACGCCTTCGAAAATGGCGTCAATCGATTCCGACTTCGCCTGGTTGATGAAGCCACAGGTGTTGACCACCTCACAGCAGGCTTTCTCGGGTGAGTCGACGATAGTCCACCCGGCCCCGATCAAGTGGGCGGCCAAAATGTCAGTGTCCACTTCGTTCTTTGGACAACCGAGGGTGTTGATAAAGACCGTCTTTTCCGGCGGTGTATGCTTCATGCTTTTCTGCCGTCAAATTTGCTTGGCAGGGGAGGGAATGACAGAAAACAGCCATCCGGCTGGCGCTGTTTATTTATTTTCACCACTGCGCGATCTTCTGGGTGTCCGGTCCACCAACGACTTCCGACAGGCAGATTGTTGATTCTACGCCCTGCACCTTCCGTTCGGCCTACCTAACGGTATATTAACGCGGCCCGGTTGGGTTTTGCTGGCGTTTTTTTTGGGGAAAAACGATGACTTCCACCGAGTCAGGGAAGTCCAAGCGATACCGAGCATTATAGTCGCCGCTGTCCTTGCTGACCCCGGACAAGTACAAGTTGACCCTGTCGTCGTTGTAATCGACGTACTCGGCCCGTTCGACGAGGAACCGCAACGGATCAATCCAGATCGTCAGACGCTGGACGGCAGCGGTGGCGGTCTTGGCCACCGTCCGTACTTTAAGAAAGACTTTCCCCTCAAGTGTATCTTTTTGGCAATCAACGGGTATGAAATGCCGGCGTAAAGAGTACAGAAAATCAGTGGGCGACCCGGCGCGGGAACTCAAATCACGCACGCGGACGGTTACCTGGTTGTAAGCCGGCACCCAGTGCCACAGCGTGTCCCCGCTGGAGATGAAGGTCTCGTGATCAGTCTCCACGCGAAAGCGGCCGGAAGGATCCAGCCACACCCGTCCTTCCTGCGTGCTTTCGTTACCGAAAACCGCGGATATTGTTTGCTGGTGAAAGGTGAAGGTGATCGGGCCACGCCTGTTGCAGCTCTCTTCCAGCCGGATGAGGGTCTCTTCAGCAGCGCAGTCGGCGGTATCCGCACTCGCCGTGCTTTGGGCGGCGGCCCCGCACACCCAAAAACAGAAACCACACAGAATCATCACCCAGGCTGCCCACATATGGCTCAACCTTATTTATTGTCTCTGGTCTTCTTACTGTCCGCTCGTTTAATGAATGTTGATTTTCCCGCTGACATCCGGTCTTCCTCGTCATACGACTTGTACTGCTCCCGCCCGGCCCGGGGATCCATGCTTTCCTGCGCTTGTGGTTCTTTTGCCGGGTAGAGTTCGAATACGTCTGGGTGTCCGCATCCAGTTCAGAGAGAAGTCCGTGCGCCGCAGACAGGAATTCGCCGGTTAATTCTCCTCTTTGGTCAAAACGCCGAATTTCTCCTGCAGTCCTTCTTTGCCGATAAGCACTTCCCGTGCCTTGCTTCCATCATACGGTCCGACAACGCCCGCCGCCTCCAGCCGGTCGATCAATCGCGCCGCCCGCTGGTACCCCACACCCAGCCGCCGCTGCAAAAGGGAAACCGACCCCTGTTTGTGCTGCACCACGACCTCCGCGGCCTGGCGCAAGACCATATCCTCCGGATCCAGCTCTACGGAGCGTTTTTTTGCTTCTTTTTCGTCGAAGCTTTTGATCTTCGGTGTCTCGACAGTCTGCGCCTTAAAGTAGTCGACGAGCCGTTCGGTCTCCTCACCGCTGATGAAGGCGCCGTGCAGCCGTATCGGTTCATGCGTGCCCGGCGAGAGAAAAAGCATATCGCCCCGCCCCAGGAGTTTCTCCGCCCCGTTGCAGTCGATGATCGTCCGCGAGTCGACCTTGGAGGCCACCTGGAAGGCGATGCGCGAGGAGAAATTGGCCTTGATCAAACCGGTGATGACATCCACCGATGGTCGCTGGGTGGCCAGGATAAGATGAATGCCCACGGCGCGCGCCATTTGCGCCAGCCGGGTAATCAGGTTTTCGATCTTGTTGGCCGAGGCGCTCATCATCAGGTCGGCCAACTCATCGACAATAATCACCACGTACGGCAGTTTGTCTTCGCCGGTAACCCGCGAATTATAGTCGGTGACGCTGCGCATCCCCGCCCCGGCAAGCGTACGGTAGCGCTCTTCCATTTCGCGTACGCAATCCTCGAAAAGCAGTTCCGCCGCGCGCGGCCGGGAGACGACGTTCTTCTCCAGGTGGGGAATACCCTGATATACCGACAACTCAAGCATCTTCGGGTCGACGAATAAGAACCGGATCTCGTGTGGGTGCATACGATACAGCAGACTGGTGATAATCGCATTGATACAAACGCTCTTGCCCGAGCCGGTCGCCCCGGCAATCAACAGATGCGGCATACCGGCAAGGTCGGCGACAAACGGCTCCCCGCTGATGTCTTTGCCCAGGGCCAAAGGCAGGCAATAGCTGGTTTCAGTGTACGCTTTCGCCTGCAGGATTTCTCGCAGGCAGACGTCCTCTGCTTCAGGGTTGGGCACTTCGATGCCCACGGCGGCTTTTCCCGGAACGGGGGCGACGATGCGCACGCGCCGGGCGCGCAGGACTAAAGCGAGATCGTCAGACAACCCAACAATCTGGTTGACTTTCACTCCGGGTGCGGGTTTCAACTCGTAGCGGGTAATAACCGGCCCGGGGAACACCTCGATCGCGTCATCGGCGATCTGGACGTCAAACGTCTCCAGGGCACGTCGTAATGCCTGCGCACCCGCTTGCGCGTTATCCACAAGCATCTTTCTTTTGCCGCCAGAGCGGGCCGGCGGCGGTGTCAAAAGATCAAGTGAGGGATACACAGAATCAGCGGTTTCCAGGCGCTGGGGTCGCACTATCTTTACCTTACGCGAGGCGGGTGGAGCCGGCTTACCTTCTGCGGCCGCGGGCTCGGTCGCTGCCTCGCCTTGGTCTTCGGGGGGAGGCTCTTCTGAGCGAATATAATCCGGCGCTGGAAGTTGTCCTTCTGCTTCTTTCTCACTGGCCGTTTCCGGCTCAGGCAGTACTACCCGGCCGAATCGGCTCAGCCTGAGTTTGAGGTTCCGCCAGAGCTCCGGCAACCGGGAGGCCAGTTTCGTCCACCGGGCAGGGGACTTCTCCTTGAGCTTGATTTTCTTGACCCGTTTAAACGTCGGGATGGGCACACCGGAGATGAACTTTTTCCAGGGCAGGGAAAGGTAGGCCACCCCCGCCAGAAGCCCGACGAGGATTATTCCGGCTCCCCACCCCCCAAACAAACTGGCCAGCATGCCGGATATGGCATAGCCGATGGTGCCGGACAGGGATAACGCATAATGATCAAACCCGAGCCCATCGGCAGCCGGCCGGAGATTTATCAGGACGCCGAGGGTGAATACCGCGGCAAAGACCCCAGCTATTCGCCGGAAAAGCGTACCCAGCCGCCGGCCAAAAAGCAGCCGGAGTCCGAAAAGCAAGCCGGCCGCCGGCAGACCGGCCGATGTTACGCCTAGCGCACCAATAAGCACAAACGCCACCCAACCGCCGAAAAGCCCGGCCGCGTTGCGCATCCGGTAATTTGCCGTCCAGGGTTCATCCTGGTCCGCAGCAAACCAGCGGCTGTCCGTAAACGAGTGGGTCGCCAGAGATAACAACACAAACAGCGAAAGGGTAACCAGGAGTAGCCCGAAAATCTCGGCCTTGCGCCGCATTGAAACTTTGCTCCAGGGCATAACAATACAACCGGCGGGTACGGCCCCCCACTGCCCCCCCGGGCAGGTACGCGGATCGGTATCCGCACAACTAATGACAATTCGCGGGCAAAAAAAGTAGGGGACGCGCCCCTACCTTTCGCCCAACGTATGAATTCTTACTTAACGGCCTTTTTCAGTTTCATGCCGGGTTTGAATTTCGCGACTTTGGCCGCCGCAATACGGATCGCTTCGCCGGTCTGCGGGTTGCGCCCGATGCGTGCTTTGCGCTTGCCCACCGAAAAGGTGCCGAAACCGACGAAGCTGATTTTTTTACCCTTCTTCAGGCTGAGGGTAATGCCGTCGATCATCGATTTCATTGCGCGGGTCGCCTGGGCCTTGGAAAGCTTCGCGTCCTTGGCAATTTTCTCGATTAGTTCTTCACGGGTCATGCTCTCACCCCCTGTTGGGCGTTGAAGGTTGCCGTTTACCGTTTTGCGCGCACAATAGCGGCGCTCAAGATAGCTGTCAATGCTTTTTTTCTCGCGATACGCAAAAAATCCAGAAAGGACAAGGCTTCCCCGGCATCAATGAAGAACCGGAAAGATGGAGCATCAAGTGTAAACCAGGAAACAATCTTTGATGGCCTGCGTGAGGAGATATACTCCAGCGGGTGTTTAATCCAGCCGCCCGAGACAAATGACCGCTCAGGTGAACGGTGTGGCCGGACAACGGCGGGGGAGCTTAGCGGAAAAATGTGCCCCGAATCCCGCTTTCAGATTTTTCAATTTTCACGTCCGGGATGGCCTTGACGTTGACCTTGAAGTAATACCCTTTGCGCCCGCCGCCCGGCACCCAGACGAAGCGTCCCTCCCAGCAGTGCAGGTCACGGTAAAACTCAAACGACTGGTCGGAGGTGCGGTGGCCAACCAGGTCATAGTTGGTGGCAAACTTCACCCGCCACTTCGGCGTGGGGGAAATCTGCAGCGTTCCGCTTATCCAGTGGCGTTTAGTCGTCCGGGCAAGCGATCGGCTTTCCGAGTAGCGATAGGAAATCGAGGCGTTGAAGGGCAGGCCGCCCGTGGTAAGCGTGTCCGGCTCATCCCACTGTGAAGAGGCCGCAAACGCCGATGCTCCCCCCCGAAGTGAGGTCGCGGTTGAGATGCTGAAAGTCTTCAGCCGGGGATTGGTCCAGCGCAGATTAAGCGTCACCGGGTCGTAAAAGTCGTGCACCGCCGAAACGGAGAGGCTTATCCGCCGGGCCAGCCGGGTACTCACCGAAGAAGATAAATTCGACCATTTGGTTTTTTCGGCCTCGAAATTATAACTGGCCGAAATGCTACCCGAAAGCAGCGCTACTTTTTCTTCCTTACCGTCCCTGATGATTTTTGCATCAAGATTCTGTCCCAGCCTTACCGACAGCGTCTGTGCGCTGCGGGATGATCCGCCCCCCTTCGCGGTGTACTTGCGCAATCCATCGTGCTTGGTCACCGCCGGGGAAAACGAGTACCCGATCCGCGGACTCAGGGTATGCCGAAGTGTCTCCAGGCCGAAAATTCGCGGATACAAGAACCCATATAAGTTGGAGTTTGCCGATACACCCAAAGAAAATGATCCCCGCCGTGCGGGCTTTTCGATTAAGACTCCCTCTTCTTGGGCCTGATCGGTGTTAAACACATAATACCAGGTCTCCCGGCCCGAAGCCCGCGGCGAAACGGTAATATATTCGAAGAGCTTCTGCGGCGCCGACACCGACGCCTGGTGGTCAATGGTGGCATAACGCTTCTTACTGTTGGCATACTTGAAAATGTCATGGGAGAGCCGCGTGGAATATGAATAGGATATTGAATGATACCAGCTATTCTCTGTATCCGCTCCCACCGGTGCGGGGACTAGCTTCCGGGGCATAAGTGTAAAGGTGATTCCCGGCAGGCGCCGCGTCTGTTGGTCCGTATCCAGGTTGTCTACGCTTTCTAAAAATGCGTACAGCGACGCACCCTTCCATCGCTTGTTGATATGAATTTTGGAGCGCAGGCTCCGGTTGCGCCGTTCTTCGGGATCGTAACTGAAATCGGTATAGTACGACTTGTCGGAGATGAAATTGGCACTCCCGGAGACCCTCAAGGTCGGCGTTATATTATGCCAGTGGCTGCCGGCCAAGCTCCAGCGCGTTCGCTTCTCCCGCATCGGCGGATCGACGTTGGTTTTCCAGTACGATTCCGGAGCGTACGTTCCACTTACCGAGCCCCCGAGTGTATAACGCAGCGCATACCTGACCGTGCTGCGGAACTGGATGCCGGGTTCCTCACGGATATTGATCGCCGTCTCCAAATCCCAGTACTGCGAGGCCGCCCAGTAGTACCCGATGTTGTCCACGAAGCGCTGGCCCTGTTCAAAGTTGCCGATGTGCATTGACAGAAACCCGGAATGCCGTCCGGGCTTGATCGGGAAAATGTAATACGGAATCGCCAAGACCGGCATCTGATCGAGATATAATACGACCGGCCGGGAAATGACCTTGTCCCCGCGAATGATTTTCATCGTCTTCCCGCGGAACGAGTAATGCGGGGGGTCATGATCGCAGGTCGAATAGATCCCCCCTTCCACGAAGAACTCCCGGTCGGTATACTTGTAGAAGTCATCCCCGCGGTAATAGGCCTTCTCGTGTTCGGTAAGCGAACCCCGTATCATCCCGCGTCCGGTGTTGACGTTATACCTCAGTTTCTCCCCGTACACCGTCTGCGTGCCGTCCCGCAAAATCGGGAGACCGATAAAGAGACCCGCCGAGTCCGGGTGCGGCCGGCCCGCGGCGCTCAGCGTTTTCTTTTGCGTATCGTATCGGATCTGATCGGCAGTCAACTCAATCGTACCGTAGTTGATCTTCCCCTGGCCGAAAAGATAAATGCGGGAAGAGTCGGGCAAAAAGTCAATCTTATCGCCGAAATAAAGAATGGTATCAACCGCCTCCGTGTTCGGCCCGACCGGGTTGAAGTAGGTGCCGCGCCCGCCCCCACGGATTACGGCGCGCTCAACTTCGTTCTCCTGCAGGTAAAGGGTTAGCGTGTCGCCGGACGAATGGTTTTCCCCTCGCAACTCCCCGGCCGTTGAATCTGCCGCACGGGGCACGTACTTCGTGCGCGCGGCACCCCAGGCGTCGATGCGCGTCAGTCGGTTGTCGGCGAGGGCAAAGACAATCTCCTTCGCCCAGATCCAGTTTTTTTCACCCTCATATTCGACGGTGTCACTTAGAATCGAGTCCCCCGCGGGATGATAAACCGCCTGCGCATCGCCGATGACTCTGACCCGTTCCAAGTACCGGTTTACCGAGTAGAGAATAATGGAATCGCCGCTGGCCTGGGCGTTGTTGCCCCAGCCGAGGGGGTCCTCGGTTAAGATCACTACTCCGGAATCGGGGCGCGTTTCTGCGATACCACAGGTGGCAACCCACTGCGCGCGGCGGACGACCACGCTGTCTTTCGCCCAGCCCCGACGCTGTGTGCGGTCGTACTCCAGTCGCTCACTGATAATCTCGGTGCGGGCGGTGGAGTCGTCGAAATCCATGATCATGCGCGGGAATGAATCGCAGACCCCGAAATCAAGCCCTCGATAAAAAATCATCCGCTCGCCCTCGATGCGCGTGCGTTCGGTGGAGTCGACCAAGACCGCCTTACCCAGGGCGAGTGCCGTTTGTTCGGCGCGATCATAGACAATCGAGTCGGCGTGCAAAAAGCGGTGCGGCTGGGTAAGCATGACGTTTCCCGAACAAATGATTTTGCCTGCCGAGCGCAACCACGCCGCCCGGTCGCAGGAGAGGCGGTCCTCCCCGTGCGAGAACAGGACATTGCCGATCAGGATATAGTCGGTGCTTTCGTCGGTGCTTAGCAGGACGGTCGAATCGGCGTGCTCCAAAACCAGAGTCCGAGTTTTCTCCTGGGCGGCTAAAGGAGTCAGGCCAGACAGTAAGAGTGTCGCCGTGAGCGCCAGCACCGCGATTTTTACTGTCCACTGCATACTTATTATAACCTTGCCCGGCCCCCAGGATTATGATCGCAACAATTAGGCTTGCAACGCCTGAACCAGATCGGCGATCAGTTCGTCAACGTCCTCCAGCCCCACCGAAAGCCGGATCATCGAGTCGGTAATCCCCGCTTCTTCTCTTTCCTTTACCGATTGGCCATAATGCGAGGTCAAGACAGGGAGGCTGGCCAGCGATTCCACGCCACCGAGTGATGTCGCATTGGCGAAGATCCTGAAGGAATCGATTACCTTGATGGCGTCTTTGAGCTCACCTTTGATTTCGAAACACATCATCCCGCCAAAGCCGGACATTTGCTTCCTGGCGATGTCATGATCCGGCATATCGGGCAGGCCGGGATAAAAGACGCGCGTGACGCGCGCGTGCTCCTTCAAGAATTCGGCTATTCTGTGTGCGGACTGGTTTTGCCGCTCCACCCGGACAGCCAGCGTTCTTAATCCGCGACCGATCAGAAACGCCTGGTGTGGATCGACAACTCCGCCGAGGCACTTCCGGGTCTGATAGATTTTTTCAATTTTCTCCCGGGGGCCGGCAACTGCGCCGCCGATCAAATCGGAGTGCCCGCCGATATATTTGCTCGCCGAATGCATCACCAGATCCACGCCCAAATCGAGTGGTTTCTGGTTGATCGGTGTGGCGAACGTGTTGTCACAGACGGTGAGCACGCCTTTTTCGCGTGCCGCGGCGACGATCGGGGTAATCTCCAAAACCTGCAACGTCGGGTTGACCGGCGTTTCAAACCACACGAGTCCGGTTGGTTCCGTCAGGAAGTCAGGTAGCCGTTTGAATTCTTCGAGCGAGAGATAATCGACCCGTATGCCCAACCGTTTGAAGATTGTGTTGAACAGATCTTGCGTGCCGCCATACAGCGACCGCGAGGCCAACATCCGGTCCCCGGCATTCAAAAACGTCATGCAGATCGACGCCGTGGCCGCCAGCCCGGAAGCGAAAAGCAGCCCCTCTTCGGTGTGCTCCAACGCGGCCAGCCGGTCCTCGACTTCTTCCGCCGTGGGATTGGAGTAACGTGTGTACAGATACCCGCCGGTTTTGCCTTCCTGGAGATCGATTAATTCCTGCGAACTGGCAAAGTGGAACGTGGAGGTCTGAAAAATCGGGGTGACCAGCGCCCCGGTGGGTTTCTTTGCGCCCTCATCAGCGGATACGCAGCTTGTGTAATCACTTCTCGGTCTCTTATCTGTCATCATCATCTCCTTTGACTTCGCCCCAAAATCCGGTGGAAGAGCCCATACAGCAAGGAAAATGATTGACGATCCAAAAGCTGCACCATAATTAGGGATTGGGCTATCCATTCACCTGTCATTCCCGCGCAGGCGGGAATCCAGGAAAAAGCCATGAAGCAGTATTACGTCTACATCTTAGCCAGCAAAAGACACGGCACGCTCTACATCGGTGTCACCAACGACTTGCTCCGAAGGGTCTATGAACACAAGAATGATACCGTAAAGGGCTTTACCCAGAAGTACGGGGTGCACCAGCTTGTGTATTACGAAGCGCATAACGACATTCGCCAAGCGATAACCAGAGAAAAGCGTATGAAAAAGTGGAGAAGGCAGTGGAAAATCAATTTGATTGAGGGTTTAAATCCGGCACGGAAGGACTTGTATGATGATCTAGCGGGTGACGGTGGATCCCCGCCTGCGCGGGGATGACAAGAAAATAGTTTACGGCCGTGAGAAACCGACTCCCGAGATTCGCGCCACCTGCCCGTACCTCAAAGGCGCTGTGATTTTGACATACAGAACTGAGGCAATAGCGTATCACCGAAGTCAACATTGATGGTAGGAGGAAATAATGGATTTTATAGGTTACGTCGCAATCGTGACGAGCTTCACGACAATCCTCTCATCCGTTGGCAATATCATTCAACGGAGAAAGAAAACTGAGCTCATTAAAGCGTTGCGTACTCGTCTACAAGCTTCTTACAACTACTTTTTTGACATAGCACATTGGTCTGACAGAATCCGCCGTTTAAAAGAGTCCTCTGAATCAACAGAGGCCAACCTGCAGAACGCTGTCGAATTCGCCCATGCAATCAATGGCGTTGCTGATACAGCAAGACACGAGATTATCGCATATAGCCGTGAACATCTGGGCTTTGTGCCTAAGGAGGAGCACCCCGCCCACCCAATACCATGACGACTGCCAAAGCCGAAGAAAGCCATAGAACAGGAGCAAGCCTGGAGGCCACCCGAGGGATTGGACACTTTGAGTTAGATCGTATGCAGCGATGGCCGACGAGGGCGTACGTTAACCGCGAACGGGGATATGCCGTAATGCCAACGAGAGCGTATTTCACGCCGGAGTTGTTCAAGTTCCTCAGACAATTGAAGAGGAATAACAACAAGCAGTGGTTTGAGGAAAATAAGGACCGCTATCTCGAACACGTGCGCGATCCGTTTTTGGAGTTTATCGCGGATTTCGGGCCGCATCTACACAAGATTAGCCCCCATTTTGTCGCCGATCCTCGGCCGATCGGCGGCTCGCTGTTTCGGATTTACCGTGATGTGCGGTTCGCCAGGGACAAAAGCCCATACAAGACAACGGCCGCCGCGCAGTTCAATCACGAAAAAGGCAAAAACGTTCACGCGCCCGGCTTCTACCTGCACCTCGAACCGGGTAATGTCTTCGCCGGGGCCGGGGTGTGGCACCCGGACTCCAGGACGCTCGGTAAAATACGTGACGCGATCGTCGATGATCCGGCAAAATGGAAACGCGCTATCTCGGGCAGGACGTTCAAATCGACATGCCAGCTGGTGGGCGACATGCTTGTCCGTCCGCCAAAGGGATACGATCCGGACCATCCATTGATCGAAGATCTAAAGCGCAAGGATTTCCTGGCCCTGGTGCCACTATCGGAAAAAGAAGCTTGCGCCCCTGGTTTTGTGGGCACATTCACCAAAGCATGTCAGGCATCGGCCTCGCTGGTGAAGTTTCTAACCGAGGCCATCGGGTTGGAGTTCTAAGCCATGTTGGCGCACGAGGAGAGGCTGTGCCATAAGCTTGAGATCGCGTAGGTTGGAACCCCTGAACCTTTCGCAGGACGAAAGGCGTGGTTTCGACGATGCCACCACACATCAAGTTAGGCAATATGGCCGTTAACGGCCATCCGTCAGCCCAAGGGCTGACCGGCACCTCGGACAACTTTTGTCACAGCCTCTCCTCATCTGCCCCGTCGTTCCCGACTTGATCGCGCAAGTTTAGAGCCACGCACCATGAATGGTGGACCATCGGTCGGGCTATATAGAGCTTTGTTGTTCACTCCTAAACAAGTTTGGGAGTGCCACCCGCCACCGGAATACCCTGACCGCTATTGCCAGCGGAAGATCTTAAGCGAGATCAAAAAGAACACCACCGTGCAGGCGAAAAGGACCGCCGCTTCGGTGCCCAACGAGAAAACCGAGGCGCCGTCGACGAAGATTCGGCGCAACCCATCGACTAAGTATTTTAATGGCAAAATTTTCAATAACGGTTGCAGCACACCGGGTAAGTTGTCCACCGACCGGTGGCCCACCATTTAGGGCCTGTTGAAAAAGGGTACTGAAACACGGGTGGCCCACCATTTATGGTGGGGAAATAGTATCGATGGGTAATGGCGCATCACTTTTTCCCGCGTACCATCGATAACTTGACCAGCGCCATTCCTCCGGTTCACTCACCAATCCTCGTTGCACCGGATTATAGTGACAATAATTGATTTTCTCCCGGACTGCCTCCGCTGTCCGACAATTGTGATCATAGCAGCGACGTTGCCAGAGAGCATGCTTGCGACAACCGCCGTCCTTAACCACCAATTGCTCAGGAACCGTAATCCTCTGTTCCGACCATGGCGCCAGAATAGTGCGGGCAGCGCGGGCTTTCATTTGGCCGATCACGATGCCCAAGCGTATGCTATCCGGGGGATGAAGAACTAAATGAACGTGATCGGGCATGAGTACGTAGCCCAGGATTCTAATATTATGTTCCGCACATATTGCCCCAAGCTCATTTAAGACCGACAGGGCGGCAATATCTTCGTTAAGCAGGGGGTAGCGCCGACAGCAACTGAATGTGACGAAGCGAGCGGTCCCCAAATCATCAAAGTGCCGTAGCTTGGTCATCGCTTACTAATCTACACATACCTCAATTCAGAGTCAATCCCGATATGAGATACCCACCATAAAGGGTGGGCCACCGGTCAATCCTCCCGGTACCTTCCCGGAATTCACAGGATATAATCAACTCTCCCACAGCAAGCTATGGGGCACCCGGCATGTTTTCCTTTGTTGCCTGATAATACGACCAGATTACGTTCATGTTACATATCTTTTCTCGCAACGCACTCCGCTTCGCCCGCCACTCCGCGGCAAGAGGATGTCGCAACGCCGATAATACCAAATATCACCTGATGGAGCAAGGATGGGCCGGACGATTCCAGCCAAATATCGCTACGGCAAAGAATCGGGCACAGGAAGTGTCCGCCGCTGCAACCTAATCGTCAATAATCCGTCATATATGGAACAGGCAGGCTTGATCGCGTAGCCCATTTGATGGAGTCTATAAAACAGAGGGAGATTAATTGACATGAACAGACTGTTTGGGGTTTTCGTTTTTCTATTCTTTGGTATTGCATGCAGTGTTGCCCACGGTATCGAACGCACCTCCCGCTCACCCGAACCTTCCCACACTAGTTTTAGCCTGGCCGTCAACGGGTACGGCATAAGCCTCGGCAATTCCCGAGCGATAAACGGCATCCGGGTAAATTTTGTCGACCACGGGCTTAAAGGAGTCAACGGCCTGAACATCACTCTGTGGCGGCCGCGACGCAATCCCGAAGCGGTGATTAACGGCCTGGCAATCGGTCTGCTCGCGCTGCAAGCGCGCACGATAAACGGGTTGGCCATCGGCGGCTTGGCCGTGGTGGCCGACGGCGATCTGACCGGGATCAATGTCGGTGGCCTGGCCACAGTCAGCGATGGCCGGACAACCGGGCTTAATCTCGCCGGAATGGCCGTAGTCGCCGACGGCGATCTGACCGGGATCAACGTCGGTGGTCTGGCCACGGTCAGCGATGGTCAGACGACCGGACTTAACCTAGCGGGAATGGCCGTGGTAGCCGATGGCGATCTGACCGGGATCAACGTCGGTGGTCTGGCCACGGTCAGCGATGGCAATACGACCGGGCTTAATCTCGCGGGAATGGCCGTAGTCGCCGACGGCGATCTGACCGGAATCAATATCGGTGGTCTGGCCACGGTCAGCGATGACAATACGACCGGGCTTAACCTCGCCGGCTTGGCTGTGGTCAGTGGGGAAGACATACGCGGCATCACTTTAACCCCCGGGGTGGTCTATGCCGAAGAAGACCTTTCCGGGATTGTCCTTGGCGGAATCTGCTCGATATCCAAAGACCGGGACTCCAACCGAAGGTTCACCGTCCGCGGCCTGTGTGCGGTCAACGCCACCGGCCTTGCTATACATGGCATCGACATTGATATCGGCAAACGGCTGACCGGCGCGGGGATCGGCGGGATTCGCGTCAAAGCGCGCGAGATAAAGGGGATGGCACTCGCTTCCGTGTTGGTCTCCGCTGGCAAGCTTACCGGGTTTTCGATGGGAATGGTCAACTATATCGACCGGCGGCAGACGGGCCTGACCATCGGCCTTTTCAACTATGCCCGGCGTCTGAACGGCGTGCAATTGGGCCTGCTCAATTATGCGCGCAATAATTCAGGATTGCTAAGATTGCTGCCGGTGGTTAACGCACATTTCGATTAACCCCAGGGTGTCCGGAACACCAATACTTACACTCGTGCGCAGCCTCCAGTATATCTGCCGTCGATGAAACCCTTTATTCTGTTTTTCTCCTCAACCGCAGAGCACCGCGCCGCCGTTAGCGTTGAGCACCTCGCCGGTAACGAATGTCGACAGGTCCGAAACCAAAAAAAGCACGCAACCGGCGATCTCCTCAGGCGTCGCCGCCCGGCCCAGGGGAATCTGCCCCAGGATTTTTTGTCTATCCGGTCCCGCCAGGGGCTCCCGAGTCATATCGGTATCCACCCAGCCCGGGGCCACGCAATTAACCCTGATGTTATGCGGCGCCAGCTCGACGGCCAGAGATTTCGTCAGGCTGATTATTGCTCCCTTGGATGCCGCATAATGGGCATGAAACGCCTCGCCGCGCTGCCCGGCCGTCGAGGAAAGATTAACGATATTGCCCGATCGACTTTTGATCATTCGCGGCGTCACGGCGGTTACCGCGTAGAACACTCCGTTGAGGTTTACCTCCAGCGTGCGCCGCAGCTGTTCTTCGGTCATCCGGTCGATTGCAGCTTCTTCCCAAATGCCGGCGTTATTGACCAGGATATCGATTCTGCCGAATTCTCCTATCGCAAAATCGACCATATTTTCCACCAGCCGTTTTTGGGCCACGTCCGCCCGGAAAGATTTCGCGGTAACGCCGAGCCGTTCCGCCGTGGCTGCCGTCTCCTCCGCGGCGCGCTCGTTTTCACGGTAGTGGATCAAAACGTCGCATCCACTCCGGGCCAGTAAGAGCGCGGTTGCCCGGCCAATCCCCCGGGACGCCCCTGTGATAACGGCGACTTTGCCTTTAAGACTTATCATCGCTCCTCCAAATCAGGTTCCCTGCCCGTTCAGTTTGAATCTAATTTAGCACATAAGCCAACATGCCACAGGCCAAATGTGTTGACTATCTCTGTGGACAAGACTGTATATGCTTGTGGTCATGATCGAGGTGTCTTTGTATATGGGAGTTCATCTGGTTGTTGGTTGAAGTGGTTGTCCGGGCCGCCGTCACTCTGGATCGTATCGTGAATCCTAAAAGCAGGCTTGCCCCACCATGAAAAAGCTGCCGGTTCCCCACCCTTTCTTGTTCGCCGTATTTCCTGTTCTTTTCTTGTACGCGCATAATGCGACACTTATCCCGCCCGGTGAAATTGTGATGCCGCTGGTGATCGTCACCGGTTTTAGCCTGTGCACCACTCTTCTTCTGACGCTGCTGGTTAGAGACCGAATGAAGTGTGCGGTAATCCTGTCTCTCTTTTTGCTTTTGTTCTTCTCCTACGGGCACGTCATTCGTGCGCTGCCGAATTTTCACTTCACAGTCAAGAGTCTCAACCTCGGCCCCGATGAATTTGTTTTCCCTGTCTGGTGCGGTCTATTATTCCTCGGGACCTATGCGACCATCGGCACGCGCCGGAGTCTGCACACGCTGACGAGGGTGTTAAATGTCGCGGCCGTGGTGCTGGTCACCATACAGTTGGCCGGCGCAATGTATGCCTTCGCCAGCCGGCCCACGACTGCCGTTGTCCGACAGATCACCACGGCTGACTCGGCCCACGCCCAGGTGCTGCCCGACATCTACTACATCGTCCTGGACGGATACGGCCGCGCTGATGTACTTAAGGAAATATATAATTACGACAATAGTGAGTTCCTGGATTTCTTGCAGGAAAAGGGTTTTCAGGTCGCGAATGACAGCCGGGCAAACTACTGCCAGACAACCCTGTCGTTGGCGTCTACACTAAACCTGGATTACCTGCATCGGCTGGCCTATTTCGACCGGCGGTCCAAGGACCGTCGTCCGGTCACGCAATGGCTGAAAAGCAACAGAGTGTTTGACCTGGTCAAGCACCACGGCTATACCCTGGTCGCCTTTGCCTCCGGCTATACCGCCACGGAATTTACCGACGCCGACTCCTATCTCTCCCCGGGTTTGACCCTCAGCGAATTTAACAACATTCTCTTGACGACCACACCGCTCCCGTTTGTTTTGCGCATGGGAAAGACACAGTATGACTTGCACCGTGAGAGGATCAGCTATATTCTGGCCAAGCTGCCCCACGTTGACGAGGGGGCGTCCCCGCGCCTGGTCTTTGCGCACATCATCGCTCCCCACCCGCCTTTTGTCTTTGGGAAAAACGGCGAGCCCGTTGCGCGAAAGCGCCTGTTTAATTTTAGTGACGGATCATACTACTATGCCGAAGGTGGGGCGTTTGATGAATATGTAAACGGATATCGAAATCAGGTTGCCTATGTGAACCGCAGGCTGCGCACGACAATCGACGGTATATTATCAGATGCAAAAGATAACCCGCCGGTCATCATTCTTCAGGGAGACCATGGCCCGGGGGCGTACCTGGACTGGTACAACCTGCCGCAGACTAACCTCAAAGAACGGTTCTCTATCCTGAACGCGTACTATCTCCCCCGAGCACACGATGATCTGATCTATAATGAGATCTCTCCGGTCAATACGTTTAGAATAATCTTTAATCAATACCTGGGGGCCAAACTCCAGCTGCTGCCGGATGAATGCTATTACACCACCTGGAGCAGGCCGTATCATTTCTTCAATGTGACGGATCCCGAGCGTCTTCCACCCTTCCCCGGGGAGCTGGAGTAAAAGGCTCCCTGACACGAAAAGCCAAAGCCAGAGTCCCTGTCGGGAGCGGTGGCGTCCCGCCGCCGGATGGTGCAATCCGGGTTAACCGGTGATTTTTTCACTTCACCCGGCACGGCGAACACCACCCACCTGCAAATGAGAACAAAAAGAAAAGGCGGCAGGGTGAACCTGCCGCCTTTCTCGTCTTCCCGGCCTTGCCGGTGAAGAACTCTACAACTGCGTACAAGGATCCGGGCAGAGCATGTTGTTGTCATAGTAGACAAATTGCACCAACAATGTCACGTCCAGCGGATTGGGTACCCCACCGCTGCAATTGACATCACCCACCTCATACGGGCAGTTCGCATGCGGCACCCGCATGTCATTGTCGTAGTAGACGTACTGCACCAGGATCGTCACGTCCAGCGGATTGGGTACGCCGCCGCTGCCGTTTATGTCATGCCAGTCGTCGCAGTCGCAGCAAACCGGATCGGTCGGGCAGGTCGATGCGCCCGCGCAGGTCGCCGTGCCAACACAGGTGGCTGCGCCGTAACAGGTCACGCCGGAGACGCAAGTCACCGTACCCGCACAGGTCACCACACCGCCGCAGCTCGCCGTCCCCGTACAGGTCGGATAACCCGGACAGGTCGACTCGCTCTCACAAGTCGGCGTACCCGGACAGGTCGTGGTGCCTTCGCAGGTCTCGAACCCATGGCAGGTGGCCATATCGGGACAGGTGAACTCGCCCGGACAGGTCGTCGTGCCTTCGCAGGTAGTATAGCCCGGCCATGTCGGTTCCTCGCACGTCGGTCCACCCTCGCAGGTTGCAGTACCCTCGCAGGTTTCATAACCCGGACAGGTCTCTACGTCAGCACAGGTATCCGAGCCGGGGCAAGTCGTCGCGCCCACACAGGTCGGCGCACCCTCGCATGTGTCTCCGGTATCGCAGGTTTCTTCACCGGAGCACGTCGTGGTACCAGGGCAGGTTTGTGCACCTGGGCAGGTGTCCGTACCGTCACAAGTCACTTCACCGGCGCACGTTACGGTGCCTTCGCAGGTTGTCGAGCCCGGACAGGTTGACATATCCGGACAAGTGGGCGTCCCATGACAAGTGTATCGACCCTCGCAGGTCGGTTGGCTTCCGCAACAAGTCGGGTACATAGCACAGGTCGGGTTGTCATCACATGTTGGGCCGCCGCTGTAGCAGGTGATCGTCTCGCAGGTCATTGATCCCGGACAGGTGTAATCACAGGTCATGTTTTCGTCGCAAGTCGGCACCTGGTAGCACGTCGGTGTTGTGTTGCACGTCTCCGTGCCGTCACAGGTCGGTGTCCCGTCACAGGTAACGCCGTCCGCACAGGTGGGCTGACCGTCACAGGTGGGATAGGCTATGCACGTCACGTCGCAGGTTTCTGTGCCCTGGCAGGTCGTCCACCCGGGCATGGTGACTTCAGGGTTATCGCAGGTCGGTGAGCTACCCGGACACGTGCTCGATCCCGGGCAGGTAAAGTAACCCGGACAAGTCTCTCGGTCCATACAAGTCTGCGTTCCCGGGCAAGTGGATGCACCTGAACACGTCGTACCTCCGTCACAGGATGGATCGTCGCACGTGCTGGTCCCCGGACAGGTGACATCACCCGGGCAAGTGCCCGAACAAGTCGTCGTCCCCTGGCAGGATGGATCACCGGGGCAGGTGCCGTCACAGGTCGGTTGACCTGGA
>Ga0209991_10000025_pt1 | contig 56597 bp, 49 predicted proteins | sample ChitaG_FD_183167 | JGI IMG/M metagenome (GOLD analysis project Ga0209991, IMG submission 183167) | Deep subsurface microbial communities from South Pacific Ocean to uncover new lineages of life (NeLLi) - Chile_00310 metaG (SPAdes)... | ecosystem: Environmental > Aquatic > Marine > Oceanic >... | reverse complement strand
CGGCCGCGCATGGCGCACTTCTGGTGCTTGACGAAGTGCAGACCGGGGTAGGGCGGACGGGTGCCTTTTATGCCCACCAGCACGACGGGATCATTCCCGACATCGTCACGCTCGCCAAAGGACTCGGCGGAGGGTTGCCGATCGGTGCATGTCTCGCGGTCGGCGCGACTGGCGACCTCCTCACCCCCGGACTGCACGGCAGCACGTTCGGGGGCAACCCGGTCTGCACGGCCGCCGCGTTGTCTGTCCTCGGCGTGCTCGCCGAGGAGCACCTGGTCGAACGTGCCGGCGTGCTCGGTAAGACCATCAGCGACCGGACCGAAGCGCTGGGCCATCCCCTGGTCGATCACGTCCGCGGTCGAGGTCTGCTGCTTGGCGTGGTTCTCACTGCCGAGGCGGCCAAGCCTTTCGAGGTCGCTGCACGCGAAGCAGGCTTCCTGGTCAACGCGGCAGCGCCCGACGTCATCAGGCTGGCTCCGCCGCTGGTGATCACTGAAAGCCAGGTTGACGCATTCCTATCCGCGCTCCCAGCCATCTTGGACAAGGCGGACAAATCATGATCCGACATTTTCTGCGCGACGACGACCTGACCCCCGAGGAGCAGGCCGATGTGCTAGCCCTGGCGGCCGAACTGAAGAAGGCCCCGTTCGGCCGCCGTCCGCTGGAAGGCCCGCGTGGCGTTGCGGTGATATTCGAGAAGAACTCAACACGTACCCGGTTCTCGTTCGAGATGGGTATCGCACAGCTCGGCGGACATGCGGTCGTAGTGGACGGCTCCAGCACCCAGTTGGGCCGCGAGGAGATGTTGGAGGACACCGGGCGGGTGCTATCGCGGTACGTCGACGCGATCGTGTGGCGGACCTTCGGGCAGGAAAGGCTCACGGCCATGGCCTCGGGGGCATCCGTGCCGGTCATCAATGCGCTGTCTGACGAGTTCCACCCTTGTCAGGTGCTGGCCGACCTGCAGACGGTGGCTGAGCGCAAAGGCGCTCTGAAAGGGCTTCGGCTCAGTTACTTCGGCGATGGCGCCAACAACATGGCGCACTCGCTGATGCTGGGCGGAGTTACCGCGGGTATCCATGTCACGATTGCCGCCCCTCGCGGCTTCGAACCCGATCCGATGTTCGTCGCTGCCGCCGAGGTGCGCGCCACCCAGACCGACGCCACGGTGACGCTCACTGACGATCCCACACGCGCCGCCGCCGGCGCGGACGTGCTGGTCACTGACACGTGGACCTCGATGGGGCAAGAAGGCGACGGTCTGGACCGGGTGGGTCCGTTCGAGGCGTTCCAGCTGAACACGGCTCTGCTTGCCCATGCGGACTCCGAAGCCGTTGTGCTGCACTGCCTTCCCGCACATCGTGGTCATGAGATCACCGTGCAGGTCATCGACGGCCCACAGTCCGCGGCATGGGACGAGGCGGAGAACCGGTTGCACGCCCAGAAGGCGTTGCTGGCGTGGCTGCTCGAGCAAGGGACCTCATGACCAGCGTTGCTACCCGCGCCGGGCGGCAGGCCAGAATCATCGCACTGCTGTCGGCCCTGTCGGTCCACAGTCAGACCGAATTGGCTGCGCTACTGGCGGATGAGGGGATCGACGTCACGCAGGCCACGTTGTCGCGAGATCTCGAAGAACTCGGCGCGGTCAAGCTTCGGGGCGCCGACGGCGGCGTCGGTGTCTATGTGGTACCCGAGGATGGCAGTCCGGTGCGCGGCGTCACCGGAGGCACCGAACGAGTGTCGCGGCTGCTGGTAGAACTGCTGGCATCCACCGATGCCAGCGGTAATCTCGCCGTACTGCGCACGCCGCCCGGTGCGGCGCACTATCTGGCCAGTGCCATCGATCGTGCGGCGCTGCCGTACGTGGTCGGCACGATAGCCGGTGATGACACCATCCTGATGGTCGCTCGGGAACCGATGACCGGCGCCGAACTGGCCGCCACGGTCGAAAACCTCGCCCATGCTCGATAGAGCCTGACGAAGCTACACAGTAGAAGGAGTTTCGCTATGTCTGAGCGCGTCATCCTCGCGTATTCCGGCGGTCTGGACACCTCGGTGGCGATCAGCTGGATCGGGAAGGAGACCGGTCGCGAGGTGGTGGCGGTCGCCATAGATCTGGGCCAGGGCGGCGAGGACATGGACATCGTGCGTCAGCGTGCACTGGACTGTGGAGCCGTCGAGGCGGTCGTGATCGACGCCAGGGAAGAATTCGCTGATCAGTACTGCCTGCCGGCAATTCAGTCCAACGCGCTCTACATGGATCGCTATCCGCTGGTGTCTGCGCTGAGCCGGCCGTTGATCGTCAAGCACCTGGTACAGGCCGCCCGCGAACACAGCGGCGGCATCGTGGCACACGGATGCACCGGTAAAGGCAATGACCAGGTGCGGTTCGAGGTCGGATTCGCCTCGCTGGCACCCGATCTCGAAGTTCTCGCTCCGGTGCGTGACTACGCATGGACCCGGGAGAAGGCGATCGCATTTGCTGAGGAGAACGCCATCCCCATCAACGTCACCAAGCGCTCACCGTTCTCCATCGACCAGAATGTCTGGGGTCGTGCGGTAGAAACCGGCTTCCTCGAGCATCTGTGGAACTCGCCGACCAAGGATGTGTACGACTACACCGAGGATCCGACGGTCAACTGGAGCAGCCCCGATGAGGTGGTCGTCGGGTTCGACAAGGGTGCGCCGGTGTCAGTGGATGGACGCCCGGTTTCGGTTCTCCAGGCCATCGAGGAGCTCAACAGCCGTGCGGGGGAGCAGGGTGTGGGACGCCTCGACGTGGTCGAGGACCGGCTGGTGGGAATTAAGAGCCGGGAGATCTATGAAGCGCCCGGCGCCATGGTGCTGATCACTGCGCACGCCGAGCTCGAACACGTCACGCTCGAACGTGAACTAGGTCGGTTCAAGCGCGCCACCGATCAGAAGTGGGGCGAGCTGGTTTACGACGGACTCTGGTACTCACCGTTGAAGACGGCGCTCGAATCGTTCGTGACCAAAACGCAAGAGCACGTCACCGGTGAGATCCGATTGGTGTTGCACGGCGGACACATCGCGGTGAACGGGCGCCGCAGCGCAGAATCGCTATACGACTTCAACCTCGCCACCTACGACGAGGGCGATACCTTCGATCAATCTTCGGCCAAGGGATTCGTGCACGTGCACGGTCTGTCATCGAGCCTGTCTGCACGTCGAGACTTGGCAGGGCAGTGATGAGCCCGATGAGCCGCACACGCGAGGGACATCGACTGTGAGTACCAACGAAGGCTCTCTGTGGGGCGGCCGCTTCGCTGATGGCCCGTCAGATGCGCTGACCGCACTGAGTAAGTCGACGCACTTTGACTGGGTGCTCGCGCCGTACGATGTCGTGGCGTCCAAAGCCCATGCACGTGTGCTGTTCCAGGCCGGGCTGCTGACCGCCGAGCAGCGCGATGGGCTGCTCGCAGGCTTGGACAGGCTCGGCGAAGATATCGCCAACGGCAGTTTCACCCCCATCGAAACCGATGAGGATGTGCACGGCGCTCTGGAACGCGGACTCATCGAACGCGCCGGTGCCGACCTCGGCGGCCGGCTTCGCGCAGGGCGCTCGCGAAACGACCAGGTGGCAACCTTGTTTCGGCTGTGGCTGCGTGATGCGGCGCGCAGGGTTGCCGACGGCGTGCTGGAAGTGGTCGGTGCGCTCGCCGTTCAGGCCGCAGCTCACCCGTCGGCGATCATGCCCGGCAAGACCCATCTTCAATCAGCTCAGCCGGTCCTGTTGGCACACCATCTGCTGGCCCACGCCCACCCACTACTGCGCGACGTCGATCGGATCGCAGACTTCGACGAGCGTGCTGCGGTGTCTCCGTACGGATCCGGGGCGCTGGCCGGATCATCTCTGGGTCTGGACCCCGATACGATCGCGCTGGAGCTCGGTTTCAGGGCTGCGGCAGACAATTCGATCGATGCGACGGCGGCTCGCGACTTCGCCGCCGAGGCGGCGTTTGTGTTCGCCATGATCGGCGTAGACCTCTCCCGGCTGGCTGAGGACATCATTGTCTGGAGCACAACCGAATTCGGCTATGTGACCATGCACGATTCGTGGTCGACGGGTAGCTCGATCATGCCTCAGAAGAAGAACCCCGATATCGCCGAACTGGCCCGCGGGAAGTCCGGTCGCCTGATCGGTAACCTGACTGGGCTACTGGCAACGCTCAAGGCGCAGCCGCTGGCCTACAACCGCGATCTGCAAGAAGATAAGGAACCCGTATTCGACGCCGTGGCGCAGCTAGAACTGCTGCTGCCCGCGATGGCCGGCCTGGTGTCCACGTTGAGTTTCGACGTCGACCGAATGGCCGAACTGGCGCCAATGGGTTACACATTGGCCACCGATGTCGCCGAGTGGCTCGTCCGCAGGGGAGTGCCGTTCCGAGTCGCGCACGAGGCGGCCGGCGCCGCAGTCCGTGCGGCCGAGAGCCGTGGTGTGGGCCTCGATGAGCTCAGCGACGACGAGTTGGCGCACATCAGCGCCGAGCTGACGCCAGCGGTGCGGGCCGTGCTGACCGTGGAGGGCTCGGTCTCGGCGCGCGATGCCCGCGGCGGTACCGCCCCAGCGCAGGTAGCCATTCAGCTCGACGGGATTCGGGAGACCAGCGGCCGTTTGCGGCTGCGGCTCCGAGGACAGTAGTTCAGCAACCCAAGTCACTGGCGCGTGACCGGGCAAACCTCATCTGTGATCCTCGGCCACAGCCAGCCAGGCCCCTTCGAGGGAGTCTTTCCGAGCCAACAGCTCACCGAGCTCGGCGTTGAGCTCACCAGCGCGCACGTGATCGGCGGCTGCCCGCGCCATGGAGTCGTGCACCGAGGCGATCTGGTCGTCGAGCTTCGCCAACTGGTTCTCGATGCGCGCCATCTCCTTCCCGGCCCGGCGTTCGCGTGCGCTGGCGGACTCGTTACGGGCCGATGATGCCGGCGTGGACGTCCAGGATTGGGCCGCGGCGCGGTCGGACAGGTACTGCTCGACGCCTCCGGGAAGCAGATCGCAGCGGCCGCCTCCGGTAAGCGCGTACGTCACGTCGCTGACGCGCTCAAGGAAGTACCGGTCATGTGTGACGACGATCAGCGTCCCGGGCCAGCCGTCGAGATAGTCCTCGATAACAGTGAGGGTGTCTATGTCCAGATCGTTGGTGGGTTCGTCGAGGAGTAACACGTTGGGTTCTTCGAGCAGCAGCTGCAGGAACTGCAGCCGGCGCCGCTCACCGCCGGACAATTCGGCGATACGGGCGGTCAGCTTGTCGCCTACGAATCCGAAATCCTTCAACAGAGTGTCCGCGGTGATCTCTCGCCCGCCGGCCAACTCGGTAATCCTGCGACGATTCTCGACAGCCTCGATCACCCGCTGCTCGCCGTCGGTGTCCTTGATCGTCTGACTCAGGTAGCCGATCCGCAACGTCAGGCCCCGCTTGATCGTGCCCGCGGACGGATGCAGTTGGTCAGCCAACAGCCGCAGCACCGAGGTCTTGCCGCTGCCGTTCACGCCCACCAGCCCGATGCGGGCCCCCGGCCCGATCGACCAATCGAGGCCGTCCAGCAGGATGCGTGCGGGGTCGCCAACTTCTAGATGTACCCGATGTAGGTCGAAGACATCCTTGCCGAGCCGCGCGGTGGAAAAGCGTTGCAGAACAAGCGAATCACGTGGTGGTGGCTCGTTGGCGATCAGCTCGTTGGCCGCCTGGATGCGGAACTTCGGCTTCGACGTCCGTGCGGGCGGTCCGCGTCTCAGCCATGCAAGCTCCTTGCGCATCAGGTTTCTGCGCCGCATCTCAGTGCCGGCGGCCACCCGCATGCGCTCGGCTCGTGCGAGCACGTAGGCGGCGTACCCGCCGTCGTAGGCGTCCACGGCACCGTCGTGCACCTCCCAAGTTCTGGTGCACACCGCGTCGAGGAACCACCGGTCGTGGCTGACCACCACGAGCCCCCGTGCAGGCCGTGAGCTCAGATGGCCAGCCAGCCAGCCGATGACCTCCACGTCGAGATGGTTGGTTGGCTCATCGAGTATCAGCAGGTCGTGGCTGGCCAACAGGACCTCGGCAAGCGCTGTCCGACGGCGTTCACCGCCGGACAGGCCGGTCACATCGGCATCGAGGCTGATTCCGGACAGGAGGTATTCGACAACCGCGCGGGTTTGGGGCTCAGCTGCCCAGATGTGATCGGGCCTTCCATCGGCTATGACCGTTCGCACAGTGGATCCGGCGGCGAAGTCGTCGGCCTGGCGCAGGTAGCCCACCGACAGGCCCGATGTGTGTGTGACTCGGCCGGCGTCGGGATCATGTACGCCGGTCAAAACTTTCAGCAAAGTGGTCTTGCCGTCGCCGTTACGCCCGACAACCCCGATGGCGTCGCCGTCTTCGATCCCGAGGCTCACAGCATCGAGCAAAGTGCGGGTGCCATAGCCGACCGTGGCGCGTTCTACATTGATCAGGTTTGCCATCAGCCGCCGATGATAGGCGGCGCCGTGCCATGATGGCGGCGGTGGGTTGGGGGATTGGACGAGCGATAGGGAGGCGCGGTGGTGGACCTCTCGGCGATCACCAGGCCGGTAGAGCGACTCGTCGCTACCGCGCAGAACGGACTCGAAGTACTGCGCTACGGCGGGCTGGAGACAGGTTCGGTTCCGTCGCCGTTCCAGGTCATCGAGAGCGTTCCGATGTACCGGTTGCGCCGCTACTTCCCACCCGACAGCCGGCCGGGCGCCAAGTCGGCGGGCTCTCCGGTTCTGATGGTGCACCCGATGATGATGTCGGCCGATATGTGGGATGTCACCCGCGACGACGGTGCCGTGGGGATTCTGCACCGGGCCGGCCTCGACCCGTGGGTGATCGACTTCGGGTCACCCGACGAGGTCGAGGGCGGGATGCAGCGCAACCTCACCGACCACGTCGTGGCTCTGAGCGAGGCTATCGACACGATCAAGACGGTGACCGGACGCGATGTCCACCTCACCGGCTATTCGCAGGGCGGCATGTTTGCCTACCAAACGGCTGCCTACCGTCGGTCTAGGGACCTGGCAAGCATCATCACCTTCGGTGCACCCGTCGACGCGCTTGCGGCGCTGCCGATGAATCTGCCCGCCAGCCTGGCCCCAGCGGCCGCCGACTTCATGGCTGATCATGTCTTCAGTCGGATCGACATCCCGGGCTGGTTGGCGCGAGCCGGCTTCCAAATGCTGGATCCGATCAAGACTGCCCAGTCGCGATTGGACTTCCTTCTCCAACTGCATGATCGGGAGGCGCTGCTGCCGCGCGAGCAGCAGCGTCGGTTCCTGGCCTCCGACGGCTGGATTGCCTGGTCAGGTCCGGCGATCGCCGAGCTGCTCAAGCAGTTCATCGCACACAACCGAATGATGATCGGTGGCTTCTCGATCCGTGGCGACCTGGTTACGCTGTCCGACATCGATTGTCCGGTGATGGCCGTGGTCGGCGAGGTCGATGATATTGGTCAGCCCGCGTCGGTGCGCGGGATCAAGCGGGCCGCGCCGCAGGCTGATATCTATGAATTTCTCATTCGTGCAGGGCATTTCGGTCTGGTCGTGGGTTCGAGAGCCGCCACCCAGACGTGGCCTACCGTCGCTGAGTGGGTCCTGTGGCTCGACGCGGGCGGCGAGATGCCCGAGGGTGTGTCGCCGATGGCGCTGCAGCCCGCCGAGACCAACGAGAGTGGCGTCTCAGTAAGCTCACGGTTGTCGCACGGCACCGCGGCCGCCACCGAGATGGCATTCAGTTTCGCCAGGTCGGCGGCGGATGCGCTCGTCGCCGCGAACAAGTCCGCGCGCACCATGGCCGTCGAGACAGTGCGCACGCTGCCACGGCTGGCCCGGCTAGGCCAGGTCAACAACCATACCCGGATATCGTTGGGCCGCATCATGTCTGAGCAGGCACGTGACGCGCCGCTCGGGGAGGCGTTGCTTTTCGACGGGCGCGTGCATACCTATGAGGCCGTCGACCGGCGTATCAACAACGTCGTTCGGGGACTGATTGAGGTGGGAGTGCGTCAGGGAGCCCACGTCGGAGTGCTGATGGACACCCGGCCCAGTGCGCTGGTGGCGATCGCCGCGCTCTCCCGCTTGGGCGCGGTCGCCGTGCTGATGCCGCCTGACGCCGACCTCGCGACTGCGGCCCGGCTGGGCGGAGTGTCGGAAATCATGGCCGACCCGGGCAATCTGGAGGCCGCCCGCAGACTGAAAACACGCGTCCTGGTGCTCGGGGGCGGCGAATCTCGCGATCTGCGCCTGGCTGAGGGCGCCGATGTCGTTGACATGGAGAAGATCGACCCGGACGTTGTCGACCTGCCTGGTTGGTATCGGCCCAACCCCGGACTGGCGCGCGACTTGGCGTTCATCGGATTCAGCGCCATGAGCGGAGAGCTCATCGCCCGCCAGATCACCAACTTCCGGTGGGCGTTATCGGCGTTCGGCACAGCCTCGGCCGCCAACCTCAGCCGGACTGACACCGTGTACTGCCTGACCCCGCTGCACCATCAGTCGGGGCTGCTGGTGAGTCTCGGTGGTGCGGTGGTGGGCGGCGCCCGGATTGCGCTGTCGCGGGGACCGCGTCCTGACCGATTCCTACAGGAGATCCGTCAGTACGGCGTGACCGTGGTCTCCTACACGTGGGCGATGTTGCGGGAGATCATCGACGATCCGGCGTTCTCCCCCAAGGGCAGCCATCCGGTTCGACTGTTCATCGGTTCGGGCATGCCCACCGGCCTGTGGAAGCGTGTCGTGGACGTGTTCGACCCGACGCATGTCGTGGAGTTCTTCGCCACCACGGACGGGCAGGCTGTATTGGCCAATGTCTCGGGCGCGAAGATCGGTAGCAAGGGCAGGCCGCTCCCAGGCGGTGGCCAGATCGCGCTAGCCGCCTACGACTCCGAGGACAACCTGATCCTTGAGGACGATGAGGGCTTCGTGCGCCGGGCAGAGGTCAACGAAGTAGGCGTGCTACTCGCTCATCCGCGAGGCCCAATCGATCCGCTGGCGTCGGTGAAGCGGGGTGTCTTCGCTCCCGCCGACACCTGGGTGTCCACGGAATACCTGTTCCGCCGCGACGAGGACGGCGACTACTGGCTGGTCGCCAACCGCGATGGGGTGATCCGCACCGCGGGAGGACCGGTATTCTCCGCGACGGTCAATGACGCGGTCGGCGAGCTTGATGCCGTGGACATGGCCGTCACCTACGGCGTGCAGACCGACGGTGAGACCGTGGCCATCACTGCGTTGGGATTGCGTCCCGGTGGCAGCGTTGCAGCGGCGGACCTGTCTGACGCGCTGGAGGAGCTGGCCGCTGGTGCTGCGCCCGACATCGTGCATGTGGTGTCGGACATGACTCTCACCGCGACCTACCGCCCGTTGGCCGGTCCGTTGATACGGCAGGGCATCCCCAAGGCGTCGCGTAACGCCTGGCATCGCGACCCCGATAGTCATCGGTATAAGCGGTTGACTGCCGCGGTGCGCACCAAGATCGTGGGCAGTCAGCAGTGATGGCCGGCGGCGGATGCACTGTTAGGCTCGCGCTGGCATAGCCGTCCACGAGGAGGATAGATGTCATCGCGAATCTGGCGTCGTTCAGCGGCGACCGCGCTGGCCGGCGCAGTAGTGTTCGGCGGCCTCGGGTATGTGGTTTCTGCGCCTGCGGCGTGGGCGCAGCCGGCCGAACCGACGACCGAGAATCGGCGGCCGATGTCGCCCGATCAGGTCCTGATGATGATCTCCGAGCAGTACCAGACCGGCTCCAGCGGTGGCCAGGTATCCAAGTTGATTGACCAGGTGATCACCCTTCGCAAGCGGGGTATCCGTCCGTCGAGGGCGAGCACTCAGGGGCTGTTGGCCGCCCTCGAGAGGCGTCCGAACCAGAAACCGCTGGTCGATGCTCTCCAGGCGACACTGAGCGATCAGCGTAGGCAGTTTTCGCGCCAAGGCGTCCAAGCCCCGGGGGGCGCGCCTCCGGTCGCGACTCCAGGCAGCCCGCAAGCCCCGATGGGCGGCCCGGCATGGGGTCCAGACAACCCGATGCAGCAGGATACGCCGATCTTCCAGAGTCCCGGTCGCTGAGCGGATGACGCTGGAGGACGCCCTGCTGGCGATCCTGGTGTGCCCGGCAGATCGCGGCCCGCTGCTACTCGTCGAAGAGTCGTTGTACAACCCGCGTCTACGGTGCAAGTACCGCATCGACGACGGTATTCCCGTGCTGCTCGTCGATGAGGCTGTCGCGGTCGACGAGGCCGAACATCAGCGATTGCTGGCGGCGGATCAGTCCTAGGACGGCTCAGGTCCTAGGACGGCTCAGGTCCTAGGACGGCTCAGGTCCTAGGACGGCTTAGGTCAGTGGCCCCTTGCCAGTTCGCAGTCCTGCGTCGGCGGCGAACACCTTCCGTAGGATCATCGACCGTGGTGGGCGATTTGCTGGCGGTCGACCCACTGCGTGCTGCGGGCCGCCTCCTCGGTGCGGTGATCATAGGGCGGGGTGTCGAAGCGGTCATCATCGAGGTCGAGGCCTACGGGGGGCCCGCCGGCAGCCCCTGGCCGGACGCCGCGTCCCATTCGTTCCGTGGCCCGAATCTGCGTAATGCGGTGATGTTCGGACCGCCGGGGCGGCTCTACACGTACCGCAGCCACGGCATTCACGTGTGCGCGAACGTTGTCTGCGCGACAGACGGGGTGGCTGGCGCGGTACTGCTGCGCGCCGCGGTGGTCGAGGCGGGCGTCGATACCGCCAGGGCACGTCGCGGTAACCGGGCAGCGCTCGCGGCGCTCGCGCGGGGACCGGGAAATCTGTGCTCCGCGTTGGGAATCGCCCTGGGTGACAACGGGATCGACCTTCTTGACCCGGCAGCGCCGGTTCGGCTTGTGCTCTCGGAGTTCAGGGAGGGCTCGTCCGGACCGAGGGTAGGAGTCAGCAGGGCTGCCGATCGCCGTTGGCGTTTGTGGCTGCCCGGACACCCGGAAGTGTCGGCGTACCGACGCAGCCCGCGGGCACCGGCTCATGGGGAAAGCGATTAGTACGGAAAGATCGAACGCTGTGACTTCTACGGCTTCTGCGTCCTCTGCGTCCTCAAAGGCGACACCGATCCTGGACGAGCTGGAATGGCGGGGGCTCATCGCGCAGTCCACCGACCGAGATTCGCTGGCAGCGGCCTTGGCCTCGGGGCCACTGACGGTCTACTCCGGTTTCGATCCGACGGCGCCGAGTCTGCACGCAGGACATCTGATACCGCTGCTCACACTGCGGCGATTCCAGCAGGCGGGGCACCGGCCCATCGTGCTCGCCGGTGGTGCTACCGGGATGATCGGGGATCCGCGCGATGTTGGTGAACGCACCCTGAAGGCCGCGGACGTCGTTGCGGACTGGGCAGGCCGTATTCGCGGGCAGTTGGAGCGTTTTGTCGAATTCGATGATTCGCCGACAGGTGCCGTAGTTGCCAACAATCTGTCCTGGACCAGTGAGCTCTCGGCAATCGAGTTCCTGCGCGACATCGGCAAGCATTTCTCGGTGAACGTGATGCTTGATCGCGACACTGTGCGTCGCAGACTCGAAGGTGAGGGAATCTCCTACACAGAGTTCAGCTACATGCTGCTGCAGGCCAACGATTTCGTCGAGTTGCATCAGAGATACCAATGCTCGCTGCAGGTGGGCGGTTCTGACCAGTGGGGCAACATCATCGCCGGTGTCCGCCTGGTCCGGCAGATGGCCGGCGCTTCGGTGCATGCTCTGACGACACCGCTGGTGACTGACTCTGAAGGCAAGAAGTTCGGCAAGTCCAGTGGCGGTGGCAGTGTCTGGCTGGACCCCGAGATGACCAGTCCCTACGCTTGGTACCAGTACTTCATCAACACCTCGGACGCAGACGTCGTCCGATACCTGCGCTGGTTCACTTTCCTGTCGGCCCAGGAATTGGCCGAATTAGAGTTGGCCACCGCCGATCGTCCACACGAACGGTCTGCGCAGCGGCGATTGGCTCGCGACCTGACCGATCTCGTGCATGGCGAGGCAGCGACTGCGACCGTCGAGCACGCGAGTCAGGCGCTGTTCGGGCGGGGGGAGCTCACCGGGCTCGACGAAGCCACCCTGTCGGCAGCCTTGCGCGAGGCCTCGGTGGCCGAATTGGTCTCCGGAGGTCCGGACTCGATCGCCGACCTATTGGTCGCCACCGGCCTCTCAGCTAGCAAGGGTGCTGCGCGCCGGACGATCGCCGAGGGTGGGGTGTCGGTCAACAACGTGAAGATCGTCGCCGATGACTGGGTGCCGCAGCCGTCAGATTTCTTGCATGGCAGGTGGCTGGTGCTGCGTCGGGGTAAGCGGAATATCGCGGGCATCGAGCGCGTTGGATAATCTGAACCGGAGCGATTCGCTCTGGCGAAGCTACGAAGCTCGGTGTCGTGGTTCGGGAACAAACCCGGCCACCGCGACGTTGGACCTGTGAGGAGCTGACGCACCAGTGCGGTGCGCACGCTGGGTTTTGGTTGAAAGACACGCCCCAGCAGGCCATTTGACTCCTAGTTTTCCCTCGCGTAACTTGTTGACGTCGTCGCGACGCGGGCCAACCGCTGAGCGCGACGGCCTCCCAGAGGGAAGCTCCACTTCGGTGGTTTCCTGACCGTCCGCACTATCGGCACGCGGCATTTAGCCGCGGGTTGGTCGCGCGACCGGGTGGGGTGTGTTGTTTGAGAACTCAATAGTGTGTTTGGTGGTTTTTGTTTGTTGTTTTTGTTTTTGGTTGTGCCCTCTTTTTCCCGTTTGGGGGTGTGACTTTTTTTGGATGCCAGTTTTTGGTGTTTTTTTGTTAGGTCAGATTTTTCTGATTCGGATTCTGCCTGTGCCCTTTTTGGGTGTGGGGGTTTTTGTTTGGAGAGTTTGATTCTGGCTCAGGACGAACGCTGGCGGCGTGCTTAACACATGCAAGTCGAACGGAAAGGCCCTTCGGGGTACTCGAGTGGCGAACGGGTGAGTAACACGTGGGTGATCTGCCCTGCACTTCGGGATAAGCTTGGGAAACTGGGTCTAATACCGGATATGACCATGGGATGCATGTCTTGTGGTGGAAAGCTTTTGCGGTGTGGGATGGGCCCGCGGCCTATCAGCTTGTTGGTGAGGTTATGGCTTACCAAGGCGACGACGGGTAGCCGGCCTGAGAGGGTGTCCGGCCACACTGGGACTGAGATACGGCCCAGACTCCTACGGGAGGCAGCAGTGGGGAATATTGCACAATGGGCGCAAGCCTGATGCAGCGACGCCGCGTGGGGGATGACGGCCTTCGGGTTGTAAACCTCTTTCAGTACAGACGAAGCGCAAGTGACGGTATGTACAGAAGAAGCACCGGCCAACTACGTGCCAGCAGCCGCGGTAATACGTAGGGTGCAAGCGTTGTCCGGAATTACTGGGCGTAAAGAGCTCGTAGGTGGTTTGTCGCGTTGTTCGTGAAAACCTGAGGCTTAACCTTGGGCGTGCGGGCGATACGGGCAGACTGGAGTACTGCAGGGGAGACTGGAATTCCTGGTGTAGCGGTGGAATGCGCAGATATCAGGAGGAACACCGGTGGCGAAGGCGGGTCTCTGGGCAGTAACTGACGCTGAGGAGCGAAAGCGTGGGGAGCGAACAGGATTAGATACCCTGGTAGTCCACGCCGTAAACGGTGGGTACTAGGTGTGGGTTTCCTTCCTTGGGATCCGTGCCGTAGCTAACGCATTAAGTACCCCGCCTGGGGAGTACGGCCGCAAGGCTAAAACTCAAAGAAATTGACGGGGGCCCGCACAAGCGGCGGAGCATGTGGATTAATTCGATGCAACGCGAAGAACCTTACCTGGGTTTGACATGCACAGGACGACTGCAGAGATGTGGTTTCCCTTGTGGCCTGTGTGCAGGTGGTGCATGGCTGTCGTCAGCTCGTGTCGTGAGATGTTGGGTTAAGTCCCGCAACGAGCGCAACCCTTATCTTATGTTGCCAGCGCGTAATGGCGGGGACTCGTGAGAGACTGCCGGGGTCAACTCGGAGGAAGGTGGGGATGACGTCAAGTCATCATGCCCCTTATGTCCAGGGCTTCACACATGCTACAATGGCCGGTACAAAGGGCTGCGATGCCGTGAGGTGGAGCGAATCCTTTTTAAAGCCGGTCTCAGTTCGGATCGGGGTCTGCAACTCGACCCCGTGAAGTCGGAGTCGCTAGTAATCGCAGATCAGCAACGCTGCGGTGAATACGTTCCCGGGCCTTGTACACACCGCCCGTCACGTCATGAAAGTCGGTAACACCCGAAGCCGGTGGCCTAACCCCTTGTGGGAGGGAGCCGTCGAAGGTGGGATCGGCGATTGGGACGAAGTCGTAACAAGGTAGCCGTACCGGAAGGTGCGGCTGGATCACCTCCTTTCTAAGGAGCACCACGAGACCCGGACCGGCCCCACAGATCGTGGGATCACCGCGTTTTCCGGGCGATTCGTTGGATGGCCCTTCGCCTGTAGTGGGTGGGGGTCTGGTGCGACAACAGACGTGTGACAGTGGCTGCGGGTAACGGCGCTGTTCAGGATTGCCAGACACACTATTGGGCTTTGAGACAACAAGCCCGCGGTCTTGCCTTGCATGTGTTTTGTCATGTGTGGGGTGGGTGCCGGCCTTTGGCCCGTTGGGGTCGGGGGTGTTTGTTGTTGCCCTGCTTTGGTGGTGGGGTGTGGTGTTTGATTTGTGGATAGTGGTTGCGAGCATCTAGGCGCACAGCTTTGGTTGTGTGTCTGTTGTATGCAATTTTGTTGAAGCCTGAAGATTCCTTTTTTTTGGGGGTTTTTGGGTGACTCATTTTTTTGGTTTTGTGTTGTAAGTGTTTAAGGGCGCATGGTGGATGCCTTGGCACTGGGAGCCGATGAAGGACGTGGGAGGCTGCGATATGCCTCGGGGAGCTGTCAACCGAGCGTGGATCCGAGGATGTCCGAATGGGGAAACCCGGCACGAGTTATGTCGTGTCACCCGGCGGTGAATATATAGTCGTCGGGAGGGAACGCGGGGAAGTGAAACATCTCAGTACCCGTAGGAAGAGAAAACAAAAGTGATTCCGTGAGTAGTGGCGAGCGAAAGCGGAGGATGGCTAAACCGTGTGCATGTGATACCCGGCGGGGGTTGTGTGTGCGGTGTTGTGGGGCGTTTCTTCTCTCATCCGCCGATGAGGGCAGGAGTAAAAAACTGTTGGGTTAGTGGAAGTGGCTTGGGATGGCCTGCCGTAGAGGGTGAGAGCCCCGTAGACGAAAACCTGATAGCTCCTGTGGAATGTTTCCCCGAGTAGCAGCGGGCCCGTGGAATCTGCTGTGAATCTGCCGGGACCACCCGGTAAGCCTGAATACTTCCCAGTGACCGATAGCGGACTAGTACCGTGAGGGAATGGTGAAAAGTACCCCGGGAGGGGAGTGAAATAGTACCTGAAACCGTGTGCTTACAATCCGTCAGAGCCTTCGTGTTAAAGCGTGGGGTGATGGCGTGCCTTTTGAAGAATGAGCCTGCGAGTCAGGGACATGTCGCGAGGTTAACCCGTGTGGGGTAGCCGCAGCGAAAGCGAGTCTGAATAGGGCGTATCCAATCCGTAGGGGTTGGTGTAGTGGTGTGTTCTGGACCCGAAGCGGAGTGATCTACCCATGGCCAGGGTGAAGCAGCAGTAAGATGTTGTGGAGGCCCGAACCCACTTAGGTTGAAGACTGAGGGGATGAGTTGTGGGTAGGGGTGAAAGGCCAATCAAACTCCGTGATAGCTGGTTCTCCCCGAAATGCATTTAGGTGCAGCGTCGCAGTGTTCGTGTCGGAGGTAGAGCTACTGGATGGCCAATGGGCCCTAAAAGGTTACTGACGTCAGCCAAACTCCGAATGCCGACACGGTTTAATGCGGCAGTGAGACGGCGGGGGATAAGCTCCGTGCGTCGAGAGGGAAACAGCCCAGATCGCCGGCTAAGGCCCCTAAGCGTGTGCTAAGTGGAAAAGGATGTGCAGTCGCGAAGACAACCAGGAGGTTGGCTTAGAAGCAGCCACCCTTGAAAGAGTGCGTAATAGCTCACTGGTCAAGTGATTGTGCGCCGACAATGTAGCGGGGCTCAAGCACACCGCCGAAGCCGCGGCAGCACACTTGTTGTGCTGGGTAGGGGAGCGTCCTGCATCCGGTGAAGCCACCGAGTGATCGAGTGGTGGAGGGTGTGGGAGTGAGAATGCAGGCATGAGTAGCGATAGGCAAGTGAGAACCTTGCCCGCCGAATGACCAAGGGTTCCTGGGGCAGGCCAGTCCGCCCAGGGTGAGTCGGGACCTAAGGCGAGGCCGACAGGCGTAGTCGATGGATAACGGGTTGATATTCCCGTACCCGTGTGTGGGCGTCCCTGATGAATCAATTCTGCTAACCACCCAAAAGGTGGTCTACCAAACCCTTTCGAGGGGATGGGGATCATTGGCTGCGTGGGACCCGGGTTGGTAGTAGTCAAGCGATGGGGTGACGCAGGAAGGTAGCCGTACCAGTCAGTGGTAATACTGGGGCAAACCTGTAGGACGAACGATAGGCAAATCCGTCGTTCATATGTCTGAGAGGTGATGCATAGCCGATTGAGGCGAATTCGGTGATCCTATGCTGTCGAGAAAAGCCTCTAGCGAGCACACACATGGCCCGTACCCCAAACCAACACAGGTGGTCAGGTAGAGAATACCAAGGCGTACGAGTGAACTATGGTTAAGGAACTCGGCAAAATACCCCCGTAACTTCGGGAGAAGGGGGACCCCAATACCGTCAACCGGCACGCCCGGGGCAGCGGGATGGGGTGGCACAAACCAGTGAGAAGCGACTGTTTACTAAAAACACAGGTCCGTGCGAAGTCGCAAGACGATGTATACGGACTGACGCCTGCCCGGTGCTGGAAGGTTAAGAGGACCCGTTAACCCTTCGGGGTGAAGCGGAGAATTTAAGCCCCAGTAAACGGCGGTGGTAACTATAACCATCCTAAGGTAGCGAAATTCCTTGTCGGGTAAGTTCCGACCTGCACGAATGGCGTAACGACTTCTCAACTGTCTCAACCATAGACTCGGCGAAATTGCATTACGAGTAAAGATGCTCGTTACGCGCGGCAGGACGAAAAGACCCCGGGACCTTCACTACAACTTGGTATTGGTGCTCGATACGTTTTGTGTAGGATAGGTGGGAGACTATGAAGCGGTCACGCCAGTGATTGTGGAGTCATTGTTGAAATACCACTCTGATCGTATTGGGCCTCTAACCTCGAACCGTATATCCGGTTCAGGAACAGTGCCTGGTGGGTAGTTTAACTGGGGCGGTTGCCTCCTAAAAAGTAACGGAGGCGCCCAAAGGTTCCCTCAACCTGGACAGCAATCAGGTGTTGAGTGTAAGTGCACAAGGGAGCTTGACTGCGAGACATACATGTCAAGCAGGGACGAAAGTCGGGACTAGTGATCCGGCACCCCCGAGTGGAAGGGGTGTCGCTCAACGGATAAAAGGTACCCCGGGGATAACAGGCTGATCTTCCCCAAGAGTCCATATCGACGGGATGGTTTGGCACCTCGATGTCGGCTCGTCGCATCCTGGGGCTGGAGCAGGTCCCAAGGGTTGGGCTGTTCGCCCATTAAAGCGGCACGCGAGCTGGGTTTAGAACGTCGTGAGACAGTTCGGTCTCTATCCGCCGCGCGCGTCAGAAGCTTGAGGAAATCTGTCCCTAGTACGAGAGGACCGGGACGGACGAACCTCTGGTACACCAGTTGTCCCACCAGGGGCACCGCTGGATAGCCACGTTCGGACAGGATAACCGCTGAAAGCATCTAAGCGGGAAACCCCCTCCAAGACCAGGCTTCTCACCCATTAAGTGGGATAAGGCCCCCCGCAGAACACGGGATCGATAGACCAGACCTAGAAACCTAGCAATAGGCGCAGGGAACTGGCACTAACCGGCCGAAAACTTACAACAACAACAAAACCTCGCAACCACACCACGAATGCACAACACGCATTCACACCCCACCACCAAATAACACTGTGAAAACACAATAAAGTTACGGCGGTAAATAGCGACAGGGAAACGCCCGGACCCATCCCGAACCCGGAAGCTAAGCCTGCCAGCGCCGATGATACTACCCACACGGGTGGAAAAGTAGGACACCGCCGAACACAAATTAAAGCCCTTTGCCCCCCAACACCATTGGGGGGCAAAGGCATTTGTGCAATAAATTGTTTCAGTCGAATAGCGTCGAAATGGGCGAAACCTTACGTTTCTCCATATCGAGAAGTGCGCGTTTTCTACTCAGCCCACCGCCGTATCCGGCGAGGCTGCCATTCGCCCCGATCACCCGATGGCAAGGCACGATGATACCGATCGGGTTGTGGCCGTTGGCCAGTCCGACAGCACGCGATGCCCCAGGGGCGTCGAGTTGCGCGGCGATCTGTCCGTATGTACGAGTCTCCCCGTAAGGGATCGTCAGCAACGCCGACCACACCCGCCGCTGGAACGCGGTGCCCACCAAATCCAGCTCAAGCTCGAACTGGGTGCGTTCTCCGTCGAAGTACTGCTCGAGCTGCATCACTGCGTCCGCGAACGCAGTGTCGTCGGGTTCCCAGTCGGCCCGGTCTGGTTCATAGGTCTGATCCACCATCCGCAGATGCTTCAACCGTCCCGCGGCGCCGGCCAGTGTCAGCGTGCCGACGGGACTGTCTAACGTTCGATATAACATCTGTGTCATCATTTCTCCTTTGGGGGCCACTGGTTGACGGAGTGGTTGAGGGCAGTCCATAGATGCTGCGTGGCATAGGAACGCCATGGTCGCCAACGAATGCTGCGTTCGATGAGTTGCCGTGGCGTCGAAGGCAACCCGATCTGTCGGGCGGCCACGCCCACGCCCAGGTCTGAGGCCGGGAACGCATCCGGATCCCCGAGGCCGCGCATCGCGATCATTTCCGTGGACCAGGGGCCGATCCCAGGAAGTTCCAGCAGCTGTTCTCGCGCTCGGTTCCAATCACATCCGGAATCCAGGACGATGTCTCCACTGTTCAGCGCAGCGATCAACAAAGCTAACGTCCGCCGGCGGGACTTCGGGAAGGCTAAGTACCGTGCGTCGATGTCGGCAAGGTCCTCGGTGGCGGGAAATACGTGGGTGAGCTGTCCGTCGGCGTCGTCGATCGGCCGGCCGTAGGCTGCCACGATCCTTCCGGCGTGGGTGCACGCCGCCTCCATCGACACCTGCTGGCCTAGTACGACACGGATAGCGAGCTCGTGTTCGTCGAAGGTACGTGGGATGCGTTGCCCAGGGGCCTTCGCGATCAACGCGCAGAGATCCTGGTCGGCGCTGAGGGCATCCACGACGGCCTCGGGGTCGGCATCTAGATCGAGCAATCGCCGGCACCGCGCGATTGCGGCCGCCACGTCGCGGAAGTCGTCCACCACCAGCTGACATCGCACGTGATCCGGATGGGGGCGCAGTGTGGCGATTCCGGTGCCGTGGGGCAATCTCAGCGTCCGTCGATATGCGCCGTGGCGCACTTCCTCGACGCCGGGGATGGCACTGGCTGCCAAATGTCCAAAGAGTCCTTCGTAAGCGAACGGAGCCCGCACGGGTAGTCGCAGTGACATGAGCCCAGTGCCGACGGCAGCAGCCCGGTCGGCTCGAGTTCGAGCCCTTTGGCGCAGCAGTGTGGGCGTCCGATCGCACACCATACGGACGGTGTCGTTGAACTGGCGGATGCTGGAGAAGCCGGCCGCGAACGCAACATCGCTGAATGGCATGTCGGTGGTCTCGATGAGTACGCGAGCCATCTGGCTTCGCTGTGCCCTGGCCAGCGCCAGCGGGCCAGCCCCCACTTCGGATTGCATAAGACGCTCGAGTTGGCGCACGGTGTAGCCCACGCGGGCCGCCAATCCGACCACACCCTCGCGTTCGACTGTGCCATCGGCGATCAGCCGCATCGTCCTGGCGACGAGGTCGCCGCGCACGTTCCATTCGGGGGAGCCTGGTGAGGCGTCCGGCCTGCATCGTTTGCACGCGCGGAATCCCGCCCGGTGAGCGGCTGCCGCAGCCGGATAGAAACGCATGTTGCGGGCGAACGGTGGCCGGACCGGGCAACTGGGCCGGCAGTAGATCTTTGTGGTCAGAACGGCGGTGACGAACCAACCGTCGAACCGCGCGTCCTTGGCCTGAACGGCCCGGAAGCAACGGTCGAAGTCGGTGTGCATGACATTGACAATTACACGCGGCCACCGACATCACTGGCGGAAAAGCGACATCGAAGAGTCGGGAACCGCGTTGTTCGGTGTTCGAAGTTCGGTGCTCGACGTTTAAGGTGGTCCAGGTGCGTCTCGTGATCGCCCAGTGCACCGTCGACTACGTCGGTCGACTTACCGCTCATTTGCCGTCCGCTCGGCGACTACTGCTGTTCAAGGCCGACGGATCGGTCAGTGTGCATGCCGACGACCGGGCCTACAAGCCACTGAACTGGATGAGCCCACCGTGCTGGCTGGTCGAGGACCTCGAGGGCGCTACGCCGGTATGGGTGGTCGAGAACAAGGCCGGCGAACAACTACGCATCTCCGTCGAGGGCATCGAGCACGATTCCAGACACGAGTTGGGCATCGATCCGGGGTTGGTCAAGGACGGTGTGGAGGCCCATCTGCAGGCGCTGCTGGCCGAACACGTCGAGTTGCTTGGTGCCGGCTATGCGTTGGTCCGCCGCGAGTACATGACCCCGATTGGCCCGGTGGACCTGCTGTGCCGTGACGAACAGGGGGGCTCAGTGGCTGTGGAGATCAAACGCCGCGGTGAGATCGACGGGGTGGAACAACTCACCCGCTACCTCGAGCTGTTGAACCGTGACACTCTGCTGGCTCCGGTGGCGGGTGTTTTCGCAGCCCAGCAGATTAAGCCGCAGGCGCGCACGCTTGCACTGGATCGCGGGATACGTTGCCTGACATTAGATTACGACCAGATGCGAGGCATGGACAGCAACGAGTTCCGGTTGTTCTGATGGCGAGGCGTCGGGCCACATTCGCGAGAGAGGCGAAGAGGCGGAAAGTAAACAGCCCGAATTCGCTGCCCGCGAGTCGGCGCATCGAGGTGGGCGCCGACGGGAGAGATTACGAGGTGAGTCCCGTGCCTGCGGCGAGGGCGACGAAGGCCTACCGGTGTCCCGGTTGCGACCAGGAGATCAGGCCTGGCACATCGCACGTAGTGGTGTGGCCGGCGGATTCAGGTGATGTCCTCGGGCCTGGGGGAGTAGAAGACCGTCGACACTGGCACACGCCGTGCTGGACACAGCGCGCAAACCGAGGGCCGACGCGAAGGTGGTCCTAGTGCCCTGCGCTGTCTGGGCTCTGACTGGCCGGCTCGACAAGCTCGATGAGTACTCCACCCGCATCTTTGGGGTGGATGAAGTTGATTCGGGAGTTCGCGGTGCCGCGCCGCGGCGCGTCGTAGAGCAACCGCACACCCTGCCCGCGCAGGCGGTCAGTCAGCGCCTCGATGTCGCTAACGCGGTAGGCCAACTGCTGCAGACCTGGACCGCGCTTGTCGATGAACTTGGCGATAGTGCAGGTGTCGTCGATAGGCGCCATCAACTGCAGTTGAGCGCTGCCTAACGGCGCGCCCCGTACCGACAACATCGCCTCGCGCACGCCCTGATCCTCGTTGACTTCTTCGTGCAGCACGATCATGCCGAGGCGGTCGTGATACCACTGGACGGCCACGTCCAGGTCCGGCACCGCGATGCCGACGTGGTCGATCGCGGTGACCAGCGCGGTGGCCAGCGCAGGACGTGCGTCAGTCTGCTCGGCGGTCATATCGCAAAGGTAACCTAATGACATCGGTTTCGAATAGGTCAGTGCTGATGTATAGCCTTGACCAGCCGGTCCGGAGCCGCTCAAAACCCGCTGGAGGTAGGTATGACGACGTCTGTGATTGTTGCTGGAGCCCGCACACCGGTCGGCAAGTTAATGGGTTCGCTGAAGGACTTTTCCGGTAGTGATCTGGGCGCTTTGGCCATCGCCGGCGCGCTCAAGAAGGCTTTCCCGGATGTAGCCGCGCCCGCGTCCTTGGTCGAGTACGTGATCATGGGCCAGGTACTGACCGCCGGGACCGGGCAGATGCCGGCGCGGCAGGCCGCGGTGGGTGCCGGCATCGGCTGGGATGTCGCCTCGCTGACGATCAACAAGATGTGTCTGTCGGGCATTGACGCGATTGCGCTGGCCGACCAGCTGATCCGCGCCGGTGAATTCGACGTGATCGTCGCCGGTGGTCAGGAGTCGATGACCAACGCGCCGCACCTGATGATGGACAGCCGCTCAGGCTACAAATACGGCGATGTCACGGTGCTCGATCACATGGCCTATGACGGGTTGCACGACGTGTTCACCGACCAGCCGATGGGTGCGCTCACCGAGCAGCGCAACGACGTCGACCAGTTCACCCGCGCCGAACAGGATGCCTATGCCGCCGCCTCGCACCAGAAGGCAGCTGCGGCCTGGAAAGACGGCGTCTACGCCGACGAAGTCCTGCATGTGAGTATCCCGCAGCGCAAGGGTGATCCGATCGAATTCGCCGAGGATGAAGGCATCCGGGCCAATACCACGGCAGAGTCGCTGGCCGGGCTCAAGCCGGCATTCCGCAAGGACGGCACCATCACCGCCGGTTCGGCGTCCCAAATCTCTGACGGTGCATGCGCGGTCATCGTGATGAACAAGACTAAAGCCGAGGAGCTCGGACTGAGCTGGTTGTGTGAAATCGGTGCGCACGGCGTGGTCGCCGGGCCGGATTCGACACTGCAGAGTCAGCCCGCCAACGCGATCCGCAAAGCTGTCGCCAAGGAGGGCATCGGTCTCGACGACCTGGATGTTATTGAGATCAACGAAGCGTTCTCGGCCGTTGCGCTCGCCTCGACCAAGGAGCTGGGGCTGGACCCCAACCGGGTCAACACCGACGGCGGTGCCATCGCGATCGGACACCCAATCGGCATGTCCGGCGCCAGGATCACGCTGCATGCAGCGTTGGAGTTGGCACGCCGGCGGGGCGAGCGAAGCGACGGGGAAAGTGGACGGCCCGGATACGCCGTCGCTGCACTCTGCGGCGCCGGGGGGCAGGGCGATGCCCTGATCCTGCGACGTCCCTGAACCGCGACGACGGCCAACGACGCAACGTAGTAGCTGGCGGGGTGATCCGGCACAGATCCGGCACAATGGGGGCGATGACAAACCCATTCGAGATACGCGGTGTGGCGGGATGGTTCCGATTGATCGCGTGCGCGGAGGCACTCAGCTGGGTCGGACTGCTGATCGGCATGTACTTCAAGTACCTGGGTTCCCCGCGTACCGAAGTCGGAGTAAAAATCTTCGGCCCAGTGCACGGGGGGGTTTTCGTCGCCTTCGTGGTGGCAGCGTTACTGGCCGGTATGGCATTCAAGTGGGGACTGGGCACGTGGTTGCTGGCTTTGCTGGGGAGCATCGTGCCGCTGGGAAGTGTGATCTTCCTCATATGGGCTGATCGGAACGGTCGGATGGGGGGTCCAATGGGCGGCGACCCAAACGATGCCGGGTGTAGGGCAACCGGGACGGAAGGCGACCGAAACAACGTGACAGACTTGATCTCGTGACCCGTCCTCGACCCCCAATCGCGCCGGCTATTGCTGGTGCGGTCGACCTGTCGGCACTCAAACAGCGGGCGGCACCCAGCGAGGGCGCGGCGCCTGGCTCGTCCTCAGGAACGCTGCGAGGCGGGGTGGAGATCACCGAAGCGAACCTGGAAGCCGAGGTGCTGGTTCGCTCGAACGAGGTTCCTGTCGTAGTACTGCTGTGGTCCCCGCGTAGCGAGGAAAGCGCCCAACTAGGGGAGGCGCTCGCCGACCTCGCGGCCGCCGACGGCCCCAAGTGGTCGTTGGCGACGGTGAACGTCGATACCGCGCCGCGGGTGGCGCAGATGTTCGGCGCTACCTCGGTTCCGATGGTGGTGGCGCTAGCCGCCGGCCAGCCACTGTCCAACTTCCAAGGTGTGCAGCCGCCTGAGCAGCTTCGGCGCTGGATCGACTCGTTGCTCAGCACCACAGCCGGAAAGCTTGGCGGTGCGACAGATACTGAGCAGCCTGAGCAGATCGACCCCGAGCTCGAGGCGGCACGGGATCATCTCGACAGCGGAGATTTCGAATCGGCACGCGGCGCCTACCAGGGGATCCTCGACGCCGATCCGAATCACACCGAGGCCAAGGGCGCGGTGCGTCAGATCGGATTTCTGCAACGGGCCACCACTCATCCCCGGGATGCAGTGGCGACCGCCGACGCCTCGCCCACTGACATCGATGCGGCATTGGCCGCCGCTGATGTCGAGATCCTCGCCCAGGACGCCGAAGCTGCTTTTCAGCGGTTGACCGGCTTGGTCAAGCGCACTGCTGGCGACGACCGGACGAAAGTGCGGACGCGGCTGATCGAACTGTTCGACCTGTTCGATCCGGCTGATCCCGAGGTCATCGCGGGCCGCCGCAATCTGGCCAACGCGCTGTACTGACACGTTCCACTCGCCGAGCAGACGCGAACTCGCACGAATTCTTGGCAAAATGTGCGAGTTCGCGTCTGCTCGCGCTGTTGGGGGGCCTCTGCTCGCGGGCTGACTCAGGCGGGTTCGAACCAGAGAGCGGCCAATGGCGGCAACACCATGACCGCCGACGCCGGGCGGCCATGCCATGGTTCCTCGGTCGCCTTGACGGCGCCATAGTTTCCTATGCCCGATCCGTGGTAGGCCTCGGAGTCGGTGTTGAGGACCTCGCGCCAGGTGCCGGTGTGCGGCAGGCCGAGCCGGTACTGCGAGTGTTCAGAGCCCGAGAAGTTGAACACGCACGCCATCGTCGAGCCGTCATCGCCGAACCGCAGAAAACTCAACACGTTTCCGGCCGAATCGTTGGCGTCGATCCAGGAGTATCCCTCAGGTTGCGCGTCACGTGACCACAGCGCCCGGCTGCTGCGGTAAACCGCGTTGGCGTCGGTCAGCATCCGTAGAATTCCCTCGGAGAAGCCCTTCTCGTCGAGCTGAAACCAGTCGACCCCGCGTTCGTCGGACCATTCGTCGCGTTGGCCGAACTCCTGGCCCATGAACAGCAGTTGCTTACCGGGGTGCGCCCACTGGTAGGCAAGCAGCCCGCGGATTCCTGCTGCCTTCATGTGGTTGTTGCCCGGCATCCGGCCCCACAGCGTGCCCTTACCGTGCACCACCTCGTCGTGGCTGATCGGCAGGACGTAGTTTTCGCTGAACGCGTACAGCATCGAAAACGTCATCTCTTGGTGGTGATAGCTGCGGTGGATCGGGTCTCGTTGGATGAAAGCCAGAGTGTCATTCATCCAGCCCATGTTCCACTTCATCGAAAAACCAAGCCCACCAAGGCTTGTCGAGCGGGTTACGCCAGGCCAGGAGGTGGACTCTTCGGCGATTGTGACAATTCCAGGGGCGACTTTGTGGACGGTGGCATTCATCTCCTGCAGGAACTGCACCGCCTCGAGGTTCTCCCGGCCGCCGTAGATGTTCGGTGTCCACCCGTCGGCAGGCCGGGAATAGTCGAGGTAGAGCATCGACGCGACGGCGTCGACCCGTAGGCCGTCGATGTGGTACTCCTGCAGCCAGTACAGCGCATTGGCGACCAGGAAGTTGCGGACCTCGGCGCGACCGAAGTCGAAAATGTAGGTGCCCCAGTCTAATTGCTCACCACGGTGCGGATCGGCATGCTCGTAGAGGGCGGTGCCGTCGAAGCGCCCGAGTGCCCAGGCGTCCTTCGGAAAGTGGGCCGGCACCCAGTCAATGAGGACGCCGATACCGGCTTGGTGCAGGGTGTCGACGAGATGGCGGAACTCATCGGGCGTGCCGAACCGCGAAGACGGCGCATAGTAGGAGGTGACCTGATAGCCCCACGACCCACCGAACGGATGCTCTGCAACGGGCAGCATCTCGACGTGAGTGAACCCGTGCTCGACGAGGTATTCGGTGAGTTGACTGGCCAGGGTGGTGTAACTCAGCCCAGGTCGCCACGAGCCCAGGTGAACCTCGTAGGTGCTCATCGGCTCGAATACCGGGTTGCGCAACGCGCGGCTGGCCATCCAGTCGTCGTCACTCCAGGTGTATTCGCTTTGAGTTACGCGCGAGGCTGTCTGCGGCGGCACCTCGGTGGCAAATGCCATCGGGTCGGCGCGATCGGAAACCATCCCGTCGGCGCCGTGCACCCGGAACTTGTACAGTCCGCCGATCGGGAAGCCGGGCCAGAACAATTCCCACACGCCCGTCGAGCCGAGTGCGCGCAGTTGCGCCTCGTTGCCTTCCCAGTGATTGAACTCCCCGAGCAGGCTGACACCCTTGGCATTCGGAGCCCATACCGCAAAGGAGACACCCTCGACCAGGCCGTCAGATGTTGTGAAACTCCGGGGATGCGCACCGAGAACCTCCCAAAGGCGCTCGTGGCGTCCTTCGGCGAACAGGTGCAGGTCCACCTCGCCCATGGTGGGCAGGAAACGGTAGGCGTCGGCGACGGTGTGCACATTTAGGGTATTGCCGCCGGTGTCATAGCTGATCTCGAGGCGGTAGTCGGCCAGGTTGGCGAACGGCAGGTCGACGGCAAATAGGCCCGACTCAAGGTGCTCGAACCGATGGCGTCGGCCGCCGATCACCGCATTGACCGCTGCGGCGTGCGGCCGGTAGGTACGAATGACCGTGTGATCGCCGTACTCATGGGCGCCGAGCACCGAATGCGGATCGTAGTGCTCACCGGCCAACAGGCGGTTGAGGTCGGCGGTGTGGGGCCGCAGGTGCGAGTCCTCGACCCTGTTCGTCAGGTCGGGCGCATTGTTCATGTGGTCACTCCCGGCGCAGCAGGTCGAGTCGTTGATCGGTGGGAATCTGGGGCATGTTGAGCACATGGGCCACCGCTCGGACAGGGTCGAGGCGTACGTAATTGGCTTGACCCCAATGGTATTCGTCCTGGGTAATCTCGTCGCGTACCCAGAAACGGCTCCCTTGATCCATGCCCAGCGCCGCCATGTCCAGCCAGAGCGTCCCTTCCTCTGGGCCGAACGGGTTGAGGGTTGCCACTACCAGTACCTGATCGCCGGTGACCGGATCGAACTTGCTGAAAGCCAGCAGCGCGTCGTTGTCCACGTGGTGGAACGTGATGGTGCGTAGCTGTTGCAGAGCGGGGTGTAGGCGCCGAATCTCGTTGAGCTGGGCGAGGAGCGGTTCCAGGGATTCGCCGTCGTCCAACGCCGCGTCGAAATCGCGAGGACGTAGTTCGTATTTCTCGGAGTTGAGGTACTCCTCGCTACCCTCGCGGACTGCGCGGTGCTCGAAAAGTTCGTATCCGGAATACACTCCCCACACCGAGCTCATGGTTGCCGCGAGGACCGCCCGTATTGCGAACATGCCGGGCCCCCCATGCTGCAGGCTCTCGTGCAGGATGTCGGGTGTGTTGACGAATAGATTTGGTCGCGCGTAGTCGGCGTGTTCGGCGATCTGCTGACCGAATTCGGTGATCTCCCATTTCGCGGTCCGCCAGGTGAAATACGTATAGGACTGGGTGAACCCGATCTTCGCCAGCCCGTACAACCGGGCGGGCCGGGTAAATGCCTCGGCCAGGAAGAGTACTTCGGGGTCGATGTTCTTGACCTCGCCGATCAGCCAGGCCCAGAAGTTGGTTGGCTTCGTGTGCGGGTTATCGACCCGGAAGATCTTGACCCCGTGTGATATCCAGAACCCGACAATGCGTAGGACTTCCTCGTAAATGCCCACTGGGTCGTCGTCGAAGTTCAGGGGGTAGATGTCCTGATACTTCTTCGGCGGGTTCTCGGCGTAGGCGATGGTGCCGTCGGGGAGCACGTTGAACCACTCGGTATGGTCCCGCGCCCATGGATGATCCGGTGCGCATTGCAATGCCAAATCCAGAGCCACCTCAAGGCCGTTGTGGTCCGCGGCGGCGACGAACGCGTCGAAGTCGTCAATGGTGCCCAGCGCCGGGTGCACCGCGTCGTGGCCGCCCTCGTCGCTGCCGATCGCCCACGGCGAGCCGACGTCATCGGGCGTTGCGGCAACGCTGTTGTTGCGGCCTTTGCGGTGCACATGTCCGATCGGATGGATAGGTGGTAAGTACACGACGTCGAAGCCCATTCTGGCCACCCGGGGCAGCGTTTCGGCTGCCGTGGCGAATGTTCCGTGCACGGCATTTCCAGCATTGTCCCAGCCACCGGTGGACCGGGGAAAGAACTCGTACCACGAACTGAAACCTGCCTGTCGTCGATCCACCCACACGCCGTGCTCTTGGCCGCGGGTGATCAACTCGCGCAGCGGATACTGGTCGATCAAGTCGGTGACCTCGGGTGCAAGGGCTGCGCCCGCGCGCAAGAACGGATCGCCAGGCTCGCGCAGCCGTCCCGCGGCATACAAAACCGGATACCGCATCTGAGGCGGCACGCCGGTTGCCGCGCGCTCGAGCAACCGCGCGCCTATCAACAAGTCGTTGGACAGCTCGCCTTCGCTTTGTCCGGCATCGAGCTTGGCGATGACGCTTGATCGCCAGGTCGCCATTGGATCGCCCCAACCATCGACGCGGAACGTCCACAAACCGACCGAATCGGCAGTGAACTGCCCATGGAACACATCGGGTGTGCGGCCCTGCGCCATCGGCGCAGTGATGGGCCGGACGCGCGAGGGCGAGTTGACCGCATCCTGGATGGAAGAGAGATCAGCCGAAGGGACGCGCCCAGGTGGTTCGTCGGTCAAGGACGGATAGGCGGCTCCGTGGTAGTGCACCACCAGAGTGGCCGACACGGCGTCGTGGCCTTCTCGCCACACCGTCGCCGTGACAGGCACAACCTCGCCGACGACCGCCTTGGCGGGGAACCGCCCGCCGGACACTACCGGCGAAACGTTATCGATCTCGATGCGACCGACCCTCACCTATTCACCCCCTACCACTTGCGATAACCGGCGTGCGGGGCACGCCGAGGCGTCGTTGTCTGGCGTTGATCCAGACGTGGGTCTTCCAATCCTCCTGTGCCCATACCCACCGTAGTGCGGCTCTCGATGACGTGGAGGGCGAAACCGTCTACCCCGCACCGGCCTCAGTGGATCGACTTCGCCCGGGGAGCGGGTCTCACGTGTGGAAGCGACGCCAGCAGGTCGACTCCGAGAAAATATGGAGTATTCGATCCCAGCTGCGCGCGGCATTGACCGAAGACGTCCGGGGCAGATTGCATCGCTGGTGGCTCGAACGCGGCGCGGCCGAAACCGAGCTGTGTTGGATTGCAACGGCTTTCGATCCGGGCGTGTTGAGGATCGGCTTCGCCCGTCGCGTACCGACATACAAGCGGTTGATGCTGATGCTGGCCTGACGCTCACTGAAAACGGTTGAAGCAGCGCTCGACGTCGCTGAGGACGCCCAGGCGGAAGGCGGCGATCCTGGAGAACCCAGAAGGCACGGACTCGCCGTTTACGTCGCTCGCCACCAGGCCGTTGGTGAGTATTCCGGACAGGGCTTCATCGACGTCGCCCGCGGTCAGCGAGATGGTGTCGCCGTCGGGTGTGGTTACTTCTCTGGTCATCTCCGTCGTCGCCACCCCGGTGAGGCACGCCGTCCGCAAGGCGGCCGTGGCGGTGTCGAGTGTCACCCCACCATGTTCTCGCTGCATGGCAGTCATGTACCGGGAGACGAGCACCGAATAGGCCGTGTTGTCGCCGACAGCCAGGCTGCTTCCGTCCTGCCGAGCGGATTGGGAGCCCATGTCCTGGAGTTCGATCAGATCAACGGTAATGGTGTTGGTCGTTGGGCAGAACGACGCCGGCGGGCTGGGTCGCGCATCGGCGCAGTTCTCGGAGTCGGCGATGTCAAAGCTGAGTGCCGGCGGATCAGCTGGCGAGAACAGGATTCCCATTGCTTCGACGATCGAGCGTACCGACTCCTCGTTCACTGGCAACTCCCCGGTCTGGTCCTCGGGCAGCAGCACCGGCAGGTCGCCACGCCGTTGAGCGATCTCGCGCAGGTCGATGCCCTCGCAAGCCGACGGGCCATCGGTGAAACCGAACTGGAACGCTGAGAGCCGCTCGAATGCCGAGCCGTGCTCGTCAACGCCGGCGTCGGGATCTCCCTCGTTGAGCAGCGGATCCCGGAAAGAAATGACGGCTGCCAACACATTGTTGAGTCCTTCGCCGGTATTCAGGGTGAATCTGGGCGAGTTGTCCTCGGCCACCCAGCGCATATACGCACCGGATAGGCAGTCGGCTTGTTGCTCGCCGACCAGGGTCGGGATGCCTTTCCCGGACATGCCGGCCTGATGCGCCACGGCGTGGCCGTACTCGTGTGCGAGCACCAACGCCACACCCATGTCGCCGTATGCGCGGTGCAGGTCGGGCAACAGCTCACTGCGGTCCCAACCCAGTGTTCTGTCCGAGTAACAGAAACCTGCGTTGACCAGACCGTAAGTGTCTGCCCCGCAGAACTCGCCGTCGAAGTTGCTGGCGTCAAACGAGACCAGCGCCTCCGCGGGGGCGAACTGGTCGTCGAAGGTCTCCGGGTAGGCAATCTCCCAGTACTGCTCGATATCGCTGATTGCACTTCCGCCCAGCCAGTCGATCTCCCCACCGTCAGTGCCCTGCACGTCGCGTGTGGGGTCTTCGGCGTTGGGCCGAAGACCGGTGGGCCCGTCCGTCGCCGGAAGTCCGGCGACTCTGAACGGGTCGTCGAAAACTGACACTGCGTTGCCTTGCAGTGTGGTTGAGCACCCGGTGCCGACTAGCACTGCAATGGTCGTGAGAATGGTGCCCACGAGGTTTCCTCGACGGACGGACGAACTCATCGACGCCACCTTTCGGTGGTCACTCGGCGGTCTGGGGGGCACGTGCCGGAACTCCGCTTCCAGGATAGTGAACCCGAGGGCAGATGCTGCGTCCAAATGGCTACGAACCTCATTTCGGCGCGTGCAGCCGTTGCAGTGCTGCCCGCACCGACGCCCCATCGGTGGTTGCCCAGAAAGGGGGTAGGGACGCGCGCAGGAACCCGCTGTAGCGCGCGGTCGCCATCCGCGAATCCAGGATGGCCACAACGCCACGGTCGTCGACTCGGCGCAGCAGCCGGCCTGTCCCCTGAGCGAGTAACAGCGCTGCGTGACTCGCGGCAACGGCCATGAATCCGTTGCCGCCGCGGGCGGCGACGGCGCGCTGACGTGCGGTCAGCAAAGGATCATCGGGGCGCGGGAATGGAATCCGGTCGATCAGCACCAGCGACAGTGAAGGGCCAGGCACGTCGACGCCCTGCCACAGCGACAGTGTCCCGAACAGTGAGGTCGCCTCGTCCTGCGCGAATCGTTGGATCAGAGCCGAGGTGTTGTCGTCGCCCTGACAGAGCACCGGTGTGTCGAGACGCTCGTTGATTATCGCGGCAGCTGCCCTGGCCGCCCGCATTGAGGAGAACAGGCCGAGCGTTCGGCCGTCCGCGGCTGCGATCAGCGACGCGATCTCGTCCAGCTGCTCGGTCGACCCGGTTCCGTCGCGGCCGGGTGGGGGTAGATGAGCGGCGACATACAGGATGCCCGACTTCGCATGATTGAACGGCGAGCCCACGTCCAGCCCGCGCCATTCAACTTTGGTTTCGGAAGCATCGGGATCTTCATCGACGTAGTCCAGGCCCCACGCTGATGCCATCGCGTCGAAGCTACCGCCGATGGTCAATGTCGCTGACGTCAGCACCGTGGTCGAAGATCGGAACAGTCTGCCGCGCAACAGACCCGCTACCGATAGCGGGGCGACACGAAGCGTTGCGTGGGCGCCGGAGCGGCCGTCGTCGGTGTGGTCGACCCATACGACGTCTGTGCGGTCGGCGATCGCCGGAACGAACGAGCTGAGGATCCGTGACGCGGTATCGATGACGTCAGCGAGCGCGGTCGCCGCTTCGGTGCGTGCGAGTGCCGTCTTTGGATCGTTAGCGGCGGTGTCGATCTCGGTTCGGGCCCTACTCGCGGCGTCGCGCAGCACTGTCAGATGACTGGCCATGTCCTCGTCGAGCACGTCGATACGGCCGCCGAGCGCGTCGAGAATCGCCGAAGAGAAGGTTGCCGCAGCCTTTTCCAGTCGCTGTGCGATCTCGGCGCCCACAACTCGAGCGGCTCGGCGTTGCGCGCCGGCTAGCGAGGTCGCCGACAGCTCGGCCGTTGCGACACCGGTGACTCTGTCCACCAGCTCATGTGCTTCGTCGATGATCAGCAGGTCATGTTCGGGCAGCACGTTTCCGTCGCCGATGGCGTCGATGGCCAGCATTGCGTGGTTGGTGACCACGACATCGGCGGAGCTCGCGCGGTCGCGCGCGCGCTCGGCGAAACAATCTGCGCCCAAGGGGCATCGGGCCGCCCCGACGCATTCTCGCGCTGACACGCTCACCTGCGACCATGACCGGTCCGGGACTCCGGGGCTCAGTTCGTCACGGTCACCGGTTTCGGTGCTTGATGACCACTCGACGAGCCGCTGGACGTCGCGCCCCAGGGCGCTCACAGCGGCCGGGGAGAAGAGCTCCTCCTGCGGTAGGTCCTCGGGTTCGGCTGAACTGTTCGAGGTTCCAGGCTGAGAGCCATTGTGTATCTTGTTGAGACATAGGTAGTTTCGACGACCTTTTAGCAGCGCGAACTCCGGCTGGCGAGTAATCCGTCCAGACAGTGAGTCGGCGAGTCGGGGCAGGTCACGGTCGACCAACTGACGTTGTAATGCGATCGTCGCTGTCGACACGATGACAGGACGGTTGACGCTTACCGAGTGTGCGATTGCGGGCACCAGGTAGGCCAGCGATTTTCCGGTGCCTGTCCCAGCTTGGACGGCGAGGTGCTCGCCGCAGTCGAAGGCGTGGGCCACAGCCTCGGCCATCTTGATCTGGCCGTCTCGCTGCGTGCCGCCGAGTGCTGCCACCGCAGTCGCCAGCAGCTCGGTGACCTGAGGTGCTTCGATTGTCACCGGCGCTACCGTTCGCTGCGCGTAGGGGCGATGATTCGCGTCGGGATCGCGGGGTCGCCGTTGGAAAGTTTCAGGCCGTCCCACGGCAGGCTGTGCAAACCCTGGCTGACACGCTCACGTGCAGATTTCAGTCCCGGTTCGGCGATCGCCTCACCATCGCGCACCAGCGGGACCGTCAGCGGCCTGGCGACGAGGTCCGGTGGGGTCGGTGGCGGCTGGTGTGCCGGATATACGACCTCCTCGACGATCGTTCCTGTCGTCTTGGCCAGTCGCTGGGCGAGCTTGTGCCCGCCGTGCGATCCTTTGTGACTGCTGCGCTTCTCGACGGGGATACCGTCGACTTCGACCAGCTTGTAGACCATAGATGCCGTCGGGGCTCCCGATCCGGTGACTACCGATGTCCCGACGCCGTAGATGTTGACAGGTTCGGCGCGCAGCGCGGCGATGGCGAACTCGTCCAAGTCGCCGGAGACCACGATGCGGGTGTTTGTGGCCCCCAGCCTGTCCAGCTGTTGGCGAACCTGACCGGCCAGCACACCGAGGTCACCGGAGTCGATACGCACCGCCCCCAGCTGTGGGCCTGCGACCTCGACCGCGTTGGCAACCCCGGCGGTGATGTCGTAGGTGTCCACGAGCAGCGTGGTGTCCACCCCCAGCGTATCGATCTGAGACCTGAACGCCGCCTTCTCCCAATCCGAGGTCGACTGCCTGTCCAGTGTGTGCAGCAGTGTGAATGCGTGCGCACTCGTGCCCAGCACGGGTATCCCGTAGCTGCGCTTGGCCTCGAGGTTCGACGTTCCGGCGAAGCCGGCAATGAAGGCTGCCCGGGCCGCGGCGACAGCTGCGCGCTCGTGGGTGCGCCGCGACCCCATCTCGATCAACGGACGTCCATGTGCGGCGCTGACCATGCGTGCGGCTGCTGAGGCGATAGCAGTGTCGTGGTTGAAGATTGACAGCGCCAGCGTCTCCAGCAGCACGCATTCGCCGAAGGTACCGTGCACGGACAGCACCGGGGATCCGGGAAAGTGCAACTCGCCCTCGGGGTAGCCGTCGATGTCGCCGGTGAACTGGTAGCCGGCCAGGTAGTCGAGCGTATCGGCGTCCAGGAAGTCGGTGAGTGAGTCCAGGGCCGCAGCGTCGAATCTGAACTGCTGCAACGCTTCCACGAATCGGGCGGTACCGGCTGTGATGCCATAACGTCTGCCTTCGGGAAGGCGGCGTGCGAACACCTCGAACGTGGTGCGCCGCCCTACTGTGCCGTCGCGCAGCGCGGCGGCAAGCATCGTCAATTCGTACTTGTCCGCAAGTAGGGACACAGGCAGACTGCCCGACGGCGCCCGGGGCGATGAACTCACGGGCTTACCGTATCGTTTCGGCGCACTTCTGCGGCCCCGGTATTCTTGCTAGATGGTTACGCCGGTGGACGTCCGTCCGGGAACCCGCGAAGATCGCGATGTCGCGACCGTTCCCGAAGAAGACACAGCTACTGACGTCCCGTGGGTGACTTTGGTATGGGACGATCCGGTGAACCTTATGACCTATGTCACCTACGTGCTTCAGAAGCTCTTCGGCTATAGCGAGCCGCACGCAACTAAGCTGATGCTGCAGGTTCACAACGAAGGCAAGGCGGTGGTGTCGGCCGGCAGTCGGGAGTCTATGGAGGTTGATGTGTCCAAGCTCCATGCCGCAGGTTTGTGGGCAACGCTTCAAAAGGATCGCTGAGGAGACTGTGCGTAAGTGGAAGCGGGTCCAGGGCGCCGACGGCCCGCGATTCCGGTCAGCGCTGGCAGCACACGAGGCCGAGCTGCTGAGCAGCCTGGCCAAGTCGGTGCAGGGAATCCTCGAAGATCGCCGGTCGTCGGCACCGGTCGATGAGCTAGCCGAGATCACCGGGATCAGGACCGGCAATTCGGTTCCACCGCAAGATGATACGACCAAACGTCTGTTGCCTGACTTCCACCGACCGGTAGCCGATGATCCTGCCGGGGAGGGGGTGGCGGACAGCCTTAATAGCGCGCTGCGCGGTCTCCACGAGCCCGACATCATCGACGCGAAACATCGAGCGGCGCAACGGCTGTTGGACACGATTCCGGCGGGCGGCGGAAAGTTCGAACTGAGCGAAGAGGATGCCCAGGATTGGGCTTCGGCCGTCAACGACGTGCGGCTGGCTTTGGGCACGATGCTCGACATCGGCGCAGACGGACCCGAACGACTGCCCGCTGACCATCCGATGGCCGGCCATCTCGACGTCTACCAGTGGCTGACGGTCCTGCAGGAGTACCTGGTGTTGAGCCTCATCGCCGGCAGGTCTCGCCAGTGAGCGCGTGGACGAAGAACAGCACGTGGACGAAGAACAGGCAGAGCTGATGAGCGGCTCGATCACCGATGTGGACGGCATCCTCGTCGGGCATCACCAGAAGATCGATACCGACGCACAGCTGGGCTCTGGCTGGGCGACCGGCACGACCGTTGTGCTGGCCCCGCCGGGCACGGTGGGCGCAGTCGACTGCCGTGGCGGCGCTCCGGGAACCCGGGAGACTGACCTGCTGGATCCGAGTAACTCGGTGCGCCACGTAGACGCGGTGGTGCTCAGCGGCGGCAGTGCCTTCGGGCTCGCCGCCGCCGATGGTGTGATGACCTGGTTGGAGGACCATGGCCGTGGGGTCGCCCTCGACGGCGGTGTTGTGCCGATCGTTCCGGGCGCGGTGATCTTCGACCTGCCGGTCGGGGGCTGGCAATGCCGGCCGAATGCGGAGTTCGGTTACCTGGCTGTTGAGCGTGCGGGCACCGACGTTGCGATCGGCACCGTCGGCGCGGGTGTCGGGGCGCGGGCCGGGGTCTTGAAGGGTGGCGTAGGGACGGCGTCGATCACCCTGGATTCGGGGGTGACGGTCGGTGCGCTGGTTGTGGTCAACTCAGCCGGCGACGTCGTCGATCCGGGCACGGGTCTGCCGTGGCTGGCCGACCAGATCCGGGAATTCGTTTTGGTACCCCCGGCCGCTGATGAACTTGCCGCCTATGCGGGTCGGCACGGCGAGCTCAGTCCTTTGAACACCACCATCGCGGTGGTCGCCACCGACGCCGCACTCAGCGCACCTGGCTGTCGTCGAGTCGCAGTGGCCGCGCAGGACGGACTGGCGCGTACCATCCGTCCGTGCCATACCCCGGTCGACGGCGATACGGTATTCGCGTTGGCTACCGGGACGGTGCAGGTGAGTCCGGACGCGACGGCGCCGGCCTCGATGTCACCAGAAGTGCCGCTGATCACCGCTGTCGGGGCCGCCGCTGCGGACTGTCTGGCCCGCGCGGTCATAGTCGGGGTGCTGGCAGCTGAGGCGGTTGCCGGAATACCTACATACCGGAGCCTGTTGCCCGGAGCGTTCCAGTGATCGGTGGTCGGTCCCCGAAGGAGGGAAATACGCTGTGCTCGTTATTCGTGCTGACCTGGTCGAGGCGATGGTCGGTCATGCCCGTGCAGATCACCCTGACGAAGCCTGCGGGGTCATCGTGGGACCCGAGGGATCCGACCGTCCTGAGCGGTTCATCGCGATGCTCAACGCGGAGCGTTCCCCGACGTTTTACCGCTTCGACTCCGGGGAGCAGCTAAAGGTGTGGCGCGTCATGGAGGAAGCCGACGAAGCCCCCGTGGTCATCTACCATTCGCACACCGCAACCGAGGCCTACCCGAGCCGCACCGACATCTCCTATGCCGCCGAACCCGATGCCCACTACGTGTTGGTGTCCACCCGCGACGCCGACGAGCATGAGTTGCGTAGCTATCGCATCCTCGGGGGCGTCGTCACCGAGGAACCCATCAAGATCGTCGATCAGTACTGATACAGAGAGAAACCTGTGCCTGATTCAGCCAATGTCACCGTCTCAATTCCGACTATTCTGCGTACCCACACCGGCGGCGAAAAACGCGTCACCGCGTCGGGCTCCACGTTGCAGGCCGTTATTTCGGACCTGGACGCCAACTACTCGGGCATCGCCGCAAGGTTGATCGACTCCGCCAATCCCGGCAAGCTGCATCGCTTCGTAAACATCTACGTCAACGACGAGGATGTACGGTTCTCCGGCGGGCTGGAGACCGAGATATCCGGAGGAGACTCAGTCACGATCCTGCCCGCAGTCGCCGGCGGGTGAGTAGGAGTCTTATGACCCGGTACGATTCGCTGCTGAAGGCGCTCGGTGACACTCCGCTTGTCGGGCTCCAACGGCTCTCGCCTTCCTGGGAGGGGGGCGGTGACGGCTCAGCCCATGTCCGGTTGTGGGCCAAGCTTGAAGACCGCAATCCAACCGGGTCGATCAAGGATCGGCCCGCCCTGCGGATGATCGAGGATGCCGAACGCAGCGGACTGTTGCAGCCTGGGGCCACGATCCTGGAGCCGACGAGCGGTAACACGGGAATCTCGCTGGCGATGGCCGCCCAACTCAAGGGCTATCAGATGGTCTGCGTGATGCCTGAGAACACGTCGATCGAACGGCGCCAACTGTTGGAGCTCTACGGAGCACGGATCATCTTCTCGCCGGCCGAGGGGGGGTCCAATACGGCCGTGGCACATGCCAAAGAGATTGCCGCAGAACATCCTTCGTGGGTTTTTTTGTATCAGTACGGCAACCCGTCCAATGCCGCGGCGCACTACGACGGAACCGGACCAGAGCTACTGGCCGACCTGCCCGAGATCACGCATTTCGTTGCAGGCCTGGGCACGACGGGCACCCTGATGGGCACCGGCCGATACCTGCGTGAGCACGTCCCCGGGGTGCAGATCGTGGCGGCTGAACCTCGATACGGCGAGGGTGTCTACGCACTGCGCAACATCGACGAGGGTTTCATCCCTGAGCTCTACGACCCCGAAGTACTCACCACGCGTTTCTCGGTCGGCTCATTCGACGCGATCAGGCGCACCCGCGAGCTGGTGCAAACCGAGGGCATCTTCGCCGGCATCTCCACCGGCGCGATTCTGCATGCCGCATTGGGCATGGCTGCCAAGGCAGTCAAGGCTGGTGAGGCGGCCGATATCGCGTTCGTCGTGTGCGACGCTGGATGGAAGTATCTGTCCACCGGGGCCTACAGCGGTAGCCTGGACGATGCGGAGGACGCGCTGGAAGGGCAACTATGGGCTTGAAGGGTCGCCCGTGAGTGGGCCCGGTGGCTATCCCGGGATGGCTGGACCGCCGGCGGAGGCCAAGAAGCGCCCCGCGTGGGTTGTCGGCGGCGCGACCGTCGTCTCGTTCGTCGTCCTGCTTTGGGTGATCGAACTCTTCGACGCCCTGAGCGGGCACCGACTCGACGACAACGGAATCCGGCCGCTGGAGACCGATGGGTTGGCGGGCATCCTGGTGGCGCCGCTGTTGCACTCGAATTGGGAGCATCTGCTCGCCAACACCGGTCCGGCGCTGGTACTCGGTTTTCTGATGACCCTGGCGGGGTTGTCCCGATTCCTTTACGCCACGGCGATAATCTGGATCCTCGGCGGGTTGGGTACCTGGCTGATCGGCAACGTCGGGGCGTCGACCTACACCGGTGTGGCAGTTGAGACAAACCACATCGGCGCCTCGGGCTTGATTTTCGGCTGGTTGACCTTCTTGGTCGTGTTCGGATTCTTCACCCGCAAGGTCTGGGAGATCGTTGTCGGGGTGATCGTTCTCTTCTACTACGGCACTATCTTGCTCGGAGTGCTGCCGGGGACGTTCGGCGTCTCGTGGCAGGGCCACCTTTGCGGGGCGGTCGCCGGAGTCCTCGCGGCCTACCTACTGTCTGGTCCGGAGCGTAAGGAGCGGGAATTGCATCGGGGCTCCCGGTCAGGCAACACAAGTCCGCCGTACCTGGCTCCGTGATCTTGCAGGCGACCTCGCAGCAGGCTCCGATCGGGATCTTCGATTCCGGGGTGGGTGGACTGACAGTGGCGCGGGCTGTGATCGACCAGTTGCCCGACGAGGACATCATCTACGTCGGTGACACCGGCAACGGACCATATGGCCCGTTGACCGTTCCGGAGATCCGGGCGCATGCACTGGCGATTGGCGACGACCTCGCCGGCCGCGGGGTTAAGGCCTTGGTGATTGCCTGCAACACTGCGTCCTCGGCCTGCCTGCGCGACGCGCGCGAGCGGTACGTTGCAGTACCGGTGGTCGAGGTGATCCTGCCCGCTGTGCGGCGCGCAGTGCGGTCCACCCGAAACGGGAAAGTGGGTGTGATTGGGACGGCTGCCACGATCTCCTCGGGCACCTACCAGGACGCGTTTGCGGCCGCGCGTGACATCGAGGTGTTCGCGGTGGCGTGCCCTCGTTTTGTCGACTTCGTCGAGCGGGGGGTGACCAGTGGCCGGCAGGTGCTGGGGTTGGCCGAGGGATATCTAGAACCGTTGCAGCGTGCCGAGGTGGACACCCTGGTGCTCGGCTGCACCCACTATCCGATGCTCTCGGGTCTGATCCAACTGGCCATGGGCGAGGACGTGGCGCTGGTGTCCAGTGCCGAGGAGACAGCAAAGGACCTGCTACGCGTGCTCACTGAGCATGACTTGCTGAGGCCACATCCCGCCCCGGAGGCGCCCCCGCCCACACGGGTGTTCGAGGCCACCGGCGACCCCGAGGCGTTCACAGCTCTCGCGGCTCGGTTCCTGGGCCCCACTCTGGACGGTGTCCGACCTGTTCGGCATTACCTGGGTGGGCAAACATGATTTTGGTCGGCAAAGCTGCGATGTGTTCGCCAAGCTGATCCCGGGCATGGCAAGCTGTTGAGCGTGCGAATCACCGTACTGGGTTGCTCCGGCAGTGTGGTCGGCCCCGATTCGCCCGCGTCAGGCTATCTGGTGACCGCGCCCGATACGCCGCCATTGGTTCTCGATTTCGGCGGCGGGGTGCTCGGGGCGCTTCAGCGCCACGCCGACCCTAACTCTGTGCACGTATTGCTTTCCCACCTGCACGCCGATCACTGCCTGGACTTGCCGGGCCTTTTCGTGTGGCGGCGCTACCATCCCACGCCCGCGCCGGAGCGGGGTGTCCTCTACGGTCCGGCCGGGACGTGGACGCGACTGGGTTCGGCATCCTCGCCCGAGGTTGGGGAGATTGACGACTTCACCGACATCTTTGAGTTGCGGCGCTGGGTTGACAACGATCCCGTGGAGATCGGGTCGCTGACGGTGTTGCCGCGCCTGGTCTGTCATCCGACCGAGTCCTACGGGATGCGCCTCACCGATCTGTCCGGCGCGACCTTCGTCTACAGCGGCGACACCGGCTACTGCGACGCTTTGATCGAGCTGGCTCGCGACGCCGATGTCTTCCTGTGCGAGGCGTCGTGGACGGATTCGCCGACGCGTCCGCCGGGGTTGCACCTGTCGGGGACCGAAGCCGGGCGGGCCGCTGCCCAGGCGGGTGTTTCCCAGCTCCTGCTGACCCATATCCCGCCATGGACGTCGCGCGAGGACGTTATCAGCGAGGCAAAAGCTGAGTTCGACGGTCGCGTGCATGCGGTGGTGTTCAACGAGTCGTTCGATGTCGGGCTCTCCTGAACGCGGCTGATCTCGCGCGGCCCGACGCTCGATGGGCAACCGGCTAGTGTTGGCTCGTGTCCAAACGAGAAGACGGCCGGCTCGACGACGAACTGCGACCGGTCACCATCACCCGTGGATTCACCGCCCATCCTGCGGGATCGGTGCTCGTGGCTTTTGGCCAGACCCGGGTGATGTGCACTGCGAGTGTCACCGAGGGGGTGCCCCGCTGGCGCAAGGGTTCGGGCCAGGGCTGGCTGACTGCGGAGTACGCGATGCTGCCCGCCGCCACACACGATCGTTCCGACCGCGAGTCGGTCAAGGGGCGCGTGGGCGGACGGACTCAGGAAATCAGCCGATTGGTCGGCCGGTCGCTGCGTGCCTGCATAGATCTGGGCGCGCTGGGGGAGAACACCATCGCGGTCGACTGTGACGTTCTGCAGGCAGACGGCGGAACCCGCACCGCGGCCATCACCGGCGCCTACGTAGCGCTCGCTGATGCGGTGACCTATCTGTCCGCAGCTGGCCGGTTGTCGGACCCGCGCCCACTGTCATGCGCGATCGCCGCGGTGAGCGTCGGTGTCGTCGACGGCCGTGTCCGTGTCGACCTGCCGTACACCGAGGACTCCCGCGCCGAGGTCGACATGAACGTCGTGGCCACCGATACGGGCACGCTCGTCGAGATCCAGGGCACCGGCGAAGGCGCGACGTTCCCCCGCTCGACACTGGACAAGATGCTTGACTCGGCGATGGCATCTTGCGATCAGTTGTTCGAAGTGCAGCGTGAGGCGTTGGAATTGCCCTATCCCGGGGAGCTGCCCGAGTCTGGCGACCCGGCGAAGAAGGCGTTCGGAAGCTGACATCGATGTCCCGGCTACTGGTGGCCAGCCGCAATCCGAAGAAGTTGGCCGAACTGCGCCGGGTGCTCGATTCTGCCGGAGTGACGGGCCTGACATTGGTGTCGCTCGACGATGTGCCGCCGTTCGATGAGGCGCCCGAAACGGGATCGACCTTTGAGGAGAACGCGCTGGCCAAGGCCGGCGACGCGTTCGCGGCCACCGGCCTGCCCGCGGTAGCCGACGATTCCGGGCTGGCGGTCGATGCTCTGAACGGGATGCCGGGCGTGCTCAGCGCACGCTGGTCAGGACGCCACGGTGACGACGCCACAAACGCCGCGTTACTGCTGGGACAGCTTGGCGATGTGCCCGATGGTCGCCGTGGCGCGGCGTTTGTGTCCGCCTGCGCGCTGGTTTTCGGACCCGGAGCGTCTGAGCACTCGGTGGTCCGTGGTGAGTGGGCGGGCAGCATCGTGCGCGAGCCCCGGGGCGACGGGGGCTTCGGCTACGACCCGGTGTTCCTGCCGGCGGGCGCAACGCAGACCGCTGCCGAGTTGACCCCGGAGGAAAAGGACGTTGCATCGCACCGTGGGCGGGCGCTGGCGGCACTGGTGCCTTCGCTGCGGGCGATGCTCTAAGGCTTCGTCACCCGGTGCAGCACCCAGGCGGCTGGAATCGTCAGCGCCAGCGTCGCTGCGATCAGACCCGGCATCGATCCGGTGAACAGCGGCCATCCGAGCACGAGGTGCATCGAGAGCGCCATAGCCACAACGTGCAGCAGGAAAATCTCGTAGGAGATCTCGCCCAGCCAAACCATCGGTCTGCTGGCCAGTAGTCGCGAATACCACTCTCGGGAACCCAGTGCCGGCGGTGCCACCGCCAACGTCGCGATCGCGGCATACAGGAGCGACTTTGCCACCGGCGACCATGTCGGGTCGGGGCCGGGCAAGGAGCCACCGATCGGCGTCGCCACCACCAAGTAGAGCGCCACAGCCAAGGGGATCGCGAACGCAGCCGGGCACCTCTTACCGAGAGCCTGCAGCACAGCCAGGGCCATGCCGCCGGCGAACCAGGCAAGGTGTGCGGGAAGCCACATGCCCGCCGAGTTCGGCAGCACGCCGTTGGGCGCGGCAGCGATGACGAGGATGAGCCAGACCGGCGTGACCGCGGCGAGCGCGGCCAGGCCCGCCAGAGCACGTCGCGGCCGCCACGGACGGCGGCACAGCAGGTACGCGAATGCGGGAAGCACCACGTAGAACGCCACTTCGACCGCCATAGTCCACATCTGCGAGAGACCAGGGTGCAGCATCGTCGTCAGGTAGTTATCGGTGTAGATCTGCGTGAAGGTCAGGTAACGGAGCAGCCCGTGCCAGGTCTGTCCGGGGTTGGGTCCAGGTGTGAACACGGTGTAGATCGCGAATGTCGCCAGCACCGCGATCAGGTAGGCCGGCACCAGGCGGCGAACTCGCCTTCGGCCATATCGCCTGAGCGAGGGGGGTCGCTCACCTTGAGCGGCCGCGCGTACCCATGGCCGGAACAACAGAAAACCGGACAGCACGAAGAAGATCGCCACGCCGATCTCCAGGCGGGCGTACACAGCGCCGAGGTATCCGTGGTTGAGGTAACCGGTCGCAAACGCTGCGTGGGTGCTGACGACGAGAAGTGCGGCGACGGCGCGAAGCCCGGTGAGCGCGGGGACTCGAGACGAGGTTGCCTTCAGGCCGTTCGCCGGGACCGCGCCGCAGCGCACCCCGGGGTTGGCTGGCATTACACCGACTATAACGAGCTCAGAGGCCGAATTGTGCCTTGATGTTCTGGGTTTGGTAGTGCTCGACGACTATGCCGACGAATGGGATGGTGCCGGCCAGCAGCACGCCGACGGTCTTGGCGATCGGCCAGCGGACCTTGACCGCAAGGTTGGTGGTGAACATCAGATAGACGAAGTAGACCCACCCGTGGACGACGGCGATCCAGCCCAGCGAACTGTCGTTAAAGGCGTACTTCATCACCATCTCGTAGACCAGCGCGATCAGCCAGAGCCCCGTCGCCCAGGCGAGCACCCGGTAGCCGACCAACGCCTTGCGGATGGTCTCAGCGGGTGTGAGGGGTGCGGGGGAATTGGGTGTGCTCACGTGGGGAGTTCCTGTCAGTCTCAGGTCAGTCTCGAGTCATTTTCGGTGTCGCTGTCAGCTTTGGCCAGTTCGGCCAGGTAAGAGTTGTACTCACGCAGCGTCTCATCGTCGCTATCGCTGGCTGGCTTGGGTCGTTCGGGAAGCAGCCCGGCGGGGATCTCGGTGGCAGCCTGCCGTGAGCGGGGGTCGGGTGGGGTCTCTTCGTAGCGGACGAACTTGTAGTAGGCGTACACGCAGAAGCCGGCGAACAGCGGCCACTGAAGCGCGTAGCCGAGGTTCTGGAAGCTGCCCGCAGTCGATTCGAAGCGGGACCACTGCCACCATGCCAAGCCAAGGCAGCCACCGGCGGCGGCGGTCACCAGCAGGATGAGCGCCGGCCTCCTACGCCGTGTAGTGGACACCAGCCAACGGTACCGCGGTACCATCGAGGCGCTGCGGGCGTGGCGAAATTGGCGATACGCGCGGGCTTTAGGTGCCCGTGTTCGAAAGAACGTGTGGGTTCGAGTCCCACCGCCCGCACTCAACTCGGTGATGCTTCGTCGAGAGTGGGTCCACGTAGGGATCAGCCTGATTTCGGCCCCGATCGCACTCTCGGTGCGGACGCGCCGACGTTAGTCCATCTCTACTGGGCGGTGCTCGATGAGGTCGCGTACCCCGCCGGTGCCGAGTCGCTCACGGAATGCCTGCACCGTGTAGCCGATGACCGTCGCATTGGTCTTCGCCCGCGCGGTCGCTGAGCGCGGCAGGTGAAACACCGGACCGATCTCACCGAAGTAGTCGCCGTGCGTGGCGATCCTCAGCGATTCTGTTCCACCTCCGGCTAATTCCCGCACCATCTCGACCTTGCCCTTGGACACGACGTAGATCAGGTCGCCCATTGTGCCCTGCTCGAAGAGCAGGTCGCCGGCGCTCAGCTCCACGGTTTCGGGCGGACGGGTCGTCTGTGCGAGTTCTGGCACCAGTTCGACGATGCTGTCGGCCAACGGCAGAATGCGGCTGTCGTGGGTGGCGACGACGACCATCCGGTCACCGGTGGCGAGTTCGCGCAGCAGCCGGAGCACTTCTTCGACCTGGATGAAGTCCAAGTGTGCCGTGGGCTCGTCGGCCAGCACCAATGGTGGATCTAGGGCGATAGCCCGCGCGACCGCAACGCGCTGTTGTTGCCCGCCGCTCAGACTTTCTGGGTGGTGGGCCATCCGGTCCTCTAACCCGACGCGCTTCAGCAGGTCCTTTGCCTTCTCGCGCGCGTCGTGGCGAGATATGCCTGCCGCGCACATCGGCACCATCACGTTCTCGAGCGCGGTGAGGCTGGGCACCAGGTTGAACGCCTGGAATACGATGCCCACTGTGTCGCGTCGGTAGGTCGAGAGCGAACTGGGTTCCAGCTCGGTGACCTCGACCTCGCCGAACTTGATCGTCCCGCTCTGCGGACGCAGGATCCCGCCCAGACATGACAGCAACGTCGTCTTCCCGCACCCGCTGGGGCCTAGCAGGATCACCAGCGAGCCGGCGGCCACGTCGAGGTTGAGGTTGTCGATAGGCCGGACTGCGTATCCGCCGCTGGAGTACTCGACGAGCAGGTTCTGGATGGATAGATCGCCCACGCTAACGCCCTCCGAACGCTACTGCGGGATCGACGGACACCGCGCGGTGAAGGCCGGTGGCGCTGGCGACCAGACCGATGACGACCGCGAGTATGGGTAGTGCCACAAACGCTTCCCCGGGGACGATGACCTGCATCGGGAACAGTGGCGCAAGGAGTTTCGAGAACACTGTGCCCACGAGCGCAGCCAGCAGTGCCACGAGGACTGACTGCATGGCCAGCCCGGCAGCGATGCTGCGAGTAGGGACACCGATCGCCTTGAACACCGCGAAGTCTCGCAGTCGTTCGAGCGCGGAGAGGTAGATCACCGAACCTACGATCAACGCCGCTACGATCCACAATAGAACCGCGACGATCGTGATCGCACTGACGGCGACCTTGAGTGGTCGCAGCAGATCTTCGATAGCGCCTTCTCGGTCGATGATCTGCAATCCGTCGGGAACCTCATGCAGATCACCGCGGATACCGATCGACGAGACCAGTGGTTGACCGCCGTACACCACGTGTTGGGCGCCGGTGGTGGTGAAGAAGATGTTCGGCAGGTTGGCCAGTGCCGTGGAGTTTTCCACGATGCCGACGATAGCCAGCCTGGTCGACGCGATTTCGATGTGGTCGCCGATTTGGTGTCCCAGCGTGCTTGAGACCGCGATTTCATCCTTACTCGATGGCGCCCGACCTTCCACGGTGGCCGGCATGCCGGGGCCCTCCTCAGGCGCGCCGAACATGTTGGCATTACGTGTCACGTCGCCCTCGGCGATCGTGCCGCCGGCGTATGTCAGCGGAGCCACTGCGTCCACGCCAGGGTCCGCTGCGATCCGCTGGAGTTCGGTGGGCGCGAACGGTGTCGATCCGACGAACGGGCCGGAGGCACCTGCCTTGACCACGTAGAGGTCAAGGCCCAGCGCATCGACGGTTCGTTCGGCTTCGACTCGGAAGCCGTTTGCGAGCCCGGTGAGTACGAGCGTCATCGCGAAGATGATGGCGGCACTCAGTGCTGCAATGAGAAAGCGCCGCTTTCGCCACTGCATGTCGCGCAGCGCGGCGATCAGCATGTCCGCGAGGGTACCTACGCTCACGGATTTGCGGGCCGAGTTGGGCATGTCTGATCCGGCGGGTGAATCTTGACAGGAACGTCGCGCTCCACGGCTCAGGTGGTCGCGCAGCTGGTACCCGACCCTGCAGACGCGCCATCAGGCCTGGGTGACTGGTGGTTCCCGGTGCCGGGAACTGCGCGCAGAAGCAGCTCACCGGGATATGATTCAGCCGGTCGGCCGACCTTTCGCCAACAGTTCGCGCACTGCGCGCATCGGTGCCCATCGCGATGATGGGCCGGGAGGTCGACGGGTCGCGTACGGCCAAGGTTGGTTACGCTCGGGAACCGTTTCCGCGCGTATGTGTTTGAGCTGCGTTCGCAGGTGGGCACGTAGGTCCTCGAGGTCGGGATCGACCCAGCGGTTGCACGCTTCTACCGCATCATCGGTGAGATCGTATAGCTCCCACTGATCATCGAGCGGGTCGCTGCGATACATCTGACCCCCCATCCCGTCGGCTGCTAGGTGACGCACTCCCGGCTCGGTCCAGGTACCTGGGTCGTCGAACGTGCGCACCAGCTTCCAAAGATGCCCGGAGCCGCCCCTGGCGGCGGATTCATCCACCCGTAGGACGAGGCCCTCGAAGTTGGCTGCTGTGTGGGCGGGAATCCGGATACGCAGCGGCGCAGGCGGATTCGAGGTCAGCTTCAGTGCGCGTGCCAGCCCGGAGGCTCCGGTATCGCCCTCGAGCATGTTGTCGCGCGTCATCAGGTACACCGCCCGATCCTCGTCGGCCGGAGCCCCGTCGACCACTGACATGAGATCGCGTCCGGGTAGCGGGTGCACCTCCGAGAAGGACTCGGCCAGTTCCGCCGCAACTGCGTCTACGTCGACTCGGGCCGCCGCCAGCAGCGTCGGGACCAAGTCGACATGCGATGTCGGCGCCATCACCGTGCGTGGCGCTGTCGGGAATTTGCCAACCCTGGCGATGACGAAGGGCACTCGGGTCGCCTCGTCGTAGAGATTGAACCATTTCTGATGCAGCCCACCGTGAGCGCCGAGCAGATCGCCGTGGTCTGCGGTGCGCACCAGGACCGTGTCATCGGGTTCACCGTGGGCCCCTCCCTCGGTGACTGCGCGGCGCACCCGGTCGATCGGGGTGTCGACCTCGGCGTGCAACCGGTAGTAGAGGTTCCGGTAACGCTGAGCGTTCCGCTTGTAGGTCCGCTCGATCACCCGCGCCGGACCGTAGCCGGAGTAGTAGCCCTCGCGGAATGCGATCTGTGCGGCGGGCTTGGTGGAAAGGTCCTCGTCCGCAGTGGGCGTGGGTGGGATCGGCGGTGGGTCAAGGGGTGAGGGCTGCATCGGATTACGCTGTACCCAGGCCGGGAACAGAACGATGTCATGCGGGTTGACGAAGCTGGCTACCAGTAGGAAAGGGCGAAGCGCGGCGGGATCCCCAGCGCGGCGCCGCGCGTATCGGTCCTCGAGCCATGCGACGACGCGGTCGGCGATCAGCGGATCGCGGCGGATTCCGGCGTCGGCGAGTTTCGCTCCGTGCGGTTCCGGGCCTACCCACCCCGAGAAGCCGTACGGGTCCAGCACATCGGCGTCCAGGTAGCGGCGCACCGCGTCGGGGTCGATGGCCCCTTGGTCGTCGTTGGTGGCCACTGACTCTCCGGTGTCCGGGTCGGTCAGGTCGGCGTGGGTGATGTGCCATTTGCCGTCGTAGTGGGTGTCATAGCCCGCCGCGCGGAACCAGTTGCCGAGCGTGGGGACCTCGCCGCGGCGCAGCCAGCGCAGCCGAGAATCGTCGGCGGCCTTACCGATGCCGTCGGTCTGTGTGACACCGTGTAGATCCGGGTAGTGGCCGGTAAAGATGGTCGGGCGGCTGGGCACGCAGGCCAGCGAGCCGGTGTAGTGGCGAGTAAAGCTGACGCCGTGCTCGTCAAACCATCTTCTGCCACTGAGGGTTTGGTCACGCCAGGTGCTGATCGGCCCGGTTTCGTAGGGTGGAGCGGCGCGCTCCTCGTCGGTCATCACGATGACGATGTCCGGGTTCTCAGCGCTCATGTCGTCCTCTCCAAGTGCTTCGCCAGTGAATTCAGCAGTTCATCCGAACGCCTGGCCATCAGCCGGGTGAACATTCGTATCGCGATCGGTCGGAGCGGATGGGGCCGCATCCGGACAGTGCTGGTGAGGGTCACCGTAGTCAGACCATTCGTATCGGAATGCAGATTCCATCGGTTCGACACCGAGAACCACCGTGGCACTCCTGCGATGTCGTAGGCGAGCTCTCGCGGCGCGTCGAATGCCACGATCGTCTCGACTAGCGTGTCGTGGCCGACCTGCACCCGGCGGGTCCTACCCACCGGGTCGTCGTTGTGGTGCAGCAGGCAGGAATGGTCCACCCCGTCGGCCCATGTGCTGAGCGCACCGAAGTCAGCCAGCACGCCCCAGATCGCTGCCGGTTCGGCCGTGATGGTCCGGGAGCGGTTGACAGTGGCCACCATCCCATTGAACGCTGTCCAGCGCTGCCCGCGAAATCAGGTCCGATCGAGGCCATTCAGGACGGTACGAGTGATCGTTTCGGCGGTCGTGAACGGCTACTCAGGCGATGGGGGAGCGCTGAGCTCGCCGCGAGACGATGGCACATAGATGTCTGTGGTGTCCGACCTCCCATGCAGGGTGGTCTGCCCGCGGAGCGCCCAGCATTGGAGCTCGGCGGACTCTGCTCGCGCGATCGCCGAACCCGAGCACAATGCTTTGCTGTCGAACTCCTTTGCGCAATCGGCCAATCGCGCCGCTTCGTTCACCGGGTCACCGACCACGGTGTATTCGTAGCGGTTCTCGGCGCCGATGTTTCCAGCGAAGACCGGACCCGCCGAGACGCCGATACCGAAGTCCACTGGAAGCTGGCGCAATTCCACGGCCAGTTTGCGCGCTGTGGACAGTGCCGCGCAGGCGGGATCGGCGATGCGCAGCGGCGCGCCGAACACCGCGAGCGCGGCATCACCCTGGAACTTGTTGATCAACCCGTGCTGCTCGTCGACGGCTGCGACCACGATTCGGAAGAACTTGTTGAGCAGCTGCGCGATTTGATGGGGTTCGTAGATAGTGGCCAGTCGCGTCGAGGCGACCAGGTCGACGAACAAGACCGCCACCTCGAGTTCATCGCCCGCCGGTGATTCGTTCTGCTCCACGGCCCGGCGGGCAACTTCCTCGCCGACGTGCCTCCCGAACAGGTCGCGCAGCCGGTCGCGTTCCCGCAGGCCGGCGACCATTCGGTTGAAACCACTTTGCAGTTGGCCGATCTCAGATGACTCGTAGACGTCGATGGTCATATCGATTTGGCCCTTCTCGACGGCGGCCATCGCGTCTACGACCTGGTTGACCGGGTCAGAAATCGACATCGCGACCACGATCATCGCGCGGAGCCCGAGCACGACGGACACCAGCGCCAAGATCAGGAGCGCGAGTTCGATCTGGGCGGATTCTTCCAGCAGCCAGCCGTTGGAACGCATGACCAGCAGTAGCGCGATCGCCAAGCCGGGTAGCGCCGTGCACACGGTCCACATCAACAGCAGCCGCCTACGCACCCCCGGTGAAACCGAGTGTTCGAAGTCGGTGGGTACTGCAGCCTGCAGGGGACGAAGTGTGCGGAGCGTGAGCAGGAATCCGGTGCATGCAGTGGCGATCGCGCCGAAAAGGATCGCGGAGGTGAACATGGTCAGGACCGCTGGCCCCTGGTCGAAGTTGACCGGCAACACGATTGCGGCGATCAGTACCCACGGCGTGAGCGTGATGGCGGACTGGTGTTGCATGATCCTGGACGCGTGGTGCAGCTGCGAGTCGGTGGGTGTCAGTCCGGCGCTTACCCAACGCAATGTGGGTCCGACATTCAGAACTGCGCCCAGAGCTACCGCGAGAGCGCCGACGAGGCTGACCACCACCAGCGTGATCACGTTGTTCCTCGTGACGACGCTGTGTCCGATGAGTGACACCACGATCGCGACCACTTCAGCGATTGTCAGCATGTAGGCCGACGTGAGACCAGTTGCGTAACGGATGAGCAGGCGGCGTGGCCTCACACGGCTGAAGGTATCAGGCGCTCCCGCTGTGGGCAGGCAGCGACGGTACCGTGCTGTGGATGGTCTCTTCGCTCCCGCCCGCCGAAGCTCCGCTGGCCGGGATTCGTATCCTCGAGGTCGGAGTGATGCTGGCCGGCCCCTACGCCACCATGATGCTCGCCGATCTTGGCGCCGAGGTGATCAAGATCGAGCCGCCGGGTGGGGAGATCTCTCGCCAGCTCGGCGACGGCTACTTCGCCAGCCTGAACCGCAACAAACAGAGCATGTGTATCGATCTCAAGTCTGCCCGGGGGCGGCAACGATTGGGTGAGCTTGCCGCGAATTCGCATGCGTTGCTGGTCAATATGAAGCCGTCGACAATCCACAGCCTCGGACTGACTTACGAGGCCCTGAGGGTGTACAACGAGCGCATCGTCTGCGTGGCGTTGACTGGGTTCGGGCTCGAGGGTGGCGACGATCCGGCGTTTGACTACGTCGTCCAGGCTGCGACCGGTGTCGCGGCTATGACCGGCGAGCCGTCGGGGCCGCCGACGTTGCCCGGGTATTCCTCAGCCGACAACTCGACAGGTCTGGCGGCGGCGGTGGGACTGCTCGCCCAGATCGTGTCCGGACGCGGTGGTCAGGTCGATCTGTCGCTGCGCGACGTCATGCTCTCGCAGCTGAACTACCGAGCTGCGGCCTACCTCAATGACGGGGCAGAGCCGCAACGGTATCCGTTCGGCGCACACTCCTACTATGTCCCGGCGCAACTGTTTACCACCGCCAGTGGTTATCTCGCGCTCTTCATCACCCACGATGCATTCTGGGCTGCGTTCGCCGCGGAGGCAAACATCGAGGGGTTCTCGACGATGGCGGAGCGCGCCTCGCGGCGCGACGAGGTGCTCGAGGCAGTCAGTTCCGCGCTGGTCACCGACACTGCCACTGGCTGGCAAAACAGGCTGCGGCCGTTGGGGATTCCCGTCTCCGCCGTTCGGACCCTGCCTGAAGCGCTGGCTGCCACGCCAGAGGTCGTGATCACCGCAGGTCAATTCGAGCAGGTACGCAGCCCGATCCGGATCGCGGGGTACGAACCCGCCTACCGGGCCGCTCCGCGACTCGACGAGCATGCCGACGATATGGGCGGGACACCTAGCCCGGCTCGCGGGGCTAGGGGTCCCGCGTCGTCCTGATCCAGCGGGACCGAGCGCGGCTGCCAGCACGCGTTCGGAAAGAAGTAAGGAGACACAGTTGATGTCAGACGGGATGAACTTCGAACTGACCGAGGATCAGGAGCTGATCCGCAACTCTGTGGCAGAACTGGCGGGCAGATTCGACGACCAGTACTGGATGGATCACGACCTTGCGCACGCATTCCCGCGTGAGTTCTACGACGCGATCGCCAAGGGCGGCTGGCTGGGCATGACGATCCCGGAGGAGTACGGCGGACACGGCCTCGGCATCACTGAAGCGACGCTGCTGCTGGAGGAGATTTCGCGTTCGGGCGCGGCGATGAACGGCGCCAGCGCAATCCACCTGTCGATCTTCGGGATGCAGCCGGTCATCAAACACGGCTCCGACGATCTGAAGGCAGCCACGCTGCCCCGCATCGTCGATGGAGACCTGCACGTCTGCTTCGGTGTCACCGAACCCGGCGCAGGTCTGGACACCTCACGCATCACCACCTTCGCCAAGCGCGAGGGTGACAAGTACCGGATCAACGGCCGCAAGGTTTGGATTTCCAAGGCGCTTGAGTCCGAGAAAATTCTGCTGCTTACCCGCACCACGCCCCACGATGAAGTGACCAAGAAAACCGACGGCATGACGCTGTTCCTGACCGACCTGAACCGAGACAACATTGACATCCGGCCGATCAAGAAGATGGGCCGCAATGCCGTGAGCTCCAACGAGCTCTTCATCGACGATCTGATCGTGCCGATCGAGGATCGGGTCGGCGAGGAAGGAAAGGGCTTCACCTACATCCTTGACGGACTCAACCCCGAAAGAATGCTGATTGCCGCGGAGGCGCTGGGCATCGGGCGCGTCGCGCTCGACAAAGCTGTGAAGTACGGAAACGAGCGCATCGTCTTCGACCGCCCGATCGGCATGAACCAGGGGTTGCAGTTCCCGCTGGCCGACTCGCTCGCTCGACTCGACGCCGCCGAGCTCGTACTGCGCAAGGCGACCTGGCTCTACGACAACGCTAAACCCTGTGGGCGGGAGGCGAACACGGCAAAGTACCTTTGCGCCGAAGCGGGCTTCGAGGCCGCCGACCGCGCTCTGCAGTTACACGGCGGGATGGGCTATTCCGAGGAATACCACGTGTCGCGATATTTCCGAGAGTCGCGGCTGATGAAGATCGCCCCGGTCAGCCAGGAGATGATCCTCAACTTCCTTGGCGAGCATGTGCTCGGCCTGCCCCGTAGCTACTGATGGTCAACACCGCGCCGTGCATACTCAGAGCGGGCCTACGCGGCGTTCCCGGATCGGAGCAAAGGTAATGCGAGAAGTGGTCATCGTCGGGGCTGTGCGCACTCCCGTCGGCAAACGCAACGGTGCCCTATCCGACCAGCACGCAGCCGACCTGTCGGCGCTGGTACTCAACGAACTCGTCGAACGCACCAATGTCGCCCCCGAAATCATCGATGACGTGGTGTGGGGTTGCGTGTCTCAGGTGGGCGACCAGTCGAGCAATATCGGCCGATACGCAGTGTTGGCGGCGGGCTGGCCCGAACACGTTCCGGGCACCACGGTGAACCGGGCCTGCGGTTCAAGCCAGCAGGCGCTCGATTTCGCCGTCCAGGCAGTGATGTCGGGGCAGCAGGACGTCGTGGTTGCCGGGGGAGTGGAAGTGATGAGTCGTGTACCGCTGGGCGCTACGCGCGCTACCGGGATGCCGTACGGCCCCAAAGTCCTTGCCCGCTATGACGACTTCTCGTTCAATCAAGGCATCTCTGCGGAGTTGATCGCGCAGCAGTGGAACCTCTCGCGCACTCGGCTAGACGAGTACTCGGCGCGGTCCCACGAGCTGGCGGCAGCCGCCCAGGATTCCGGTGCGTTCAAGGAGCAGATCGTGCCGGTGTTCACCGAGGACGCTGTCGTTACCGACGACGAGGGGGTTCGGCGCGGAACGACGCCCGACAAGCTTTCCGGGCTCAGGCCGGCGTTCACCGAGGACGGCGTGATCCACGCCGGAAACTCCTCCCAGATCTCCGACGGCGCGGCGGCTCTGCTGGTCATGACCGCCGAGAATGCGGTGACGCTCGGCGTGACGCCGCTCGTGCGCTACTACGCCGGCGCGATCACCGGTGCCGACCCCAAACTGATGTTGACTGGACCGATTCCGGCGACCGAGAAGGTCCTACACAAGGCTGGCGTCCGATTGGCCGACATAGGTGTCTTCGAGGTCAACGAAGCGTTCGCCTCTGTCCCGCTAGCGTGGCTGGCCGACACAGGCGCCGATGAGAGCAAGCTCAACCCGCTTGGCGGTGCGATCGCGTTGGGCCACCCACTCGGTGCGTCGGGTGCGGTGCTCATGACTCGGATGATCCACCACATGCGCGACAACGGAATTCGTTACGGCCTGCAGACAATGTGCGAGGGCGGCGGCACGGCCAACGCGACTCTGGTCGAGCTGATCGGATAACAAGGGGTGGCATTCAGAGCTGGTCAGCGGTCAGTGATCGAGATGGCCTGGCGTGGGCACTGCCGCACGGATTCGTTGACCTGCTGCTCGTTTTCTGGCGTCACCTCGTCGGACAGTATGTGCAGGTAGTCGTGTTCATCGAGGTCGAACACCTCGGGGATGATGCCCATGCAGACTCCGTTGCTTTCGCAGAGTCCGAAGTCGACCTCGATTTTCTGAGCCATTTCAATAGCCTCGCTGGGGCGTGGTGGTTGCCGGCGACGCGCTACAAGCGTTGCAGCGCGAAAGTCCAGAACTGGGTGCCGGGGGGACCGTTGAAACAGCCCACGTCATAGTCCGAATTGATGCTTCCGGACAGAGAGACTGCATCCCAGGAGTAAGTATCGCGGCTCGGCAGGTTGTAGCCGATGCAGCGCAGGCCGTCGGGGACGTCCACGGTGAATGTGTAGCGGCCGTCGACCAGGAAAGCCTTACTCACGTAGCCGGCATAGAAGTTCAGTCGTGGTATTCCAGAGACGTAGACGCAGTCTGGGTCGCGCGGGACACACAACGCGACGAACCACGCCCACGAAGCCTGGGTGTACCGGTTGGTGAGAACGTCGTAGTTTCCGATCCGCATCGCGGCCGGGGCGGGCGGTGCGAGCATCGTTGCACTCACCATGAGTGCGGCCGCCGCGGTCGCGACTTTGGTGAGCTTCACTGTTCTTTCTGACGTTCTTCTTGAAGTTCTTCTCAACGATCCCCCTGATAATTTCACCGCTGTTCATCAAACCACTTGGGCCGTCCATCTCGGTCCGAATCGGCCGACTCTGCCGCGGGGCTTGGTGCGCGCAGCTCATCGTGGCCGGTCAGTGGCTGGTCAGTGGCTGGTCAGTGGCCGACGGTGGCTTCCTCCGGTCGGGGATCGGCCGCGCTAGCGACGTCCACCGAAGAGGCAGCGCCGGGCGCGAATGGCGAGTTTTTCGGTCTCACGGATGGGGCTACAAGGTGCTGGAACCAGAGGTGAACAGCGTCGGGGCATCGTTGCCCGTCCAAACTAGCGGCGACCTGAATGCCAAAGGACACCCACTGGGGGCCGCCGATGTGGCAAAGTGCGTCAAGTTGTTCCAACCAGCCGCGAGGCGGTGCCGTGAACTAGGGGGTGTCGGCGCCGGAATCGGGCTGGCGAATAACTATTGGCGGCTCGACTGCTGTATCGGTCGTCACGATCTTGGAGGGAACCCTAGAGTTAATGGCGGTTAAGGGGCCGGAGCGCTGGTCGACCGGCATCTCGTTGCCGAACGGGTTGACCGGCGCGATGCGGGCTGTCGGTGGGTTCTTTTCGATGTCGCTGGATGCGGTGAAGTACCTGTTCGTCAGGCCGTTTCAGCTGCGGGAGTTCTTGGAGCAGTCGTGGTTCGTGGCGAAGGTGTCGCTGGCACCGACGGTGTTGGTGGCGATCCCGTTCACGGTGTTGGTGTCGTTCACGCTTAACGTTCTGTTGCGGGAGTTGGGCGCGGCAGATCTCTCGGGTGCGGGTGCGGCCTTCGGTGCCGTCACCCAGGTTGGCCCGATGGTGACCGTGCTGATCGTGGCCGGGGCAGGAGCCACGGCGATGTGTGCTGACCTGGGGTCGCGCACCATCCGTGAGGAGATTGACGCGATGGAGGTGCTGGGCATCAACCCCGTCGAGCGCCTGGTCACCCCGCGGATGCTAGCTGCGGGGCTGGTGGCGCTCCTGCTGAACAGCCTGGTGGTGATCATCGGCATCCTTGGGGGTTACTTCTTCTCGGTTTTTGTTCAGGACGTCAACCCGGGTGCTTTCGCGGCCGGAATCACGCTGTTGACTGGGCTGCCAGAGGTGCTCATCTCGTGCGTGAAGGCGGCACTGTTCGGTGTGATCGCCGGGTTGGTGGCCTGCTATCGCGGGTTGACTATCGTCGGCGGTGGGGCCAAAGCAGTCGGTAACGCGGTAAACGAGACCGTGGTGTACGCCTTCATCGCGCTGTTTGTGATTAACGTGGTCGTGACCGCGATCGGTATCCAGATGACGACGGGTTAGGGCCAGACATCATGGGAGCCCAATCGGTGGTTCGATCGCTATACCCGCGCTTGACGGGGGCGGCTGGCCGCCCCGTGGCCTGGCTGTCGGGCATTGGCGATCACGCGCTGTTCTACGGGCGGGCGATTGCCGGCGTGCCGCATGCGTCGGTGCATTTCCGCAAGGAGATCATCCGGCTGATCGCCGAGATCTCCATGGGCGCGGGTACGTTGGCGATGATCGGCGGCACGCTGGTCATCGTCGGGTTCTTGACCCTGGCCGCAGGCGGCACGTTGGCCATCCAGGGCTACAGTTCGCTGGGCAACATCGGCATCGAGGCGCTGACGGGCTTCCTCGCAGCGTTCATCAACGTGCGGATCGCCGCGCCGGTGGTGGCCGGGATCGGCTTGGCGGCTACGTTCGGCGCGGGGGTGACCGCACAGCTGGGCGCGATGCGGATCAACGAGGAGATCGATGCGCTGGAGTCGATGGGGATCCCGCCGGTCGAGTACCTGGTGTCGACGAGGATCGTGGCGGGGATGATCGCGATCACGCCGTTGTACGCGGTCGCGGTGATCCTGTCGTTTTTAGCCTCCCAGTTCACCACGGTGGTGCTGTTCGGACAGTCCGCCGGCCTATACGATCACTACTTCAATACGTTCCTCCATCCGGTCGACCTGCTGTGGTCGTTCTTTCAGGCCGTCGTGATGGCGTTAGCTATTCTGTTGCTCCACACCTACTTTGGTTTTTTCGCCACTGGCGGACCCTCCGGTGTGGGCGCGGCGGTGGGTG
>Ga0209991_10000023_pt1 | contig 60823 bp, 60 predicted proteins | sample ChitaG_FD_183167 | JGI IMG/M metagenome (GOLD analysis project Ga0209991, IMG submission 183167) | Deep subsurface microbial communities from South Pacific Ocean to uncover new lineages of life (NeLLi) - Chile_00310 metaG (SPAdes)... | ecosystem: Environmental > Aquatic > Marine > Oceanic >... | reverse complement strand
ATAATCAGTAGTGAGGAAATCAGGTTGATAGAGTCAAGGTTAAACAACAGGCCCAAGAAGTGCTTGGGCTTTAGAACACCCCTCGAAGTCGCTAACCTTAATGTTGCACTTCAATGTTGAATGTAGTAATATCAAATTGCAAATTGGCGCGCGGTGAGCGGGCAGGCGTCGTACCCCCGGTGGCGCAGCACGCTTGCAAGTTCACGGGCGTAGCCGTGCGTGGTCCAGACTTTTTTTGGCCTCACCTTATCTACGTACCGCAGGAGTTCCCCGAAATCCGCATGGTCGCTTAACGGTATCTGGCTTGACCCATCATTCCAGCGTCTTGTCATGGCCCAACCTGAGACCGCAGCGAATCTTGGATTGTCAGCATTCACGTACCGCGCTTTCTGTGGTGGCACTATCAGCACGCCGGACACGTCCCGTTCATCGGCATACAATCTATACTCTCCCAGATCTACCCAAAACTCCTCATAAACTCTGGACATCTCCCAAACGGTCTTTGAGACTGAGGCGTGTATTTTTTCTCTGGCAAGTAATGCAAGAAGCTCCTGGCTTTTTCCAAGCGAGTAGGCCAGGAACACTGGGGTATGGCCTCGACGCCGGTTTTGTTCGATGAAGTCAAAGATCTGCTTCTCGATGCGCTCCCTTTTAGGCCATTGGAAGAGATGGGTACCAAAGGTCGCTTCAACAATGAGGTTCTCCGCCTGCGGAATCTCGATCGGCCTGCACGAGTAGCCCGCTCGCAGCTTGATATCTCCTGAGTAAAGCAAGCTGGTTTGAGGGGTTTCTACGAGTACCTGGGCAGAGCCGAGGATGTGGCCAGAAGGGTAGAGGGTTACATGCATCTTCCCCAAAGACATTCGCTTGCCGTAATCAAGGCTCTCGGCGGTCTTTACCCCGTAGCGGACCTCAAGCAGCCTTTTGGTTTCAGGAGAGGAGATTATTCTTCCCCTGCGCACCGCATGGTCGGCGTGGGCGTGGGAAAGCACGATCGGTTCGGCGTTGCGTCCGGCATGATCCAGCATTATGGCGCTGTCCTGGAACTGGACCCTGCCATTGGGATGGATGCGCATTAATAATTCTACCCGTTCAAGGATTGGCGTCAAGAAAAATGGTTGGGAAAAGAGCAATCAGAGAATCTTGACCTTCTTCAATCCCCGACTATTATAAGACCTTGGATGCTAAGCAAGAAGGAGGAATGATGAAGAAGTTGGCAACAAAACTAATAATCGCGGCCGTTGTTCTTTCTGTGACCACGATACGCGGTGGTCAGGCACAAGAGGCGCTTGCAAAGATGCGGAACGCGTGGAAGTTCGTGGAGCGTTACACAGTCCGCATAGTTTCCCACCAGGAGAAGGACGGCAAAACCGCCGACCACACCGTCGACCTCAACTACAAGCGACCCGGATGGGTGAAGATCGAGGTGATAGAAGGAGACAAGAAGGGTTCGGTAGGGCTCTATGACCCCAACAAGGACCGCATTCAGGTTAAATGGGCCGGGATAGCCTTGCCTGTGTATCTCTCACCGGACGCCAAGATTGCAAAAAGCCTGCGCGGCGAAAAGATATACTCGATAACCTTTGAGAAGATGCTCGAGCACGCCGAGTGGTATCTGGCCAACGGAAGCCTGTCATGGATCGGTGAAGAGAGCTTCGAAGGAGTCTCCTGTGCGGTGATCGAGTTCAAAACCTCTTCTTCGGATAAGAATCTGGGCATTGCCAGGGAGCGCTGGTGGCTGGATGCAAATACGGGTTTCATTCGAAAAACCAACGGCTTTGATGCCAATGGAAAGAAGGTGCAGTGGTCAATCTTCAGGGACCTGAAGATTAACCCCGATCTACCGGAAGACCACTTTAGCGTGTGAGGCCTGAATGAAGAGAGCCTTCTGCTTGATTGTCGCGGCATCTTTATCGTTATCTATACTTGCAGGATGTAAGGATAGGGCTGCCGATCCCCTCACCGTGGTAAACCGGTACTTCGCCGCGCTTGACAGGGGGGATATAGATGAGGCTTACGGGTATCTGTGTGACCGTTCTCTTGTGATCAGAACCGCGAATGGTGAGGAGATGCCTTTTCTGGCAAGGCCGGATCTTGAGACATACAAAACTCTGGCTGAGAAGGCCCCCAAGATTAGCGTTACCGAGATCAAGCGGATGCCTGAGCTTTCCCAGGAGAATGAACTTGAGGTCTTTCAGATTACGGCGCGTACCAAGGAGCGAGGTCGCAATGTGGAGCGTGCATCTGCTCAGTTTCTTCTCTATCTTGCGCCCAACAGCGAAGGCCGCTGGTCAGTGCTTCTCCCTGTTTCGGCAAGGTTGCGTTCAAAAGCTACGATCGCGGATAGTGTGGGAATGGAACCCTAGCCAAGTAGATTTTCCAAGTAAGCTTCCGATATCCTGGGGGTTAAGGGTAAATCTTAAATAAGGAAGTTAGAATCAGGCTAACTCCGTGTTACTTTAAGTCCCCGTTTTTCGGCTAGTTAGGAGACAGGGCAGGGTTGACAAATTCGGTTTCACGCGTATCCTTCCTATAGGATTTCGCAAATCTTCAATTCAGCAATCTTGGAGGCAGATTAGATGAAGGCACTTAAGCTGAAGAAGGAGGATCTCTACACCTACCTTGAGTCGCTTAAGAGCTACGGCGAGCTCTGGGGACCGGTGAGTCGCGGCGAGCACTACTCCTACGCCAAGCTAGCCAACGTTCGTGACGTTGCACTCCAGGCGCTCAGAACCATCATCCCACCGAAGAAGTTCTTTGTTCCCCCTCGCTTCAACATGTTCCGTTACTCGCAGGGTACATACTCAGAGACCTTTGAGGATGTTAGGCCAAGGGTGCTATTTGGTATTCATCCCTGTGACATACACGGATTGATGATTCTTGACGAGCTTTTCCTGGACCGCTTTCCCGATCCGTACTATAAAAAGCGCCGTGAGGCAACCGCCATCATTGGGCTTTCCTGCATCCCTGACGATAAATGCATGGCGCGCTCGACCAACACCCACGCCGCAGAGGTAGGCTTCGACCTGGCGTTCAACGAGCTGGGTGAGGAGTATCTGGTTTGGGTTGGTTCCTCGCTTGGTGATGACCTGGTGCGGTTGAACATTGATCTGTTTAGCGAGGAGATTGAAACCAGCGACGTGCAGAAATATCTCGAGTGGCGTCGCAAGCGCGACTCGCGCTACAAGCTCAACTTCGACCTCACCGGCATGCCTGACATAATGGAGCTCTCCTGGGATTCCCCGCTTTGGGATGAGTTGGCCGATCGCTGCCTTTCCTGCGGTTCCTGCTCCATGGTCTGCCCGACCTGTAACTGTTACAACGTCCGAGACGTAAGCGACCTCTCGTTTACCTCTGGTGTTCGCCAGCGCCGCTGGGACAGCTGCATGAACAAGGAGTACGCCCTGGTTGCCGGCGGCCATAACTTCCGCGAGGCGCGCGCCGAACGGTTAAAGCTCTACTACACCCACAAGCTCAAGGCGTTCATCACCGAGTACGGCAGACCCTCCTGCGTGGGCTGCGGCCGCTGCATCGATACCTGCCCGGTCTCGATCAACGTCGCCGAGGTGATTCGCGATCTCAAGGGGCAGGAGGTGAAGCTATGATTGACACACAGAGGACCGAACCTTCTCACGGGGCACCTGCCAACCCGTTTATGCCTGAGCCGATGCGTATAGTGCGGCGCTACGATCTTACATCTGACGTTCGCTTCTTCCAGGTGCGGCCGGTGGATATGGAGCGCGCCCTCTCCCTGGACTACAAGCCGGGTCAGTTCATGATGATTTCCCTCGCCGGTGTGGGTGAGACGCCCTTCTCTATCTCCTCCACCCCTTCCCGTCCTGGGATGGTTGAGTTCTGCATCCGAAAGGTGGGCCGGCTGACCGAGCAGCTATTTACCTATAAGGAGAACTCCATCATCGGTGTGCGCGGCCCTTACGGAAACGGCTTTCCATTGGAGAAGATGGTCGGCAAAGATATCCTCATCGTGGTAGGAGGTCTGGGAGCCGCACCCCTGCGTTCCCTTCTTCTATACATCCTGGACAACCGCGACCAGTTCGGTAAGTTCTACGTCCTGCACGGTGCACACACGCCTGCAGAGATGCTCTTCCGCAAGGAGTTCTTCGAGATCAAGGAACGCGACGATTTGAATTGTCTCTTGACCGTGGATGAGGACACTGTTGGAGAATGGCCCTTCCGCAAAGGTCTTGTTACCGATCTCTTCACAAAGGTAGAGAGACTTGATTCCGACAACACATACGCCACTGTGTGTGGACCCCCTACGATGTATAAGAACGTGATTGCCGAGTTTATAAAACTTGGAATCCCCAAGCACCAGATACTCATGACCCTTGAACGGCGCATGCAATGCGGGATCGGCAAGTGCGGTCACTGCGTTATAGGCTCGATCTACACCTGTCTTGACGGCCCGGTCTTTTCATACTGGGACGTTCTCCACATGAAGGATCTGATCTAGTGGGGATGATGGCATCCAAAACTCAAGCGGCAAAGCCCAAGGTCGGGTTCTACGGATTTACCGGGTGTGCGGGTGATTTGCTTGCGATTCTACACTGTGAGGATGAACTTTTGGATATCTTCAATGCGGTGGATGTTCGCTCGTTTCTCATGGCATCAAGTGATGTCCACGACGACGAGGAACTGGATGTAGCCTTCCTCGAAGGTTCTATCACAACCAACCACCAACTTGAGTCACTTGCCGACATCCGTAAGCGTTCAAAGATTCTTGTCGCTATTGGGTCATGCGCATGTTTCGGTGGTCCTCAGGCTGCTCGCCTTGGCTACGGCGATTGGAAAGAACGCTTCAAGAAGGTCTACGGCAATACCAAGCACACCGTAGCCAAGCCCTTTGAGTCACATCCTCTCGATGAGTACATCAAGGTCGATTATCACATCCCTGGATGTCCCATAGACCGCTACCAGTTCTTCTTTGCGCTTACCCGTCTGGCTCAAGGGATGTCTGTAGAGCTTACCACATTCCCTGTTTGTGCCGAGTGCAAGTGGAACGAGAACGAGTGCCTGCTTCTTAATGCCCAGCTTTGTCTGGGCCCGGTGACCGCAGGCGGCTGTGACTCGCGCTGCCCAAGCCACAATCTGCCCTGCATAGGCTGCTGGGGACCGACCTCTGAGGCCAACGTGGCTTCAGAGATTGATCTCCTCAAGGAGCGCAACTTCTCCTCTGAAGAGATCGTGAGCAAGCTTCGTTTATTCGGTGGAGCCGCCATGGTCCGGCGCTTTGCTGATCTTCTGGGCATCAAGGCCGAGGAGCCTGCCAGGAAGCCTCGTCCAAAGAAGGTGCGTGAGCCTGTCGTAACCGGTAGGGCAAAAAAGAAATCTCCCTCTAAGAGACCCGCGGCCAAATCGCGTGCTAAAAAGAGATAGGAGCTGGGATGAGCCTTAACAGAATAAAGATAGAGTCCCTTGCCCGGGTTGAAGGCCACGGAGGGATCACGGTCGACTTCAAGGAGGGCAAGCTCAAAGCAGTCACCGTTGACATCCACGAGGGTCCCAGGCTTCTTGAGACAATTGCGCAGGGCCGGGTTCCTTCAGAGGTTGTAAGCCTTACCTGTCGAATCTGCGCGATCTGTACCCTTTCGCATCGCTACGCCGCTTTGCGCGCCATGGAGAAGGCGCTTGAGATAGAAGTGCCCCCCAAAGTCCGGCTCATGCGTGATCTAATGCACTGCGGCGAGATGATCGAGTCCCACGCGCTGCACGTCTTCATTTTAGCCCTTCCCGACTACCTCGGTTACCCATCGGCGGTGCACATGGCGTCTGAGTATCTGGAGGATGTTCAGGCTGGGCTGCGAGTCAAGCGCTTCGGCGTTCGACTCATGGAGCTTACCGCTGCACGTTCCATCCACGGTGAGAATCCGGTAATCGGTGGCTTTGGCCGCTATCCCTCAAAGAGCGAGCTTTTGCGCTTCAAATATGAAGCCGAGTCCTTGATCCCTGACGCCGAGCGCGGGGTGGAGATACTTAGAAACCTGCGTCAGCCCACCTACATGGAAGAAGGTATGACCTTCATGTGCACCAAGCCTGAGCACGACCGCTACGGCTGGGTTGCCGACAGGATAATCGTCTCCAACGGCCAGGAGTTCAACGCCTGGGATTACCGCAAGCTGACCAACGAGCGGGTGGTGCCGCACTCAATGGCCAAACGCTCGCGGTTTCAGGACAAGCCCTACTTCGTTGGTGCTCTTGCGCGCTTCAACCTTCTGGGCGAGCGTCTTGACGGCGTTGCCGGCGAGCACTTCCGCCGCTGCTACAACCTGTCATGGATTCGCAACCCGATGTACAACAACGTGGCGCAAGCCATAGAAACCGTATGGGCGCTGGAGGAGGCTCCACGTATCATAGATAAGCTCCTCACCCACGAGGAGGATCCCGCAATCGTTGCACCCTCCCGTGACAAGGGTGCGGGTTCAGCTGCTGTCGAGGCCCCGCGCGGAACGCTCTATCATCACTATGAGATAGCTGAAGGCCGCGTCGTGCACACAGATATCATCACCCCCACCGCCCAGTTCCTGGATATGATGGAATCCCATATCAGGGTGGCTGCAAAGAATCTGACCGACGAGGGTGATACCGATAACATCGAGCTCAAGCTTGAGATGGTTGTACGTGCCTACGATCCATGCATCTCATGCGCAACGCATCTGGTCAAGGTCAACTGGGAATAGAGAATCCTTAATAAAATTCTAACGGCCAGCCAAACGCTGGCCTTCATTTTTCTCCTGCGATCTTTTTAACCCCTGGGTTAAAAAGGAGCATTGTTAATAACTATCTGCGACCACGTCTCCAGGGTTTCTCTTCGCTTCCGTAACTCCTCAAGTGTCAGAAACTCAAGCGAGGTGATGGATCGCTCACGTTTGATAACCTTTGGTTTAGCCAGTTTCCATATTACAAGAATCCCGAGGTGCACCCTGCCTACCGGATTGGAGTCGTCGTTTATTAATCCCGCCACCCTTTCAGAGTATTCGGTTTGAACGTCCACCTCCTCGGCTACCTCACGCCTGAGTCCTGCGGCAAACACCTCCCTAATGTCACGCTCAAAAAGGCTGTGATCCGTTACGCTTATGTGCCCGCCTACCCCCACAGAACCCAGCGATTTAAGCCTCTCCTCACCCGTCTGGCTGCCTCTCACGTAGAAAAGGATCTTATCTGACCAGACCATCACAACATAGGGAATGAGTTGCTTGAAAGAGGGGTCTTCTTCCGCCTTTACCCGCTCGATGAATCTTGCCTTGCCGCTTGCAAGTATCCTCTCGATTAACTCGCCGTTGTCAGAGCGAAACCCCTGAAAGCTCCCCAGCTCCTCCAACAAAGATCTTGGGAAGCAAAGCACCCGCTCATGTGAGATCTGCATACCTTCACTGACTCCTGGCGAGGCACACTGGATTTGCCTTGATTGGAATCATATCTCCGATTTTACTCACACCTTCGCTGGTTTCAACTTGACTAACCCCTGCGTTGCGGTAAAATCTCCTGAAAGCTTAAGGAGGATCAATGGTGTTCGAGGAAATTCTGGTAAGGTCCAACGGAGCTAATTCCTGCTGGGCTGACCTTGCTGTAAAGACCCCGGCTTCACCCGACTACAAGACGCCACAGGATTTCGATCCATCATCTGCAAAGTCGCGGGCAGAGATTATAGACAAGATCATCACCGCCGCGCTGGATAAGGATGTGAGGCTTTTAGGAACAGCAGACTACAACCTGGGGCTTGATGAACGAGGAATCTGGCTTGACGAACTTGGGAAGAAAGCCCGCGAGCGTGGGGTGAGTGTTTATCCTGGTGTTCGATTGTTGCTTGAGGAGGGGTTGGATTTAGTGGCTCTCTTTGAGCCTGGGCATCCCCAAAAGGAGATAGACAAGTTCCTAACCGATCTTGGCATTCCCGGTAATGCACGTTTCTACCGCAGCAACAAGCCGGTGCAGGTGGCACTCTCGCCGCGCGAGGTGGTTGCGCGAGTGCGATCCGCCAACGGTATGGTGCTAGTTATCCACAACGCTGCCATTAAGGAGCACCCGGCGGTGGTCTCCGATCCCTGGGTGTGGGGGGTGATTCTTGCTCGCGGCCCCGAGGCTCTCTCCCCTGAAGAGGACGCTGTCCTCTACGGCAAGCGCAAGGGCTTTGAACGTAAGCTCCCTTTGGCGCGCCTTGCCGGTTCCTTCGCCTCAAGACCTGAAGATGTGGGAACAAAGCGTGTCTCAATAAAACTCGGCGCGCACAACCTGGAGGGTCTGAGAATCGCGCTTCTTGACTCCAAGGCCAAGGTGCGTTTCCCTCACGAGATCGAGAAGCGCTTCTACTCGCGTCTTCTGGGAGCTCGCTGGGAAGGAGGCTTCCTCGACGGGCTGGCGATTCACTTTAACCCCGGCTTCAACGCCATGATCGGAGGACGCGGCACAGGCAAGACCACCGTCATCGAGACCCTGCGCTACGCGCTGGATGAGCCACCCAAAACAGACCGGAACCGTGAGAACCACGAGCAGATCCTGCGCGATGTATTCCTGCCCGGCTCCAAGATCTCGCTTATGGTTGAATCACACGAACCCAGACCAAAGCGTTACCTGATAGAGCGCATCTACCCCTTCGATCCGGTGGTGCGCGACGCACAGACAGGCGAGAAACTAAAGGTTAATCCCAAGGATATATTCCGGGCCGAGATCTTCGGAAACAAGGAGATTTACGAGATCTCCAAACAGCAAGACTTCCAGGTTAACCTGCTTGAGCGTCTGTGTGAGAAGGACCTTGTTGCACTTGAGGCGCAGGAGAGACTTCTGATCGATAAGCTTGAGGAGCAAAACCAGGAGATAGCTGCTCTGGCCGAGGAGCTCTCCAGGCGTGACGCAGAGCTCGGCAAGTTATCTGCGGCAGAGGAGAAGCTCTCGCGGTTCCTTGAGATGGATATGCCTTCAAAGATCGATGAAAAACGAGGCTTCGAGCAGGAAGCCCACGTCTTTGAGCGCGGCGAGGGGGTGCTTGCAGATATCAAGAAGATGCTTGCCGGACTCATCAGCGAGACCTCGGCAAGGCTTAAATCCTTGCAGGAGGAGGAGAAGGCCCCGCTTAATCCCCAACTTCTCGACGAATACACAAGCTCATTAGTCGAGTTCGTTGGGGACTTCGAGCGCAGCGTACACGGGCTGGTGGAGAACCTGCAAGGAACCGAAGGAAAGCACCGCGATTTCCACGAGCAGTGGCAAAAGCTCTATGCCGAGGGTGAGGAGCGGTTCCAGGAGAGCCTGCGCAGTTTGCAGGAGCGTTTTCCAGGCGTGGACGTAAACGAATACATCACACTTGAGAAGGAGGTTATGCGTCTTCGCGAGCGCAAGGCCGAGCGCGACGCGGTGGCCTCAAAGCTTTCCATGCGGCGCGACGAGCGCAGGGCTTTGCTCGGTCAGGTGCAGGAGCTGCGGGCTTCGCGGTTCGAGATGCTCAAAGGGCGAGCTGACGGATGGAACTCCGAGCTCGACGGGAAGATACACGTGGGGCTTGTGGCCAGGGGCGATCCGCAGCGCGTGGCCGCGGAGCTGCGGCATTTCATGCCTGGCTTAAACAAAGAGGATGCCCTTCGTATTGTCTCTGACGAACGGTTCAGCTTTGCAGAGCTTGCCAGACGCTCACGTTCAGGCGACCGCGACGGCGTTGCCGAGCTCCTTGTGCTCTCGCCTGAGGAGCTGGTTCCATCCTTTGACGAGGAGATACTATGCCGCATGGAGATGGTTTCCATCCCACCTGAGGTCGTAATAAAGCTCAATCTCGGCACCGACAAGGACCCGAACTACCGCGACGTTTCGCACCTTTCAGACGGCCAGCGGTGCACCGCCATCCTGGGCATCCTTCTTTTGGAATCTCCCTATCCTTTGATCGTTGATCAGCCTGAGGAGGATCTGGACAACGCCTTCATTGTGGAGGAGATCGCCGACCGGTTACGCGACCAGATGGATAAGCGGCAGTTCCTGATGGCTACCCACAACGCGAACATACCGGTGCTGGGCGATGCATCACAGATCTTAGCGCTTGAGGCGGACGTGGATCACGGATATTTGCATGAGGACCGCTACGGCTACATCGATTCGCCCCAGATCAAGGAGACGGTGGAGAAGATCCTCGAGGGCGGCCGCCGCGCCTTCGTGATCCGCAAGGAGAAGTACGGGCTATAAAGATGCTCCCTTTTTGCCAGAGGCAAAAAGGATCGCAGGAGTTAGATGATTGTTGCTGATGTTTCACCCCCGCCAAGTGGGGGTCCCCGCGGCGTTCCGAAGGAACGGCGTGGGGTGAAAAGCCTCCCCCATCAAGGGGGAGGTGGAATGATGCTCCTTTCGTCGGCAGGACGAAAGATCGCAATGGGAATTTAGGTATGCTTGTTTATCCGGGGTCCCCGCAGATTTGCGGAGCAAATCTGTGGGGTGATAGTTACCCCTCCCTTGACGGGAGGGGTTAGGGGGAGGGTGATGGGTCAAACAGGAGAACAATGTAAGTGGTTGTATTCTCACCCCCACCCTACCCTCCCCCATCAAGGGGGAGGTGGAATAGGAACGAGGTGTTTATCCTAAATTACCCCTCCCTCGATGGGAGGGGATTAAGGGGAGGGTGATATAGCTTCAAAGAAGCAGTGGCTGTGGCCGACCGTCCGCGTTGGCCTACCGATTGTTATTCCGCTTGGCGGCCTTGTTTTCATTATCCTTGCCATCCGCAACCAATGGATGGATGCCGACTCCAGCCGCTACCTTTTATCCGCTATCGTCCAGGCGCTGGCGGCACTGCTGGCCATAATCTTCGCAGGTGTGGCGATTCTGTGGGGGCAGGAATCACAGGCTATCTCAAAGCTTGAGGAACTTAAGCCCAAATACAACGTAAAGCTTGAATTCCGTGGTAGATACTTTGGAGGCTCGTTGTACTTCCCATCTGTAGAAGCGATTAGAGTGTTATTGGAGAGACTCTTTCTAGAGAAGAGTGCCGAAGTAAAAAGAAGTGTGTTATCCATCGCGAAGAAAACCGATGAAACACCTTTGTCTACTTTTAGAAAGGTTTCATCATGGTCAATTTATTTAGGGACTCCGTATTCAATGGAACAAATTCAAGAATCCATTGAGAAGGTTGCAAATATATACCGCCAAGGAAGGGAACCTATCGAAATCAAAGGCGAGGAGGAATTCATATCTTCGACAAGACAGATAAATGGATTCTTCAACTTGACAAGAAATATGATCGATTACGTTGAATTCTATAAAAATGAATTCGACGTAGCGAATCATTTTCAATCGATACTAGGTAGGCTGGAACCAATGCGAAGATGGTTAATAAATGATGGGGTAGAGAATTTTGTGCAAGCGATCGTACGCGGGAAAACCTCTCGCGGCCCCTGGTTCAAAGCCCTAATCTCGCTTTACGCCATCACCATCGCCGGAGGGATGGTTCTTCTATCCATCCTAAAGAAAGGCGTCTTAGCTCTTCAGGCGACGTGGTATGCAGCCGGGCCGCTGTTGTTTGCCATCGGTGCGGTGGCCTTGACTTTTTACTATCTTGCGCGTATTGTCAGCGGAGAAAAAGATGGATAGGACTTCACCCTCCCCCTACCCCCTCCCGTCAAGGGAGGGGTCAACTGTAGGAACCATGATTCCCCATATCATTTTAGCAGCACCGTCGAGGGAGGGGTCAATCACGAGTGAAAGATGTCTGACCGTTTACCGTCGAGGGAGGGGTACTACAAATACCTCCCCCTTGACGGGGGAGGAAAGCCTCTCCGCAGGAGAGGCAGATATGTTAAACCAACGGACTGGAGAGTCCATTCTCTACAGCCTTTCGTTGAGCTCTTGGCAAAAGATCGCGGACCCTCGCCCTACCCCCTACCGTGGATGGAGGGGTGTCCCCAATACCTCCCCCTTGACGGGGGAGGAAGGCTCTCCAGAGGAGAGGCAGGAGGGGGTGAGGCTTGAGAAATAAGCTCATCCCCTTAGCCAAAAGATTTCGCAAAAAGATGACGGATGCCGAATTTAAATTGTGGAAACATCTACGCAATAAACAACTAGGGGTAAAGTTCAGAAGACAATCCCCGATAGGAAACTATATTGTCGATTTTGTTTCCTTCGAGTCCAAACTAGTGATTGAGATCGACGGGGGACAGTACGCAGGATCAAACGACGACAAGTCCAGAGAGAAGTGGTTAACTTCTCAGGGATTTAGGGTTTTGAGATTCTGGAATACCGAGGTTCTGGGAAATATCGAAGGCATTTTGGATAGGATAATGAGGGAAATAAAATGAGTCCACCTGTCTACACGCGCAGGCTTTCTGTAACTGAGATCAAGGCAGGCTTCATAATGATCCTCAAGGGCAGTCTGAAGCTCTTTCCTCCGCCGGGTGAGAAGTTTACACTTCACGTGAAGAGAAAGGAGTTCCAGGTGCGTATCCACAAAGTTTCATGCAAATGCCGCGGGCCTGACAAACCCCACTTCCACTGGTACCTGGACGCATCGGAGTTCATCAATCTCATTCCCTCCAAGGCAAAGACGGAGGTTACCTTGTTCAAGGTGAAGGAGGGCGTATACCAACTAGAGGTGTTGAAGTGAAAGTGGCCATCGAGCTGCTGCACGAGTGTGGAACAGACTCTCCAGTCTGTTCATTAATTGCGCACAGGCTAGAGAGCCTGTGCCACATCATACTTATCCTCGGGGTCCCCGCGCGGCTACGAAGCAAAAAAACTTCACTCCTCTCCTAACGGGACAGCGTGCCTTGCTAATCCCACAGGCTGTGGCCGTCGGGGAGGGGGAGGGTGATTGTTTTCACCCCCTCCTTTATCCTCCCCCATCAAGGGGGAGGTGATATAATGCTCCTTTTGCCGGCAGGACGAAAGATCGCAATGGGAATTTAGGAATGCTTGCTTATTCGGGGTCCCCACAGCTTCGTGTAGCGAAGGTGTGGGGTAATAGTTTCCCCTCCCCTGGTGGGAGGGGATTAAGGGGAAGGGGGTCAACTTATCAGCCCGGCGGCGCGGAGTTCGTTCTCGATTTCCGGAATCTTCTCCGTTACCGATTCGTTGAACTCGATGCTCGAACCACTAGCAAAATGGATTGGGAGTTGCTGTTACCAGATTGGTAATCGGGGTCCCCGCTCAGCCGCGGAGCGGATGAGTGGGGTGAGACTTCTCCCCGAACACCTCGCCGGTGAAGGTGAGAAGCTCGGTATCCTCCTCTTGCCAGCAATCGCGAGGCAGGCCGGCTTTCATGCAGGTGTGGGCAAGAAAGGTCTCGCGGTCCCAGCCCTGCTCGACCGGAACCTGGGGCAGGAGCACCCCCTGATAAGGACCTTGGCGAACAACCAGCCCGTGCTTGCCGACCTCCACAATCTCTGGATTATCTATCTTCTGCAATGGCGAGAGCACGGTGATCTCGATCTCAATCTTTGAAAACTCCTGCGGTTCGAGCGGCATAAAACGTGGGTCCCCGAACGCCGCCGAGCGCGCCATCTCCGCTATCGTAAGATACAATGGCTTCAGCCCGCAGATGTAGCCTATGCATCCCCGCAGCACGCCCTGCTCGTGCAGGGTAACGAACGCGCCCTGCACCATGGCCAGACGTTCTGTAAGAGGTTCCTCCGGGTTCCAGGTTCTTCCCTCGAGCTTCTCCTTTATGGCCTTTCGGGCTATACGGAGGAGTTCGGCACGCTCTTTTGCCGAAAGCTGCTCCTCAGATGTAGGCATAAACTATCCTCCAGTAAATGCGAAGGCCGAATAGCCGACCACGTAGCCGCCGCGCTGGCCCATAACGTCGTTGGAGTTGTAGGCGGCAAGCAGGTGAGTTTTTTTAATCCCCAGCCGCTTGGCAGCGTAGAGAAGCGCGGTAAGCCCGTCTCCCCCACACGCGGCGGCGCTGCCATTTGCCAAAGCAGATTCCAATCCATTCGCATCCATCGCTTGCACCAGCTCTATAGTTCGACTATCAGTAGTCTTGCAAGCCTCATAGGACTCTCCGTGGTAGAGGTCTGTGGAGATAAGGACAAGCAAGTCTTCGCTGGTGCCAACAATCTTACCCAATGCATCAGCCAGGATACGCGGATGTTTCGGTTGGTATGGTGCCGTAAGTATCGGCACTATCTTCACCTCAGGCAGCACCATGACAAGCGGCGGTATCTGAACCTCAAGGGAGTGTTCGGCCTGGTGGGCAGGTATATCCGCCTCGAAGGCATCGTTGAACTCAAGGAATTTAGAGGCTAGCCTGGCATCAACCTCAAGATTCCCAATGGGCGATTCCCAGACCCCTTCTGGGGATACCTGCATGTGGCGTACAGGCACCCGGTGCTGTGGACCGATGAGCACCACGCTCTTGAGGTCCCGATCTCTCAACTGGTTATACGCTTCGGCTGCGGCCTGGCCCGAGTACACCCATCCTGCATGGGGGACCTGGATCGCACGTATCGTATCCTCTATCCGGGAAGACTCGCAGCGTTTAAAGAACTCCTCCCACATCCCACGTGCCTCGTCAGGGTCACTCGGATAGAACTGGTTGCCCCACGCAGGTTTCCGGACTGTCATCGCCACCTCCGATCAGATCCCATTCGGGATGGTTGCATGAGGATCACGGGAACCTTTGAATCTGAAATCCATAGCCATTCAGTTTTTTGTCTGCTCCCTGCGTTTAGCAGGGCCAACCTACTCGCCTATCAGGCGGTCGAGGTGCGCTCGTGCCTCGGTATGCTCGGGATCAAGTTCAAGAACCCGGCGGAAGTGTTTCTTGGCCTCTTCCTGTTCGTTTGAACCTTCCAGGGCCAGACCGTAAAGGTAGTGCGCGTGGTGGTCTTCGTCATCGGTGGCTATTGCTTGCTTGAGGATCTTTACGGCCTCGGAGTATTTCTGATTAAGGATGTAAAACTCCGCCTTCTCAAGCAGTTCCTTAAACTGTTCTTGCTGATCGTTGTCATTCATTATTTTCCCTTACAGCTTTTTAACCCGTTCGATGTCTTGATCCCGACCTAGAATGACCAGGGTATCGCCCTCTCGAATCTCGTCCTCTCCGCCGGGAGCGATGTTTACCTTCTCTTCAATGTCAGGGAGGCCCTTTTTGTTGACGATCGGGACTTTGCTGCGGATTGCAATAACGTTTACCCCGAGGCGTTTGCGCAGGTGTAGGTCCAGGAGTTTGCGGCCGATCATCTTCTTTGGCGCGGCTATCTCCACCACGCTGTATTCTTCAGACAGCTCGATGAACTCAAAGATGTGGGGTGAGAGAAGGTTCTCTACCAGACGTATCGCTATGTCCCGTTCCGGGAAGATAACGCGGTCGGCACCTATGCGTTTCACAAGCCTGGCATGGCGCTCATCGGTGACTTTGACGACCACCTCGCGCACGCCGATCTCCTTCAGCAGCATAGTTACCAAAAGGCTGTCCGCGATCGAGTCTCCGAAACTGACTAAAGCGGTATCTACCTCGTCGAGTCCAGCGTCCCGCAGGGACTTCTCATCGGTGGCGTCCAGTTCCACGGCGTTGGCGAGCTCCGAGCCGCGTTCTTCTATCTTGTCCGGGTCACGATCGCAGGCAAAGACCTCGTAGCCGCGTCTTGCAAGCTCTAAGGCCACCGCCGAGCCGAAAGTGCCAAGACCGATAACTGCGAATATCCTGGGCATCTAACCCACCACTATGTTGGTTTGAGCAGGACGTATACGTGATGCTCTGGCGCCCTTCATGAGCGCGGAACCTATGGTCAGGGTTCCTATCCTGCCAAAGAACATGGTCAGGATCAAGACCAACTTGCCCCATACCCCGAGATCGGCAGCAAACGAGAGGTATGGTGATTCGGCTGAACCCGTCGAGATTCCAACCGTTCCGAACGCCGAGAACGCCTCGAACGCACAACGCATCACATCATCTCCACGCCTGAATATTACGAGCAGAAGAGTAGAAGTCAAGACCACAAATCCTCCGAGTATGACGAGTGATGTCGCGCGGTGAACATGCTCTGGCTTGATGGTTCTGCGCAGCATCACCACCTCTCTGCGGCGACGCAGCACCCGGCCTATCTCTGTAAACGCGAGCGCGAAGGATGTGGTTTTGATCCCTCCACCCGTGCCACCGGGCGAGGCGCCAATAAACATAAATAACATCAATACCAGGAGAGTGTAAGTACGCAACCCCCTGATACTTACAAGATTGAACCCCGCGGTTCGTGGGGTGACCGCGGTAAAGAAGGCGTTAAGTAACTTTACATGAAGCGGGTAAGAACCGAGCGCCCCGTTCCACTCGGATATGAGCACAAAAAGGGTGCCGGCTATGATAAGGGTAGCGGTGACTGTAAGAACCAGACGGGTATGGGTGGCCAACCGCAGGGTCTCGCGCTTGATGCGTTTGGCTACGTCGCTTATAACGATGAATCCGACACCGCCCGTTATGAACAGGGCGGGTATAAGCAGCCCGACCACAGGGTCTTGCGAGAACCGGCTGAGGTTGTCAGGGAAGGTCGAGAACCCGGCGTTGCAGAACGCCGAGATCGCATGGAACACACCGTTGTAGATAGATTGACCCCAGCCCATCCCGTGCATGAAGCGGAACCATCCAACCAGGATCAGCGCACCTATACTTTCCACCATGATGGTCACCTTGAAGATGGTGAACGCGAAGTGGCTCAGGTTGCGGTAGTTGAGGAAGTTGATGGATTCCTTCATGAGCATGCGCTGCCTGAGGGATGTCTTGCGGCCGAGAAGGAAGAAGAAAGCCGATGAGAGCGTCATGTAGCCCAGCCCGCCGATCTGGAATAAAATAAGGATCACAATCTGTCCGAACAGGGTGAAGTCGTACGGCGTTACCTTTACGATGAGCCCGGTTACACAGGTGGCCGAGGAGGCGGTGAAGAGTGCATCGATAACCGAGCAGCCATGCGAGGCAAAGGGAAGCGAGAGCAGCCCGGTGCCCACCGCTATCATTGCTATGTAGCCCAGCGCCAACAGCCTTCCCGGATTCACCGCCGAGCGCTGACTGACCGTGAACCTGGGAGGAAGATCCTTACGCAAAGAGCTTTCCTGCATCATAACAGCCCTATTCTCCACCGACGTGCTGTTTTGTCAACCCGTAACACACCCCGTACCCCTTCGGGGCATTCTCATTATTACTTGGAGCTGACGCTCCAGAACATCTAAGGATATAACACCCGTACCCCTGCGGGGTATTCTTATTATTACTTGGAGCTGACGCTCTTGGTTCAAGGATATAACACCCGTAACACACCACTTGTAGAATACGTGACAGGAGCAAATTGCGAAGGACGAGATAGAACACATCGCATGATTTCTTCAAAGCCGCCAGCCTTCCAGCTCGGAGTCTTTCGCAGGAGCCACGAACAGGGTTCGCTCGGCACCTTCTTTATTCCACCAGGTGACGGTAACTTGAGGTTCTTTTTTGGCGTCCGAGTATCTGGCCACTATCTTTGCCCCCCAGGAGAGGACTTCGTTTTCTTGTGGGGACCCCGCTTTTAATCTGTTCCCCTCGGCGAAGAGTAATCCTATGGGGCTGCCTATGTGCTTTACCTCAAAGAACACTCGGTCCTTGCCCGTGTGTAGAAGTAGCATCTTGTTTTCGGCTTCGTTTCGTCCCACCACGAGTTTGGGGCCCTCTGGATAGCGAAAGTGCCTGCCTGTCTTGAGCAAAGCGACCGTTTCATCGGTTGCCTCGCCGGGATGATCGAGAAGGTCTTTTAGTTTACTGGAATACTGCGGTTCGGTAAGAAGACAGCCTCCGGCAGGCGTGGCGAACTCGGTTATCCCCCATCGCTCGGCCAGCTCGAACTGGGGTTTTCGGCTCCGTCCCTGGATGTCGAGAAGTTTTTCCCGGTCTATTAAACCTTGCTTCTCCACCTCGGTTTCGGGAAGCAGTTTCGCAGACAGAGGTCGCAGAAGCCTGCCCTTCAGTCCTGCAGCACGTTCTATCACGTCAAGGGACTGCCGGTTCTGGCTCATGGGACGCTCGCCCAGAATCTCTCCTGTGGCTACTGCATCAAAGCCTTCGGCATCAGCGATCTCACAGGCTTTGCGCAGGAACAGTATCTTGCAGTCTATGCAGGGGTTGAGCGCGCGGCCAAAGCCGTGGGGCGGTTTCTCAAGAAGGGGACGAAACTCCTGTAGAGATATCCTTATACGCCGCAGATTGATGCCCCACTCCTCAAGATAGTTTTCTCCTCGCAGCCTCTCCGCACTTCCGGTAAACGGGGTGATGAAGTGAAGCGCTTCGACCTCCGCGTCTGCCTCCTTGAGCACGCGCGCCGTCAGCAGGCTGTCAAGCCCGCCGGAGAATAGACAGAGGATACGGGTGCTCATAAGAGTGCTTTAAAGAAATCCACCGTGCCGACGATCCAGTCGTAGACCAGGAAGTAGAGCCTGCCGATAAGAAGCGAGACACGAGACATCACCGTGTAGCCGAACGCGGCACCGAACGAGACCATGATGAAGGTGATTCCCACTCTTGACACCCCGCCGAGGAGACCTTTGTGAGGACGTGAGAAGTAGAAGTAGATGATGGTTGAGATCACACCCACAAAGAGCAGGAGATTGGCTACAACCTGCCAGAGATCAGGGGTCCAGAGTGGAAGGAAAGTGGCCTGAACCTGGGGTAGAAGGATACCCTGGATGCTTCCGGTGATACCCAGCCCCGCGCCGAGCCCGATGGTGAAGGCGATTGGCCAGCGGGATAGCCATCCTACCCGAGGACCGAACCAGCGGGTAAGCATGAGGAATCCCAGGGCGGTGGGTATCACCAGTATCCAGGCCTCCAAGAACGCGGTAGCGGAACCGGTCTCAAGAAAGACCCGCCAGTTATCGGCAAAGACGTTCACCACCATCTGCTCCATGGTGAACTTGGCAGCGTAGATCACCCAGTAGGCCACCGAGACCCCAACGTAGAGGTGTTCTGCGAACTTATAGAGCGGATTATCTCGGTAGAGAAAGGAGAGGATGGCGATAGTGAGCGTGGCCGCGATCCAGATGCCGAGGATTGTGGAGAAGTTCATCTCCTCCTCCTCCTCTCCGCAAGGTCCATAGCGAACTCGGCGATGCTGCCTATGACGATGAGGATGATAACAAGTATGTGTGCCGTTGACTGGGCAGGCATCCCGCGGGTTGCCAGGCCCTTCCTTTCTATGAGGGACTCGTACTCGCTTGCGCCCTTCAGTCCGCCGAGAAACCCTGCAAGCTGACCAGACTGAAGGTAGGGGTAGAGATCAGGAGCCACCACACCGGTCACTCCTCCTATGATCTGCTGGCCGAAACGGGCGCCGGCGAAAGCGATCCATGTCTCGACCTGGATTCCGTGAGCAAAACTCGCCAGGATCGCGACATCATCGTAGTTATGAACACCGACCATCATAGGGAGAGAGTCAACATTGATGTTCTGGTAATCCTGTCGGTAGAAGTCTCGTATCTCACGTCCCATTCCTACTATTATCGGCACCATACCTGGACGGTAGCCGAGGTTGACAAAGTCAATTCCATACCGTTTAAGATATTGATCAGCGGCGTGCTCCAGGGCCTCCTGGTATTCTGTGATGTGCTTATTGTACTCGGCGGCGGCGCGTTCCAGGATCCGCACATACCCTGGATTCTGCTCGCGGACGTCGCCTTTTAATATCTTCTGGTACTCGGCTGCATGCCTGTTGAACTCCTCACCAGCATACTGCACCGCTTTCCAATACTCAAAGATATGTTTCTGGAACTTGATGGCGGCACTGTCCACCTCCTCGAGGTAATGGAAGACGAGGCTGTCCAGGGTTTCCTGGTGCTGGAGGGTATACTCTTGATTGAACTCGGCTGCGGCAGTTTTTAATGCCTCCTGGTATCCGGCAGTATACTTATCGAGCTCCTCCCCTGCGTGTTCCACTGCCTGTTGATACTCTGCTTCATGGTTTTGATTGTACTCCGCAGCGCCGCGTTCCACGGCCTCCTGGCCAAGGGGCAACCCGGTAGGGATGTGGCCTAAGAGGATTATCCGCAGGTCCTTGCGGAAGGCATGATTGGTTATCGCCACGATCATGGGCTGGCACTCAGGGTAGCTGGTTGCATCGTAGTCCACCGAGAACATGATAACAGAACCAGGTTTCAGGGTATCGATGGCGTTGAAGGCCTTTCGGACAGGTTCTCCGACCTCAAAGGGGATAGGTATGGTAAAAAGCATGGGCACAAGCACCACTCCGATCATAAGAAGGAAGATGATCCGGCGGTCAATATTGGTTAGCCACTTCAGGAACTTCACTTCACCTCCTAGGTCGAAGAGATGTAGGTTCGTTCAATGCCCAGTATGATGCGAATGGACATAGCGATTGTACCTAGAGTCACGCCGATAAGTATACCTCTGCGTGCCGCGGTCTGGGGCACCGACATGAGCCATTCCTGAACCTGTGGCGCGAGCCGAATCGCATCCTGCGGGAATGCAAGAACCAACACGCCCAGGCCCACTCCGAGGGCAGCAAGAACGGCTCCGAACACCGGCTTTCTTATAAGCAGCCTGTGGATGCCTGCTGCAACCAGAAGAACCGCCAGCACCAGGGTTGCAGGGACTACACCCATGCTCAAACGCCCGATCATCACAAGGATTGCAGCGATCAAAAGAAGGGTAGCGTCGAATGTCCGGGCGCGGAAGGCACGGTAGGCGGCAGATGCGATAAAGAAGGCCAGAAGCGCAAACATCGTTCCCTGAAGCGGAACCATTATCCACTTGTAGACCCAGAAGAAGCCGCCAACTTCATTCAGCGAGGCAAGCTCAAGTGGGGTGCCGTATTTTGCCCAGGTAACGATGCCCGCGGCAAGGGTTCCGAAAAGCCCGAAAAGGGTAACAAGACTGTAAAACCAGTCCTTCTCCCTGCGTGCTACCTTGCGGGTGTGGTGTTTGATAAGGCTATCTATCCCCAAAAGAAGGGTGAATCCTCCAAGGATCGAGTACCATACGAGCATTCGCTGCTCAAGGCTTCCGAAGGGCTCGCGGGGGATAAAGAAGGTAACAACCACGAACACCCCTGCAAGGAAGGTTATGATAAGGGGCAGTGTACGTTTCATGCCTTCTCTCAGGATGTGGTGAGGAAGCTTACGAGCCTCTCGAACCCGCTGTTAAAGAACTCGGTCAGGGAGCGAAGAATACCGCTTTCCCCGGAGATGGAGGTCAATACAGCACCGATGGTTCCCACAACTGAGACTACCACTATCAACCCAACGGTGATGAGCTTTGCTATGTCTTCACTTTTTAAGGAGCCAAGAAGCTGCGGGTCCCGGTCAAGGTATGCCGAGGCGGCGAAGAGTTCTTCGCCTATCAACGTGTAGTCGCAGGCAGCAATAAAGAATGGAAGCTGGGTGGCCATGTTGGTTCCGGCTATCTGGATTGCACCCACCGAGTGCGCGGTCTCGGCAAGGATAAGCGCCTCGGCGTAGAACACGCCCTGCAGGAATACAGTCCCCGGCTTCTCGCGAAGCATGATGCCGTTAACACCTGCCGCGTAACCGAACTGATCCGCGGTAAGAAAGGTGATGTCGCCTTCCTGGTATAGATCGGGTCGCCCTGCCTCAGAAAAGGCCTGCTTTACCGTCTCCTGGGCAGCGGTCATAACAATGGGATCGTAGTTGGGAACAAGTATCCTAGTCTCATACTCTGCCGCGCGTCTGGCGACTCGACGCAGGATGGATAAGGCGGCAAGGGTGGCAACATCGGTGAGGTATCCTATCCCGAAGCTGAAAAGGATGGGCTTGCCCATCTCGGTTGAGCGTCCTACCGCCTCGTCTATCGCGTCCAGACCGGCTATCCGGCGGACGAACATCTCGCGGTCGCGCTTGGCGAACTCGATATAAAGAATAAGCAGCAGCCCGTAAACCAGGGCAAAAACCAGCACCGGAATTCGGTTTGTGTTGAACCACTCCGGCTTTGTCTGAACCGGACCCGCAATCTCGCAGGAAGCGCGACTTTCCAGCTCCCCCACAACATCCACACGGTAGTAGTAGTCTTTTTTGTTGCGGAGCAGGGTGTCGGCGTCAGTGTATGCGGTGGTGGGGACGAGGAACTCGACTATCTTTTCAAAGGGGCCTTTTGCCGACTGCGCCCGGTAGACCTCATATCGCTTTACGCGTGCCGAGTCAGGGGAGAGTTTCCATGAAAGATCAATGCTTTGCCCGGCGTCGTTGGGTGTGTCTTGAGTCCGCAGGTTCTCTACGGGCCGGAGCACCACGGGTGTCGCCGCGTTCGCGTCAGACACGGGCTGGGCAAAGAGCAGCGCAGTCAAGTACACTAAAACCACATACTCCTCCTCGGGCTGGTTAAAAGGGAAAGCTTACCCCGCCCGCCTGCATTGTCAAGCGTAGAGATTTTTACTTGGATTTGAGAGGAGGCAACTGGAATTCAGCAAACTTAACGTCTAATTCAGGTATTTTGTGTTTCAGTATTGCTGGATTTCGCCGTAAAGATAAGGAAGTTTATCCTGTTTTAGCCTGAATTTAGTCCCGTGATTATGACCGGTTCGGGCATCGAAATCTACATATATGAACCCTTGCTCTATGGCACTCAAGAATTTATCGAAATTGAACTCACTCAATATCGTTATCTCTTTATACCAGAAATGTTCCCTGCCGCTAATACGTTTCCTTTCGGCCTTGAGATAAAAACAATTCTTGAGTTTTGTACCCGCTTTGTGAAATAAGTCGGTAAAACCCCAGTAGGGTTGAGGGTTTAACTCCCCTAGACCTACCCTTTCTTCAACGGACTTCAACCACTCTGAGTGCCTTTCGCTTACAGCGTTTGAATCAAAGGAAACCTTTACCTTCTTTTCGTTACGATCTATGATAACTGTAAAGCCTCGATCCGAGCGGGATGAACCACTGATCGTTTGCCGAAAACTCATCTCGGTTGAAGGGTATTTTGTCCCAGCCTCTTTATGAAGCCAGCCGTATAAGGGAAATCGTAGGGGCTGACCTTTAGGTCAGCCCGGACATTGAACGGGCCGACTTAAAAATCGGCTCCTACCTCTGAGATTCAATGAGTTTGATCGAGCGATTCAACTGCAATAACAGAACTGCATGTATGCCAAGTGGTGTAAGATAAAAATGGTTACTAACTTTTGATAATAATTGAAGTTCACACGCATAATTTGAGAATATGTATGTAGCTGTATCTTTAGCTCGTTCGCGCTTCCAGGTGCTTGATTTACCGATTGATTCAATGAAGTAGTCGCGCAATTTGTGAAACGGCACAGGATAATTACTTTTGGACAGGACAAATACGGACTCGACCATACTAAATATTGTAAAGGTAACGGAAGAAAAGAACGGATTCTCCATGATGAATTTGGCTAAAAGATCTAATTGCTCTTGGCTAAATCTATCGTTGATCGTTGAATCGCCTTCTGCGAGGAAGGTACTCCCAAAATCAGTTAAGAAATACTGTTTCTGGAATTTTGTAACAAGATTTAACCGACTCGCAACCGTAAGTCTATTCCCAATTGTCTTTTTGGATTTTTTTAAGTTAGCACTGATTTGATCAAGGGATCCCCCTTTTGCTAATAGCAATAAAGTTGGTTTTAATAAGCCTAAACGGACGACCCCAGAATCTGCGGATTCAATCTTTAGGAAATAGGCCATTTCTCTGAAATTATCAAAGAATTTAGAGAGTACATCTTCTGGTTTGTAAACTATCAATTCTATTCCGTTACGATCGCACAACTTGAGGTCAGAAGGTTTTGCCCCTGTAACCATAACCGTCTTTTTTATGGGAGCCTTGATTAAGCGATTGTAGCTCTGTAATTCTATTAAATCCTCATAGTAGCCATTAATCTGGTTGATTATCTCTTTATAGAAATCAACAACTTTCAGTTCTATGAGGAGTAGCTCATTCTTATGAAGATATAGTAAATCGAGGTCGCCTGATTCTAAAGTTTTTTGTCTAGCAACCAGGCTTAAATCTGAGAAATTGACAGATAAGATCTCAGCTAGAATTGTTTTATCTGCTGTCAGTATATCTTCAATTGTTTTTTCGGAAATGGAAGTAGTCACAGTCTGTTTTTCAAAGAGTAAAGAGGGGCATCATCAGAAGTCATTTCGTCGCATTCGAAACAGACGAAGTCGCCATGCGGGAACAATAATCCGTTTGCTATTCTTGTTTCAACGTCATTAAGATCAGGTACTCTGTTTACAAACCAGCCGGAGCCAAGCCTTACACTTCTACCGCAATGATTGCAAATTTGTACAACGCTACTGTCAGAATCCTGCGCGGCAACTAATGTGGTTCCACTTCCAACGAAGGGGTCTAAAACGAGTTCTCCCTTATGGCTGAATAGCTCAATGACCTTTCGGGCTAAAGAGATCGGGAAAGTCGCCGGATGCACTTTTTTATCTCGAACGTCTCTTCCTTCATAGAAGAACTGCCACACACCCAGTTGGCTCTTAAGCCACTCTTTAGCAGTCATGCAGTTAATGTGAGTGGGACCACAGTTGCAAGTCCTAGTATAACCAATATCCAGTTTCTTTGTTGGGGACTTTCTCTGCGTGGTCGTTTTGGATTCAACGATACTCATCCAATAAGTATACTATACCCATTGTAAGAGTCAACCCTCTAAAACCCGGAGAGATTGGGTTTTTAGAAGTTCTAAGGGGTTGATTTTACTCCTTAATCATGTATCATCCGGCGATTGAACGAAATCGGGTCAGGCTAATCCAGGAGAAAGAATGGCCAAGGTCAAGCGGGTGCCGCCCTACGAGGAGCCGCATCCGTTCAACGTATCATACATCAAGAACCCTACGCAGGCCGACCTGCGCTGGCTGGCGCTGGAACATACCCCGGCGTGCTACGTTACGAAATACGGCAGCATAAACAAGCTGGCCCGCAACAAGGCGCGGAAAGCAGCCTACACCTACATCATCGCCCCGGAGCCTGACGCGCACCTCTATTCGAGTAAGGTGATCGCCCCGGAGCGCGCCGAACCCATCCTGAGCCGGGTGTGGGAGTATGTGGAACTGCAGGGCAAGCTTATTGAGATTCAGGGCTACTACGGGCTGGGCGAGCGGCGCTTCCCTATCCACTCCTTTACACGTCTCCTGTTAACGTCGTTGTCGCCCATTACAAAAACATGCTACATAAATACTCTTTTTTGTCAAGAGGTAAAACAATTATCTGTTTTTCACCCGAAACACCCAAAATTCCCCCAATTTGTCCACCTTTTGTCCACCTTTTGACCATCTTTTGACCATCTTTTGACCAGCTTTTTGGTGACGAGTGCCACTCAAACCTGACGAGTTGGGGCCGAGCTAAAGGTCGGCCCGCTTACCTTAAATATAGCGGAGAGGGCGGGATTCGAACCCGCGACCCCGGTTTCCCGGGGTACACGATTTCCAGTCGTGCTCCTTCGGCCAGCTCGGACACCTCTCCTAACCCTCAAGTATATAGAGATTAAGAGGAAGGTCAACTGTTAGGTCTGTATGATCAAGACATCGTTATCAGCTGCCAAGCCTGAGCCTGCCCGTCATCTTGGTGCACGAACCATAGCTTCTTGACAACTTCTTTTCACCGACTAAACTAGTTTAGTTCTGATCCGATCTCTTAACCAGAGGAGGAATGATGGTCAAGACTGGATGCTTTGCGGTGGTGATGGGATTGCTGGTTACAGCAACTACGGTGATGGCGGATGCAAAATCTGGGGAGAAGCAACTCAAGGAAGCCCATCAATACAAGCAGCAGGCTTTGAAGCTTGGTGGCTACGTGCAAGCACGTTGGGAAGGAATCCTGGCTGGGGATGAGTTCCCCAACGCCTTCAGGATTCGCCGTGCATATCTTGGTGCCTCAGGCAACGTGGGGGAATGTCTCTCGTACAAAGTGCTTCTCACAATGCCCGGACCGTCGGTTGAGCTCTACGACGCCTATGTTGATGTAAAACTTTTCAAACCTCTTATCATTAGGGTAGGCCAATTCCAGACTCCTATCGGTATGGAGAAGCTTCGCTCCTCGTCGGTTATCCTTTTCCCTGAACGCACCTTTTCGTCAGGTTGCCATGATTTTCCATTAATGGATCGTGATCTTGGTATTATGCTTGCAGGCAAGGTCAAGTCCATAGGTGCACAGGTGGGCATCTTCAACGGCGAAGGCCGCAACGTTAAGGTGGACCTCAATGAGGCCAAGGATATCGCTGCCAGGCTGACGGTTAAGCCGATAGATTATATGCACATCGGTAGCGCCTACCAGATGGGCAAGCGCTCAACGTTAGATACCCTGGGTGAACCTACAAACGATTGGAAGTTCAATCGCTGGGGCGCTGAGTTTGCTCTAAACCCTTGGGATCTTTGGTTCGCTACAGAGATCATGGGGGGCAAGGACGAGGAGGTCTCCCTTATGACCTACTACGCCGAGGCGGGTTGGATGTTTAAGGTAGACCTCAAGTGGCTCCACGGTCTGCAGCCTGCTGTACGCTACGAGGCAATCGATCCCAACACTGACACAGCTGGAGACACCCGCAGCATCATCACCGCAGGAATCAACCTTCACTTCCTTCCCAAGCATCAGGCAAAACTTGCCCTGTGCTATCGGATGATTACGGAAGAAAGAACCGAGGTTGATAACGACCAGATCATCGTCCAGCTGCAGCTAAAATTTTAAATCCTCCTTTCGCCCTATGGGCGAAAGATCGGGGTATAGAACAGGGAGTGGCGAGCTAATCGCCCCTTTCGATTTGTCCGTTCAGGACAAAAGATCGCAGTATGAAAACGTAGGGGCCGACCTCAGCGTGCCCCTTTGGGTATCAGGTCACCCCCCCCATATTATTATCTGGCGACCCTTTATCTGGAAGAAAAAGCAAGGATTAATGTCGGGGTCCCCGCACGGAGGCGAAGCATCCGTGTGGGGCAATAGGTTGACACAGCGGTTTACCAACATATAATCATAAATGAGAAGATTGGCTTTGGTCGGGAACTGGAAGATGAATACCACCCCGTCGCAGGCGCGAGAACTCGCCCGCGAGCTGCGCGAACGCCTAGAGGGTATAAAGGATGCAGATATAGCGGTTTGCCCTCCTGCAATCTGCCTTCCGGCCGTAGCAGAGGCGCTTCGCGGCTCGAACATAGCCTGGGGTGCGCAGAACGCACACTGGGCAGAAGCCGGTGCATTCACAGGTGAGATCTCGGTCTCGGCACTGCGGGAGCTGGGATGCACATACGTTATACTGGGTCACTCGGAGCGAAGACACATATTCGGTGAGTCGGATGAGATGGTTGCCAAAAGGCTCGTGGGGGTGATTGCAAGCGGCCTTGTTCCGATACTTTGTGTTGGCGAGACCGAAGTTGAGCTGGAACTGGGGCAAACCGAGAAGGTTCTTACGAGGCAGCTGGAGCGCGCGTTCGAGAGGATCGAGGAACCTCCGGCCATGGTCGCTTACGAACCTGTGTGGGCGATAGGGACAGGCAAGCGTGCGGAGATTGGCGATATGGAGATGGCACATCGTTTTATAAGAGAGAGATTGGCTGCAAGGTTCGGCTCAAAGACTCAAGGTGTTCGCATACTCTACGGAGGGAGCCTGAAGCCTGCCAATGTTGCCGAACTCGCGTCAAGTGAGGAGTTTGACGGCGGACTTGTGGGCGGAGCGTCACTTTCCGCCTCATCGTTCGCCGAGCTTATAGCTCGTGCTATTGAAAGGAGGAATCACTAGCTATGCAAGCCGTATTTGTTGTGATTTTAGTTCTACACATACTGCTCAGCCTATTGCTCGTAGTGATAGTGCTTGTTCAGCAACGCACCAAAGGCGGGATGGCTGGTGTGTTTGGGGGAGGAGGAGGAGGAGGAGGAGGAGCTGAGCAGATCTTCGGCTCCTCAGGGGTTGCACCATTCATGACCCGAATAACGACTATTCTTGGAGCGGTGTTCCTTCTGACAAGCGTGTTATTGGTGCTTTTCTCCGGGACTGCAGGGGGTGTTAGCAAAGCCCCTGCGGCAAGCGATCAGCCGCAACAGACAGCACCTATCCCTCAGCTTGCAGAGCCGGCTGAGGGGCAAAAGCAAGAAGCACCCCAGGAAGTGCCCGGACGGGTTATCCTTCCCGACACGGCTGGAGGCAACTGATGTATGCAATCGTAGAGATAGCCGGTTTCGATTACAAGGTTAAACCCGGAGATCGAATTACCGTCCATCATCTGCCCAATCAAGCAGGGGAAGAGTTGGAGTTCTCACGGGTAAAGCTTCTTCGGGACGATAAAGAATTGAGGTTATCCCCCAAGGCGTCGGTTAAAGCAAAGGTGCTTGGCCATCACCGCGGGAAGAAGGTGATTGTTTACAAATTCAAGCGTCGCAAGGGATACCGACGCAAGATAGGCTATCGCGATAGCCTTACAGACCTCGAAGTTAGCGCTATAATCACTAAGGGGTAACCTTCTTGGTGGGTTTTGCGTCCTTCGGGATAAGAGGTTCGTATGTATGAACAGTTCACCCAGCGCGTGCGTCGGATATTCAACAACGCACGACGCGAGGCGATCCGCTTAAGACACGATCATGTAGGGCCGGAACACATCCTTCTTGCCCTGATTCAGGAAAAAGAAAGCGCTGCGGCCCAGGTTCTTGCCAACCTATCGGTCAATCTCGATGAGGTACGTGAGAATCTCGCTGCCTCACTTGAAGAGGGCCATGTAACCATACCATTCAACGAGATCCCGTTTGACGAGGACGCTCGCGCGGTGATCAACTACTCGATCGAGGAATCGCGTGCCATGAACCACAACTACGTTGGGACAGAGCACGTTCTTTTGGGCCTTTTGCGTACCGAGACAAGTATCGCCTCGCAGGTACTTGCGGGGATGGACATTGATCTGGATACTATAAGGGAAGAGATAGCTCGCATCCTTGGAGCACCTGTTGGGAAGGGACGCAAGCGCAAGTCAAAGATACCTTTACTCGATCACTTTGCGCGCGACCTTACCGCTCTTGCCAAAGAAGGAAAGCTGGATCCGATAATCGGCCGGGAAAAGGAGATCGAGCGTGTTATCCAGATCCTCTCCCGGCGTAAGAAGAACAACCCGGCCCTCATCGGCGAGGCCGGGGTAGGCAAAACCGCTATCGTTGAAGGCCTGGCACAGAAAATCGTGGCGGGCGAGGTCCCTGTGGCGCAGCGTAAGGCAAGGATACTTGCCATTGACATGGCTTCTATAGTTGCGGGTACCAAGTACCGCGGTCAATTCGAGGAACGGCTTAAGGGTATACTCAAGGAGATAGTTACGAGTGAGAACATTATCCTCTTTGTAGACGAGCTTCACACCATCGTAGGCGCCGGTGCGGCAGAGGGGGCGATCGACGCCTCCAATATACTTAAGCCTGCACTGGCTCGCGGCGAACTGCAATGTATAGGAGCGACCACCCTTGAGGAGTATCGCAAACACATAGAGAAACACTCCGCACTTGAGCGCAGATTTCAGCCGGTGATGGTCGAGTCTCCCACGGCTGCAGATACCTTGGAGATACTCAAGGGTCTAAAGGAGCGTTACGAGGAACATCATCGGATTCGCTACACCGACGACGCACTGCATGCCGCGGTTTATCTCTCAGATCGCTACATCTCGGACCGCCAGCTTCCGGACAAGGCCATAGACGTTATAGATGAGGCAGGCGCAAGGGTTAAGCTCTTAAATCCTGTGCTTTCACCTGAGATAGCCGAACTTGAAGAAAAGATTGCCGAACTTTCGCGCCGAAAGGAGCGCTCGGTCACCGAGCAACGCTTTGAGGAAGCGGCACAGCTGCGAGATGAGATAGAGCGCCTTAAGGAGACCATGCGCGAGAAGCAGGAGGAGCTGGAATCGAAGGGAGAGTATCCACAGGTTACCCCTGAGGAGGTTGCCTACGTTGTCTCCAGCTGGACCTCAATACCCCTTTCTAAGCTGGAAGAGAAGGAGTCCAAACGCCTTCTTCACATGGAGGCAGAGATTGCCAAGCGGATCGTGGGGCAGAATCACGCCATAGCAGCGGTTGCTCGGGCTATCCGGCGTTCGCGTGCCGGGGTAAAGGATCCTCGCCGCCCGATCGGCTCCTTTATCTTCCTCGGACCGACCGGGGTCGGCAAGACCGAGCTTGCCCGGACACTGGCTCGCTTCCTATTCGGAGACGAAAATGCCCTGGTCAGGGTCGATATGTCAGAGTACATGGAGAAGTTCAACGTATCTCGACTGATCGGAGCACCTCCTGGCTATGTGGGATACGATGAGGGCGGTCAGCTTACGGAGCGCGTTCGCCGCAGGCCGTACGCTGTGGTTCTCTTCGATGAGATCGAGAAGGCCCACCCGGACGTCTTCAACGTCCTTCTGCAGATCATGGAGGACGGACAGATCACAGACTCCCTAGGCCGCAAGGTGGACTTCAAGAACACGGTCATCATCATGACCTCGAACATAGGGACCTCGGATATCACTCATTCCGGTCAGCTCGGATTCTCACGCGAGGACGCAGAGGACGCGGACGCGTACGAGCGGATGCGCGATCGGCTTCTTGATGAGATCAAGCGAGTCTTCAGACCGGAGTTTCTCAACCGAATAGATGAGACCGTGGTCTTCAGGCCGCTTGATCGTGATGCAATGTTTAAGATCGTCGATATCCTTACGGTGGAACTGGAGGAACGCCTCAAGGATAAGGAGCTTACCCTTGAGCTCGACGCTGAAAGCCGCGAGCTTCTGGTAGAACAAGGCTTTGATCCCCAGTATGGGGCAAGGCCATTAAAGCGTGCTTTGCGCCGCTTGCTTGAGGATCCGCTCTCGGAGGAGATACTGCGCAAGACGCTGGAGGGTGGTCGCCAGATCAAGATACACCGCTCCGGCTCCAAGCTCATCTTCGAGACCGCCTGATGAACCTTTTACTGATCCTTGGTCTTGTTGCCTTACCCATAGGTGAGGTCCGGGTTTTGCCCTCAGGGGTGGATGCAAATTTGATCATCTCGCTTGCGGAGCTTAACCCTGGTATGCCTTACAGTGACGAGGCCGCATCAAAGGCGATCCGCAGGCTCTATTCTACAGGCTACTTCGATTACGTAGCCGTAGATACCAGCCTCCTCGAGGAAAAGGTTCAGGTCACGATACAGGTAGAACAGCCTCCAAGACTCGAGCGGATAGATATCGTAGGCAACCGAAGGTTAAAAACCAAGACCCTCCTTAAGGAACTCGAAGCCGATTCCGGCACGGTACTCACAGCACGCCAGATTTTCGATTGGGAACGCAAGATACGCGAGCAGTACAAGAAGAAGAACTATCTCTTGGCCAAGGTCTCAACGAAGCTGATTGAAGGCGAGAGGCCTGGTTATGCGGTCGCGCGAATCGAGATCGAGGAGGGCCGGGGTGTAAAGATCTCAAGCATATCGTTTGTCGGTAATGAGAATGTCCCTGAGAAGAAGCTCAAGCGAAAGATGAAGAACCGCTCGAGATGGTTCATCCTTCGGTCAGGCCGCTTTGACGAGAAGAAATTCAAGGAGGACATTGAGCGTATCGAGGCGCACTACCACAACAGGGGATGGATAGACGCCGAGGTTACAGAGACCGATCTGCCTATAGACTCGCTCGGTAAGCTCGATATCGTTATGCACATCGATGAGGGGCGTCGTTACTACACCGGTAACTACTCTTTTGATGGACGTGAGGACATTGCAGAGTCAACCCTTACAAAGGCGGTGGTCCTTGAGGAGGCCAAACCCTACAGCCTTGCGCTGGCCCAGGTTTCGCTTGAGAGAATCCGCCGTGCTTACTGGGAGGAAGGCTACATCTACGCTGTGGTGGATCCAATCGAAAGCCTCCGTGAGGATACGGTTGATGTTTTGTATCGTATTCGTGAGGGTGAACCGGCACGGGTCAGGCGCGTGGTGGTAAAGGGCAACCGCAGTGTTCGAGAGAACGTAATCCGCCGCCAGATCATACTTCTGCCAGGCTCGATCTTCAAATACTCAAAGGTGGAGCGCAGTCAGCGTAATATCTTTAACCTGGCTCTGTTCAGCGACGTTCGGTTTTATCCAGAACCTTTGGAAGAGGAGCAAGGAGATATCGATCTTGTGTTCGTAGTCGAGGAAAAACAGTCCGGTCAGATCGGAGCGGGAGTGACCTTCAACGCCTCGGAAGGCATCATGGGTTACGTGGAGCTCGCTCACCCGAATGTGTTCGGCGGGGCCGAGAACGGCCGTCTGCATTTCGAGAAGGGCACAAAGACAACCCAGGCTTCGATCGGCCTTACCGAACCCTGGATCTTTGATACGCCTATCCTGCTGGGCGGGGACCTTTACTATACTACACGACAGTACGACCTCCGTGATGCCCAGGCTACGGCATACAATAAACGCTCCCTGGGCGGCTCTGTTCAAACCTCAACCCCCCTGCCACTTGACTATACGCGCGGCGGGGTAACATTAAGGGTTGAGCGGGTGTTCATTGACTCCGTTAGAAATCACCCATTCCCCTCCGATCCGATCCTTGGATTCGATCCCGCTTCCTATCCCAAGACCACAATCTCTGCAACCTTCGGCCTTGTGCGCGACTCGCGAGACTACTTCATCAACCCCTCGTCAGGTTCGTACTTCAACCAGTCAATTGAGTTCGCAGGCAGGCCCCTGGGCGGGGATATTAACTTCATCAAGGAGATACTTGACGTTCATATTCACTTCCCCGTGGCCTGGGAGCGCAAAATCGTCTTAACGCAGAAGATGCGTCTGGGCTACGTAACCGGCTACACCCGGGCGGACACTGTCCCTCTCTACGAGCGATTCCGGCCCGGAGGAACATCCTACGACGGCTTTGTGCGCGGTTACGATGACCTTTCGCTCGGAACAGTATCTGGGGGAGCGCTGCTTGGCGGGCGAGCGATGACCGTCTTCAATACCGAGCTTAAGGTGAAGGTGATCCCCCAGCTTGCATTGATAGCCTTCTTCGACGCAGGTAATGCATGGGAGAGGATAGACCAGGTAAACCTTTCGGAGCTTAAGAAGGGGGTGGGCGCGGGTATAAGGTTCGAGATCCCGTTTATGGGTGTTCTGGGATTCGACGCTGGATTCGGCCTTGACTACCCCAAAGGTACTACGTTCTCCCAGGCTTTCCGCCCCCACTTCCAGATAAGCCGCCACTTCTGATCATGCACTTACGCGGCTCTGCACCGCTTAATCAATCCGAGAAAGACAAGGCCAACGCCCAGCTTCAGAAGCCGCGTCGACTTCTCGTATTCCACATCCCATACATCTTTCAACGAGGTGGAGCATGAAGAAGAGGGTTCTGGTGGTGGATAATGAGCCTAAGCTTCGCGCGATCCTTGTGCGGGTTCTTGTAGAGCGAGGCTACGACGTTCAGGTTGCCTTCAACGGACGCGAGGCTCTCCAGAAGATCCCCGAGGTGAATCCCCACCTTGTTATAGCCGATGTTGCGCTTCCACATATGGATGGGTTTGAACTCTGCCGGCGCATCCGGGCGGACGGCCGCTTCGGGTCGCTTCGATTCATCTTCCTTACCGCCAAGGACGCTCGCGAGGACGAGATAGAAGGACTCTCGGTTGGTGCAGACGACTACATAACCAAGCCATTAGACGTTGACAAGCTTCTTGCCCGCCTCGACGCCCGTCTGCGCTGGCTTGATAAGGTTGAAGAGAGCAAGGGATGCAATGGGATAATCGAAGGAAGCCTGGCGGGACGGAACCTCTTAGATATCCTTCAGATACTCGAGTTGGGGCAGAAGAGAGGGGAACTACGGATCACTCAAGACGACAAAAAGGTGCGCATCCTCATCTCCGAGGGCGAGATAGTTTTCGCGGAGTACGGAACCAAGAAGGGCAAGCTTGCGGTCTATACGGCACTTACCTGGCCGGATGGCCGGTTCTGCTTCACCCCGCTTGCGGAGGTTGAAGGCAAGGAGCATCTTGAGATCACGCCCCTGCTTCTTGAGTGGGCTAAGGTTTCTGACGAGATAGCACGCCGCAAGCCCGCATCCTCCGAAGATATCGTCGGCGAGTTCCTCCACTATGTAAAGGAGCGGGAAGGCCACGCTCAAAAGGGATAGCTTGCTCCCTCACTACATCGACCTTCCGGGTATGTATCCAGATTCTCCTGCACCAACTCCCTTATCGCCACACCCTGGTAGCCATCTATTGGCGCACAGACTATACTCTTCATTGACAATCCGCCTCTTTCTCTTAGAATAACCCATGCAGGTAGAGCTTTACGACACGCTTTCACGCCGTAAAAAGGCATTGGAACCACGCGACAATATGGTCCGTATCTATCACTGCGGGATGACCGTTCAATCACGTCCTCACGTGGGGCATCTGCGCGGCTACATCGTGATGGACGCGCTGCGGCGTTTTCTACGGTTCAAGGGCTACGATGTGAAGCTGGTCCAGAACATAACCGACATAGACGACAAGGTTATAGAGAAATCAGCCGTCGAGGGCATCGACTGGCGCATGCTCGCCGAGCGCAACACCGAAGAGCTTCTTCGAGTAACCGATGCTTTGAACATAGAAAGACCCACGGTTATGCCGCGCGCCACCCAGCACATAGAGGAGATAATCAACCTTGTATCTAAGATCATAGACAAGGGCCATGCCTATGAATCTGCCGGCGATGTTTACTTCGACGTGCGTTCCTACCCCAAATACGGCAAGCTTTCTGGCAAGAAGATAGATGAGCTTGAGTCCGGTGCGCGGATCGAGCCTAGTGAAAACAAGCGCGACCCTCTGGACTTCGCGGTCTGGAAGGCTGCCAAGCCGGGTGAGCCTTACTGGTACTCGCCCTGGGGCAAGGGACGACCTGGCTGGCACATCGAGTGCTCGGCAATGTCGGCACACTATCTGGGACCCGAGTTCGATATTCACGCGGGCGGCGAGGACCTGGTTTTCCCTCATCACGAGAATGAGATCGCCCAGTACGAGGCGGCCACTGGCAAGCCATTCGCCCGCTCGTGGATGCACGTCGAGATGCTCAACCTGCGCGGTGAGAAGATGAGCAAGTCCACCGGCCATCTTGTCGTGGCAAGCGACGTCATTGAGGCCTACGACCCCAACGCGCTGCGTATGTTTACACTGCGAGTGCACTACCGTGCGCAGACCGAGTACACCATGGAGGGCATGGACGAAGCCCGCTCAGCATGGGAACGCATCACCACCTTCCTTGCAGCCGCACAGCAGGTTTTGGGTGAACCTGCGCTTGCCACCGAGTATCCCAAACTGGATGCAGTTTTGTCCGACGACTTCAACACACCCAAGGCGATGGGCCTGGTGTTTGACCTGGTGCATCAGGGCAACGAGGCGCTCGCTTCGGGTGACAAGGACAAGCTGGCAGAGGCTACCGCAAAGCTAAACCTTACTTTGCAGATACTTGGGTTCAAACCCAGGCGTGAGGAGGGTGTGCAGGATGTCAAGACCCTTCTTGATCTGCTGGTACGTTTCCGTAGCGAGCTTCGAGCGGCAAAAGAATTTGAGTGGGCGGATAAGCTGCGCGAGATGATCCAGGAAGCGGGCTTGATCATGGAGGATACCAAGGAAGGAACGAGGATAAGGTTCAGATGATTGTGAACTCAAAGTGCCGACTCGTGGCTGGACTAGCAGGTTCAGGAAAAACGCCCTATCTCAACAAGCTTAAGAGTGTTGGATGGACCGTCTTTGACGATTTTAAAGCCAATGCAAGAAATAACTCCCCATACTTCAAAAACGCCCGTTGTTACGAAGAACTGATACTGACACTTCAAAAGGGGCGCAACTGCGTAGTCGCTGACATGGACTTTTGCAAATTAGAGGCTCGGGAAGAGGCCGAGCGCATCCTCCGGCAGGAGATTCCGACCGTGGTGATTGAGTGGCGGTTCTTAGAGAATAATCCGGAGCAGTGTGAAAAGAATATCAGACAAGGGGACAGAGAGCTTGACTCAAGGCTCAAGAAGTTAAAAGAGTACACGGCAAAGTATTCAATACCCAATGATGCAACGATTATCCCCGTTTATCACAGGTGATATCATTACCTTTTGGAAACCGCCTTTCGCTAAACATGATGTCGCAATTATACTTCATACTTAATGGTCAAGAGCCAAAAAGATTAAAACACAGAGCACAAAGAGAAAAACCAAGGGAGATCTCCCTTCCTCTCTGTGATCTCGGTGTCCTCTGTGTTTCAAAAAACCCTGAGGAGAAAACGTTAGATGAGTAAGCCTGAACTTCCGACCTCTGCTGAACAGATGGCGCGGATGATAGATGCGTCCATGCTGAGGCCCCAAGCCACACGCTCGGACGTAGAGAGCTTCCTTGAGGAGGCGATATTCTACAACTTCGCCGCGGTGTTTCTGCATCCGGCGTGGATTGGTGACGCGCGCCAGATCATCAAGGGCTCACCTGTAAGGCTCGGCATAGCGGTCGGCTATCCGCACGGGGCGCATCTTACAGAAACCAAGCTGCTGGAGATAGATCAGGGTCTTGATTTGGGTGCCGATGAGTTCGACATGGTTGCCAACATCGGGCGTTTGAAGTCGGGCGAGGGCATCGCGGTTGCCAAGGAGATAGAGCGCTGCCGCAGAGCTACCAAGGACAAAATCTTCAAGGTAATAATCGAGACCGGCTGGCTTAGTGACGATGAGAAGCGGCTGGCCGCGCGGATTGTGGCTGACGCGGGTGTGGACTTCGTGAAGACCTCCACCGGCATAGTTGCTCCCGGCGCCACGGTTGCCGACATAAAGCTCTTATACGAGGCGGTGGACGGCTCCATCGGGGTCAAGGCTTCAGGCGGGATAAGGACGTTTGATCAGGCGATGGAGATGATTGCAGCCGGTGCTTCCCGCATCGGCACCTCCTCAGGCCGCGTGATCATTGAAGAAGCGAAGCGACACTTTGCGACGCGTTAAGACCCGGACTACACAAGATTCGCCCTCCTAAGGACATGTAGCACAGGCTCAGTAACAGGGCCTTTATAGCCGTGCGGAGATCCCGGAATCACCTTCCCCTAACCACTTCCATCAAGAAAGGGGAGACTTGTATACGCAGGTTTGACACGGCATAAATCTCGCCTACAATTAAAGCTCGGTTTGGAAACGGATTCTCTTAAGGAGGAATTTTATGGCACATAAGAAAGGCGGCGGCGTTGCAAAAAACAACCGCGACAGCGCAGGAAGAAGGCTGGGCGTAAAACTCTACGCCTCGCAGTTTGTTAAGACCGGCCAGATAATCGTGCGCCAGCGCGGCACAAAGTTCATGCCCGGGCGCAACGTTGGACGCGCCAAGGACGATACACTTTTCGCGCTTGCCGACGGCGTGATTCGCTTCGAGCACGTGACCAAGCAAAAGAAGCGCGTGGTAGTCGTCCCGGCGGAATAATCAAGGAGGTGAAATGAAGATACAATGGTTAGGCCACTCGGCGTTTCTTTTAGAGACCTCTGACGGACGCAAGCTGGTTACCGATCCTTACGACTCAGGTTCCTACGACGGGGCCGTGGGCTATGAAGAGATTGATGTCGCGGCGGATGTTGTGACGGTTAGCCACGACCACCCGGATCACGACGGTGTGGCCGGGCTAATTCACGCGCCCGACACGGTGGTGCGCGAGTCCGACTCAACCGAGGCCGCAGGATTCAACATCAGGGGTATCGAGACCTTCCATGACGAAAGCCACGGTGCAGAGCGCGGACGAAACACCATCTTCGTGATAGAGGCCGATGGGCTGCGTGTTTGTCATCTTGGTGACTTAGGTCATCCGTTGAGTGAGGAGGAGATTGAGAGCCTCGGCCAGGTAGATATCTTGCTGATCCCTGTAGGCGGACACTTCACTATTGATGCCGGCGAGGCCACCGAGATCGTGAACCGCATCAAGCCCAAGGTGGTTATCCCGATGCACTACAAGACCAAGGTGCTGGGTTTCCCTATCGCCGGGGTGGAGGGCTTCCTTGCCGGCAAGTCGAACGTGGTGCGGATGGATTCCACCTTCACCGAAGTCACGAAGGATAACCTGCCTGCCGAGACCGAGATCCGGGTCCTGCAACACGCGAAGTAGAACCGGCTTTCAGAGGGTTAAGCGTATGGGGTGTTTGGATTACCATCTTCATGAGTTTGAGATACCCGTTCACTCCACAGGCACAAGGTTAGAATCGGAATCCCTGACGAGGAATTCGCTCGCCCGATTCTTCCCGGATGTGGGAAAAAAATAACCCAATACTTCCTCAAGGAAAACGACAAGGTAGGCTATCGCTATGATTTTGGCGACGGCTGGAGCCATAAAGTGGAGTTAGAAAAGATACTGCCACGAGAGAAGGATGTCAGTTACCCTGGATGTATTGATGGAGAAAGGGCGTGCCCGCCTGAGGATTGCGGTGGCGTAAGTGGGTACGAAGAACTGTTGAGTGTTATGAAGGACAAACCTCATGGGCGATACGAAGAAATGGTCGAATGGCTGGGCAGGGAGCTTGATTCTGAACATTTCGACGCGAAGGAAGTTACTTTTGATGACCCTGACGAACGCCTAAGAAGTGCGTTTGATCTATGAGAATCTTTTAGGTTTTTCCTCCCTCCTCTCGCGCTGCGTCAATTACCTTTACCTCAATCCCCTCTTCCCTTAAAAGCCTGGTGGTTACCCCGTCCTCCCCGCAGGAGGGGGAGCGGGATTTGAAGACAGCACGTTTGGCACCGACGAGCCTTGCGATCTTTAAGGTCTCTTCAGCACCGCTTAAGAACTCCGGCGTAACGTCCCTGCCATCTTCATCGATCACGGTCGGCTTATCCCCGTCCCATGAAAGAAGGTTCTCAGAACGAGGGGTAGGTAATCCACCAAGCTGCTCCGGACATACAGGAACAAGACACAAGCCTTCCTTCAGGGCATTCCTTACTTCTTCCGGGATCTCGCATCTTCGTGCGTCGTAGCAGCAACGCACCCCCACAAGGCAGGCAGAAACCAGTATCAATTTCTTTGGCCCCTGGACAAGAATCAGTCTTCTTCCTTTTCTATGTAAGGCCTGGGATTGACCGGCACACCGTTTACACGGACTTCATAGTGCAGGTGTGGACCGGTGGTGCGACCGGTGCTGCCCACATAGCCGATCACATCCCCACGTTCAACCATGTCTCCGGTTTCAACCCCATATCGTGAAAGATGGGCATAGGCGGTGCTGAACTGGGTGCCGTGATCTATCACGATCATCTTCCCATAGGCTCCTACGTAGCCCTTGAACGTAACCACTCCGTCGCCAGTAGCAAATACCGGTGTACCGATCACGTTGCCGATGTCAATCCCTGAATGGAAACCATCCTTTCGCGGCCCAAAATGGGAGGTAACCTCCCCCGCAGTAGGCCACCCTATGGGATGTCCCTCCAGAATGGTGGCCTTTTTCTCCAGAAAGTCACGTAAGTCTCTGAGATTATTGCGCTTGTCGCGTAACTGTTGGGCTAAGGTCAGCGCTTCATCGTCGATCGTAGCCTTGAGAGTGCCCTGAGGAATACTTAAAAGTCCCTCAAAGTAGGATTCGGGATCAATCTCTACGCCGCCTCGTCCACCTTCAGTTCCCTGATCCACCTCGGTGGAGCGCAGCTTCTTGGCGTCTTGCTTGGAAAGTTTGTAGCCGGCAAGTATCTTGAGGTCGGTGACGAAGTTCTCCAAACGCTCCAGCTCATCGGTTACCTCGGACAGACGCCTGGCATGCGCTACCCGTTCGGTTTCTATCTCGTTGAGAAGGCTGTCCTTGGAGTATCCGATGGCGTCGCGTTCGGTTATAAGCGCGCTGGTGTGTGCGTGAAGCTCACGATTCTCCTGCTGGATCGGACCGGCGACGCGGCGCAGCTGGATAAGCTCGTTGGCGTAGATAACCAGCCTCACAAAGCCCGCGGATAGCAAGGCCAGCACGGTGTAGAGAATTACGTTCATAACTTTCTTAGACACATGGATACGGCGCGGCGCCTTAGTACCCTCAGGTATAATAACAAAGGTATGATCGTGCTTAATCATTCTTCTTCCTCCTCTTAGGCACTATTCTTATCCCCAGCTTTTCAAGCTGGTCTTTGGCAACCTTGGCGGGCTGGCCCTCCATCAGCCCCTGGCCCGAGGTTGTTTTTGGAAAGGCTATCGTATCTCTGATGCTATCAAGTCCGGCAAAGATTGCCACGATCCGGTCGAAACCAATGCCGATCCCGCCGTGCGGAGGAGCACCAGCATCAAGGGCGGCAAGGAAGAACTCAAACTGGGCAGGATCAATCCCTGCGATGCGCAGTAACCTCTCCTGAAGCTGGCGGTTATGGCAGCGGATCGAGCCTGAGCCGAGCTCTATCCCGTTGAGTACCACGTCAAAGAGCCTGCCGCGAACCTTTAATGGATCTTGCTCCAGATACCTTAAATCCTGCGCCTGCGGCGAGGTGAAGATGTGGTGCGATGGGATAATCTGGTTCGTCTCCTCGTCGCGCTCAAACAACGGGAAGTCGGTGATCCACAACGCAAACATCTTGTCCTCATTCACCAAACCCATCCTACGACCACAGACATCCCTCAAACGGCTCATCGCCTGGTTCACCAGCCTGGGGTCTGTGCCGGCAAGGGCAAGCTCAAGCTCCCCTTCTTTGAGTTCATAGATGTTCATAAACTTTGAAAGGGGACCGGAAAGTTTGCCATCCTGTTTCCTCGCCCATACAACGCCTGGGAAGCCGAAGGGCTTGACCTCTTGATCCAGCGAATCAATCTCCTTACGTGACCAGCCAGCACCGCCCTCAAGTCGCAGCGCCCTCACCACCCCGCCCTTTTCTACGATGCTTGCGAATATTCTGAACTCTGAACCCTTGAAACGCTCGGTGATCGTTGAAAGTTCCAGCGGATTTCGCAAATCAGGCTTGTCAGTGCCGAAGCGTTCCATAACCTCTTTATACGTCATGCGCGGGAACGGGATCTCAAGGAACTGATGTTTGATCTCCTTAACCCATAGATGGAACAGCCCCTCCACCAGTTTTTGTATGTCTTCCTCGGTCACGAACGAGGCCTCGATATCCACCTGGGTGTGCTCTGGCTGGCGGTCGGCGCGCAGGTCCTCATCTCTCAAACACCTCGCCCACTGGAAGTAGCGGTCGATGCCGGAAACCATGAGTATCTGCTTGTAAAGCTGCGGCGACTGAGGCAGGGCGTAGAAGGAACCTTTGAGGTTGCGCGAGGGCACCAGGAAGTCACGCGCACCCTCTGGCGTGGACTTGGCAAGTATCGGGGTCTCTACCTCCCAGTAGCCGTGCTCTGCAAGATAGTTGCGGCCAAGCTGCGTCAGGCGGTGACGCAGACCCATTATCTGTGACATGGATGGACGCCGCAGGTCAAGATACCGGTATCGCAGGCGCATCTCCTCTGAGGGCAGAAGCTCCTCGCGCTCCACACTGAATGGCAGATCCTTGGCCCGGTTGAGAACGGTTAACTGATCGGCCTGCACCTCCACAGCACCTGATGTGAGGCGTTCGTCTGCCTGACCTGGCGGGCGTGCGGTGACGGTTCCGCGTATCTCGACAACGTCCTCGGCGTGCAGGTCTCTTGCCTCCTTGAGGGTCTTGGGGTCTGCCACCACCTGGATAAGGCCTGAGCGGTCGCGCACGTGCATAAAGACCATGCCGCCCAGGTCGCGCAAGCGGTGCACCCAGCCGCACAGACGGACAGGTTGATCCACCTGCTCTAACGTAAGCTCGCCGCAATAAGAGCGTTCCATTACGGGATTTTAGCGGAAATTCACCCTCCGTCAACCTCGCCATCCACAAGCTCACCGCTGACAGCCGACCGCTATCAGCTGCGAGCCGTCAGCCGTAAGCCGTTCGCTGTGAGCCGTCAGCTGTGAGCCGTAAGCCCCTTGATCTTCCCCCCGCCCTGCATACAATAAACCATGCCAGAAGACGCGGGCGAAAAACCGCCTGACCCGAAGGCGTGGAAGTGGTGTAAGCATCCTGAGTGTAAGGATAAACTTCAGAAGCGTATAAAAAGTCAAAGGGGATATCGAAAGGATAAGGAGAAGTGGCCTCTTTATAAGTTTGAGCTCGACGAAATACCCAGTGCTCGTCAATGGATGGAGCTCTATTCTGATCTCTGTGCCATCTACGATGAGGATACATGTTGGAAGCATCTTGATGAAAAAAACCGTAAAGGCTACAAAAGTAAAATTGAAGAGCATAAAACTGAACTTAGCGGTGAGAATCTTTACGGTGTTGATCTTGTCAGGGCAAATCTTACTGAGGCTGACCTTAAAGGTGCGAATCTTTCCAATGCAGACTTAAGAGAGGCAGAGTTTAGTGGAGCTAAACTCAATAATGTATTTCTGTACGAAGCAAGATTAGACGGGGCTTTCCACTTAGAATGGGATAATATGCTCCCCAAAGTTGGAGAAGAGAAAGCTGGAAGATGGAGAGATGCACGACATACCTACAGTTTGCTTAAGAGTTACTTCACTCTGCAAGGACGTGACGGTGATGCGCGAAAAGTATATTACAGAGAAAAGATCACAGCTAAACACCATCTCCATCAAAGGATATGTGGATTGCCACCTAAAAAAATAAAGACTGCATCTCCGTGGGTATCGCCTTTTTTGAAACTTGTAAGGTGTTTTCAGAACATCAAAAGATTTTTCGATAGTGTGGACTACAAATATGATGAAGATGGTGAAACACGTACAAACATGCAACGTAGACGTTGGTTAGAGGATTGGTTTTTTCACGTGTTTACAGGTTTTGGACAGCGGTGGTACTGGACGGTGCTGTGGGCGCTGGGGGTGATTACTCTGTTTGCGGTGATCTATGGGATAGGGAACGCCACAGGCGTTTTCCTTTTTGATTTCAAAGAAACGATGATACCTTCAATCTTCCAGTACTTCTACCTTTCGGTGGTAACCTTCGCCACGCTGGGGTTTGGGGATATTACGCCTTTATGCTGGCAGGCGCAGATTCCGGTGGTGATCGAGGTGATTTTCGGCTACGTGTTTTTAGGGTTGATTATTACCATCATCGCCCGGCGGTTTGGTAGATAATCCCCTCGTCCTTCGGACACCCCCCTTATCAAGGGGGGGCTAAGCCCTCACCCCAACCCTCTCCCAGAGGGAGATGGGGACTGTCGTTGCGAGGACGGCAGACCTGCCGGACGAAGCTCCGAAGGGTGACCAAAGGGAACAATCTCATAACTTTTCACCCCCTCCCTACCCTCCCCCATCAAGGGGGAGGTGATGAGGAACGGCATCTTCAAGAATCTACCCCTGTCAAGGGGGGGTGATGAGGAACGGCGTCTTCAAGAATCTACCCCTCCCTTGACGGGACAGTGTGCCCCTTGGGATACTAATTTTACTGTATCCCATAGGGTAGGGGGCAGGGGGAGGGTGACGAGAAGGACTCAAACCTGACACGAAAGACAGCCTCCGGGGTCCCATACGATTCGCCGTCAGCTGTGAGCCGTGAGCTGTCATTTGTCCACCTTTTGGGTAGCTTTTGTCCAGCTTTTGACCAGCTTTGCCCGGTCTGGTGTCCATCTTTTGACCACCTTTTGGGTAGCTTTTGTCCAGCTTTTGACCACCTTTTGACCAGCTTTTTTACCCCATTCGCATCCGTCCGGGGACCCAGGGAGAATGCAGGCCAGGAAATTCTCAGGATTCTTTTAACCCCTTGATTTTTCGTAACATAGCGTCGTGGTGCGAACCCGGCCAGAAGACCTTGCCGCATCGAGGACATCGGTAGAATTCCTGCTGGGTCTGAAAAGTGTAGAAAGGAACCTTGCCCTTAACTTCAGCTTTATCAACAGCTTGCAGCACAACGTTGCAGTCGATGCACCGGGTAAACGGCTCAGAATTCGTCAGGATTTTATACAACTCTTCAAGCTGGCGCAGTTGATCGGCAAGAATCTCACTTTCTACAAACACAAGTCTTTCATCTTCAAGACCTTGCCTGCGGGTCAAAAGGATTCTTCCTTCAGTCTTGGCACGATCCAGGAGTTCCTCGGTCGACTTACCCTTAACGTACTCCGCATCCCAGCCAAGTATCCTGAGCCACGTGCTGAGCTTACCCAGCATGGCGTCGAGGATAAAGCGGGGTTTTGACTTCATCGCTATGATTGTAACTCGCATAGGGAAGAGGTCAAGGTAACCGGGCCGACCTGAAGGTCGGCCCCTACGAACTTTATTAAATCACCCTCCCCCTACCCCCTCCCGTCAAGGGAGGGGATTTAATGCTCCTTTTCGCCTACGCGAAAAGATCGCAGGGTATGATTTTTGTACGCTTCGTGGGGGTACTATTTCTTGGATGGTGTGTTACGGGTGTGTGTTACGGGTTACGGGTACGGGCCTGCCAGAGCAGGGTGGCGGTCAAAAAATTCTCGATCTCGCCGTCCAGAACCGCGTCGGTGTTGTGTTCCTCGTGGGAGGTGCGGTGATCCTTGATCATCTGGTAGGGAAAAAGCACGTATGAACGAATCTGATGTCCCCAGGCGATCTCGGTCTTTTGTTCCTCCAGTTTCTCGCGCTCCCTGGCCTGTTTTTCCTCCTCATGGGCGTAAACACGTGCGCGCAGGATCTTCATGGCGTTTTCCTTATTCTGGTGCTGGGAACGCTCGTTCTGGCACTGCACCACGATTCCGGTGGGTATGTGGGTGATGCGAACCGCGGTTGAAAGCTTATTGACGTTCTGTCCGCCGTGGCCTGATGCACGGAAGGTATCGATTCTGAGGTTGTCCAGATTGATTGTAACCTCAACCTCCTCCATCTCAGGCATCACGAACACGGATGTAAATGATGTGTGGCGGCGTTTGGAGGCATCAAATGGAGAAATCCTGACCAGCCGGTGGATGCCTGATTCGCCCTTGAGCATCCCGTAGGCGTACTCGCCTGAGACCTCGATGGTTACGTCCTTGATGCCCGCAACGTCGTCTGGCTGCAGGTCCAATACGTTCGCTTTGTAGCCCTTGCGCTCGAAGTAGCGCATATACATGCGCAACAGCATCTCGGCCCAGTCGCAGCTCTCCACCCCGCCCGCACCCGGGTGGATGGTCATGATCGCTGTTTTGGCGTCGTTTGGATCGGAGAGCACTAGGGAGACCTCAAGTTCGCGCAGCTCCTTTTCGGCTCGATCCAGGGTTCCTGCCAATTCTTTTTGGGCCTGTGGGTCGTCTGCGAACATCTCCATGAGTTCGTCGGCTTCGCCTACATCGTGTTCCAGACGCTCAACCGTCTCCAGGATTCGCTCGATACGCGCAAGCTCAGACATTTGCTCGCGTGCCTTGCGTTGATTGTTCCAGAAATTGGGTGCGGCCGCTTGTTCCCTCAGCCCCTCACGCTTCGCTACGAGCTCCTCTAGGTCAAAGAAACTCCTTTATCTTTGTAAACTTCTCGGCAAGCTCGGCGATGCGTTCCTTCATCGTTACTTCTTGGCGGCTCTGGTTCTTTTGGCTTTCTTGGCCTCCGCCTTCTTGGCTGCCTTCTCGGCTTCGAGCTTTGCCTTCTCGCTGGCGGTCAGGATCTTGGTGGCCTTTGTCTCGCCGAAGCGACGGCGGTAGCGCTCCACCTGGCCCGCGCTGTCGATCATCTTAGTTTTGCCCGTGTAGAATGGGTGACACTGCGAACAGATATCCACCCTCATCTTCTCCCGCGTGGAGTAGGTCTTGTAGGTAAATCCGCAAGCACAGCGGATGGTTCCCTCTACATACTTTGGGTGAATCTTGTCCTTCATTCTACCAAATCTCCTTTGCTCATCTTGACCTTTGGCTCGCTATAGCACCAATTATAGTTGATTTCCTCTACTGCGTCAACCTGTTGCCTTTTTCTCTTGGCTTCTTCCACCCTCATTACCTCCCCGGGCCAACGCCAAGATTAGCTATTCGTTCATCGCCTCCAGGAACTCTTCGTTGTGCTTGGTAAGCCGCATCTTGTCGAGTATGAACTCCATCATGTCCACCGGACTCATCTCGGCAAGGATCTTCCTTAAGAGCCACACGCGGTTTAGCTCGTGGTCGGTTAAGAGAAGTTCCTCTTTCCGCGTCCCGGATTTCTGCAGATCGATCGCCGGGAAAACACGACGGTCTGCCAGCCTGCGGTCAAGCACCATCTCGTTGTTGCCTGTGCCCTTGAACTCCTCGAAGATCACCTCGTCCATGCGCGAGCCTGTATCGATCAGTGCGGTTGCAAGGATAGTAAGCGAGCCGCCTTCCTCGATGTTGCGAGCAGAGCCGAAGAATTTTTTAGGCTTACGCAAAGCGTTTGAATCCAATCCGCCGGAAAGGGTCTTACCGGAGTGAGGAATGACCATGTTGTGGGCGCGCGCAAGGCGGGTGATGGAATCAAGAAGAATAACAACATCCCGCTTGTGCTCCACCAGCCTCTTCGCCTTCTGCAGAACGATCTCGGCCACCTGGACATGACGCTCCGGTGCCTCGTCAAAGGTGGAACTTATCACCTCGGCCTTGACCGAGCGCTCCATGTCGGTTACCTCCTCAGGGCGCTCGTCTATCAGTAGAATGATGAGTCCTATCTCCGGATGGTTGCGTGTGATGCTGTTGGCTACTTTCTGAAGTATTACCGTTTTGCCGGCACGTGGTGGTGAAACTATCACCCCGCGCTGTCCTTTACCGATGGGGGTGAAGAGGTCTATAACGCGGGTGGTGAAGTCGTTGTCGTCCTGGTTCTCCATGTGGATGCGCTCGGTTGGATACAGCGGTGTAAGACTATCAAATGGCACACGGTTTCGAAGCTCCTCAGGTGGATCGCCGTTGACCTTTTCTACCTTAACTACAGCGAAGAACTTTTCGTTATTCCGCGGCGGCCTGGCGCGGGCTGTAACAGTGTCGCCCGACCGCAGCCCGATGCGCTTGACCTGTGCGGGTGAGATGTAGATGTCGTCCTGACTGGGCAGATAGCTGTAGTTGGGCGAGCGCAGGAAGCCGAATCCTTCGTTAAGTATCTCAAGCACGCCGGAACATTCTACCAGCCCGTTCTCCTGTTCCTTGCTTTCGGCTTTGAGAATGGCTTTGACGAGGTCGTCCCTCTCCATCTCAAGGGCCTCTATCTTGAACTTCTTCGCGATCTTTTGAAGATCGATTATCTTTTTTTTGCGCAACTCTTCGAGTTCCATGAGCCTCCCTGTCTGGGGGGTTAGTTAAGAAGTTTTCTCCTTGGACAGCATAATTATAAGTTAATTATTCACCATGTCAAGCCCCAGACGGTTTATTAGACATTGATATCCCTGGGCAGCTATCTACAATATTTACAGGCAACTAAGCAAACAGGATGCGTATGTTCAGGAAAAGGAAGTTTCTTCGACGGCGGGGTAGGGCACGACGGCATCCCGGTAGAGGCGATGGCCGCCGAGCACTGCAGAGAGCTTTACATAATCAAAGCAATATCCGCTACTTGACTTTTCAACCCAGCGCGAACAGTACGAGGAAACCCTGGAATGGGCCAAGAAGCACGACCCGGTTGAGATAAAGAAGCCTAGAAAACGCTTCCTTGGGTTGTTCTAAATCCAGGTCTTTGATCTGTATCTCAGTCTTAGGGGATAAGCTCAGAAGCCTTTTTTATGCGTCGGTTACACTTGACAAAACCTTGATTCTGCTTAGAGTAGATTCTATAATGACCTAGATAGGTATCAAAGGAGAGGCTATGGCGAAGAAAATCGCTTTTTGCATCACAGGAGGAGGAGCGCGCATCTCTCAGCAGGCGGCGATGTGCGATTTCCTCGTAAACAAAAAGGATAAAGTCCCTGAGGTCTTTTCCGGAACATCGGCGGGAGGGCTGCTTACGGTTGCGGTTGATTCCATACTGGCCGAACGCTGGGGTTGGGACGGACTCAAGAATACACTCTGGAACCTGAAGAATGATGAGGTGTACAAAAAAATCTCCCCCTTGAAGATGGCCTTTCGTGTTATGTGTAAGCGATTGCCCGCGTGGTATGACACCTCACCAGAACGCGAATTCTTCAGGAAGATGCTGAAAGAGATCAAAATCAATAAACTCAAGGAGCTTAAGGAAATCTGCTACATCTGCGGTGTGCGAAACCAAGACGGGCATGATACACGCTGGTATAATCGAGATAAGAATCATGGTGAGCTTAAGATCGAGGATGTGCTCATGGGGACCTCGGCCATACCATTCAAGTTCCCGCCCCAGGAGGTGCCTTACAACTCGGGACCATACTATGTTGACGGCGGGGCTGGGCGTGACTTCTCGCCGCTTGAGGTGCTTTTCAAACACGAGCTGGACGAGATATACGTTCTGATTCCTGGGCGAAGCAAGAACCCACCCAAGATCAACTCACAGTGGATCGTGGACAACGTCTACGCGGCGGTGGATCACATGTTGAACGATCTCTTTGACCTGCAGGTTGACTACTACCCCAGGCTAGACCCCCAGACCGACTACTACGTGATTCAACCTGTTTTCGAGTATCCTTTCGACCCCATGGATTTCGAGAATGGTTTCGAGCAGTACCAGGCAACCTGGAGATGGCTGGAGAAGAACTTTGATAAGATCAAGCCCCAGCCCTCGGACTGGCCGCCCAAGAGACATAAAGCCAAACCTGGGATAGACACGATCTTGAAGCTCATCGCGCGCCGCGAAAGCAAGAGGAGGTGAATGAAGCGAGGAGGTTCGTATTGCGCAAAGCCTGATAATACAGATCAACTTAGCATGTAGTGCGAACCTTCAGGTTCGCTAGCGGGACGAAGTCTCGCACTACGTGTTAGATTTTCCCTTCAGGGCAAGAATCAGGAACGGTATGCTGCCCGGATTGTGAAGCCAAAGACCCCCTGAAGCGGTGTGAGTGGTGGAAAGGAGTAGGTGGCCTGAGCGCGAAGCAGGAAGTGCCTTGATAGGAAGAAAAGTCCTGCCATCTCGGCGTCAAGATTGAATCGGAGAGGGTAGCGACCCTTCTCCTCCTCAATGTAGTAACTCAGGCGGCGAAGTGAAGGCCCCAACCCCAAAGCGCCTTGCAACCTTTCGTCCTTTCTGACAACGAACAGCCGGTACTCACCCAGAAGCCCAAGATGCTGGTCGCGGAAAAGGGTCTGACGGCTCTCGCTGCCCCAGAACGTTTCGCCATAGACCATTATCACATCAAACCCCTCACGCCCGGCGTAGTAACCGGTTTCAGCCTCGACCCGCCATCCGCTCTGGATCACCGAAAGGTTCTGAAGTCGGGCAGAGGGTTCACCTCCAAGGTAATGACTGCTTCCACCGCCAACGCCGACCGCCCAGCTGGCGGCAAAAAGGGATTGGGTGAGGAGAAAACCTAAGAAAATTTTTCTTACCATCAGCTTTGCTTATCTCCTCCCATCAAGGGAGGGGTGAACCGAACTCCAACCGGGGACGCATTTGTCTGCATACTACAACTTATCCGACGTTTTTCCTTGATCAACGTCCGAAGAGCGCGTTCGTCCAGCCAGGCTTGGCCGGGGCTTGGCCTCGACCCAGCATCTCCTGCCACGCCTCATCGGTCAGCCTATCTGCCATCGGCTGCTTGAACTCGTAGTAGGTGTATGTTCCACCCTGTGCCACGTATAGTTTGCCTCCTATCTCGACCAGAACGTATAACCGCGCCGGATCGCCTGAAGCCTCCTCGAGCACCTGACTTGTGTTGGGGTCGGTGTGCACGTCGGCCACAAGCGCCATGCGTTCGTCCGCCTCGCCTGTGACAACCTCACCCAACCTGCGAGGCATGTAGGAAAGGCGTCCCGCAACGTTCCACAGCCATTCGTGTTCATCCGCAGTCAAAGCTTCACCCTCGGCCTGCTTGCGGGCCAGGGTATCCAGCCTATCAAGCGTCTCGGCAAAGTAAAGGTAGGTATCCCTGATTGGATTATCATGACCTTCGTTTGCAGAGAACTCGGCGATTGTCCGTGCGCAGGAGGCCATCTGAGCGTAAAGCTTGGAAGCTTGCTCAACCACCGCAAGGTGCAAGGGCGGCGGCGGGGTCTCTTCGTCGCCGGGCGGAGCCGCCATGCCAAGAGCGGTGTAGCTCTGTTTGGCATAGAGAATCGCATCGTGGCGAAGCTCGGCCCACGATGCAAGCGCGGTCGTAAGCTTCTTGCGATCCCAGGCCTCTTCATCGGCCTTCGCAGGGGCATCCGACTGTTTGTAGGCCGCAAACAACTCGAACCAGCGGTAGTAAACCGAGGAGCGCCGCTCTGCTGCCGAAAGCGTGGCATACCAGCGGACCATCTTCTCGAACTGTTCATCGTAGTTGGTGTATTCCGTATCGCCCTCGTCTTTGAGAATCTTCAAAGCCTCGGTCCAGCGGAGCACCGCCATCACGTCAAGTCCTCTGGGGAAAACGCGCATCGGACCCAGCTGGGTCATCCCCCAGGTGAAGGGCCTGGGGTCTCTGCTGCCCTGGTAGGTCGTCACCCTGTCCGCGACAAGCTCGGTGAAGATGTAGGAATCGGGCACGAATCGCTGGGGCATGAAGCGTACGGATAAAGGCACCTCGATGGGTTCCTGGCCGGGATAGAATGCGGCCATCTCCGAGAGTATCTTAGGCTTGATGTTCTTGTGGAGGTAAGCTGCGAATTCCCGCATTCTTATCTCGTCTTCGATTATATCGGCAACTACCTCTTTGCCGAAGAACTCCCGCGCCTCTTCCAGCAATAGCCCGGGTGTTATATCCTCTGCCGCACCGAAGAAGAACGCGGTCGGCTCGTAGATCTCCTCCCAGAGCTGGGTTAGATTGACATCGCCCTCAAGATGCATGGAGAGGAGGAGTGCCGTTTGCAAAGGAAGCACGGGGTCGCTTCCCTCCTTGGGAACGTGCAACGGCAGCCTCCCGTACCACATCATGGCCTTGAAGTAGCGGCGGAAATCCTCAGACCTTGTATAGTGCCCGCGAGGAACGTACTGCGAGTAATCCTCCTTCACACCGGGAAGGAAGGTGATCTCCTGGATGCCCTTGTGCTCCTCGATGCGTGCAAGCTCCTTTGCGACGAACTTTTCGATATCCTTCGGGAGTTCCACCTCCTGACCGAGCAGCCGGGCGCCGACCGCGAAGTAGATATACTCCGCCTGAGCCGCTTCCTTGAGGCCACCCGAAGCCCTCTTCCAATCCTTATGAGCTTTCTGGAGCATACCTGAGGTGAGCCGCTCAAGTTTGGGAAGAAGTTCTTCGATCTCCATTATGCGCACGGTGTAGTCTATCATGAGGTGCAGGGTATGGAAGCAAAGGTCGGCTGAGATGAACATCGGGGTTTGTGGCGAGGTGGTGTAGTCGGAGTAGACCTCGTAGATGGTTTTGTAGTAGGTGGGCTGCAGAACGAAACCGATGCTGTCGAGTCTTGCAAGGTTTTCTTCATTCAGCCGATAGCCCACATCGGGCTGGGCCTCTTTTGGGTTGAAGCCCTTGAGTCTCCCCGCGTAAGTCATGTTGACTCCGAGGGTTAGGGTTAATGCAAAGATTGCCACGCTACGCATACTGCCTCCTTATTGTATTCACACTATACTTGGGGATACAGCAGAGTCAAGCAGGTATTTCACCCCACACGATTGCTGCGCACTCGCGCGGGGACCCCGAAAAATAAATGTCATTGCGAGCGACCGAAGGGTGACGGAACGGAGCAATCTCATATCACCATGTGGAAAACTATCTGTTATGAGATTGCCGCGCGGTCTGCGACCGCTCGCAATGACAAAGGAGACGCTTGACCCCTACCTTCTCATCAATACAATTCAGGATGGAACGCAGTGCGGTAATAGCGCTGGGCGGGAACGCGCTGGTAAAAAAGGACGTAAAGTTCGCGTCCTTCGAGGATCAGCGCGAGGTGGTGGAGACAACCGCCCGCCAGATTGCACAGCTCATGGCCCAGGGCTGGCGCGTGGCCATAACCCACGGCAACGGCCCGCAGGTGGGCGATCTGCTGTTGATCTCTCACATGGCGCACGAGGCGCAACGCGAGATCCCTCAGATACCGCTGGACGCGGCCAACGCCTCGACCCAGGGCTCGCTCGGATACCTCATCGTCCAGGCGGTGCGCAACGCACTTGCAGCCAACGACACCAAAAGCGAGATAGCCGCAGTGGTGACCCAGGTGGTGGTGGATAGAGCCGACCCTGCGTTCCGCAACCCGACCAAGTTCGTAGGGCCTGCATACAAAATCGAGGAGGCCAACGAGCTGTCCATCCGCCTGGGCTGGCGGATGAAGGAGGACCGAGGCCGCGGGTGGCGCAGGGTGGTTGCCTCGCCAAAGCCTCGCGAGATTGTGGAACTACCTGTTATCAAACAACTTATGGAAGCTGGGGTGTCGGTGGTGACCGTGGGAGGCGGCGGGATACCGGTAGTTAAAGAAGGAGATAAGCTCAAAGGTATAGCCGCGGTGATTGACAAGGATCACGCATCCTCGCTTCTTGCCACCGGCCTTGAGGCGGAGCTTCTCGCGATTATTGCCCCGGTGGAGCACGTCTACACCGACTTCGGCAAACCAACCCAGCGCCCGCTTGATCGCCTGAGTGCGGGGGAGGCGAAAAGGCTCCTTGCAGCCGGGCAATTCCCACAAGGAAGCATGGGACCGAAGATCGAGGCCGCGATAAGCTTCCTTGAGGCGGGCGGCAGTAACGTGCTTATAACCGATCCGCCCAACCTGATCAGAGGGATAGTAGGAGAAACCGGAACAAGGATAAAGCCATGAGGTTTATCTTGATGCTGGCGATCTCAGGCAAGCTCCTGATCCCTATGGATTTATCCCAGACCAATCACCTGAAAGCCTACGGTATAGCCTATCACGCGCTGGCGCGCGGGGAGAAGGTCGAGTGGCTCCTGAATTACCGGGGCGGTTCGTTCCTTGTGGAGAGTTCGAAGGAAAGTGCAAAGGAGTGTCTTCTTGCAGGGGTCAGGCTCGTGGAGGTAGACATCGGTGCAGAGGCGGCGATCCGGGCCACAATCGAGGAAAGCAACATGAACGTGGTTCTTTTAGAGAAGGCACCCAAGGTCGCGGTTTACGCCCCCCCTACCGCCGATCCGTGGGACGACGCGGTCAGGCTGGCTTTGGAGTACGCGGAGATTCCATACGATGTGCTCTGGGACCCCCAGGTGCTGGCAGGAAAGCTTGCGGATTACGACTGGGTGCACCTGCACCACGAGGACTTTACCGGTCAGTACGGTAAGTTCTACTATAACTACCACAACGCCGATTGGTACAAGGAACAGGTGAGGCTCAACGAGGCGACCGCAAAGAAGTTGAGGTTTGAGGGGGTTCCCAAACTGAAGCTGGCGGTGGCAAAGGCGATCAAGCGCTACGTTCTCGAAGGGGGCTTCCTGTTTGCCATGTGCTCGGCAACCGACACCTATGACATCGCCCTGGCGGCTGAAGCAACGGATGTGGTGCACCAGATCTTCGACGGCACCCCGATGGACAAGAACTGCCAGGAAAAGCTCGACTACTCGAAGACCTTTGCGTTTGAAGATTTCCAGTTGGTGACCGATCCCTACCGCTACGAACACTCTGATATTGACGTAAGCGAGGGGGCGGTGGCACGAGGCCCCGAGGCGGTGTTCGCGCTGTTTGACTTCTCTGCCAAGTTCGATCCGGTACCTTGCATGCTTGTGCAAGACCACACCGCACTTTGCAAGGAGTTTTTGGGCCAGAACACCGGCTTCAACCGCACTCTCATTAAACGAGACGTGCTGGTACTGGGCGAAGTTAAGGGAACGGAGGAGGTAAAGTACATCCACGGCAACCGGGGTGAGGGGACGTTTACCTTCCTGGGCGGGCACGACCCCGAGGATTATGCACACCGGATAGGCGATCCACCTACCGAGCTTGAGCTTTACCGCAACTCGCCAGGATACAGGTTGATTCTAAACAACGTGCTCTTCCCGGCGGCGGAGCGCAAGCCCTTAAAGACATGAAGTCCGATCCTCGCTGCATCCCGTGTTTAGTGCGCCAGCTTGAGCGTAGCGCAAAGGCCCTGCATCTGCCCGCCGACGAGTTCGATGCGTTGATCACTAAAGCAAGAACCCAAGTGTCGAACATCCCACTCAGCCTGCCGCCCAACATATATTCAACAGAACTCCTGCGGTTGGTTTACCAGGATGGTGCTGATCCCTATAAGGGTGAGAAGGCAAAGCATAACCAAGAGGTGAAAGAGATTATTCCGTTTGTTAGAAAAATAATCGCACAATCCCCCAACCCCAAGCATACCGCGCTTTTGGCCGCATCCCTGGGCAATATCATCGATCTGGGTACAAGAGAGCACATAGATACAGGTGAGATAAAGGAGTTCTTGGAGAATGCGACATTTGAACGTGACGACAGCCCTGAGCTCTTGAAACGAGTGGAAACCGCCCAAAGACTGGTCTATGTGGTGGATAACGCAGGTGAGGTGCTTCTTGACAGCCTGTGTGCCGAGATTCTGGGTGTGCCGCAGACGATATTCGTGGCCAAGAAATCTCCCATCCTCAACGACGTAACCACAAGAGAAATGATAGAGTTAGGATTTTCCACAGAGAAGGTAACAAGCACCGGCACAAACGATCTGGGCATAAACTGGGAAACGCTTAATCCCGAAGTAAGGCAACTTATGCGCGACGCTGACGTGGTGATCGCCAAGGGGCACGCGAACTTCGAGAGTTTTATAGACGGGCCGCAGGAGGCGTTCTTGCTTCTCAAGATAAAATGCGAAGTCGTAGCGGAAAAGATAGGCGAGGACTGCGGCTCGCTCGTGTGTATGCACTATTTACCCCAAAAGAATGCTTCGCCTTCTTTCGGGGACCCCACAAAGGCGCGGAGCGGCTTTGTGGGGTAAATAGCTTGTAGTGCGAACCTTTAGGTTCGCTTATAGTTGCGGGCCGACCTGATACCCAAAAGGGCACGCTGAGATCGGCCCCTAAGTTTTTTTGTCCTGCGATCTTTTTGCGTAAGCAAAAAGGAGCATTATATTGACTTCTCCGCTATTCCCATTATCCTTGCCACCTAAGCTCATGAGAATCATCCTCTTTGACATTGACGGCACACTGCTGAAGGCGGGTGGGATCGTTCGTGAGGCGATGGGCGATGCTTTAGAAGAGATTTTCAGCACACGCGGGAGGATAGCCGAGGCATCCTTCATAGGCGCAACCGACCTGGGGGTTGTGCATGATCTGATGGGGCAGGAAGGCTTCACCGAAGAAGAAATCAACCGGCGTTTCCCAAAACTTATCGAGACATACGGCCCGATACTTAGAGAAAAGCTGGCAACCTGGGATAACTTCATCCTCTGCCCCGGAGTCCCCCAGATACTGGAAAAGCTTCAAGGGCAAGGGGCACTTCTGGGTCTTGTTACAGGCAACTGTCAGGTGGGTGCCGCGGTAAAGCTCGATAGAGGCTCGCTTACCGGATATTTCAGCTTCGGCGCGTTCGGGGACGAGACTACAAATCGTGCCCTGATGTGTGAGTTTGCCCATAAACGAGGTGAGAAGGAAGCAGGGGAGCAAATCCCAAAGGAGAGGGTAATCCTGGTTGGTGACTCGCCAAACGACATCACCGCCGCTAAAGCGTACGGCATCAGGATGCTGGCCGTGGGCAGCGGATGGATTGGCGCTGAGGAACTGTCCAAACACAATCCGGACTGGCTTTACCCTGATCTTTCGGCCACCCAGGAGATAGTTGATCTTCTCTTAGGTTAGCAGTAGGGGCACGGCATGCCGTGCCCCTACCACGTCTTCCTTAACCTAAACAACATGGCAAGCGAGAGGTAGTAGAGGAGTGGGGTACGATCCAGAGGCATCTTTTTGAATTGGCCCGGGATAAGTGTATGGAAGAGGGCTTCCTCGATAAAGAAATGAGGAATAAGTATGGAGGTAATCTGAGGAGGGCTAAAGCGGTGAAGGTGTAGGTTCTGAAATCTCAGCCAGCCGGCGAACGCGGTGTCGCCCCGGATGCGCTCGCACGGAACCACGATTACTGCTTGACCCTGAGGTTTCAAAACACGCGCCATCTCCCCTATCGCTCTTGCAGGATCGGGTAGGTGCTCAAGGAGGTGGACGCACAACACCTTATCAAAGAAACCATCCGCGAAAGGCAAATTGCCTGCATCGGCTTCGATCAAGTTAACTGGAGATCCTCTCTGCTTACCCACCTCGATCGCCTCATGATCGGCGTCCACCCCCCAGAGTTCAACCCCTTTTCCAGCGTAGCCTTCGATTCGGTAACCTGAAGAGCAACCTACCTCCAATAGCTTTTCACCGGGTTGGGGATCAAGCAGCTTATCGATCATCCTCGCCTCGGCCACCCCCCAGGGCAGGAACTCCACCCCTCTGCGGCGCAGACGATGAACGGACGGCATCCCTGATTCTATCCGGCAAAGAGAACAAGTAAAGCTCCTGGTGGAGTTGAACTTGACAGGCAACGGTTAGAGGTCATCATCCTACGTTGGCGTTAAAAAGGAGGAAGTATGTTCAAAAAACGTCTTCCGCTGATAATAGCAGGAGTGGCATTTCTTCTCCTGCAAAACCTCGCTATAGGGGCATCCCTAACACCACTCCCCGAAGATGTTGAGCTTGCCTACGATGACTCAGACCAGCCGGGAAGTGACCTCATTGATGGATTCTCCATAAGTCCAGACGGGGAGCCAGACTGGTATGATGTTGACCTCCAAGAGTACAACATTACGGTCCAGGAAGAGTTCTACGTCGGCATAGTAGGCGTGGAAAAGGAACTGTTCCTGAAACAGACGATCTCTTCGTATTGCTACCCCAACCCATTCTCCCATTCAACCCTGATCAGCTACGCGCTGCCGCAAGCAGGTCGAGTAACTGTTAGCATCTGGGATATAGGCGGGCGACGTGTGCGTATCCTGATCGATGCCAATGAGGCTGGAGGCTATCACTCGGTCGAATGGGATGGCGCGGATAACAAAGGCAATCTGCTGCCCACAGGGGTTTATCTCTTGAAACTCGATACAAACCAATCCACACTCACCCAAAAGGTGGTACTTGTCCGGTAACCCGTAACACACCCGTAACACACGTACCTCCTTAGGATACAGGAACAGCTTGACAGCAGGCCTTTTTGAACTAGCATCTAATCCAAACGAACAAAGGAGCAAGCTTGAAATATCTCACAGCCTCAGTGTTAATTCTGGCCATAGTACCTGCTGTATTGATCGCGGGTACTGACCACTCGACTGTCAACCTTGAGGACCCTGAGCTGTACGCACAGGGGTATATCACCGTCCGCTTTGCCGATGGCGTGGATCTCGATGGGATACAATCCGCACTTTCTGTCACGGGAGCGGTAGAGGTTCGCAGGATCGAACAACTCAACGCCATCCAGCTCACCATCCCGGATGAAGCGGACATTCGAGATGCACTCAGCTACTACGAGTCGCGCCCCGACGTTCTCTACGCCCAACCGGTAGCTATCCGCCGTGTCCTCTGGACCCCAAATGATCCACTTTTCCCACGGCAGTGGCACTTTGATCGAGATCACATCAACATGCCAGCCGCGTGGGACGCGGAGCGGGGTTCCTCCAGTGTGATAGTCGCTATCGTGGATACCGGAATCGCCTACGAGGAGTATCCTATCCCTGAATATGAAGCAGGTGAGGTTACCTCCAGCGACGACTACTACCACATGGCCCCGGACTTCACCGCTTCACAGTTTGTTGCTGGATATGACATCGTCCACGAAGATGAGCATCCAAACGATCAGTGGGGGCACGGTACTCACGTAGCCGGCACAGTGGCGCAGGCCACCAACAACGGGATCGGCACCGCCGGTATGGCGCCGGACTGCAAGCTTATGCCGGTCCAAGTAATGAATTACACCGGCTCAGGATACGACTTCTGGATTGCGGATGGAATCACGTGGGCCGCAGATCACGGTGCCGACGTCATCAACCTCAGCCTCGGCGGCCCTCCGGGCCAGTCCTCGGAGATCGAACACGACGCCATCATCTACGCGCACAATAAGGGAGTGGTCATTGTCGCCTCCGCAGGCAACGGGCGCGTCGGCATACTCAGCTATCCTGCCCGCTTCGAGGAGTGCATTGCAGTTGCCGCCACCGACTACCGTGACTTACGCGCCGTCTATTCCCAATACGGAACAGGCCTTGACATCTCCGCACCTGGCGGCGACGTCTACGAGGATAGAAACAACGACGGCTACCCTGACGGTGTGCTTCAGTGCACCTACTTGGAGTTCGCAGACCCATATCATGGCAAGCTAGCTGAGGTGGATGAGTTTGCTTATCATTTCTGGCAGGGCACCTCGATGGCTGCACCACACGTGTCCGGGCTGGCAGCCCTTTTGATCAGCCACGGGATTACCGGGGTAGATAACGTAAAGGATGCCATCTACACCACCGCCCGCGATCTCGGCACTTCCGGCTACGACAAGGTCTACGGCTGGGGAATGATTGATCCTGTAGCGGCTCTGGACTATACCCCTGTCGCCATTCATGAAGAATCGGCACCGGCAAGCATCTCATACTCCTCTCCTGGTCTCTTCTCTAACTCAACACAAATTAACTACACGCTTCCTGCGGATGGCCAAGTAACCCTTACCGTCTGGGACGCCAGCGGCAGGCTGGTCAGAACCCTGGTTGATTCCCATCAGGCTTCGAGTACACACTCGATCCAATGGGACGGCACCGACGATAACGGACGCCCCTTGTCTCAAGGCGTCTATTTCTGCCGGATTAATACCTCCGGATCCACACTTACTCAAAAGATGGTGCTTGTGAAGTAACGGTCACGCCTTAACTCCTGAGATTATTATTACAGCCCCGTCAATAGACGGGGCTTAACTTATAACCCGAAACAACGTCGCCTACATCCTCGCCAGACTACGTAGAGACAACCCAAAAGAGTGCGGTGTGTTACGGGTTGACATCTGCGGTCTCTTTCGGTAAGATAGCAGGCACATTAAGAATTGGAGAAAAGATGTCAAAGATGAAAGCGGTCGTTAAGGTTAAGCCTGAGAAAGGCGGTGCCGAGCTTGCCTACGTTGATATACCCACTCTTAATCCGGATGAGGTGCTAATAAGGGTCCAGGCTACCTCGATCTGCGGCACCGACGTTCATATCTACGAGTGGAACCCCTGGGCGCAGCGAAGGATAGGCGAAAAACGTCTACCCCAGATACTGGGGCACGAGGTGGCAGGCGAGATAGTCGAGGTCGGTCCGGCGGTTAAGAGTATAAAGAAGGGCGACTACGTATCCTCGGAGACCCACATCTATGATCCGGGCGACCTTACCTCACTCCTGGGTCAGCGCCACATAGGCGAACACATGCAGATACTTGGCGTTGACCGCGACGGGGTGTTCGCCGAGTACGTGATGGTCCCTGAACGGGTCTGCTGGGTAAACGACCGCTCGATACCGCCGGAGTTTGCAAGCGTGCAGGAACCTTTGGGCAACGGGGTATACGCTGTTTTGGGTGAGGATGCAGACGTTGCAGGCAAGAGCATGGTTATCGTGGGCGACGGCCCAACGGCACTTTTTGCAACCGGTGTCGCCAGAGCGTGCGGCGTGGCGAAGATCATCCTTGTAGGTTATTCTGATTTCAATATGGATATAGCGAAAAAGATGGGTGCGGACTATATCCTTGATATAAAGTCCTCGACCATGGAGGAGCGTCATCAATTCATATTGGAGCAGACCGATGGCTACGGGGTGGATATCTCCCTTGAGATGGTGGGTGGTGAGGTTCCCATCACCGAGGCGTTCACCCATCTGCGCAAGGGGGGACGCCTGACTGCATTCGGCATAACAACCGAGGCAGCGGTGCCCATAGATTACAACAACTGGATTGTGTTCAAGGGCGCTCAGATCCACGGCATCAACGGCCGCAAGGTCTTTGATACCTGGTACAGGATGCGTGGATTGCTCGCAGGAGGAAGGCTTGACATCTCTCCTATCGTCACGCACGTGATGGCGCTCGAGGCGTACGAGAAGGGTTTCGAGATGCTTCTAGCAGAGCCCAGGTTGGCGGCAAAGATCGTGCTTTTCCCGGATCGTGACGAACTGGCCGCAGCCAAGGAAAGGCTTAGCGAGAAGCGCGACATGCCAGCCGCGGACTAGGAGGAATCATGATGAGAATAAAGTGTGATTACTGCGGCAAGTCGGCTACTATAGACCTTCAAAAGGTGTGGACAAAATGGAACTATGATCCTAAAACCGGCAGCTATTCTAAGACAGAAGATTTTATGCTCGAGGAGCCGGAGCCAATTGAAGAAGACAATCTGCATCTTTGTGAAAGGTGTTGGAAGTTGTGGAGCGGAGAGGGGGCATAAACCGATGGGCTTGAGTATTATGTCTCCCAATTGGATCATCCTGGGACCTGAGAAGACCTGGAAGACCGCTATTGAACAGGGCGGGATTTGGGGTGTCAAGGAAAGGCTTTATCCTGAATGGAAGGCCTTGGAGCGAGGCGACGTTATCTTCTTTCACGTGACAAAAACCATAAAGGGGGTTGTTGGCGTCGGCAAGGTAGGGACGAAGTTCATACAGGACAAACCTCTTTGGCCAGAGGAGATAGACGAGGGTAGGGTTATCTATCCACTCAGATTTGAATTCGATATTGATTACATAATAGAGCCTAAGCTCTGGAAAAGCAGAAGGATTTCACCAGGTTTGTCTATCTCGGAAATGCGCAGAGGAGTTAATCTCCTCCAAGATAGAACTGTCGAGAGATTGTATAAAGAGTTTAAAGAGCAACTAGGGTATACTATCGCACCAAACAGGAAGGGTGATTCTACTTATCTCAAGATAGAAACAGTCGAAACAGAAGGAGCTTCTTCCGATCATAGCGAGGTACAACAGCTTGTATTCGAAATAGGGAAATTGAATCACGTGGGTTCAATAATGAAGTGCAACACCTTGGAAAGCGAGAGGGATTTCGTTATTCTGAGGATGTATGCACAAAAGATACCAACAACTTGGACTGAAGGAGCGTGAGGTGATAGATGTTATGCGTAG
>Ga0209991_10000020_pt1 | contig 68595 bp, 73 predicted proteins | sample ChitaG_FD_183167 | JGI IMG/M metagenome (GOLD analysis project Ga0209991, IMG submission 183167) | Deep subsurface microbial communities from South Pacific Ocean to uncover new lineages of life (NeLLi) - Chile_00310 metaG (SPAdes)... | ecosystem: Environmental > Aquatic > Marine > Oceanic >... | reverse complement strand
TAAGCGTGCCGACCTGATACCCTATGGGGCACTCAGTACCCCAAGGGGCACGCTGAGGTCGGCCCCTACATTCTCAGCCGTCGCTTTGCGATCCTTTCGCCGCAGGCGAAAGGGAGCATTAAAGATCGCCACCCTTCCCCGCCTCTGAACGAGGCGGACGGTCGGTCGCGATGACGGGGTGTTTTGTGATCTTTTGACCTCTGGTCAAAAGGAGCATTTAATCTGGGGTGGTCCTACCAGCTTAGCCCGAACCACACCCCGATGCCTGCGAACAAACGCACGTCCCAGTGGATGCCGTCATAGCCAAGATCAACACCGCCTTCACCGAAGAAGTGCGAGTATCTCGAGACAACGTAAGCTGCGCCGCCACCTAAGGTAATCCAAACCTGGGAAGAGGTGATGTCTCCGATATTGCTTATTATGGATGTAACGCCTATGCCCAGCCCTCCGAAGCCATAAGGACGCCAATCCCGATAGCTTCCCATGAATACCCCCTCAATCGGCGAACCCATGTTCAGACCCAGATAGTTCGAGTTTTCGTAGGCGGTAAGTTCAAGGATATTCGTTCTCAGCCAGATTTGATTCTTGTAAAGGTTCAGCATCGCCTCGCCCTGGAAGCTGACCGGATAGATGGACTCATCGCCTTCAAAGAATCCAACCGAAAGCTTGGGGCCAAGCATCAAGGGAAAGGTTTTCTTGCTTCTACGCGCCGCATCCATAGAAATGGGGCAAAGGATCACGGCAATAACAACGATAAGTGCAATGCGTCTCATAAACTCCTCCAAAGTTGAAAGCCAATAAAAAGATGGCCGATCATTCACACCGGCCATCATACTAATGGACGAGGGCTTAGTCAACCCCAGAGGGTTGTCCTAGCTAGATATCATTCGGTAGGGGGCATCTCCTCAGGAGGCATTCCCGGACCTCCCGGAACCCAATGACCTCTCAGGCCTCCGCCACGACGTCGGGAACCACGGTGTCGGGGTCCACCACGACGCAAGGACTTGATCTTCTCGATCTGCTCGTCGGTAAGTATATTGCGCGCCGCAAAGTAGAGATCAACTTGAGTCAGTTGGATATCGGTTCGAAGCGAGCCTATCTCACGTACCTTTGCCTTGATCTTGGATTCGTTAGGCTCATCGGCATCCATGAGCTTTTTAAGTTCAAGCTGCTCGCGCTCGATCTTCTGCTTTATCTCAAGCACCTTTTCCTGATGGGAGTAGCAAAGCTCCTTGAGCTTATCCTGCTGATCTTCGGTAAGGTTGAGTTCCTCCGCCGCCTGCGGGGTAAGGAGCAATCTAAGGCGCAAACCACCGAAGTGCCCCGGACCTCCATGCTGGCCCTGCGGCGCCCCGAAAAGACCGGCCAGGATTAAAGGTAGTGCTGCTGCTATCCTAAACATTTCATTCCTCCTTTCAAAAGATTCATTCGTAACTGTTGGACACCAACACCTCAAAAAGGTTTAATCGGCCTTGACAGCTTCCCAGCACCGGCTATGCTTAACGAATGGCGATGCTTATACTTGCTCTCTGTGGGGTGATGGATACACTTGAGCTTCCAGAACCTGCCTCGGCTATCTTTGCCACAACCGATGGTAAGCTTGGGTATCTTTCAAGAACCGGCGAGGAGATATTAATCAAAGAAGAAAATGGGTGGGAGAAGTTTCCCCTGCCCGAGCGTTTTCTCCTGGTGCAGAGGATTCTTGTAAAAGGCTCTTTATGTTACATCCTTGCAGAGCGCACCCTGAGGCTTTTTGATCTGCGCACCTCGCGCAAAGCAGTGATCGCCGAGGACGTTGACGACGCGGCAATCAATCGCTACGGCGAGTTATGGGTGCTTTCTGCGTTCGATCTACGGCGGCTGTCGCCTTTGGGAAGGGAACTTGAGATTCGCAAGCTCAAGACCCTACCCGCCTCAATCTGGGTGCTTAGAGACAGCCTTTATCTGGAGGATAACGAGATGCCGTCGCTTGATGAGGGGTTAAAGCAAAAGTTAACGGAGGCTGTGGTTACGATCGAAGAGATCTCCGCCTCCCGCTTGGCTCTATGCGATAGAGGCATTTATGTATTAATGGACTCACGCAGAATCTTAAGGGTAGGGAAGTAGACCCGTAAGGATGAACCTGCTGCTCCTGTCCTTCTTACTTTCCTCCATCCTAACCCCGCATGAGGAAACCCTTGTTCTTGAGCCGGGAAGAAGTGAGTATCCACTCATATACCCTCTTGTTGTGGAAGGAACATTCGAGATGGAGTCTCTCGATTCCGGATATGAGGTTAAGGATGGAATCCTTTACCTTGAAGCACCTCCTGCTGAGACCTTGATAGTGAAGGCCCGCTACATGAGCCTTGCAGATACCGCTCTGGCTCCGGTAAGGATCCACGAGCCAAATAAGGAAAGCCGATTTGCCTCATCAGACTCGTCTAGCAGAGAGATTCCAGTGCAAACAAGGGGAACCCTCGATGTGCACGGTTCAAAGACCTTTTCCATATCGGTAAACGAGGGGGGGATAGGCGATATTGACCAGGGACTTTCTGTTAACGTATCCGGTGAGCTTACAGGGGTTGATGTCGAGGCCTATCTTACAGATGAGGAAGGAACATTTATCCCTGAAGGCACCACTGAACGAATCGAGGGGTTCGACAGGATCGCGATAAGCCTTTCTCAGGATAGATGGAAGCTCGCTCTGGGCGATCTTGATCTTGCCCATTCCCTGCCCGGCTACGGCACGATCCAGCGCAGGTTGCAAGGCGCTGCCGGTGAGTTTTCGCTTGAGAGGTTAGGAGCAAGCGGCGCGTTCGGCATAGACGGTTCAAAACAGGGGCGTGAGGTATTAGATACGGAAGACGGCAAGCAAGGGCCTTATTTTATAGGCTCAAGGGAGTCGGATCAGCCTCTCATTTCAGGAAGTGAACGTGTGTATCTGGACGGCAAGCTCCTTGAAAGGGGTAGCCAAAAAGACTACGTTATTGACTACTCGACCGGAGAGCTGACCTTTACAAATTATCAAAGGATCGAGGCCACATCAAGGCTTGAGGTAGACTACACCTATGCAGGCACAGACTACCGCTCGAACAACGAGCTCGCAGGTCTCCAGATCGGGCCTTTTGAAGGTCTCTTTTACCGCGAGGCGGACTCGCGCACCAATCTATTTCACTCCTGGTCTGCCGAGCAGCAGGCCATACTTGATACGACAAGGGGCAGGGAGGCGATACTGCCTGGCGGACGTTATGTCGGCGAAAACAAAGCAAGCTATGCGAGCGCTGACGATCACTACGTATGGACAGGTCCCGCTGCAGGCTCATACGACGTGAGTTTCCGCAGGGTTGAAGACGCCGAAGGCGATTACGTTCTTGATCCTGATTCAGGCTTCTTCCGCTACGTTGGCCCGGATTCTGGAGACTATCGGGCCGAGATACTTACCACACTTCCTTCACGCGAGGAGGCCTTATTCTTATCACTTGATGAAGACATAGGACCTTTGAATCTTTCCGTCTCCACCATAGGATCACGCAGGACGCCGAATCTGTATAACGAAACTAATATGCTCTTCGGCCATGCGCACAGGGTAAGAACAGGGATAGAAACCGAACATATCCAGGTAGAGCTTGACCATAGATTACAGACACCCCAGGTTTGGATTCCAGCAGACGGTGATGACGCAGACGCTGCAGACCGCTGGAACCGCGACTCGCTGCCCCGAAGTTTTAACGCACAGAGCCTTGGTGTTACGGTGATTCGAGAGTCCTTAACACTAGGGGCCCAGGGCGGGCATCTCTGGACCCACACCCACGAGTTCAGGGCAGGACTCGCGTCAAGTGCACCCTTCTTTGATCTTTCGGCAGACTGGCTTCGCCAACGGCAGAGGGTGCGGACGAACCTTTATCCGCGCATAGGAATCTTCACCCCGCTTGCCGGACTTGGGTTCGAGAACTATACCCTGGACACTGCTAATACAAGGAACATCGAGCCTCTTTTAGGCCTCATGGTCTCGCCGATAAATGAATTAACAATGAAAACCACAGTCTCAAGACGCATTGACCAGAGGAAGGATGAAGACTGGGAAGACACACTATACTACGACCGCCTCGGCGTTGGAGGTAATTGGGAGGGAGATAAGCTTTCTTCATCTGTCAACACCGGAATAGAAAGAATATCCTACCTTGACACTGCGGCGGGTGGGGGGGAGGAGGGCGAGGAGGGCTGGCAGGCGTTCTACGCCGACATCTATACGAACTACACCCCATCGTCCCGCATAAGGCTTTACGCTGATCTGTCACAGCAAACCACCCGCAGCAGGACTCAGATAGTGGAGTATATACCTGTCCAGCCGGGCACGGGTGACTATACCAGGGACCCGGAAACCAGAGAGTATATCCCTGATGAAAACGGGGATTACAAGAGGGTAGTGAGAACAGAGGAAGGGGCAGCCCCGGAGATTGAGCGAGATGCAAATCTCGGCACAGACCTCAACTTTAATCTAATAAGGCTCTGGAGCGCTGTGACTTACCAGGAATCGCCTATATCGAACTCCCTTATCGCATCTGGAAGGATCACACTCCTACCAAGGGAGACAATACTCAACCTTATCCTTGAACCTTCATATCGCAATCAGCGTTTCCCCTCATGGGGCGGGACCGACGAAACCCTTGCAGGCTGGGGTAGCCGTATCGAGCTGCGCTCGCGCGTGCATCCAGACTATCTTGTAAGGCTTGAAGGTTCCTACGATACCGAGGAGCGGCACAGAGGCCAGCAACCGCTGCGTTCACGCGAGGAGGTGTCGGCAAGCCTTTCACCGATTATCGACCTCTGGCTGCGGATCGAACCGCAGATAGGCTTCGGCACGCTCACCGCAGAGGAGCCTTTTTACTATCCTGAACTAGGGGAAATTATCATACGACGTGCATGGGTTGGGACCAATCTTGAAAAACGCTTTGAAGAGCTGAAGTTGACCGCAGGCGTCCTCTTCACCCAGCGCCAGCCGAACGTTACAGATCTCCCCTACCTTATATCACGCGACGACCCGCCTGGTCTGCATCCTTCGTGGACCGCGGGTGCGGAGCGCTCAATCGGCAAAGGACTTTCCATGCGGCTGGAGTACGAAGGCAACCTCTACCCTGACGAGCGCGGGCTGGAGAACTCCTTCGAGCTATCTGCTGGAATGTACTTCTAACACCTCGATCCCTAAGATATCAGAGATCCACAGACTGATTAAAGGCAGGACGAAACTACTGGGTTGAATCGGGCAGAACCAGCTCCCGCAAACCAACACCATCAAGCTCGGCATAAGCTTTGTTGCCTTTCAGGTAAACGTCATTGACTGTGGCCGGAAGCTTTGATGCCTTAAGCACTTCTATCCAGGTTCTCTGGCTTAAGGTAGAGACGAGCACGCTGTCCGCTTTGGCCACTATCCCGTCAGGCCGGCGGTCACGGTTAAGGTCGTGGAGTGAGTGGGTAAGCTGACGTGTGGAGTGTTCGGCAATCACCCAGGCCCCGTAGTCTTGGAGGAACGATCTGAACCGGTCGGCCTGGGCACGGGTTCTGAAGAACCCTACCCTGAACTTTGTCAACCCACCTTCCTTGACCGTGTAGTAAGGTAGGCCCTGGCGGGCTAAATCTTCCATGAGAGGGCCGAAGCTGGCGGGATTAGAGAAGGCTCCTACCTGAAGAGAGAAAGCCTGACCTTCAAAACTCCTCACCGGCTGAACGAGGTAGGCTTGCGTTTGTTCACTTACACCTGGAAGGGCAAGCTTATCCCCGCACACGAACAACGGCTTGCCAAAGAAGGGGTAAGCCGAAGAGTGTGTGTTACGGGTGCAAGAAGCATTGAAGGTATCCGCGGGAACCAGTGAGGGCAGACTAACGGTGATCAGATTGTTACCGGCAAGGACGGTTGCAAAGCCCTCTGAATCTATCGTGGAGAGTTTCCTGATGTCGGCAATCTGAGTTCGTGCGAGGAGGGTTGAAGATGAAGGATCGCAAAGAATAAGCTCTGAGGAAGTGGCGGCAAGCACCTTGCCCTGCCAGGCGCTGATACGTGTGGGTTTTGAGCCTAGATTGAGGGATGCAGATTTCCTTGTCGAAGGTGAGAAAAACCAAAGCCCTAAGGAATTACGATCGACAAGGGTTGAACCGATGAGCAATGGATAGCGCGGTATCCAGGGCAGCTTCACATCAATAATCTTCTTGGTATTTGGATTGTAGGTGAAGGCGGAAAGACCGGTTGAGGGAATAAAGAGCAACTCGCCTGAGGGCAGCAAGAACATAGAGGAAGCCAATCGAGGCAGCCCGTAGGTGTAAAGCAAGCTCATCTTTGCAGCCGAGCCTTGCACCACGCTTAACGCATCTGCACCAAGAAGGTAGATTCGGTCGTCCGTGCCGATCACAGCGCTGCTGTATGCCCTGTCCAGCCGGAAGACCGCCGAGATCTGCTCGTTAGCTGGATCTACGGCAAAAAGCGCCTGGGAAGTAAGAACATAAGGACGCGATCCCAGCAAAATAGTAACCGGGGTTCCAAAAAGCGGTACGCGGCTTGAGCCCTCACAGGTAATAATTCTGAGATCAGTCTTATCCAGAAGATAGGACTTCTCTGTATGCACAACATAGGATGTGGCTACCATGGTGGATGCGAGAAGGATTATGGAGGCGAGGAATCTCACTGCTCCCCAAGAGCCATGAGCGCTATGCGAACTATAAGCTCGTCGTATGAGATGCCGAGGACCTTTGCTGCAGCCGGCAGATCACTCAAGTCAGTTAGTCCGGGGATGGTGTTGACCTCAAGCAAGTAGGGTTGAGAGTTTTCTGCCAGCATGAAGTCTACCCTGCCGAAGTGACGGGCGTCTATGGAGCGGAAGGCACGTAAAGCCAACTCCTGGGTGCGCTTTGTCCGCTCCGGGTCCATGCGTGCAGGACAGATGAACTCGGTAGCACCTTTGGTGTATTTGGCCTGGTAGTCGTAGAATTCCTGGGTCTTGGGGACAAGCTCTAGCAGAGGCAGCGCCTGGTCTCCAAGGATACCTGCCGTTCCAGTCATACCTGATATAAACTCCTCAAGAAGCACGTCACCGAACTCGGCCTGAAGGCGCCGGGTCTGTTCAAGCAGTGCAAGCTCATCATGAACGATATGCACGCCAACGCTTGAACCTTCAAAACGCGGCTTGATTATTACCGGAAAGCCGAACTCCTCGTCCGCCTTTTGTGCCGCTGGCACGTGGTCTGCATCTCCTGGGAGGGGAACGAACCGGGGGGTAGGTATGTCGTTGCGGGCAAAGATCCACTTTGAGACCCACTTGTCCATCCCGATCGCCGAGGCCGCCACCCCTGAACCGGTGTATGGTATACCTGCAACCTCGCAGAACCCCTGAAACGAGCCGTCCTCCCCTGCTTTACCGTGAAGGGCAATGAAGATAATGTCTGGCTTCTCCTTCAGGAGCTTGGGAAGATCATCGGGTGAGACTAGATCGAAGCTCACCGCCTCGATCCCTTGCCTCCTTAAAGCCTCGAACACGTTGCGGCCGGAGAGCAGTGATATCTCACGCTCCGACGACCATCCGCCGGAACAGACAACCACCCGTTTGCCCTTCAGAGGCTCAACCAAACTCTTATCCACCAATCCTCCTTTTCGCTAGAAGCGAAAAGATCGGAGAAAAGAACAGGTAGGGCAAACTATGAAGGTTAGCCCTTTCGTCTTTTCCTGCGAACCTTTGTCCGAATGACAAAGGGAGCATTACCTCCCCCTCCCCTTGATGGAGCAGTGTGCCCCTTGGGATACTTTGTATCCCATAGGGTAGACGAAGTGCCACCGTCTGGCAGGATAAAGACGGAGGTGATTAACATCCCACAAAGCTACGTAGCTTTGTGGAAAATCCAAATGGCATCTTTCGTTCATCTTGCCAGTCTCCATCGCTGTCAGCCGTAGGCTGTCGGCTGTGAGCTATTTGGCCGCTGGACCCCTGCGATCCTTTTTGCTTCGCAAAAAGGGAGCATTTTCAACCATACTTTGGATAGCAGCACTTCTTGTACTTCTTGCCCGATCCGCACGGACATGGGTCGTTTCGTCCAACCTTCTTTTTTATCTTGACCGGCTTGGACCTACCTTGTTGAACCCGTGGGTTAGCAGTCCCGCTGGGAACGGCCGAAGTCTCCTCCTTGTAGGCATGCACCGGGGCCTGTCGCCTTACCGGAGCCTGTCTGAGCTGGGCGCGGAACAGAAGCTTTGTGGTCTCACGCTGCAGTGATTTTACCATCTCCTCATACTTGCCGTATGCCTCTTTTTTGTACTCGATGATGGGATCCTTCTGTCCGTAGCCGCGCAGGCCTATGCCGCGCTTAAGTTCGTCCATCTCCCGCAGGTGATCGCGCCAGTGCCGATCGATACTGGTAAGAAGGACCAGATTCTGAAGTTCTCGAAACTTCTCCTCACCCAGTGTTTCACGACGCACCTTAAACGCCTCATCTGCCCGATCGTTAAGCATCGCAAGAAACTCTTCGAGCTTGATCTTTGCCCGTTCATCGACAGGTGGCATCTCAAAGTCAAGCATGAAATAGCTTACGAAATCCATCTCTAACCCTTCCCAATCCCATTCATCCCCGCCGTGGCCCGTGCAATGATCTTCGACTATAGAGTCGATTACTTCGCCGAAATAAAACCGGCATAACCCGTCGAGGTCCTCGCCTGCAAGGATTTCATCACGGGTGGCATAGATCTCCTCGCGCTGGCGGTTCATCACGTCGTCGTATTCCAGAAGCCGCTTGCGCATCTCGAAGTTGTTCTGTTCAACCCGCTTCTGGGCGTTCTCAATGGCCCTGGTAACAAGGGGCGATGAGATAGGCTCCATCTCCTTACCGCCGAAGCGTTCGATTACCTGATTCATGCGGTCGGCCCCGAAGATACGCAAGAGGTCGTCCTCGAGGCTTAAAAAGAAGCTGGAGGCGCCCGGATCACCCTGACGTCCTGAGCGTCCGCGAAGCTGATTATCTATCCTTCGGGATTCGTGGCGTTCGGTTCCGATGATCAAAAGGCCCCGAGGGAAGTCCTCCTGGCATCCTTTGGAGCGCTTGAAGCGCTCCATCTCAGCATCGGTATGAGCCTCCTCGATATTGCATTGGCTAGGGATTTGCAACACTTCTGGTGTGAGTTTGATGTCGGTTCCGCGACCGGCCATGTTGGTAGCTATGGTCACCTTGTGCATCTGACCTGCCTCGCGCACGATCTCCGCTTCCTTCTGGTGATGCTTGGCGTTCAGCACGTTGTGGTTGATCCCATTGCGGCGAAGCATACGCGAAAGGGTCTCTGAAACATCCACAGAGGTGGTGCCAACTAGAATCGGTCTGCCTGTATCATGCCATTTCTTGATCTCATTGATCACCGCTTTGTACTTCTCGGCGCGTGTCTTGTAGACGATGTCAGAATAATCAATACGGCGCACCAGTTTATTGGTGGGGATCCCAATGGGATCATCCATCTTGTAGACCTGCACGAACTCGTTGGCGTCGGTCATGGCCGTGCCTGTCATACCGGCAAGCTTTTCGTACATGCGGAAGTAGTTCTGATGGGTTATGGTCGCGACGGTCTGGGTCTCCTCCTGAACACGCACACCTTCCTTGGCCTCTAACGCCTCGTGCAGGCCGTCTGAGTAGCGGCGACCTGGCTGGGGACGACCGGTGAAGGGATCAACTATGATAACCTTTCCCTCGGCAACGATGTAGTCCTCGTCTCGGTCGAAGAGCACGTAGGCCTTTAAGAGAGCGTGGTGGTTATTGAGCATCTCACTCTTACGCGCGTACTCGTCGTAAAGGGCCTCCTTTGTCTTGAGCCTCTGGTTGGGATTAATGTCTACACGCTTATCTATCTCTGCAAGTCCTGTAGAGAGATCAGGCAGTGTAAATGCGTCGGGGTCAGCCGGATTGAGGAGTGCTCGGCCCTTCTCGTTGAGTTCAACCGCACGCATGTGCTCGTCGTAGGTAAAGAAATTCTCCGCATCGAGTTCGTGAAGCTTCTTGTCGCGCATTAGTGCAAGTTCGACGTCGTCCACCAGGCGCCTCATCGAACCTTCCTTCTGGATTCTGAGAAGCTTCTTGTGCTTTGGTGTCGAGCGGCGCACCATCAAGAGGAGTCGTGCCGCGTCCATCTCCTTTTCTTCCTGGATAAGCCTCTCAGCCTGTGCTACGCGTTCGTTGGAAAGACTCTGCTGGGCTTCGAAAAGCCTCGCCACACCAGGCTTGTATCGCATGTAACCGCGGTCTACGTACTCGGTGGGACCGGAGATAATAAGAGGGGTGCGCGCCTCGTCTATAAGCGCCGAATCCACCTCGTCAACAATCGCGTAGGCGTGAGAGCGCTGTGCCTTGTGATCCAGCGAGTGCACCATGTTGTCGCGCAGGTAGTCGAACCCGAACTCGTTGTTGGTGCCGTAGGTGATGTCTGCATGATACATGGGCTGACGTTCGGCAGGGCTCATGCCGGTCTGGATCACCCCCACGCTGAGACCAAGATACTCGTAGATGGACCCCATCCACTCCCGGTCACGTGTAGCCAGGTAGTCGTTGACCGTGACAAGGTGAGCGCTTCGGCCCATGAGGGCGTTGAGGTATAGGGGCATGGTAGCAGCAAGGGTCTTACCCTCACCGGTGCGCATCTCGGCGATCTTGCCCTCGTGGAGCACCACAGCGCCGATAACCTGCACGTTAAAGGGAAACATGTCCCAGGTGGTCTCGAAGTCGCGCACGTCCCATGCATTACCCAAAAGCAGGTAGCATGTCTCGCGAACAATGCTGAACGCCTCGATCATTATCGGCTCAAGCGCGGTGTTGGTGAGTTTCTTCCAGAGATTCTTGCGTTCCCCTTCGTCCGCTTTCTTGACCTCCGCTTCGATCTCGCGGGCACGCTCCTTGAGACGCTTCTGCCATGCTCTGGTGCGGGCAACCAACGCGGGACGAACCCTGGCTTGAAGAATCTTCTTGGCCTCAAGCCAGGCCTTTGCCGCCCCCTGCTCCTTGGCCTCAAGCTCTGCTCGCAGCTCTTTGTAGATTGGCCTTCCCACCTTCTCCTCGAGATGCTCGCAGAGCCAGTCATCGCCTGCGCCTGCCCAGGGGTTGCTTGCTCTGACCTCGTTTTCGATCCCCCAGTAGATAGCACGCCAGTCGAACTCCGCAGGTTCGCCCGCTTCGCCCTCGGCAAACCACTGCGCTGCCTTCTCTTCTGCCTCGCGGATTTTCTTAGATCGTTCTGGATCGTCAGGCGATATATCCTTGACGAGCTCTTCCCAGCGGCGCTCGAACTCTGCCGATTGCCTGACGATCTCCTCCACACTCATTCCTGCCAGATGGGTAATGGGAGGCGGATCTGACGGGTCCGCCGACCCGTAGTCGTGCAGGGCGAGGATGATGTCGTTTACCTCCTCAACATAAGGTATCATCCGGCGTATCTCCCGCTCCTGCTTCGTTCCGAATAACTTCTGTAAAACGTTAGCCATACTGCCTATATTATGTAGGGATTTGGCCGTATGTCAACCCGTAACACACCCGTACCCTTGAGGGGGCATTTTCATTATTACTGGAGCTGCGCTCGACTCATTAAGGAAATAACACACCCCCCGTAACACACCTCACAGCCATTTCAAGTCTGTGTTCATACTCCAAGCCGATTTGCCGGCTCCCTATTGATTTTTCCCCTGCGATCTTTTTGCAGAAGGCAAAAAGGAGCATTGAAAAAGGAGCATTAAAGCAAGTTGACAATCCCTTCTAACCGCATAGACTGTTTTATGAGACAAAAAGTTCTCTGGTTCCTTTCCATATCGATGCTCTTACTCCTCTTCTGCAACCCTGAGCCGCCTAAAGTTGTGCTGCACAACTCCTGTTCAGGATATACCGAGCTGCGAAAAATCTCGTTCCCTACGGAACATACGAAAACCCTGCTTGATTCACTGGGATTACCCGACTCGGTGGGGGAGCTAGACAGGTCAGCGGCCTATCAGATAGACACGCGCATCTATGTTCACTCTGGAGACAGAAGGTGGCTTAAGGCACTTGATTCCATCTTCCCCGAAGCCGAGATCGTCAAGGGTGAGACCAAGGGAGTGGTTCACGTCTGGGCAGGGATCAACGGGCTTAGCTTCGATTCGATGCCCTTCTCGAGGCGGATACTGGTTCTTAACGGAACCGGAAAGGCAGGGCTTGCGCGCGACGTGGCCTACCGGTTCAGCATCAGATTCGGCCTGGCCTCGCTTGAGCCTCAGACAGCGGACGCAGATACCTTCTCCAAGACCGTGCTCTATTGCCCTCCCAAGGATGTACATCTGGCCAAAAGGCTCATTAACTACTTGAGAACGGGTGAGGTTGAGGTGCGAACCAATCTTCGCGACATGATACTCATCCTGGGGGCTGATATGCTGAACCCTTCATCCAAGGTAAAACGCGCGCTGAAAGGCGTCTTGATCGTTATCAAGAAGTCGCTGTTTGAGCTTTTGGTCTTCAAGGACGGCACCCTCATAAAGACCTACCCTGTGGCTATCGGCAAGAGACGCGGGGACAAGCAGAGGGTGGGCGACAATCGCACGCCAGAGGGAGATTTTACGATCACCTCGATTGAGGACTCGCACACCTGGGAGCACGACTTCGGTGACGGCAAGGGGCAGATTCCTGGAGCTTACGGCCCGTGGTTTTTGAGGCTCTCGACCCTTGCCTCGGAGACAAAATCGGGTAAACAGTGGGTAGGTATTGCGATCCACGGCACCCATGATCCGGCTTCGATAGGCACACGCGCCACCGAGGGCTGCATCAGGATGCGAAACGAGGATGTAACCGAACTCAAGGAGATAGTAAAAGTAGGGACACCGGTAAGAATAGAGGAATAATTCGCCGGGGTCCCCGCAAGAGCGTGAAGCGATCTTGTGGGGTGAAAAGAGATGGTAAGGGTGGGGACGCAGGTGAGGATAGAGGAATAATATAGCTCATGTCATTGCGAGCGGCTGAAGGCCGCGAAGCAATCTCAAAATACCATCCACCGAGTACGAGATTGTTCCGCAAGCATCACCGCAAGCGTGCTTCGTCGCTTCGCTTCTCGCAATGACATTCACTTAAATTCTGCGATCTTTTGTTTCGCAGAAACAAAAGGAGCACATATTCCAGGATGTAAGTGCAATCCGAATCCGCTCAACGTACGAACTCGGCAACTCTGTGTACGCGTCCGTTTTGCTTACCGCAAGAAATTCAGCACCTTAGCAGCCGGCTATTACTGTCCTATACAAGGCTTTAGCAGTTATTCTAAGAATTTCCAGTAGATCTTTGCAATCATCCTTTTTAAAGCAGTTAACAACTGCAGCGGTTGTAATCACCAGTTCTATTGCAATCGCGACTATCTTCCACCATGGTATGGGGCTGGTATGTTTTCTGCCTTTTGCAAGGTCGGTTCTAGCCTCTGTCAATTCGTCAATCTTTGAGCCGTAGTGATCTGCAAGTCCACGCATTCTCTTGGTAGTTACAACTTCTTTAACTTTTTCGTACTCACTCCAAACCGCCGCGGCTTCTGCCGCAGGTAAATCCATCTCGAAGATCTCGTTCTTAAGCATAACGTCACACTCACCAAAGATTTCCTTCAATTCCTTCTCAGAAACCAATTCACCCCTTTTTTTCACGATACTGGGGTACATCTTGATTGCTTTATTAACAGACGCACGGGCAGCTTTTAGTCTTCTCAATCCCTGGGCATTATGAACCATCGCCATTTTCTCATACTCTTTACCTTTGGGTAGTTTCATTGCAGCCGCTCTTTCCGCTCGACGATGTAGGATCTCACAGTTTAGAAAACTTTCTATTGCTTTGACTGCAGGGGTCACCGGATCGCCGAATTTTTGAGCTTCGATACGGCGGATAAATCTGCCGTAAGGCACACTATCCACGACTCGTTCTTTGCAGGGAGCGGTTTCCATAACGTCTCCTTTTGTTTTTGAGATTCACGAACCTCCTGTTCGCAAACCCGGTTTTCAAGCCGTGATTAATCAAAGAAGAAAACCACGGCCTGCGTTTACTTAGAGAAGCCTTTAAAAGGCGCTTCTCAGCCTTAAAGTCCTTGCTTTGTTCAAATTTGTAGAGAACATCCCATACTCGTAATAGAACAGTACCGGTGAAAACATCAATTTCTCACCCGGTAGACTTCGACGTAGACTTCGACAACCAAATTATAGTCAGTTTTTTGCACTTTGTCAAGGGTAGGGGCACGGTATGCTTTGGAGTGCGACAACCGCGTTGTCGCCGCAATCAATGGGAGTATAAAAAGCAATGACACGGTCATTGCACTCCATACCTGTGAACTCTATCGTAGGGGCGGACCTTAAGGTCCGCCCGGATTATTATAATTCGGGCCGACTTGACGCGAAGCGAACGCATGGCGTTAAAGTCGGCCCCTACAATCTGTGAAAATCTGCGGAATCTGCGGATAGATAAAAACCCTGTCCAGCTTCTGCCCCACTTTTTTTCACCCCGTCCACGCACTTCCGGATGTCCAACTTTTGTCCAGCTTTTGACCACCTTTTGGCCAGCTTTTGACCAGCTTTTGACCAATTTAATTGTGACGAGTGCGATGTAAACCTGACGAGTTTACTAGTTAAATTAGCGGTCTGATCGAGGGACAAAATTCACTTCCACCTTACCAATTTTTCAATTCAACCCCAATTGGTTTAACATTGTTTAACTAGACCTTGACAAAGTTCAAAATTTGACTATAATTTCACCATGACTGAGAAGAAACTCATCGGACGATGTCCGGCCTGTGACGGAAGTCTTTATATTACGGAACTTAGCTGCCGCGAGTGCGAGGTAAAGATCCGGGGGGAGTTCGAAGTTCCCATGTTCGCGCGACTTACAGACGAGGAACGCGAGTTTTTGATGCTTTTCTTGCGCTCCAGGGGTAGCTTAAGGGACGTACAAAGGGAACTTGCGCTCTCCTACCCTACGGTGCGTAACCGTCTGGACGCATTACTGGCCAAGATGGGCATCATCACCGCCCGGGCCTCCCATGAAGAGATAAACGAGGTGCTGAACAGGCTGGAATCAGGCGAGCTCTCCGCCGAGGAAGCGATAAAGCTCATCAAAAAAGAAGAGTCAGAAGAAGAATAAAGGAGGAAGACGTGAAAGAACAAAAAAGGACAAGAATAGTCCTAAGAAGGACCAAGCCCGACGACGGGTATCTCAGGAATCTGCTTCGCGGGTTGTTCATAGGTAACTAAAGACCAAGTGGAGAAGACAATGAATCCAAAGGAAAGAATCCTCAAACTTCTGGAGGACGGCAAGATAACAGCCGATGAGGCGACCAACCTCCTGGAAGCTCTGAAGAAAAGCTACGGCCGTAACACACACGCTCACCCACATTGTGGACCGATGTTCATCAAGCACAGCTTCGGCAGGCATCACTTCGACACCTGCTGCCACCCTCCTCATGGGAAGGTGGTCATCAAGATGGTGGGGCCGGCAATCATGGCCTTCGCCTGCTGCAAATGACGAAGAAAGGAGAAAATCATGCAAGAACGCATGCAAATACTTAACCTTCTTGAAGAAGGAAAGGTCAGTGTAGACGAGGCGGCCCGCCTCCTTAAAGCCCTGGGCGGCTCATGCTGTGAGCCCATCGATGAATGCTGCGACACCGACGATGGCGATGAGTCGGATGAGTGCTGCGAACCGGACGGCGGCGGCAAGGGCGGCGAGCCAAAGACATCTAAGAAAAACGAAGACAGCAAGTAACGGAGGATATGATGGAAGAACGCAAAAAGATCCTTGAACTCTTAGAAACGGGCAAGATTTCGGCAGACGAGGCGACCCGTCTGCTCGAAGCCCTGGAGAAGCGCACCCACCGCTGCGGTTGTTGCAGGCGCTGTTGCTGTTGTTGCCGTTGCTGAAGGAAGCTGACGAGGAAGCGATCTCCAAAGAAAAATGATGGAGGACAACATGAAAGAACGCAGAACGATTCTAAGAAGGATAAAGCCCGACGATCGGTATCTCAGAAATCTGCTTCGCGGGTTGTTCATAGGTAACTAAAGACCAAGTGGAGAAGATAATGGAAGCAAAGGAAAGAATCCTCAAGCTTCTTGAGGAAGGCAAGATTAATGCCGACGAGGCAGCCAACCTCCTGGAGGCGTTGAAGCACAGCTTCGGCCGTAACACACACGCTCACCCACATTGTGGACCGATGTTCATCAAGCACAGCTTCGGCAGGCATCACTCCGACCCCTGCTGCCACCCCACTCATAAGAAGGTGATCGTCAAGATGAGGGGCGAGTGTTGCGAGGACCCCGAAGATGCGGAGCTCATGACGTTCGGCTGCTGCGGCTGAGGAGGAAGGAATGGAAGAAAGAGAACGAATCCTTAAGTTATTGGAGGAGGGTAAGATAAACGCCGACGAGGCTGCCAAACTCCTTAACGCCTTAGGCGAGACCTACCGCTTGGCTCCGAGACACGGACCAGGTCCTGACCTCGGCAAGCGCATCGCCCGTAAGGTGGAGCTTTCTCTCAAAGGCCTGCCTGAGATGATCGAACGCAACATCTGGTTTGCCACCAAAGGTGCAGAACAGGAACTTGAGTTTGACCCCAAGGAGAACCTTATCCTAAAGTCGGTGTCCGGAGATGTCAATATCAACGGCGATGACGAGAAGAAAATCCGCATCAACCTCTGCTGCGGCCATAAGGTAAACGAAACCGAAAACGAGCTGGCCATCAAGGTCATGTCCGGAGACCTTGACGTAAAGGTCCCGAAATCCCAGAAAGTGGTGATGAAGGCAGCCGCTGGCGATGTATCGGTAAGCAACCTCGATTCGGAACTCACAGTGCGCATCGGTGGAGGCGATTTGGATCTGGAGAATATCGCCGGCAAACTCTCCGCAGGCGTGGGCGGAGGCGATCTCAAGGGCAAGGATATCTCTGCCGAACTCAACATTAAGGTAGGTGGTGGTGATATAGACCTGGATCTGGCAGCTTGCCCTGGTGGAAGCATCGAGCTGGGCGGAGGCGATATCAACCTTGCGCTGCCAGAAAAAGCGAACATTGAACTTGTGGTCCACAAACCTGAAGATGGAGACATTGACTCCGAGTTCGAACTCAAGCCCTCAGAGGAGGATGAAGAGATGCTGCACGCCGTTTTAGGGAAACCTGAAGCGAAACTTTACGTCAAACTTAAGAGAGGTGATTTAAACATCCGTAAAAGGAGGATCTGATGATATCAGGGCTCGTTTATAACTTGCTAGTTACAGTGGGGATAGTTACCCTCGTCTTAGCTGGGATTCCTACGGGTCTTTACCTCCTGCTCAAACGCAGAGAAGAACAAAAGCTGGAAGCTGTCAAGATACGTACCCGATCTAAAAGGAGAGCAAGGTGATCCGCGGGATATTCTGGGGACTGGTTGTAGTCTGGATCGGATTCTGGATCTGGCTGGGATCGAGTGTTGCCCCGCAAACCTTCGCCTTCAAAGTCGCCTGGCCCATAATCTTTGTGATCATCGGACTTCTCGGTCTGGTGGAACTGATCCAGTCGGTGATAAGACGTTCAAGGAGAGGAATCCCATTCAAACATGTTGGCTGGAGAACCTTCTGGGCGCTCTTGTTAGTGGTGGTAGGATTAGCCATCTGGTTTTCCAATATCGGGCTGATAGCCGGATTCGGCCAGTGGTGGTGGGCCTTGATCGTGGCGGTGGGGATTGCGATAATCGTTCGCGTGATAGTCCACAAAGCTCGCAAACGGCCCCGTAAGGTAAGCGTTGTAATAGACAAGCTTGAGGACGGCGAGATAGACGTTGATGAGGCGGTGGAGGAGATACGTTGCGGCAAAAGCAAGGGTAACTGTTGTCATGAGTAGCGAAGCCACCCTGCGTATCTTAAGGATGGTAAGCGAAGGAAAGATATCGGCAGAAGAGGCGGAGAAGCTGATTGAAGCCATAGAAGGTGCAAGACCTCAGGCTCGGGAAATAACCCTCTTGATCTTCGAGAAAGATAAGGAGAAGCCCAACGTGAGGATCAACCTGCCTCTGTCCTTGGCGCGATTCGCCATGAACTTCGTACCGGCGAGTGTGCTTGCTAAACAGGAGATCCCTGCCGATACCATCCTTGCGGCTTTGGACCAGGCACAGCCCGGCAAGGTGTTCGAGGTAAAGGACGAAGAAGGCAAGAAGGTAGAGATTTACCTGCATTAAAGGCGAAGGTGATCATCTATGAACTCGAAGTTATTTGATGAGTTGTAAACTGCCAAGCTTGTTTAAATCAACAGCTTGCTTTGGTAACAGCGATGTTCAGACCTCTTCACGTAAGTAAGAAAGGAAATGCTTTTGTTCGCAGCACAAAACACTATCCTCCCCCTACCCCCTCCCGTCAAGGGAGGTGAAGAATCTGTACCAACCATAAGAGCCTGACAAATAACGGTTGTAGTAATCCCTCACGACCTCACCCATCCGCACTTATGGACAATTACTAAAGCTAAAAGGTCTCATTGAAGACTTAAGAAGGCTGGCTTGAAGGTTCCTTTAGACCAAATCCTCTTCCGTACCCGCAGCGTCCTTGCAGCGCTGTGGGTGCTTTTGCTGCTCGCCTTTTCCCATCCCTGGATAAGTGTATGGAGCGCAGTTCTTTTTATACCAGGACTTCTGATAAGGTTCTGGGCCGCGGGTTTCATAGGTCCGAGCTCGCGCAAACCTTCTATCTCAGCGGATCATTTAGCCACCCGCGGCCCTTATGCCCTCCTCAGACATCCCTTATACATCGGCAATGCATTGTTGGTAGCGGCAGGATTAGTTCTGCTAAGGCCGCATTGGATACTGATTGTGCTGACTTCAGTGGGATTCGTAGCCCTCTACGTCCTTCTCGCCATAGCCGAGGAGAAGCGTCTTTCTATGAAGCACGGCAAGGAATATGACGAATACCGCCAAAGGGTTTCCCCATTCTTCCCCAGGCGATTCGAAGGTCCATTGTTTCGCAGGTTCAAGCTTTCCTGGGCCCTTCGTGAGTATCAGACGTGGATCGTGGTAGGTCTCCTATATCTGTTTGCGTTTTTGAGGCTCTGCTTCATCCCAGTGTGCTCCTTTTTAGCCGGAGGCTAAAAAGATCGCAAAAAACACGGACAGACTGGAGAGTCCGTCCCTACACTACAAATCTAATCTGCGTAATCTGTGGTTTGTCTATTCTTCTGCTTCCTTCACCTCGTCCCAGAGCTTATCCAGCTCCTCGATATCCATCTTGGCCAGATCAAGCCCGCGTTCCTGAGCCAGACGCCTGACTCCCTCAAACCGACGTTCGAACTTGCGGTTTGAGCAAGTCAGCGCCTCCTCTGCCCGCACCCCTATGTGTCGGGCAAGGTTCACCACCGAAAACAACAGATCTCCAAGCTCGTGCTCAAGATCATCATGAGCCTTCCCGATGTGTTCGGTTAACTCCTGGGTTTCTTCCCTGACCTTGGCCAAAGGACCCTTAGCGCTTCGCCAGTCGAAACCCACCCGCGCTGCACGCTCCTGCACCATCTGGGCGCGAATGAGAGCGGGCAAGGACTTGGGGATGCCTTCGAAGAATCCCGCCTCTCCCCTCTTTTCCGCTTCCTTGATGCGCTCCCAGTTGGCAAGCACATCACCTTCCCCTGATACCTTTGTTTCTCCAAACACGTGTGGGTGGCGGCGGATAAGCTTGGCTGACGCTATCTCTTCGACCTTCTCGTAATCCGTCAGGCCAGCATCCCGTGCGATCTCGATGCCCATGAGAACGATGTATAAAAGATCGCCCAGCTCCTCCTCGATCCTTGCACCGTCGCCAGACTCCAACGCCTCGGAAAGCTCGTAGGCCTCCTCGATATAAAGATGTTTTATGGAGGAAAGCGTCTGCTTACGATCCCAGGGGCACTGGCTGCGCAACCGTTCTACTATCTCGCGCAGCCTCCCCAAGTCTTTATCATCAGAGCTATTCATGGGATTGGTGTGTTATGGGCTATCGCGGGAAGCGCGCCGACCCGGTCGCTTCAAGCCTCAGGTTCCTGCCCTTTCTGACCCCTTCAAGCTTCTCGAAACGCACAAGCGGCACTTGTCTCTGGAGTTCGATAAGGAAGGAATCAACAGCCGAGGCGGCGCCATCAACCTTAAGTTTGAAAGGATAGATACCTTCCACCTTCTGGGAATCGGATATCACGGCCTTCGAGGTAGGCCGGCCCGGATGGGTGAATCGCTCCTCAAGGCCCTCTTCGGATGCCTGAAGCGCGCTCCGAAGACTGTCAAGTTCAGCCGCTATTGTAGCCTCTTCTTGCAAACGCTCGGCCCGGCCAGCTACCTCGGACTTAAGCGAGTTTACTCTTGTTTGAAGCGAGTCCACTTCCCTCAAAAGGCCCTTCGATTCCCTGATGGTTGCAAACCCCAGATAGCCTCCGATCACTAAGACAAGAGCAGTCAGTATCCCGAAGATAACGCTTATGGCAACCTTCATCTCATCCTCAGGAGGAGTCTGTGTTGTATCAACCCTTCACGCGATCCCCGCGGCTCGCTCGTGATAAGCTCAAACATCGCGCTCCCCAAGAGCGCGTCCACATAGCGCCGAACTTCCAGATTTGAGGGTGCCAGGACCATCGCTGTTGCGCTGTCGGCCTCGATCTGGAACGAAACGAGCTTCATACGCGGGCCGAGCTTGGCATCCAGGAGCCGCATTACCTCCAGATACCTTTCGTTATACCGGCTCGCATCCTCTATCTTGCCGAGAAGCTCGCGGTATTGGGCTTCGATGTTCTCGTAGTGGGCAACAGCCGTCTTCTGGGTCTTAAGCGAATCGCTCGTTGCCCTAAGGCTGGCGTTTTCCTGCTCGATGCTCTTCAAACGCCGTCCTTGAAACACAAGACCTATACCTGCACCAACCACCACGAAAAGAAAGACACACACCCAGATGACGAGATAATGCCAGGTGGTCAGCCTTTCACGACGTCTCGGCACGGCAAGATCGATGCGTATCATGCCTCATTCCTCAAAGCGCATGCATAGGCCAGGGTAAAAAGCGGTGCCTTATCCTTCTCGCCTTCAATCTCCACCCCTTCGAAGGGATCAAACACCTCGCCCGTCAGATCAATGCACTCACCAAGGGCTCGGGCGTTCTCAGGCACAAGTGCCGCCTCACCGGACAAGAGGAAGTGATCCAGCCTGCGTTTGTCCTGGGGAAGGAAGTTGCGCCTGATCTTAAGCTCATCATGCCAGAGGCTCAAAGCCTCCTCGCTAAGCCTTGCCTCTTTCAGATTGACCCGAGGGATCTCCTGCATAAGGATCGGATTGCCATGACTTACAACAACAAGGAAACCTCTGCTACGGTCAAGGTGCAGGATAATAATATCCTTCTCTCCCCACTTGGAGCGAAGCACCGCGTTCGCAAGCGCGGTCAACGCGGTCTCGATATGGGTAGGGTTTTTGGGGAAGAGCCCGCTTTTGCGCTGGATCACCTCAAGCGGAGCCGCCACTGCAACAATCCAGGTCTGGCTGCCTACGCTGCGTAAAGGATCGAAGCTTAAGACGTCGCGGCGTGTGTCATAGGTAAGCATGAACTTTGCCTCCCAGGCCACGTTATCCTCTAGCTCGGAGATGTCCACCTTGTCGGAGGCAAAAACCCTGGCACGCACCCCCTGACCGCACAAGGGAAACACAAAGCGGGACACCCTTTCGCGGGAGAAGAACTCCTTAAGCACCTGCCTGATCCGCCTTGGCGAGCGGTCATTATCCTCAAGCTGGATACGACCGCAAGCTGCCGGGTTCTCTCCTTTAGGCAGGCGAACCCAACGGATCTCCTCCTCAGAAATATCAATCCCGTAGGTCATGGGCAAAGTATATGAGCTACTCAATCGATGTCAACCCGTAACACCCGTAACACCCGTAACATCCCCAACACCCGTAATACTCGCAACACCCGTAATACTCGTAACACCCGTGATACCACCGATAACCTTTTACAAACCAATCGGCTTGACCGTTTCCGATCTCAAAAAGGCCGTGGAGTTCAGCGCTCTTTACCGATCCTGACGGCAACAGTCTGCAGATCACCCAGGTGGACTGGCCCGCCTACTTCGCCGTCTGCGCACCGAAGTAAACCTTCAAGGATAAACTAACACATACCTGATAATACGTAAAGAACTTGACATTTCTAAAAAGTTCAATATAATAAAGCAATGAGATGTATAGAGAGTGCAACAAAAAGAATCAGGCCAATCATATTCCTTTCACAAATGTCAACCTGGACGAATAAGTCCAAAGGAGGGTACGATGCCGAGGTACGTCAAAAGAAAAAACAGCGACACTTGGCACTGGTGCACCAACTGCTCTAATTATCCTACGGGTTCAGATGTAAATGTGAGCTATAAAAGGCCTACCTATGGCGAACTCTGCGACGAGTGCCAGGCGAAAGAAAAGGAGGGTAACTGCCGGGGGTAGCTTCGCGAGCCTGAACGTAACTCGGCAGGGGCCGGTCTTAACGCACCAGGTCTGGCGCGAGTCGGCCCTTACTTGTTTGTCATTGGGTGCCTTAGATGTAGAACGGACATTCCTGTCTGTTCTGTGCAAAATCACAGCGCGGACTGAAAGAAATCACCACAAAGATCAAAGGTATCTGTTATGAAATCGCCACGGTCGTCTGCGGCTCCCTCACGATGACGGAATACAGTCTCGAGGTCCCCTCTGCGATCTTTTCTCTGTAAAGAGAAAAGGAGCATTCTTCGGGGTCCCCAGAGGAAAACCACGTTTTCCTCTGGGGTATAAAATATCTTGATTTTCCTCCCAAATCGAGTATAGTTAACTCAAGGAGGCAAGATGTTCCGAGGCGCGATAACCGCTCTCGTCACGCCGTTTCGAAACGGCAAACTTGATACCGAAGCGCTGGAGAAACACGTCCGCTGGCAGACCCAGCAAGGGATTGACGGGCTTCTGGCCTGCGGCACAACCGGCGAAACTCCCGCGCTTAGCCAAGATGAACAGAACACGGTGGTATCAACCGCCGTCAAGTTAGCCAAGGATGCTGACCGTAAGGTCCCGGTCCTGGCAGGCGCAGGCACCAACTCCACAACAAAGACTATCAAGAGGGTAAACCAGGTTAAGGAGTTGGGAGCTGACGCGGCACTTGTGGTCACTCCATACTACAACAAACCCACCCAGGAGGGATTGTACAGACATTATGCCGAGATCTGCGAGAATACCGACCTGCCCATAGTTATCTACAACGTGCCATCGAGGACTGGCGGGAATATACTCCCCGCAACCGTCCAGCGGATTGCAGACAAGTACGATAAGATAGTGGCGGTGAAGGAGGCATCGGGCAAGCTTGATCAGTCCACGGACATTGTAAGGCGTCTTGACGAGCGGGTAGCCGTGCTTTCAGGAGACGACAGCTTGACCCTGCCCATCCTGGCGGTCGGCGGCAAGGGTGTGGTCTCGGTTGTCTCAAACATCGCTCCGTATGACACCGCGAACATGGTGCGCTTCTTCGAACAGGGCGATTTCGAGGCTGCGCTGACCATACACCAGAAGCTCTTTCCGCTCGTGAAGGCACTCTTTGCGGAAACCAATCCCGGACCCCTCAAGGCTGCAACCGGTCTTATGGGCATAAACTCCGGCGAGGTGCGTCTGCCTTTGGCGCCGGTATCCGAAGAGAACTTGGCAAAGCTTCGCGAAGCGATGCTTGCATACGGTCTGGCGGTATGATCCGGGTAATAGTTGCAGGCGGCTGCGGCCGCATGGCCGGGGAGGTAGCAAGGTTGGTGAGTGAGGCCGAGGATATGGAGCTTGTGGGAATCGCGGAGCGAGCCGATCATCCAGAGATCGGTAAGTCCCGCTATGGGGTGGACATCACGGCGGAGTTGGCAAGTCTTCTGGAAAAGGCTGACGTTGTTGTAGAGTTTACATCGCCTGAGGGTCTTCTTGAGATACTTGAAGGGATGAAAGGCTCCAGCATATCCCTTGTCTCAGGAACGACCGGGCTATCCGATGCGGAGTTCGATAGACTGAAGGAGAGCGCCGAGGAACGCGCTATCCTGTGGGCGCCGAACATGTCTACCGGCGTGAATCTTATGTTCAAGCTTGCAGCGGAAGTGACGAGAGCGCTGCCCGACTACGACGTTGAGATAGTTGAGATGCACCACCGCCACAAAAAGGACGCACCTTCAGGAACCGCAAAGAAGCTTGCAGAGATCGTAAAGGATAACAGGAAGATCACGAAGACCATCTATGGCCGCGAGGGCCATACCGGAGAGCGTGCCCCGGACGAACTGGCCGTCCTTGCCCTGCGCGGAGGCGACGTGGCGGGCGAGCACACCCTTTACTTTGCGACCGAAGGCGAGAGGCTTGAGCTCGTCCACCGTGCCTCAAGTCGTCTTGCTTTCGCCAAAGGAACACTGAAAGCAATAAGATTTATCGCACATAAACCGAAAAGATTCTATCAATTCGCCGATATCCTGGAGGATAAGTGAGGGAACACGCCAGGCGTCTGGACCTGCTTCCCCCCTACCTCTTTGCAGAGCTTGATGCGGCTAAAGCCACCTACGGAGAGGGGGTCATTGACTTCGGTGTAGGAGACCCTGATCAGCCGACCCACCCTGAGATCGTTAACGCTCTCTCTCACGCGGCAAGCGATCCGTCTACCCACCGTTACCCCAGCTATGAGGGAACGCTGAGCCTTCGCCGAGACATCGCCTACTGGTACAAGGCTCGCTTTGGAGTGGACCTAGACCCCCAGACCGAGGTCTGTGTGCTCATCGGCTCAAAGGAGGGTATAGGCCACCTTATCTGGGCACTTGTTGATCCGGGCGATGAGGTGATCTATCCCGATCCCTCATACCCGGTCTACCGCAACCAGACCCTCCTTGCAGGAGGGACACCTATCCCTGCCCCTCTACTTGAAGCAAATCACTTCATTATGGATATTCCACGCCTTAAGGCTACCCACAAGACCAAGCTGCTAATCCTTAACTATCCCTCAAACCCCACCGCAGCCGTAGCTTCACCCATCCATCTTGCCGAGGCGGTGCAGTTTGCGCGCGCTCACAACATGTGGCTTGCCAACGACAACACCTACTCCGAGATCTACTTCGACGAGGAACCGACCAGTATACTTGCCGTGCCAGGAGCCAAAGAGTGCGCAGTGGAGTTCGGTTCATTCTCCAAGACCTTCAATATGACCGGCTGGCGTATCGGGTTTGCTGTCGGAAATGCACGGATGATCGCCGCCCTCTTAAAGATCAAGCGGAACACCGACTCCGGGGTCTTCGTAGCGATCCAGCGAGCGGCCCAGACCGCCCTTGAGCTGGTAGGCGAAGTGGGTAAAGAGATACGTGCACTTTATAAATCGCGCAGAGGTGCCTTGTTGGCAGGGCTCAACCAGCTGGGCTGGGTGATCCCATCCACAAAGGCCACATTCTACGTATGGGCACAGGTTCCACATAAAGACAGTTCCTCCCTGGAGTTCGCTCGCAAGATGCTTGCTGAAACCGGCGTCCTTGTAACACCGGGTATAGGTTTTGGCGAGGCGGGCGAGGGCTACGTTCGCTTCTCGCTGACACTCGACCGCGCTCAAATCCAAGAAGCTGTGGATCGTTTAGGGAAATGGCTCTGATAGTAACCAAGTTCGGAGGTCGTTCACTCGCCACCGTGCGGCAATTAAAAAGGGTGGCCTCTTATCTAGCTGACAGGGCAAGAGAAGACAAGCTGGTGGTTGTGGTCTCGGCGATGGGCACTAAGACCGATGAGCTTAACGCCTTAGCGCGATCTGTAACTACCAAACCCAAAGGCAGGGAGCTTGACATGCTTCTTACCGCTGGAGAGCGCATCACCATGAGCCTTTTGGCCATGGCACTTGCCGAACGAGGGGTCAAGGCCCGCTCCTTTACCGGTTCACAGGTAGGCATACACACCGACGAGAGCCACAACGACGCCCGGATACTATTCGTGCGCGGCAACAGGCTAAGGGAGACCATTGCCGCCGGTTATATCCCGATAGTTGCCGGGTTCCAGGGCGTAAGTGCTGAGGGCAAAGAGGTAACCACACTTGGCCGCGGCGGATCGGATACCACGGCAGTGGCCCTTACCAAGTTTCTGGGCGCAGATTCTTGTGAGTTATACAAGACAGTCAAGGGGTTGTGCACGGCAGACCCGCACCTGTTTCCAAAAGCCACGTGTCTAGAAAGGATAAGCTATGAGGAACTTGTTGAGCTTTCCGATTACGGCGCCCGGGTGCTGCATCCACGTGCTGCGGCACTAGCCATGCGCTACAAGGTTCCACTGGAGGTACGCTCAAGCCTTGCTCCTGAAAAGCGAGGAACCAAGGTTGGGGATTTCAAGGAGCTCGAGGACCGCTTTGTGCGCGCCGTCACGCAGCAGAAAGGACTGGTGCGGTTCACGGTTAAGGACGTGCCCAAGAATCCTATGGTGATGACTCAGGCGGTCGCTCGTCTGGCTGATGCTGGGGTGCATATCCTATCCTACTCACATGGTCACCCCCAGGCAGAAGCCTTCGACCTAGCCTTCATCGTATCAAAAGAAGATGCCCCTCTAACCGAGAAGATATTAAACGCATTCCGTAAGGAGACCGGTGCGGCAAGACTCTCTGTTATGAAGCAGATAAGCGAGGTCTCGCTTGTGGGTCCTGGTGCAGGACAGGATGCGCATATCACAAGACGCGCATTCGAGGTACTGCGCGCAGAAAACGTTCACATAGAGGCGTTTGCCACCTCCCAACTCAAACTGACGTTCTTTTTGCGTGCGCGCAGCCTTAAGCGAGCCATCGCAAGACTGCTTGAGGAGTTTAACCTGATGGTGAGGTCAAAATGATCATCGTAGCTCCAACAGCGTTCAAGGAGGCCTTGGGACCTGTTGCTGCGGCACGTGCCATAGCCACAGGCCTGAAAAGCAGCCTGAAGAGGAAAAAGATCGAACTCTACCCACTTTCAGACGGCGGCGACGGCTTTCTTGAATGCATCTCATACTACTTCAAGGGCCAACGCTTGAGGAACGTGACACTTCAGGTAACCGACCCTGCCGGCGGGCAGATCAAAACCACAGCACTTATCTCAGGCAGGCAGGCCTTTATTGAATCGGCCTCCATCCTCGGACTCAGGCTCGTGGCCCCCCAGGAACGCGACCCCCTTAAAACCACCTCAAAGGGGCTGGGCGAGGCTATCCTTGCACTGCTTGATAAGGGCATGGAGGAGGTGGTCGTTGGACTGGGAGGAAGCGCCACGGTTGACGGGGGCAGGGATGCGTTGGAGGTTTTAGGTGTTCGTTTCCGGGATTCAAAAGATAATCCCCTGGGGCCTGGGCCTGCTAAACTTACAGACCTTGAAAGAATAGATCTATCCGGCATAGACCAGAGGGTCAAGAAACAGGTACTGATACTCTGGGACGTCGACAGTCCCTTACTCGGCCCATATGGAACCTTGATCTATGCCCCTCAGAAGGGTGCCGGCCAAAAAGAGCTTAAGGCGCTTGAACTCAGCCTGCAGCGCTACGCCGAGGTGGCCGAACTGGCAATCGCTCAGAGGCTTGATCACCGCCGAGGCATGGGTGCTGCAGGAGGCATCGCATTCGGGTTCGCCGTCCTTGCAGGCTGCAAGCTAATGAGCGGCGCAGACTACCTCCTAAGACTCTCAGGCCTCAGGGATAAGCTGAAGAAAGAAGACATCGTAATCTCCGGCGAGGGCAGACTGGACAAGCAGAGCCTATCTTACAAGGTAATAGGGGCGCTGCGTCGGTTGCCGCACAGCAAACTGATACTCCTGTGCGGAGAGATAGGGGTTCAGATAGCACCACGCGACCGCAGGACTGCCGCCATATCCATACAACCAGGGCCGATCGATCGCAGCAAGGCTATAGCTGCAACTAAAGAGAATCTCAAACAGACCGCCACCCAGATCGGACGCCTGCTGGCATAAGCTTAAGAGGAGCAACGGTGCAGCAAAGAATCCTTGAGGCCTTCAGTAATCCGGGGTTTTATTCACATGATGTAGAAAAAGTCCGCCGGGCCGAAACCCACACCGCTTGGGTGTTCCTCACAGGAAAACGTGCCTACAAGATAAAGAAACCGGTAAACTTCGGGTTCCTTGATTTCTCTACATTAGAGAAACGCAAGACCTTCTGTGAACGTGAGGTCGAGCTAAACCGCGAGCTTTCCGATCTCTATCTGGGGGTCGAACCCATCACCATGGATGAAAAAGGCAATCTTAAGTTGGGCGAGAACGGGGATGTCGTGGAGTATGCTGTGGTTATGAAAGAACTCCCCCAGGAAACCATGATGAGCTACCTGCTTGTTGAGGATAAAGTAGGCTACGTTATTATAGATAAGTTAGCCCGCGAGACCGCAAAGTTCCACAAGAAAGCAAGAAGGTCGGATGAGATCACAAGCCAAGGCTCGCTTGATTCGGTACGCTTCAACTGGGAGGAGAACTTTGCCCAGACAGAGGACGTGAAAGACGTCACCATATCCCCCCAGGACTTTGATTTCATCAAGGGGCAAATCGAGCGCTTTTTGACAGAAAACGAGCCAGCCTTCCGCAAGAGGGAGAAGGATGGTAAGATAAAATACTGCCACGGCGATCTGCATTCGGGCAACATCTTCGTGCACGAAGGTAAGATTCATATCTTTGATAGAATCGAGTTCAACCTGCGCTTTGCCTGCTCGGACACAGCCGCAGACCTTGCGTTTCTCACCATGGATCTGGATTTCCATGTAAAACGTAATCTTTCGGATTTCCTGCTTGACCGCTATCTGGACGAGACCGGTGACTACGAGCTTTTGCGCTTCCACGACTTCTTCCGCTGCTACCGCGCCTACGTTCGGGGTAAGGTGATCGGCTTCCAATTGGGACAGAACCCTGTAAATCCAGCGGAGATAAAGAATCGTGCAAGTGCCTACTTCGATCTGGCCAAGCTTTATGCCTCTACCTTGTTCGCTAAGCCGCAGCTTATCGTGTTTTACGGTCTCCCAGGAACCGGCAAATCGCTTATGGCATCAAGAACCCGGAACTGGACGAACGCTATCCATATCAGATCGGATATTGTTCGCAGACTGCTTGCAGGCGCCTCGCTCGACGAACATCACTATGCATCCTTCGGCAAAGACCTCTACTCACCTGAGATGAGCAACCGGGTCTATGAGGCGTTAAAGGATAAGGCTCGAACCTATCTCGCACAAAACCAGTCACTTATAATAGACGCTACCTACAGCAAGCAAAAGGAGCGTGCTGAACTTAAAGAGGCGGGAAAGAAGCTGGAAGCCGAGGTTCATTTCATCAGATGCGAGGCTTCGGACGAGCAGGTCAGGACATGGATCAAGCAGCGCAAGGAGAGCGATAAACAGTCCGACGCCACCTGGGAGATATACCTGGCGATGAAGGAGCGCTTTGAGCCTGAGGGTGAGCTGCCACACCACGTGCTTCGCACCGGACGCGACCCAGCGGAGATGGACGCCGACGTGCGGCGCTTCCTGTCACGGGAATAAATCATGCCTATTCCTGTATTACGAGATGAAGAGGCAAAGCCACAGGCAGAACCAACACAACCGCCTGAGGATGAAAAGAAACTCTTAGCCGAAGCAAAGAACGGGAACACCGATGCATTCGGCAAACTGGTCCAGCGTTATCAAAGAAGGGTGTATACAGTGATCTACAGATTCGTAAGAAACCATACCGAGGCCGACGATCTGGCCCAGGAGGCGTTTATCAGGGCCTTCAAGGCCATAGGCCGCTTCGATCTGCGCTACCCATTCAGCCCGTGGATATACCGTATCGCGATCAATCTCACGCTCAACCATCTCAAGAAGCGCCGCTTGCCGATGGTGGACGCCGATCTTGAGCGCAAACCCTCTGCTGATAACCCGGTGAGTGTCTTGGAACAGGTCGAGACCCGGCGCAAGGTCCATGCCGCCATTGCAAGATTGCCCCTTAAGTTACGACAAGTACTTGTGTTACGGGTTTATGAAGACTGGCCTTACTCCCAGATCGCCCAGGTGTTTGATATACCAATCGGTACCGTGATGTCGCGCCTTGCTCGTGCCCGCCAGGCGGTGAAAGAGGAACTCAAGGGATTGCTATGAACTGCAAGGGGATAGAAAAACTTCTTCAAGCCTACCATGACGGAGAGCTTTCAGAGGCGCAGCGAAAAGAAGTAGAAAGCCACCTTGCAAAGTGTCCAAAATGTCAGGCGAAGCTCGCTGAACTTGGGGCCCTGGATGAGCTGCTTATAGATGGGGACGCGGAGCGGGTGCCTGATCCAGGTAAACACTACTGGCACAGCTTCTCTCATCGCGTTACAAGAAGGCTTATCCCCAGGAGGGAAGCCATAATACGCCCTCACCGTCCCCGACCACTGGGATTCAGGCTGCTTCCATACCTATCCGCAGCTGTGGCAGTGTTCCTTGCAATAGTCATAAGCATACCGTTTCTTAAACGAGCACCTGCGAAGTTCACAGAAGAAGAAATCGCAGAGATCACCGCCCCACCACAGAAGTCAGGCGTGAGCTTCAAAAGGTTTGAAGGCGAGCCGGAAGCCCAGAAGATTGAGTTGAGGGATAAGAAGTTGGTCTCTACCGATGAGATACTGGCGGCAGAACCCGTTGAGATAAGCGGGGAATCTCCCCTCACCGCAATGCCTTCTGAAGCTGATATGGCAACGAAAGGCGCAGGAGCGGCTGCAACGCCACCCACGGAGCCCTCAAGGACGGAAAGGATGTTACGGAGGGATGAGAAGGCAAAACCTGCCGCTGTGGTTAAGACAGCCGAACCCTACCTTGAGGAAGCAGAGGTCTTCGCCGGCAAGGTTCTCCCCCAGCAAGGCACGCTCCGGGTGGTGATCGACTCGACCGGTCAACTTGCTGAGGTGACGATCGAGAAGTCCTCGGGCAACCCCAAAGCCGATACCATGTCCATGAAGGTCTACAAGAACCAGTGGGAGGGAAAAACGTTCAGAGAACGCCAGAGAACCCTCCTCGTGCCTTTCACCCCGCAGCCCGCTGACTAAATTGCCCTTTATAAAACAGATTAACTCCGCGAGTTCAAGATAGCCACAGATGTAGAGATCAAAACGGTGGAGTGGTAGCCGCCTAAGCAACAACCGGAAAGCACAACCCTACTCCTTACCACCGATTTTATCTACCTTACTTATCTTCACAATCAAGCTAAAAGGGCTTGACAAGGCCGCCTGCAATCGCTTAACGCCCCGCCCCCTTTGTCCCCCTCCACCAGGGAGGGGGAATTTTCCTCCTCCTTGATGGAGGAGGTGGCCGTTTCGAAGAAACGGTCGGAGGAGGTGATCCCCCTGTATCCCCCTTAATAAAGGGGACTTCTCTCAGCTCCTCCTTTTGAATGGGGAAGGGGGATTGTCCCCTCTCCCAGAGGGAGAGGGTTAGGGTGAGGGTTCTGTAATACCCTTGCTCCTCCTCCCAATCAAGCTAAAAAACTTGACAAAATATTCCCTCTTAGTATAATAATGTGTTAAACTTCAATCCTTAAGGAGGAGGTATTATGAAAAGGGTCGTTTCAACCCTCATCATCCTCTCAATGATAGCCATACCGTTGATAGTTATTGCCAATGATGCAGGGGACGCATGTCTGCAGGCCCAGATGGACGCTGAGAGGGATGTCAATAGTACGCTATGGCTTGGAGCAGGATGTCTGTTTACACTTCTCGGAGTCGGGGCTGCCTACTTGATTGAACCTTCCCCCTCAGCCGTGAGTATGCTTGGGAAATCGCCAGAATACGTGGCCGCTTACACCGATTGCTACAAAGATAAGGGACGGTCAATTCAAACGAAGAATGCATGGACAGGTTGCTTGATCGGAGCAGTAGCTGAATCGGCCCTCTACGTGATCTACATCCTGCTCATTGCGGCGACCTATGCCTATTAAAAGGAATCACCCCCTCTGCTGGACATCATTACCCAAAAGGTAACCTAGCGTGGCGGGATTATTTCTGGTTTTTTTACTCCCGTCGGCGAATAGTCGAGAGTGCGCCCTGAAGGCTGATTTCACTCTTGAAACAATTATCACAGAACGAACAACCACAACGGAAGTAGTAAAGGGAAGCCTGTATATGCTGGAAGGCCCCGTGTTGTTGTTTGAAGTCTTATCCCCTGTAAGCCAGTTAATGTGGATCAAGCAGGACACGGTTGATATCTACTATCCCGGAGAAAAAAAACTCTTCCGCATCATCTCACGAGATACCCTTCCCACCCGAAACACATCGGTCTCCCATATGTTCAACCTCGACTTCGAGTACCAATTGCATGCGGCTGGATTCAAGGTTACAAAATCGGAGAACAAAGGGGATACGCTTCTACTCCACTGGAACAATCCAGAAGTCAGGGCTTCCACGGAGATAGTGACCGGAAGCATCGGCGAGGATTTCGTTCTTTATCGAACAAGCGGACGCGGCTGGAGCCTTGAGGTCAAGCTCTGGGATTACAGAAACATAGACGGGAAGCGCTATCCCCACTTCATGCGCTCCAAGCTTAAAAAAGGCAAGCTCACCCGCATCGAGGAACTGCGCTTGAAGGAGGTGGAGGTCGACGTCGCGCTACCCAGTTATCTTGCGGATTTCAAGATACCAAAGGATGCAGAGGTCAAGATAGTAGAATGGTAGCACTTTCCCTCCTCAATTAAGCTAAAAGGGCTTGACAACTACCACCTCCCCGTATAATAGTTAAATCAATAAACCTTCAACTTACGCGAGGAGGCGTTTATGAAGAAATCCCTATGCGTTTTAATCTTGCTATCCCTACTCACTCTCCCTGTAGTAGCGCTTGCCGAAGATGCAGGGGACGCTTGCGTCCGAGCCCAACTTGATGCAGAACGGGACGTCAGCGGCGCACTCTGGTTAGCCTTAGGCTGCATATTTCCCATTCTCGGACTCGCCGCCGCTTATTTACTCGAACCCTCTCCACCAGCCACCGCGCTACTTGGGAAATCTTCAGACTACGTGGCCGTTTATACCGACTGTTACAAGGATAAAGGCCGCAATATCCAAGTCCGTAAGGCTCTTATTGGTTTACTTTGTGTTCCTACTTTTGGAATAGCTCTCTTCTGGCTGTAACCTTTTCTCCTTCGGAGATTGTAGTGGCACGGCACAGCGTGCCCCTTGAGCCTTCACTATCGTCGCTTTAGTTGAATCATCACTTTACTATTATTAAATCGTAGGGGCCGACTTCAGTGTGCCCCTTGGGGAACCAAGTTCCCCATAGGGTATCAAGTCGGCCCGCTTTTGTATTTCGGGCTGACCTAATGCCCAACCGGGACACACTGAGGTTAGCCCCTACTTGAGATTGCTTCGCAAGCATTTGACTTGCTCGCAATGACGATGATCGGTTCTACCCTATCTTCTCTAACCTCACCGCCGTGCCGTAGGCCAGGAGCTCGGCAGCACCTTGCATAACTGAAGAGGTCATGAACCGGATGCCGATGATAGCATCAGCCCCAAGCTCGGAGGCACGTTCGATCATCCTATCAAGCGACTGCTCGCGCGACTCGGCTAAAAGCTTGGTGTAGTCGGTGATCTCGCCGCCCACAATGTTCCTCAATCCGGCAAGGATATCGCGGCCCATGTGCCTGGCGCGAACAGTGTTGCCCTTAACGATCCCCAGAGTCTCCTTGACCTTGTACCCGGGAACCTCGTTAGTTGTTGCGATAATCATAACTTCACCTCTTTCGAGTATTTGTCGTATTTGCGAACAAACAATCGCTCCTTAAGCACGCTTACGAGGAGCACGATTAAACCGGCCAGAACCGCACACACCCCTATCTTGAGGATGATGGATACCGCGGGGTTGATAATGAACTCCTTTATCAACATGAACCCGCCGAACCCCAGTAAAAGGATCGCGCCCAGGGATAGGAAGATCCAACCCAGCCCCCGCTCCAACCGGTTGTAGAGCGAGCGGGCGTAGGCGGCGCGCGCGTCCTCGCTTAGATCCTTCAACTTGATGGTAGACATAAGTTCCTCCAGGTTTTTGAACTCTCCGTACTCACACCGGCACTCTTTACAGAAGCGGATGTGGGCCAAAAACTCCTGCCGTTCTTTATCCGAGGCCACCCCATCAACCACCTTCAAGAGCAGATGCTTGAAGCGCTCGTGAGTCATCTTTCTCCCTTTAACATACGATCCTTCAGATGCTTGCGGGCGTAGTAGAGCCTGGACATAACCGTTCCGATCGGAACACCCAGCTCATCCGCAATCTTCTTGTAGGAGAGGTCTTCAAAGTAGAACTTTCCGATGATCTCTCTATCCTGCGGCGAAAGCCCTGCCAACGCACGATTGAGGACGATCTTGGTCTCGACGGCGATCCCTGAGGAGGAGGGCGAGGAGGGCTCTGCGATTTGAAAGTCTTCTATGTTATAGGCCTGTTTCCGTTTACGGCGCCGCAGGAAGTTGTAGCACAGGTTGCGGAGAATCGTGGCAAACCATGGGAAGAAGGGACGGGAGACGTCGAACCTTTTAAGATTCCGGTAGGCGCGAATGAACGCGTCCTGAGATACATCCATTGCGTCCTGCTCGTTCCCAAGAACGTATAAAGCCATTCTGTAAGCCCTTTCCGTGTATCTTGCCACGATTACTGCAAAGGCATCTTTATCCCCGCTCAGGGTGAGCCTGATCGCCTCCGCATCGGCGGTGTTCATATCTACCATAACTACATTATCCGCGCCTGTTTTATTCAGTCAACCCGTAACACACCCATGCTCCTTTTCTCTTTCGGAGAAAAGATCGCAGGAATTATCCCTAAAGTCTTCAGCACCCCTGAATGGGAAGGATCTGAGATGGAATTATGTAGAGGTCAGCCTGACTTTGATCTTCTTTTAATTGCGATCTTTTAGCTATAGGCTAAAAGGAGCATGGGTGTGTTACGGGGTGTGTTACGGGTTACGGGTTGACAAGTTGCAAACCCTGAATAATCTTAACCGATGATAAAGGGTAAGCGAACGATAACAGAGCTTGCAGTCACTATCTTGCTGCTGCTGGCCAGCGGTAGCTGTCGCCGCCCCACTCCGCCTGTAACCGAGATCAGCACCTTTGATATACTCTTAGACTACGATGAGCAAAAGGGCACAAACCTTGCCCAGGTCTACCGCCACGCAATGGAACGCTTTGAGGACTACGATATGTCAAAGGATAAAATACAGGAACGCACGGATACTGTGGGTGATCACATCATCCATATCTTGGGCATCCGTCACGAGTCCAGGCTGGCCATCATCCGCTTCCTGCGCAACGTGCTGCCTTTTATTCAAAATCCAGATGAGTGGATTTTCCTTGTGGAGGGTTGTGAGGAGGAAGATCCCGTACTGCCCGAGCTCTACTTCTTCACCGGGGTCGCAAAAGAACTGGATATACCTACCTTCGATCCGATAGTTTCACCGCTTGGGGAAGAAGTAACGCATCGGCTCATCTCCGGGGCACATCCACTCCTAACCCTGAAGGACATCCACTTCGCCGTCCTCAACAGCATCTTCCCTGACCAGGAGTCGCTCCATTCATTAAGCGAGAACGCCCGCGCACGCTACGTGAAGGCGATTGCCTCCTACAGTTCGCTCCCCGCTGACTCTATAGAAAGCTTTCTTGTTGAATACGACACCATCTTTCTTGCCCATCCCTTAAACCTGGCTGCTGCTCGACGAGTTTACGCACAGATCCGCAATGACATGATAGATACGGCCAACGTACTGAGCAGTGAAAAGTTGACGGGAGAAATGCCAAAGATAAGTCAAGCCCGATATATATTCATCTGCGTGGGTACCTATCACCTGCCGGTATTTGATGATCTTAGCGAACTCTTTGGAATCGTCCACGAGCTGCATATCTTGCCCGAGGAGGAAGCGTCGAAAAAATAGTGTCTGACTCGACAGACTGGACCCGCAGCACACCAGAAGAAACGAGCAAGATACTTGAAACCGATCTTGCTTCTGGCCTTTCAGTTGAAGAGGCCCAAAGACGGCTTAAAGCGCACGGGCCGAACCGGTGGGTAGAGGAGAAGAGACCGAATCCACTTGCGATGCTCGGCTCCCAGTTCATTGACCCTATCGTTCTTATTCTGGTGGCGGCACTGGTGGTATCGGGCTTTATCCTGGGTGAGTGGCTCGACGCTGCGGCCATCGGCGTAATACTTGTCCTGAACGCTGTTTTAGGTTTCGTTCAGGAGTACCGCGCCGACAGAACCCTGGCGGCCTTAAAGAAACTGGCAAGCCCGCGCTGCCGGGTGATGCGAGAAGGAAGTATAAAAGAGATCGATACCGAGGAGCTTGTCCCGGGCGACGTTGTGCTGCTTGCAGCAGGAGATAAGGTGCCTGCTGATGGTCGTCTTATCGACGCAAAGCACATACTTGTGGATGAGGCCAGCCTTACCGGGGAATCGGTTGCGGTGGACAAGCAAACCGCCCCGCTTGAGGCCCAAACGCGTCTTCTGGGAGAGAAGCGCAACATGACCTTTTTGGGAACCAGCGTGGTCAAGGGACGTGGGGCGTTTGTGGTAACGGCGACCGGCCGTGGAACCGAGATGGGAAAGGTGGCCTCCTCCCTTGCAACCAAGAAGGAAGAAACCCCGCTTCAGAAAGACCTGCGCAAGCTGGGCACCAAGATACTGTTTATAGTTCTGGGCACCTGTGCAGTGGTGTTCCTGGTCGAGCTCTTCAAGCAAAGTGCGGAAAGCAACTGGCTCACCCCTCTGCTTGTGGCTATCAGCCTGGCCGTGGCCGCGATCCCTGAAGGACTGCCTGCTGCGGTTACCATCTCGCTTGCATTGGGGGTAAGACGCATGGCCGAACGCCGCGCTATCGTGCGCCGCCTGCATGCAGTAGAAACCCTTGGATCAACAAGCTTTATCTGCACAGACAAAACTGGTACCATCACCGAAAACCGCATGAGGGTGGAGAAGATCCTTACCCTTGATCCGAACTCAGAAAGGACGCTTCTTCAGGCAATGCTTTTATGCAACGACACCCATCACTCGGGCGAGGGGGAGCTGGTGGGTGATCCAACCGAGACCGCCCTGGTGCGTTTTGCAGAAGAGAGGGGGCTTGTTTTAGAACAGATGCGTCAATCCTGTGCCAGGGTAGATGAGCTTGCATTCGACTCGGAGCGCAAGATGATGACCACCCTGCACCGCACCGACAGTGGTTTCGTATCCATGACCAAGGGTGCTCCGGAAATGGTTCTGGAACGCTGTGCCAATCTCGACGACAGGCAACGTAAAGAATGGTACAGACGCTGCGAGAGGCTTTCTCGTCAGGGGTTCCGACTGCTCGGCTTTGCCAAAAAAGACGTCTCACAGATGAGCGCCGATTCATCCCTGGAGGAGGATATGGAGTTTTTGGGGTTGGCAGCAGAAAGCGACCCGCCACGTTCCGAGGTACCGGCTGCACTCAAGGAGTGTACCAGTGCAGGCATTCGCGTAGCAATGATCACAGGCGATCACATGGCCACCGCCCAGGCGATAGCCAAACGCATAGGTCTTGAAGGAGAGGTTCTTTCAGGAGACGAACTTGCCCGGATGAGTGACGATGAACTCTATGATCGGGTACAGAATATCGGAGTATATGCACGCATCTCCCCTCTACAGAAGGTAAAGATCCTTGAGGCACTCAAGTATCACGACCAGGTGGTAGCCATGACCGGGGACGGGGTAAACGATGCTCCGGCACTTCGCCGGGCGCACATCGGGGTGGCGATGGGTATCACAGGGACCGACGTGGCGGTGGAGGCATCTGAGATGGTCCTCACCGACGACAACTTCGCAACCATCGTCTCCGCGGTTAAAGAAGGCAGGTTGATCTTTGAAAACGTAAAAAAATTCGTCCACTTCCTGCTTTCATGCAACGTGAGCGAGGTGCTCACCGTGCTTTTAGCCTCGCTTCTAGGGATGCCATTCCCCCTGTTCCCGATCCAGATCTTGTGGGTAAATCTGGTAACCGACGGCCTGCCTGCTTTAGCCCTTGGGTCTGACAAACCCAACCGAGATTTAATGAGCTCCCCTCCGCGCAAATTGGGTGAAGGCATCATTACCCAGATGGGGCTTCTGGGCATAATCCTTCAGGGGCTGATATTGACCGTGGGGGTACTTGGAGCCTACGCTGCCTCGCTTTATCTTTTGCCGAACTGGTTCGCGGGCTGGCTGCCCCGGTTGGGTGAGGGACAGGCCCAAGCCTACACCGTCAATCTCGCCCGCACCATAGCCTTCTCGACCCTGGTTTTCAGTCAGTTGCTGCACGCCTTCAACTTCCGCGTGGGACGCAGTTTCCTCTTTTCAAAACAAACCCTGCGCAACCTTTATCTTAACGGCGCGTTCGGGCTCTCGCTTGCACTTCAGGCAGCGGTGATCTACTTCGGCCCGGTCGCCACCATCTTCAAAACCGTTCCTCTGAGTTGGATTCACCTGGTTGTTATAGCCGTCGCTTCGTTGATTCCGGTAATCTGCATCAATCTCCTGCGCCGAGCCACGAAGATCCAGTGAGAACAGAAGATCTGGAAAGGGTCTTCCGTATCCTGAGAGACGAGACAAAGCGACTTAATCCACCTCTGGCAGAGAAGAAAAACCGCACAAGCCCGTTCAGGGTTCTGGTAGGGGTGCTGCTTTCGTCAAGGACCAAAGACGACACAACCGGTTCTGCAGCAGATCGGCTCTTTAGAAAAGCCAGCACTCCTCAGGCCATCGCACGGATGGATGAGGACCAAATCGAGGAACTGATCTTCCCTGTCGGCTTCTATCACACAAAGGCAAAGCATCTGAAGAAGACGGCAAGGATGCTTGTTTCAGAGTTTAACGGGGATGTGCCACAAACGATACAGGAGCTGCTTTCGCTGCCAGGGATCGGCCGCAAGTCGGCCAACCTTATCCTCGCTGTGGCGTTCGGGATACCTGCGGTATGCGTTGATACCCACGTGCACCGCATCGCCAACCGCTGGGGGTATGTAAAGACCAAGGACCCTTACCAGACAGAGACGGCCTTAAGGGAGAAGTTACCCAAGAGATATTGGATAGAAATAAATAGACTACTGGTAATTTACGGACAGAATGTTTGTACACCGCAGTCGCCTTGGTGTTCGGTTTGTAAGATTGAGAAGTACTGCGATAAGGTTGGGGTGACACGGACTCGGTAGTATTTCTACGATTTTAGATAGTAGGGGCACGGCACGCCGTGCCCTTTGATTTGGAGTGCAACAACCATGTTGTTGCTGCAATGACACGGTCATTGCACTCCATAAAACTTGTATTAAGGTCGTTGCCTGACTTGACTAACCGGGCAGGAGTCGGGCAAATCTCCGCTTCCCCACCTTAAGAACAACAGGTGAGGCAATCGAAAGAACGTGATCGATATCGGTTATCTTATCACCCTCGATACTTACAGCTCCCTGCTGGATGAGTCTACGAGCCTCCCCTTTGGAGGAAGTAAGATTGTTGGCAGCGATTACGTCCACCAGCTTGGAGCCAGACGCGACCGCAATCTCAGGTATCTCATCAGGCACACCGCCCTTGGCAAATACTTTATTGAATTCGGCCTCCGCATCACGGGCCGCCTGCGCTGAGTGATAGCGGACAACCACCATCCTTGCCATCTCAGCCTTCAGATCGCGTGGATTCTCGCCCGAGGCAAGTCTTTTCCGTACCTCCTCAAGCTTAGCCTCGTCCGCGCATGCGGCCAGGTCGAAGTACTGCTCTATAAGACGATCCGGGATGGACATGAGCTTGCCGAACATCCCGGAGGGGGGCTCCTCGATTCCAACGTAGTTGTTGTAGGATTTTGACATCTTGAGGGTGCCGGAGAGGCCTTCAAGAAGCGGCATCATCATGATCACCTGAGGGGGCTGGTCGAAGGAGCGCTGAAGCTCGCGCCCCACGATAAGGTTGAGCCGCTGATCGTATCCGCCCAGCTCCACGTCAGCCTCTACCGCAACCGAGTCATATCCCTGGAAGATGGGATAAAGTAGCTCGTGAAGGAATACAGGATCGCCAGCATCAAGCCTCTTTGAAAAATCCTCGCGTTGAAGGATCTGGGAAACCGTGTATTTGCCGAGCAGTTCAAGCACCCCTCGTGTACCCAGAGCCTCGCTCCACTCCGAGTTGTAGCGTATCTCGGTTCGCTTTGGATCGAGTATTCGGTAAAGCTGTTGTTCGTAGCGGACCACGTTCGCCTCGACCTCTTCGCGGGCAAGCTGAGGACGTGTCTTGGATTGGCCCGATGGATCGCCGATCATCGCGGTAAAGTCTCCGACTATGAGAACTGCGGTGTGGCCTTCATCCTGGAACTCGCGCAGCTTGCGCAGAGGAACGGCAAAGCCAAGGTGTATCTCAGGCCCGGTTGCGTCTATCCCCAGTTTGACGCGAAGTGGACGAGCATCTTTTTGGGCTGCATCGAGCTTCGCACGAAGCTCCCCTTCGGTCACACACTCCTGCACCCCTCTCATGAGCTTTGCAAGCTCCTCAGCCATTATCAGAGCCTGAAGTCCCCGAAGTTCTCCGGATCGGTGTCCTTAAGCCTCTCCTTAAGCTCGTCAAGCTTCGCCTGCTCGTCTTCGGCAATCTCCTTGGCCTGGGCGTCCATAAGGGCATCGTCAACAAAGATAGGAGCATGCATGTGAACTGCAATAGCCACCGAGTCGGATGGACGTGCGTCTATTGAGATCAAAGACCCGTCGCGTGAAAGGACCAGGTTCGCGTAGTAGGTGTTGTTCTTCATCTTGTTAATAATGACCCGCTCCACTCTGGCCCCCAACGCCTCAACAATTCGTTTGATAACATCAAGGGTAAGTGGCCGCTCAAAAGGTTCGCGGCGAACAGCATAGGTGATAGCAGATGCCTCGACAGGCCCGACCCAGATGGGCAGCACGCGGTTGCCTTCACGTTCACGCAACAAAAGCACCGGCGTGTTGTTCAAATCCAGCGAGACCCCATGTACCTCCACCTCAATCACACTATCCCTCCTTGGCAGGCTTGGATACATCCTCTACATGAGCGGATTCTCCCTCTGGAATAATCCAAACCTTGACGGTAGCGGTCACATCCTCAAAGAGACGAATCCGCACGTCGTGAGCACCGGCCTCCTTGAGGGGATACTCGAGCATAACCTGATGGTGATCAAAGTAAATCCCCTTCTCGCGGAACCCTTCTGCGATTTGCTTTGCGGTAATTGAACCGTAGGCCTTACCTGTTTCCCCAAAGGCAAGGGTGAACTTTACATGCTCCCCATCGAGTTTGGCGCGAAGCTCCTCCACGGAGGTGCGCTGTTTTTGTATCCTGGCGCGAGTCTGGCGCATCACCTCTTTAAAATGACTCCTGTTGGCGTCGGTTGCACGCAGAGCAAGCTTCTTCGGAATCAGATAGTTGCGAGCGTAACCGTCTTTTACCCCAATTATCTCTCCTCGCTTACCAAGTTTAGCTATGTCTTCGGTAAGAATCACTTCCATAACACCTTCCTACTACCTAGCCACGTAAGGCAGAATCCCCAGGTTACGGGCCTGCTTGATCGCCCTGGTCAGCTTACGTTGATGGCGAGCGCACAGACCCGTGGTGCGACGACCAAGCAACTTCCCCTTATCGGTCAAGAAATCAGAAAGATAGCCAGCAAACGGAGAGATCACATCCTTTTTCCCCGCACAGAACCGACATTCCTTCTGGCGTCTCATCATTCTCACAGTGCTCCTTTGTTCCTTATAACTACTAGTTTACTATTATTCAGGTAATTGTCAACTTTCGAACGGGTCTTCCTCATTACCATCCGGGCCAGCGGAGCCTGCCTCCGGAGAAACCTCGCCCGCACTGGGTGCCTTCTCAAGGAACTGCAAGCGTCGCGAGACGACCTCTACCACGTAACGTCTGCTCCCGTCCTGGGTCTCGTAGGAACGGGAACGCAGTGTCCCTTCGAGGAGAACGGGGGAGCCTTTACGCAAACGCTCCCCGGCCATCTCCGCCATGCGATCCCAGACAACCACGTTGAAGAAGCTTGTTTCCTCCTTGAATCCGCCTGCATCACGGTCTCTGTAGTAGCGTGAAACGGCTATGCGGAACGAGCACACGGCTGTTCCTTTAGGGGTGTAGCGCAGCTCGGGATCGGCCACCAGACGACCCGACACTATGACCAGGTTAAGATTGGGCAGCCGTAAGTCAGCCATTTTTCTCCTCCTGTGAAGACTCCTCTTCTTGCCCCGGAGCAACACTCAGATACATCTGACGCAGCAGACGTTCGTCGTGACGGATCTCTTCCTTCAGCTTGGCGATCAAGTCAGGCTCTGCATCAAAGGCCACTCTCCAGAAGCGTGTACGAGGATGCTTCTTGATAGAATGCGCCATATCACGCACATCTGCTTGTAGTTCCTTGACGTTGACGGCCTTGCCTTTTTTAAGGAGCTTATGGAATCCCGCTTGGAAATCCTCAAGGGCCTTGTCTTCAAGATCCGGGTCAAGTATTAATACGGCCTGATAGCGTCTCAACGATCCTCCTATCTGAATTTAACAAGCAGGACATCTTGATCCTGCACTACGTAATCCTTTCCTTCGACTTTCATCTTTCCTGATCCAGAGGCCTCCTGCCAGGAACCAGCCTCTATCAAATCACCGGCACCCACAACCTCGGCCTTTATAAACCCATCTGCTATATCGGTGTGAATCTTTGCCGCGGCTTCGTGCGCTGTGGAACCTTCAGTGATCAGCCAGGTGCGAACCTCGGAACCCTTGATGGTATAGAAACGTATAAGTCCCAGAACCTTGCGCCCCTCTTCCACGAGACCGCCCACCCCCCTGTTGTCCACACCGACCTCCCCACGCAGCTCCTCACGCTCACCCGGATCAAACCCCTCAAGGACCTCCTCCAATCCAACGGATAACCGGTAGGCGCCACGAAGTTCCACCGAAGAGCACCTATCAGGGAGGTTAAGCACATCGATGCGTGGACGAGGAATAAGAAGACCCCATAACCTCAAGCACAGCGTCTCATCCTCTGTGTAGGAATCATTCAGGCTGAAAGCACCTCTGGAGGTAAGCGAGTGGTAGCGTTCAAGTAGCTGAACCTCATCGCAAGCCTGGGGCTTTTTGCGCTGCTTTGCCAACCTGCGCTCGACTATCTCCAAATCGGCAAGGGCAAGCTCTGAGAGGACAATCTCGGCATCGCGGCAAGGATCAACGGTGTCGAAAACATGGGGAATGTTCTCATCGGCAAATCCCCTGATCACGTGAAGCAGAAGATCCACGTCCCGGATATGCCCGAGAAAGCGGTTGCCCAACCCCTCGCCCTTGTGCGCATCCTTGATAAGACCCGCTATGTCGATTACCTCTATCTGGGCATGGGTCAGCTTTTGGGGGGATAGCATCTGACCCAGGCGATCCAAAGTATGGTCTGCAAGGAGCGCCATGCCACGATTGGCGTCGATGGTGGTAAATGGATAGGTCTCGACCGCCGCCCCTGCCTTGGTAAGGAGATTAAAAATGGACGATTTGCCCACGTTGGGCAATCCAACGATGCCTATCCTCATGCCGGATTGACCTTATTCATCGCGATATCAATCCCTTCACTCGTTGCCAGTAGAACTGCATCACGCGCACGTTCGATCATTCCAGGAAGCTCGGCAAGCTCGGTTTTGGAAAAGGGCGAAAGCACGTACTCGGAGAGATCAGCTCCCTCAGGCCTCGGACCGATGCCGATACGCAGCCTTGGGAAATCCTCGCCTCCAAGATGATCCCGGATAGAGTCAAGTCCATTGTGACCGCTAGTACCCCCCCTCTTCCGAAGTCTCAGTTGAGCCCACTCAAGGTCAACATCATCGACCACGACCAGGAAATCATCGCTGCACTTTTCCAAAACGTCCTTGACCACCTGTCCGGAGCGGTTCATGTAGGATAGCGGTTTTACCAACCAGAGCTCCTGCAAGCGGTATTTCCCTTCTGCAACAAGAGCCTGGTCATGGGGCCGGAATCGCCAGCCAAGCTCAAGAGCCAAGGCGTCTGCGACCATAAATCCGAGATTGTGCCTCGCAAAAAGGTACTCATCTCCAGGATTCCCCAGACCGAATACAATCACCCCTTGCTCTCGGTCTCCTCTTCGGCGGCTTCGCCCTCGGCAGCTTCCTCGACCCCGCCTTCCTCCTCGGCTTCGCCTTCCTCCCCAGCGGCGACCTCCTCAACACGACGAGGAGAGGCGATGGTCACGATCACAGCCTGAGGAGGATCAACTACTTCGATACCCTCCTCGAACTTAAGGTCGCGTATCCTGACCGCATCGCCCAACTCAAGGTGGTTTATGTCGATATCCATATGCAAGGGGAGTTTCTCAACCGGCCCTCGAACATCAACCTCGTAGCGGATGCGATCGAGAATACCACCCATCTTGAGTCCTTCCGGGGTGCCATGGGTCATGATCGGTATCTTGACGTGCAAAACCTCACCAGGATGAATCTTCTGGAAGTCAATGTTGAGGAACTCATCGGTCAAAGGATGCTTCTGGATCGCCTTTATAGCCGCACGGAAAACATCGCCCTTAGGAGGCGCGAGCTCGGTTATCATGAGCTTTCCTCGCAGGTGTGAAATTAGATCCTTAAACTCCTCTGCATCTACCGTGATAGAGTAGCTTTCTTCACCGCGTCCGTAAATCACACCAGGAATCTTGCCATCCCTGCGCAACTTACGGGTAACCGACTTGCCCGTACCCTCTCTTGTCTCAAAGTGAAGCACGTTCTTCGCCATCGTTCTCCTTCGGTTGCAACCTTAAATAAACAACGAACTCACCGATTCACCGTTGTGGATGCGACGCATCGCCTCGGCCAGAAGCTTCGCCACGGAAAGGACTTGAAACTTCTTGCCCTTCAGCCGATCGTGCACCGGAAGCGAATCGGTAACAACTATCTCCTCCATTGGAGAGGCAGTAAGTTTTGCTATTGCTTCTCCTGCAAATACCCCGTGACTGATAGCAGCTCGAACCCCATGTGCTCCGTGTTTCAAGAGAAGCTCCGTAGCCTCGATAAGGGTAGTACCGGTAGTCACCACATCATCCAGAAGTAAACAGGTCTTGTCCTCTACATCTCCCACCAGGTTAAGGGCTTCAGGCCTGTCCTTTTTCTCCCGGCGCTTGTCCACGATAGCCATTGGCAAACCGCCCATACGCTTTGCATAACCTCGGGCACGTCTTGCGCCACCTGCATCCGGTGAAACCACTACATAATCAGATAGATCGCGTTTGGCGTAAAACTCTGCGAAAACCGGCGAGGCATAGAGATGATCAACCGGTATGGAGAAGAACCCCTGTATCTGCTCGGCGTGAAGATCAAGCGCCAGCACCCTGTTCGCACCGGCCTGGATCAAGAGGTCGGCCACAAGCTTGGCGCTTATGGGCACCCGGGGCTCGTCCTTCTTATCCTGACGGGCATAGCCGTAGTATGGGATCACCGCTGTTATCCTAGCAGCCGATGCCCTCTTTGCCGCATCAAGCATCAGCAAAAGCTCCATGAGATTCTCAGCTGGAGCCTGGGTGGATTGGATCATAAAAACGTCCACCCCACGAACGTTTTCCTCTATCTTGACCCTTATCTCACCGTCCGAGAACCGATCCACGGTTATTTTACCAAAGGGAACTCCAAGCTTCTCACAAATGGCCTTAGCCAATCCAGGAACCGAGTTCCCACAGAATACCTTCATAGTATCTCGTTCCACAAGCCTCCTTTGTCTACTGGGGCGCAGGGAGTCGAACCCCGATTGGAGGAACCAAAATCCTCCGTCCTGCCATTAGACGACGCCCCAATGCTCTAGTGTCCTTACACAAAACAAACGTCCGCGTGCGCCTGCAGGAAGCGAAACCTCCACATCCGGCCCAACCGCGGCAAACAAAGCAGACCCTGATCCCGAAAGTCCTGCAAACCACGCACCATTGGAGACAAACCACCCCACCATTCTTTCAAGTTCCGGGCACCTCTTGTAAACCACCTCTTCAAAAGAGTTATAAAGCCACCGCGACGCCTCGTGGTAGCGGCGCTCGCGAAGCGCTTTAGCGAGAAGTTTACATGGATTTTTGCCGTTTGTCAACCGCTTAAGCTGCTTGTAAGCCCACCTGGTTGAGATGCCGAACCCAGGCGAGTAAATCACAAGATCAAACAAAGGAACATTCAGGGGTTCCATCCTCTCGCCGCGCCCGATCACCAGGCAGGGACGTGGATCAAGAAAGAAGGGGCAATCCATCCCCAACTCTATCGCAAGCGAGTGAAGTTCATCACGAGAAAGACGTGTATTAAAAAGCCTGTCCAATCCAAGGAGCGTTGCCGCCGCATCCGAGGAACCTCCACCCAGCCCATGACCTACTGGTATTTCTTTCTCCAACTCGATCCTCACCCCGGAACGAACACCCGTATACGTAAAGTAAAGATCGGCTGCACGCCAAACAAGATTTTTGGGATCGGATGGAACGTGCGGCATCTCACACGAAAGCTCTATGCCGCCCTGCTCACGAGCCTCAAAGCTCAACCGGTCGAAAAGGCTTACCGGAAAGAACAGCGAACGTAACTCGTGATAGCCGTCCGGGCGCCGGCGCTCCACCCACAGACCGATATTTACCTTAGCCGGTGTTCTTAAGGTAAGCACGCAGCGCCTCCTGCCATGGCCTTGGGGTACGTCCAAAGGCCTGCTCGAATTTAGCGCACGAAAGGACCGACTGCCTGGGCCTTGTGGCAATGAAGCCGATCTCAGAACCTGTGGAAGGTATTGGTTTAACCCGGCTTCCAAGGATTCGGATAATCTCCTGCCCCATCTCGAAACGATTACAGCTACCTCTGTTGGTAAGGTGAAAGATGCCGCAAGCACTGGATTGGGCGATCTCATAAATTGCCGGAAGCAAATCCGGTATATAGCCGGGCGAACCTTGATGGTCTGTAGCAAGCTTAGGGGAACGCCCTTGAGCGATCTCTCCCTTAACGAAGGAGCAGAAATCCCTTTCTACCCCGAACAACCAGGCCATCCTTATGATCACATGATCGCGGACCAACAAGCTCACCGCACGTTCAGCATCAAGCTTAGTCTTGCCATAGACGCTCAAGGGAGTTGGGGTGTCAGTCTCGGTGTAAGGTGAAGATTTGTGACCGTCAAAGACGTAGTCCGTGCTGAAATGGATGAACCGGGCGTTGAGAGCAGCCGCCGCCTCGGCCAGGTTGCGTGTAGCCTCTACGTTATCGCGCCGAGCCCGCGTCGGGGCTCGTTCACACTCGTCCACGTTAGTCATAGCTGCGGTGTGGAATATAAGATCAGGAGGAAGTGCGGCAAGGCATTTACTCACCCCTGCCTTCTCGGAAAGATCAAGCTCATTTCTGGATATCGTCCTAACCTCCTCACCCCTGGAAACAAGGAAATCATAAAGAGCCGAACCCAACCTTCCTTTGGCACCGGTAACGAGAATGGAACCCATACCGAAGTCTAGTCCCCAAAAGGGCTTGTGTCAAGAATCCCTACAAGAGGGGTTGACAATTTAATCCATAGCGTTATAATAAGAATTGTGAACAGACTTAACACTACAGTTCGCTATGCTGTTCGAGCCACTCTTCTTTTGGCGCAGCATAGAGATCGTCCTCTTTCTATCAAGGCAATCTCTGAGTCAGAGGCGCTATCTATCAAGTATCTCGAGCAGCTGTTCCTTAAGCTGCGCAAAGCCGGGCTCGTGAAAAGCGTACGAGGCATGCACGGTGGCTATTTTCTGGCCAGGCCTCCGGAAAAGGTCACGATAGGTGACGTCATCCGGGCGGTTCAAGCCGATGGGATTTATGCCGCGCCATGCACCAAACGCAGGGGCCGCTGCGAACGCCAGAAGGAGTGCAAAGCTACTAACTACTGGAGCAAGCTCCAGAAACTCCTGGATGACTTCTTCAACAATACCACCCTTGTCAGCTTTAAGGAATGACGTTCCTCGCTGTCCATACCAGCTTTTCAAACCGTACGGATGCAGAGCGGGTATCCCGTATCCTCGTGAACGAAAAGCTCGCCGCATGCGTCAACATATTGCCTGCCCACTCGATATACCACTGGAAAGGAAGTGTGGAGGCCGAAGACGAGGTGCTGGTAATCTTAAAGACCGACGAGGAAACCTACCCGGCGCTGGAGAGACGGATTTTAGAGCTGCATCCCTACGAGGTACCCATGATTGTAGCTACACCTATCTGCTCTGGATCAAAAAGTTACCTTGCCTGGATCAGCCAGAGCCTTGCAAAGGAGGAATAAATGGTAACTAAAGCCCAGGTGCGCGAAGCCTTAAAGAGGGTAATTGACCCTGAGATCGGAATCAACATCGTGGATCTGGGGCTTATATACGACGTTAAGGTAGAAAATGACGTAGCCCACGTCTATATGACCCTTACGGTTCCAGGCTGCCCCCTGGTCAATATGCTTACCCAGCAGGCCGAGAAGGCGGTGCGAGCAGTGGAAGGGATCAAGGACGTCAAGCTCGAACTTACCTGGGACCCACCCTGGAACCCGAAGATGATGAGTGAGGATGCCAAGCGCAAGCTGGGCTGGGGCTAACCAGTAACACACTCACCCTACAAGAAATACGTCATCGAGAGCAACTCGTAGATTTGCATGGCGATCTTATATGGGAGAGTATGTAAGGATTTAGGTTTAGGTGTTTATTTCTCGAGTGTATTCTATCTTCGGCTCTTATCTAAGAAGACTTACAGGTAGCGAATCTCAGGGGAGAGTTCCGCAGTCTTCCCTCAGGAGAAGGTGGAGGGACGTGGCATCCTGCTGACACGTGCACAGACTTAGCCACCTTGACAAATCGTCTGAGGTGAATATAGTTAGCGTATGCATCTCGGGCGATTAGCTCAGTTTTGGTTAGAGTGCTTGCTTGACATGCAAGAGGTCACTGGTTCAAGTCCAGTATCGCCCATCCTATCCTCAGAGGAAGGGCCCTGTGCCTGACCTGAAGGAGCTACTTAAAGAACTTCAGGCCACCGACACGGAACTTCACACCCTGACAGCCGAACGAGAGGCGATCCCTGAAAAAATCGCTGTCCTTGAGCAGGAGATCAACCTGTTGAGCCACCGTCTTGAAGAAGCCAAGCAGAAACTCACAAACTCCCGTACGGAACTAAAGCTTGCAGAACTCAATCTGACTTCACAGGAAGAGACGCTCGCCAAATACAACTCGCAGTTATTCAGCGCCAAAACAAACGAAGAATACAAAGCGTTTCTCAAGGAGATCGAAACCGCAGAGCGCAAGAAGAACGAGATGGAGGATCAGATAATCATGCTCATGGAACGCATCGAGCAAGAGGAAGTCCAGCTCGCCAAACGAAGAACTGAGAAAGAGACCGAGGAGAGCAAGAAGGAACAAGAGATTCAGGCGGTGAAGGCTTCACAATCGCAGTTGGAGGCCAGGCTCAAGGAGGTGCGCGAAAAGTACGAACGGCTACGCAAAGAGTTGCCTGCGAACATCCTTGCACTCTATGATAGGATCAAGAAAAGCAAGCACGGATTGGCTGTAGCGCGGATACTGGATGCGAATCGTTGTTCCGCCTGTCTTAACCCTGTCCCAACCCAGCAGGCAATCGAGGCCGCTCATTCCAACACACTAATCTTCTGCGAGTACTGCGGACGCATCCTGTTTCCGTAACCAAACAAGGGGGAAGCCCACCAAAGATGCAGAAACATCTTTCTGGCGAAGATAAAACCACGGCTCAGGCCTGGATTGATGGGTCCTCATCAGGCAATCCTGGACCGGCAGGGGCAGGGGTGATTATAAAGAAAGGTAACGAGGTTTTGGGGAGCTGGCAGGAGTTTTTGGGCAAGACCACCAACAATGTCGCAGAGTACAAAAGCCTTATCCTGGCGATTCGCAAATCTCTTGAGCTCGGGATCAAACGCCTCGTGGTCTATACCGACAGCGAACTCCTGCATCGTCAGCTCACCGGTCGGTATCGGATACGCAACCCGCGCATCAAGGAGCTTTTTGCCAAGGTCAGGGAGCTGCTCAAAGACCTCAAGGATTTCAGGATAAAGTATATCCCCCGCGAGCAGAACAGCGAAGCCGACCGGCTGGCACGAGCAGCCCGAAGACGCAGATGAGTGCCGCTGCCAAACTTATCCCCTACCTATCAGTAATCCAGCGCAGCCTGCCTGAAGAAACCTCCCACCTGGTAACCAAATCCGCGGGTAAGATCCTCGCATTCATCCAAAAGTCAAGGCTTAGAGTGGTCGAAAAAAACCTCTCTCTGCTTGGTTTAGAGCCATTACCAGAGGTAGCCAAAAGAACCATCGAGAACTGGACATACTCCCTCTCAGACCAACTGAGCTCCCTGTGGTTCTCCAAAAACAAGCTTCATGGCATGGTTCAAGACTGCTGGAGCCATAATCTCAACCAGGCACTTCTCATGAAGCGCGGAGTAGTGCTGCTTACAGCCCATCTTGGTAACTACGAACTGGCCGGTTCGTATCTTGCATCCTTCGATCTTCCTGTCTATGCAGTGGTGGAGGATATACCAAGCGGACACACTCAGGTCTTCAACCGCATCCGCCGCCGCTTCGGGATGGGGGTGGTCGGATACTCTGATGTCCCTCGAATGCTCAAGATACTTCGCTTGCGCAAGATACTCGTGCTTCTAGCTGACCGAGACCTGGAAGGGACTGGTGTGTGTGTGCCCTTTGGTAAAGGCATAAGACGCGTTCCTGTGGGTCCTGCACTGCTTGCTTTGCGGACCGGCGCTTGCATCCAAATCGGATACTTCGTTGGGGAGAAAAACAGAAAGAGCTACCGGTGTGTCATAAATCCGGTGCTTGAGCTGAAGCCTAAAGGATCACTGAGGGAAAAAGCCCTCTCCATCACACAAGCGATCTCTGAGGAGTTGGTAGCCGCCATCCGCAGCTATCCTGACCAGTGGTTCGTGTTCCAGGACGAGTGGGGTTCGGCGGAACCCTGCCCTCCTCAGCCCACTTGCCCTCCTAAGAAATCCTTTTAGACGCTTGCCGCAACTACTCAGCTTCAATTTGCACTTCATTATTGAACTCACGAATTTAAAATGAGTGTCGCAGGCACGTTTGCTTGACGTAACCTGAATCCTGAGTATTCTACGCTAGATGAAAAAAGCCAAGCTTGCGATCCTTGCATCAGGCCGGGGCTCGAACGCGGTTGCCATTATCAAAGCGACCCAGGCGGAAGATTTCCCTGCAGAGGTAGCAATTGTTCTATCGGACAACCCCGATGCGCCGGTTCTTGATAAGGCACGCAGCCTGGGGGTTAAGGCGATCTGGCTTGACCCGGGCCCCAAACGTACATTCCTTATCCCTGAGGTTGAAGCCAAATGGATCCAGGTGTTGCGAAAGCACAACATTGACTATGTGCTCCTTGCCGGATTCATGCGGGTAATAAAAAAACCCATGCTCGATGCTTTTGCGGGTCGGATACTCAACATCCACCCTGCGTTGCTCCCATCGTTCAAAGGACTGGAAGCTCAGCGTCAGGCATGGGAGCACGGGGTGAAATACTCAGGTGCGACGGTGCACTTTGTTGATGCCTCTCTGGACGGCGGGCCGATCATCCTTCAGGAACCTGTGAAGGTCGCCGATGACGACACCGCAGAGAGCCTGGCAGCGCATATCATTGAGGTTGAGCACCGCATATACCCTGAGGCAGTCAGATTGTTGGCGGAAGGGCATCTAAGGATAGATGGACGAAGGGTAAAGATCCTGAAGGAGGTCCATGGCGGATAAGCTTAATATTGCACTCGTGGGATGCGGAGCCAGAGCTCAAACCGCGCATCTCCCCTATCTGAAGAAAAATCCCCGTATAGACATAGCGGCACTTTGCGATGTCGATGAAGTAAAGCTCGCGACCCTGGGGGATCGTTATAAAGCTCGTAAAATCAGCACCACCTACAACGAGATCCTCAACGACCCCTCGATTGATGCGGTAGTAATAACCACTCCTTCCCACCTGCATCATCCCATGGCCCTGGCAGCCCTTGACTACGGCAAGCATGTTTTTGTAGAGATGCCCATAGCACTCAACGAAGCCCAGACAAAGGAGATGATAAGCAAATCCAGGCGCAAAAAGCTCGTACTGGCCGTGGCTCACGACGACCACTTCCGACCCGACGCAATACTCATGCGACAGTTCATGGAACGCAAGGAGGTCGGAGAACTGACCTATGCCAAAACGGGCTGGCTGCGCTCAGCCCAAAGGTGGGGTCATCCAGGATGGCAGGAAGAAAGCTTAAAATCAGGCTCCGGAGCATTCCTTACCCTGGGCATACCCTTAATCGACCTCGCTCTCTTTGTGCTTGGCGAACGCCAACCCAGCGCCATATCGGGAATGGCGTTCAAGCGCAGTCCTGATCTGGAAACCGAGGATACTGCAGTTGCACAGATAAGGTTTACCGATGATACTATTCTGGTTGTTGAGGTAAGCTGGATACTACACGAGCCGCGTGACGTACTCTACCTCAACGCATACGGAACCAAGGGTGCTGCCCTATTCAACCCCCTGGAGATACACAAGGAGATGTTCGGCAGGCTAGTAAACGTGGCACCAGCCATGAATAAAAAGACCCTTGGCCCGACTTCATACCAGGGACAGATAAACGCCTTCGTATCCGCGGTTATGGGCAAGGCACCGTTTCCTGTCCCCATAGAGGACGCCCTGCTTCTTGCCCGCATATCAGACGGGTTCTACCGTTCAGTCAAGGAACGAAAGGAAATCCCATTAAAAACCAGAGGAAGCTAGACCGCTTCAAGTGGCTTGCAGCCCTCGGATCAGGACTCCTACTCTCTTTCGCCTTTGCTCCATATCCTACGCGGTTTCTAGCATTTATAGCTTTAGTTCCCCTGTTCTGGTTGATAGAAGAGGAAAGACGCGTCTTCCTTTACGGCTACCTGTTCGGGATAGGTATGGCGGCAGGACAGATGTGGTGGCTTGTTTCGCAGACCTACCCCTTATTGCCCCTGATACGATTCCTGCTGTGGATAGGCGTCATCCTGTTGATCGGATTCCTGGCTCTCTTTCCTGCTCTCTTTGCATCGCTCACCAAGAGGATAGGTCTCTGGTCAGCCCCTCTTGTCTGGCCTGCGGTCCAGATGCTTCGCGAGCTTACGGATCTGGCCTTCCCCTGGGAGCTTTTAGGCTACAGCATGACGCCGTGGCCGCTTTTTACCCAGACTGCCTCGCTGTGGGGAGTATACGGCCTAGGCTCTCTAATAGTCCTTGTTAACCTGTGTATATACAGACTGCTGAAAGAATGGAAGACACCAAAACTCCGACTGCGTTGGGGAGGCATACTTGCAGGGGTGATGATCTTTATGGTAGGATTTGGGGCTATTCGATTGATGACCGCCAAGCGCACCTCCCCAATCAAAGTTGCCCTTATCCAACCAAACGTGCCTACGGTTCTCAAGGGATCCAGAAACCTCTATGACTCACTAATCACGGCCATGCTCGATCAGACGCGCCAAGCCGCGTTAACAAACCCCGATCTCATCCTTTATCCGGAGACTTCCACCCTGGTTGATCTCACGCGGTCTGGGAAGTATTCATCCCTGTATCTTGATCTGGTTGACAGCCTGGATATTACGCTTGCAACAGGTATCCCCCATCGGGTCAGGGATGAAGGGCGCTCACGGTTCGCCAACGCAGCCACCCTGGTTCATCCGGACGGCTCGCTCGATAAGGTCTATATCAAGATACGCCTGGCCTCTTTCGGGGAGACTATCCCCTTCGAGAACATCTTCCCCTTCCTTCGAAAGATAGACGTTCAAGGCGGGCACCACTATCGAGGCAAGGAGTACATTGTCTTTCACCGTGCACCCGAGCCCTTATCCTTTCTCATATGCTACGAGTCGATATTTCCTCTCCTGACGCGGAACTTCGTGAACAAGGGCGCAAGATTACTCTGCAACGTGACGAACGATGTGTGGTTCGGTCAACTTCAAGGACCGGCTCAGCACGCCGAGATGGCGGTTCTTAGAACGGTGGAGAACGGGGTCCCGCTGATCCGCGCTGCGAATAACGGCATCTCCATGATCATTGATCCATATGGAAGGGTTCTTGCCCAGAGTCCGCTTCTGGTAAAAACCATCGTTACCGGTGAGGTGGCGAAAGCTTCTGGACGCACGATCTACACCAGCTTCGGCTTCCTCTTCCCCTATGCAGCGGCTGCTTTTGTAGTGGTGATGCTTGTGGTCAGGCTAATCCGGCGAGGTAAGCAGAAATCCCGTTCAAAGCTAAGAAGTAGGGCGAGGCTTTAGCCTCGCAGCGAACCTAATACCCACAGGGGCACCTTGAGGTTCGCACTACATGTTAGCACTCCGTCAAATTTGATAGCGACCCACTCAATCCGTGTAATCTGTGAAATCTGTGGTTAGGCTACTCCGGCGAGGTGGACGCCGTAGGCAAGAAGATGGGAGCAGATAAGGTTGCCCTCCACGATCGTATCGAATAAGACATCGGAGTAAACCTTCTCCCCCCTGGTCAACCAAAGCATCACAAAGGCATAGACCAGGTTAAAGATAAGAAGCAGGGCGAGCACCGAGCACCATCCAAGGATAAAGGAGACAACAAGTCCACAAGCGGCCAAGAAAAGCACAACCGCTCCCAGCCTGCGGGTGAGACTCTCGCCGATAAGAACAGGTATGGTCTCGCGGCCCACCATCCGGTCGCCCTGAACGTCGCGAATGCTGTAGACAAGCGAACGGGTAAAGGCCAGGCTGAATACAAATAGTGCCGTGATACCTGTGGCAGGACTGAAGGTTGAACCGCTTGCAGGGACAACAAGAAGCGCTATAACCACGGTCCAGGCAAGCCCCAGGAAAAGGTCCTTTGAGCCAGGGATGTCCATAAGCCTGCGTGCCCCTAACCTTCGCTTTCCGAAAAGCTCCACCCGGTAGATAAGACCCAAAAGGGACATGGCAAGGATCAAGATGAAGGTGAAAGGCCCCAGCAGGTAGGAAACAACAAGGGTGGAGCCTATTCCCAAGAGTCCCAGCGTGAGCAGCAATCTCCGGAAACGAGCATAGAACCCTACTCTGGCAGGGTAGTTGATCTGGATGGAGAAGACATCGGTAAAGTGATTGAGAAGGTGCATCCCGAAGATGTATGCGGCAACGATCCATTGATAGTAAAGTTCAGGTTCTATCCCCTGCAACCGGGATGAGGTGTATACGAGCTGGGCTGCGGCAAACGCTACGAGTATGTTGCTGCGAACGATGAATCGCCATACCTCCTGTAAAAAAGAGACAAACGAACGTCTCTTCCCGACGAGTTCCATCGCATGAAGTACGCGGCGGATCATCCATGAGGGGGTTGAGGTACCGGCGGCCATTCCCACCACTTCAAAACGCCCCAACTTGTTTGCTGTTAAATCAGCCTCGGTCTCAACGTGGAACGCGGGGATTCCCTCTTCGGCGGCAACCTCGGCCAGACGCCGGGTGTTGGCACTTCTAAGACCTCCAACCACCACCATCGCCTTGACCTCCTTAGCCAGTTGTCTCACCTCAAACTGTCGTTCGTCGGTCGCCCCACAGATGGTTTCGTGTATCTGGGCATCAGGTTTCAGGCGACACACCTCCCTCTTAAGTTCCTCCCAAGCGGAAAGATTCTGTGTGCTCTGCGCAAGCAGGGTAATCTTTTCTTTACGAGGGATTCGCCTCAGTACCCTGCGCAATCCCTTCAGATCCTTCACTATGCTTACCCTTCTGCCTGCGTGCGCCGCGATACCCTTGACCTCTGAGTGTTCCCTGTCCCCAAAGATAATCACGTGTCTCGCTCTTCGTCCGGCACGTTCGGCAAGCTGCTGCACCCTTATCACCCTGGGACAGGTGGCGTCTATTATCCTCAAACCACGTTTTCCAAGCTCTGCCTTTATCTGTGGGCTTACCCCGTGCGAGCGGATGATTACCGACGCGCCGTCCGGGATCTCATCCACGCTCTCGGCAATCTTAACCCCCCGCAGCTTGAGGATCTCAAGCACCTGTGGGTTGTGGATCAGCTCGCCAAGGGTGTAAAGATTGTCTACATGCAGGGCCTCGTCGAACGTCCTGTTAACCGCCCTTCGGACCCCGTAGCAGAAGCCCGAGGTCCGCGCAAGTTTTACCTTCACTTCTTCTTATGAGATCTGGCGGCGCTGCGCTCCGCAGCAATCTGATCAAGATCCGCATCGGTTACCGGGGTGGGATAGCTCCCGGAAAAACATGCGGTGCAGAACTTCATCTTTCTCTCCCCTGCCACCGCTTCCACCATGTCCTCGTAACGTTGATAGATCAAACGGTCTGCCCCGATCTTCCGCTCAATCTCTTCCTCGGAGTGATCCTTGGCAATAAACTCGTCCCGCGTAGCCATATCGATCCCGTAAATGCAAGCAAATCGCAAGGGAGAACCGTATACCGCATAGTAGACCTCCGATGGCCCGGCCTGACGCAGAAGCTTGATAAGCTCGAGCGACGTATTCCCGCGCACAATAGTGTCGTCAACGAGAAGCAACTTCTTGCCTGCCAGTTCGCTACGAACAGGGTTGAACTTTTGGCGAACAGAGGAACGGCGCTTGGTCTGGGTAGGCATGATGAACGTACGCTGGATGTAGCGGTTCCGGATCAGTCCCTCGGAAAGACGCCAACCCGTTGCCTCAGTCAAAGCCAGGGCGGCGGGACGCCCGGTATCAGGAACAGGCACTACCACCTCGGGCTCGATCCCCACCTCGCGGCATCGCCTTGCCAATGCCTCACCCAGACGTCTGCGTGCCTCAAGCACACCTATACCCTCGATGACCGAGTCGGGCCTGGCAAAGTAAACCCACTCAAAGATGCAGGGATGATGATCCGGTTCGGCAATCTGACGGCGTGTCTCTTTTCCGTCCGCACTTACATGAACCGCCTCACCTGCAGCCACGTCACCCAGGGGTTCAAAACCGAGGAAATCGAAGGTAACCGTCTCCGAGGCGAACGCCGTCACAGCATCCTTTCTGCCCATCACGAGCGGACGGATACCCAGGGGGTCACGGAAGGCTAAGAGACTGCCGTCGCCGAGCATGGCCACAACCGAGTACGTCCCTTGCACCCTTCGGAATACACCGGCCACCGCATCGAAGAGATCGTCAAGGGAGAAGACGGACGAACCTTTATGCACCAGCTCGTCGGCGAAGACGTTAAGTATGGCCTCAACGTCGCTTGTGGAGTTCAGCTTCCTGCGATGCACCCTCTGCAGCTCCTCTTTAAGGGCAAGGAAGTTGATAACGTTGCCGTTATGCACCATGGCCACCCCGTAGGGGTAGTTAACGTAGAAGGGCTGGGAGTCCTCCGGCGACCCCCGGCCTATGGTGGGGTATCGCGTCTGGCCAATCCCGACCGTACCGCGCAAACGAGAAAGGTTCTTACGATTGAAGACACGCTGAACCAAACCGATTCCCTTCTTCAGATGCAGAATGCCGTCGTAGGTTGCAATCCCTGCCGCATCCTGACCTCGATGCTGAAGGGTCAAAAGCGCCTCGTAAAGATCGTATCCGACATCACGATCCTGACTGATTATGCCGACGATCCCACACATCAGCGATCACCTCGGTTCAAAGAATCATTGGCAGGATGTTTGGGCTGCGTTGCGGGTGTTACGGGTGTTGCTGGCTGTGCTGTGTCGAGTTGAACGCTGTCTCGGAGCAGCGTATCCCGCGGATCGATCATCTGCAGCCTTTCCTTTGCTACCTGGCGAAGGAAGTCGGGATCAGAAGCTAGTCGCTCGACCTTCTGGTGGGTAATCTCGATTTCTGCTTGGAGCTCGATCATGCGTTTCTCAAGCTCGGCTTCACGATGCTTCATCTTTATTAGCTTCACAAGTCCGTTCGGCCCGGCCAGGAACAAAAACGCCACCACAGCCACCACGGCAAGCACAATTAACCAGCGTCTGCCCTTTTTCATGTGAAGAGTCTGGATCCAAAGAAGCGAGCACCGGTCTCTTCTTCGATCCTTAAAAGTTCGTTGTACTTGGCCACCCGTTCCGAGCGCGTCGGTGCACCGCTCTTGATCTGACTCACGTTAGCGGCCACCGCAAGGTGGGCTATGCTCACATCCTCGGTCTCACCCGAACGATGAGAAAGAATGGTGCTGTAACCTGCATCCTGCGCCAGACGGATGGCGTCCAGGGTCTCCGAAAGCGTGCCTATCTGGTTCGGCTTCACCAACAACGAGTTAGCCACTCCTTGCTCTATGCCGCGGGAAAGGATCTCAGGGTTGGTAACGAAGATATCATCACCCACAAGCTGAACACGATCACCAAGGCTTGTTGTAAGAAGCTTCCAACCGTCCCAGTCGGTCTCAGCAAGTCCGTCTTCTATCGAGACAAGGGGGTAGCGTTCCAGGAGATCTTCGTATAGATCTATCATCTCCTCGGCACTCAGCGAACGCTCACCAAGGAGATAACGACCGTCGGTGTAGAACTGGCTTGCGGCTACGTCGAGTGCTAAAAATATCTGCTCACCTGGCTTATAACCTGCCTTCTCGACCGCCTTGATCATCAGCCCTATTGCCTCTTCGGTATCGGCAAGATTGGGGGCAAAACCTCCCTCATCACCGATTCCAGCATCCACACCTGCATCCACAAGCTCCCTTTTGAGCACATGGTAGATTTCGGCACCGGCACGAATCGCCTCGGCAAAACTCGTAAATCCTGCAGGGACCAGCATGAACTCCTGAAATTCGAGGTTGTTGGTTGCGTGCGCTCCTCCGTTGATCACGTTGAGGAGCGGAACAGGCATGGTGTAACCGACTATACCACCAAGATACCGATATAGAGGGAGGCCGAGGCTCTCAGCAGCCGCCTTGGCAACGGCAAGTGAGGCGCCGAGAATCGCGTTTGCGCCCAGCTTTTGCTTGTTTTCGGTCCCGTCAAGATCGAGAAGGATGCCGTCAATCAACCGCTGGTCAAAGGGAACCTCTCCCACCAGAGCCTTGCGGATCAGGGTGTTTACGTTACCGACCGCCTTAAGAACACCCTTGCCGCCGTAGCGGTTCGCATCTCCGTCACGAAGCTCAAGCGCCTCAAGCTCGCCCCTGGATGCACCTGAAGGAACCATAGCCCTGCCCGAAGAGCCGTCCTCCAGGATACACTCCACCTCAACTGTAGGGTTGCCCCGGGAATCAAGAACCTCACGGCCAACAAGATCAAGAATACTCATCATGTTTCCTTTCACTCTCCCTGAGCTGAGATACTTCCATACTCCTTACGACGCTCCGCATAGAGTGGGAAGCTCTCGCAGAGCTCGCGGACTTTTGCTTTTACGCGAGGATAGACCTCTTCGTCTTCGATGTTGGAGATGACCTCATCTATGAGTTCTGCCACCTTTGCCATCTCAGGCTCCTTCATCCCACGAGTGGCAAGTGCCGGGGTTCCCAATCTGATGCCTGAAGCGATGAAGGGCTTTTCAGGATCGTATGGTATGGTGTTGCGGTTGCAGGTGATGCCTGCCCTCTCCAGCCTGCGCTCGGCCTTGCGCCCGGTCACGCCCTTGGGACGCAAATCCACCAGCATGAGATGGGTGTCTGTCCCGCCTGCCACCATCCGGTAGCCACGCTTGGTTAATTCCTCAGCAAGGGCCTTGGCGTTGGCCACGATCTGCCTCTGATAGAGAACGAACTCCTCGCTTAACGCCTCCTTGAACGCCACGGCCTTGGCAGCAATCACGTGCTCCAGCGGACCGCCCTGCATGCCCGGGAAGCTTACCTTGTCCACGGTCTTTGCGTATTCCTTCTTGCACATGATGATCGCGCCGCGCGGCCCACGAAGCGTCTTGTGAGTGGTGGTGGTGGTGATATCCGCATAGGGAATGGAGGAGATGTGCAGCTTGGCAGCAATCAGGCCTGCGATGTGGGCGATATCCGCAATAAGATAGGCTCCCACATCGTCGGCAATCTCGCGGAACTTATCAAAGTACATGGTTCTTGGATATGCCGAAGCACCGGCAACGATCATCTTCGGCTTTGCCTCACGGGCGAGTTTGAGCAACGTGTCGAAGTTGATCTGCTCGGTTTCGGGATCAACCTCGTACTGCACCACCTTGAAGAATCTTCCTGAGAAGTTTATGGGGTGTCCGTGCGAGAGGTGCCCACCGTGTGAAAGGTTGAGTCCAAGGAGGGTATCGCCAGGCTCTGCCAGAGCAAAGTAGGCGGTCATGTTGGCTGTGGTGCCAGAGTGCGCCTGAACGTTCACGTGGTCTGCGCCGAAAAGCTCTCTGGCACGCTCGATCGCAAGCTTCTCCGCCTCGTCAATGAACTCGCATCCACCGTAGTAGCGTCCGTACTTGGAGTAGTCAATCTCGTCTGTCTCCTTACCCCACTTGTAGGGATAGCCCTCGGCGTACTTGTTTGTTAGAACAGAGCCGAGCGCCGCCAAAACCGCCTCTGATACGAAGTTTTCGGATGCAATCAACTCCAGACCCGCATGTTCCCGCTCGGTCTCTTTACGGATAGCGGCAAAAACTTCAGGATCAGTGTCGTACAATTCCTTCGAGTACATCAAACCTCCTTGGAATCCTTGAATCTTTATTTTATACTCATTATAAGCCAAGTCAAGGGTTAGCCCTTTATATAAGGACGCGGAGACTGCCTCTTATCTCGAAATAAAACTAAATCCAAGCAAGGCAGGAGCTCGTAGGGACCGACCTCAGCGTGCCCCTTGGGGTACTGAGTGCCCCATAGGGTATTAGGTCGGCCCGCCCTTCCTAAAACCGGAGGGTGGAACCTATCAACTGAGACGATCCAACTCGGCAAGGAACCTTTTCGTCTCATAAGCAGGGTTCTCGGCCCCGAAGATCGCAAAGATCACCGCAACACCGTAACATCCAGCCCCAATCATCTCCCCCACCCTCTGGGGGGTGATGCCGCCGATCGCATAGCAAGGCAGGCGGCTTGCGGCAACCAGTTCCTTGAACTTATCCAGTGCTACCACTTCTTTATGCTTGGTTGTCGAAGGATAGGGGCTTGATAGACCGATGTAGGAAATATCTTCAGGAGTCCAACGTTTTACGAGATCCATATCCTCATAGCATGATACCCCGATGATTGCATCCTTGCCCAGGATTCCCTGCGCTTGAGGGACTTGTGGATCATCCGCACCCAGGTGCACGCCGTCGGCTTCGATCGCATTGGCAAGCTGGGGCGAATCGTTGACTATGAGCAAGGAGTTATATTCCCTCGTGAGTGCCCTGATCTCCTGACCCAGCCTCAGCCGCTCATCAGCCGGAGTCTTTTTGAATCGAAGCTGAAGAAATCCGGCTCCCGCCTCAAGAACCTCCTGTACTTTCTCCAGGAGCAGATGGTTGGGCAGGACCTTCTCGTCGGTTATTGCGTATAGACGTGGTAGCCTCATCCCTTCATTGCCCGGTCGAACGCAGACCAGAAGGGATCAACCCTGGGATGCTCCAACGGCTCGCGCTTGCCTTCGCGGATAACGATGATGCCGTCAGATGCGGAAAGGAAGCGGCCGATCTGGGTTACCGGTGTGCCGTGAGTTCCCATGTGTTCTTTGAATGACTCCCAGTGATTTTCTTTGATCGCAAGAATCAGCGTTCCTTCGCTTATGGAGATCTCAGGCTGCATGCCGAACATCTCGCAGATTGCGCGTATCTCAGGGTAGACCACAATCTCCTCGTAGCAAAGTTCCAGGCCGACCTTTGATGCCTCGGCCATCTCGATCGCGGCACCTATCACCCCGCACTCGGTGGCATCGTGCATGGCTGAGACTCCATCCTCACGTACACCGAACCGTGCCGCGGCCAGGGAATCGTCCACCGTGCTCATGAGATTGAAGACCTTCCAGCCCTTGGCCGCGATCTCATCCCCCAGTTCTTTCTTGATCTTCTCGTTGAAGAGCCTTGAGAAGATGCCAACGGCTTCAACCGCGGCGCTCTTGGTCATGCAGAGGATGTCACCCGGTCTGGCCATCTGAGGGGTGATGTAGGCATCCTCATCGCCAACGGCAATGAATGTGGCGCCTCCGACCATCGGGTAGTCGGTGCCTGTGTAACGTGCGGTGTGCCCGCCGATTATGGCCACTCCGTACTTCTCTGACTCGCGGTCAAACACCTTCCAGATCTTAGCAAACTGCTCCTCGGTGATACTCATGGGCATGTTGAAGTCGAAAACAGCATAGGCCGCAGGAAGCGCGGAGGTTGTGACGTCTGAGGCAAGGATGTGCCAAGCGAACCACGCCGCCTCTTCCCAACCGTAAGGCGGAACGATGTAGATGGGATCGGTGGTAACTGCCATCACCTTGCCGGGTGCGGTTCGCACGATTGAGATATCCACTCCGTGATGGGGACCGACCAGGACCTCGGGACGTTTGGCGCCTAAAGAAGGATAGATTACTGTATTGAAGAACTCCGGTGAGACCTTACCTATGGCAGGAAACTTGGCTTCTTCGTTCACTTGCTCCTCCTTGTCTATAGTCAACGATTACAGAGATTGAATTATAACCCTTAGCCCATTCATGTCAAAGAGTTAACGATTTATCCGCAGATGACGCAGATCAAACCAAAATCCGTGGAATCTTTGTAATCTGTGGATAGTTACTTGAGGTGATTGATAATGGGCGTGCCCTCACCGGCATATAAAAGATCGGCCAGTTTGCGGTCTATGTATGCTTCAGCAGAAGCAACGGCATCGGCCAGTGATGATCCACGGGCGAGGAATGCGGTGATTGCTGCAGAGAGCGCGCATCCGGTACCGTGGACATCGCGGAAACCTCGCCTGGGCTTAACGAATCTGCGGGCATTGGTGCGGGTAAGGAAAAGATCCACCACCTGATCTTCCTTCAGGTGCCCGCCCTTGATGAGCACCGCCTTGGCCCCGATATTGAGCAAAGAACGCGCGACCCCTTCAAGTGAACTGTTGTCAACGATGGTGATGTCCAGAAGCCTCTCCACCTCAGGCACATTGGGGATGATCAGAGCGGCGCGGGGAATCACCTCTTTTCTGTAGAGTTCAATCATCTGGGAGGAGGCCAGTAGGAGACCTGAACCGGATTCAAAGATCGGATCAACCACCACAGGGAACGAAATCTTCTTCAGGAACTCGATTATCGCAGGCAGCGCTTCGGTGGTAAGAAGACCGGTCTTGGCAGCAGCAGGCTGGCGGTCCTCCAAGAGACAGTTGATCTGTTCTGAAACCAGTTCAGGCTTAACCACTACGGCCCTTCGTATCCCGAAGCTGGACTGCACTGTAATCGCTGAGACTACTGAAAGTCCATGCACACCCAGTTCGTGAAAGACCTTGAGGTCCTCCTGGATACCGGCACCGCCAGATGGATCAAAGCCGGCTATGGTAAGCGCTAAAGGCACCTTAGCGTTCATCTAAAGATAGATATCCTTTCTGCTTGCCCTTGCGGTAGGCAAACCCTACGTTGTACCGCTGACATCGAAGACAGCGCTTTGCTTCCTCCTGATCTGATTCTCCGGTCAATCCGCATATGGTCTCTACGTAAAGACCCGGATTCTTGTAATTGGTTTGTTCTTTGACCCGTGATTTGACCGGAGGCTTTTTCTCGGTCCATGCAGCGCCCTCAAGCCTCTCAAGCTCGAAGTCAGGATCAAAATCTGCAATATGCTCAAAGAATCTGGGCAGGAACCGCGGCCTTAAGAAGAAATCTATGGCCTGTGCTGCCTTACGTCCGTCTGCCACAGCCTCGACAGCTGTTGCCGGGCCGCGGACCATGTCGCCGCCGGCAAAGAGCTTGCGGTGAGGGACCCGTAAGCTGCGGCGCACCTTGATCCTGCCGTCTATGTCTGTAGGAAGGTTTTCTAGGAGTGTAAGGTCAGGCTCCTGACCGACCGCGACGATCACCGCCTCAACCTCTTCGTTCCACTCTTCACCTTCGACCGCCTCAAGCTCGGACCGCCTTCCTTTCCCATGATCAACCAGCCTCATGCGTCCGAAACGCACACGTTCAACCCTATCCTTGCCTTCGAACCTTAGGGGAGCGGCAAGGAACTTAATCTTCACCCCTTCCTTCTCGGCCTCGGCTACCTCTCCTGCATAGGCAGGCATATGCTCACGCCTACGACGGTAGAACAGGGTCACGTTCTTTGCTCCAAGCCTTAATGCTGCCCTGGCTGAGTCCACAGCGGTGTTGCCTCCACCCAGAACCGCAACGTGGCCGGAGAATGAATAAGAGGATTCACCTGTGCAAACATCACGTAAGAATAAAAGTCCTGGGATTACGCCTCTGAGGTTTTCTCCCTCTATTCTTAAGGGCCGGGGCTTGGATGCCCCCAAAGCCAGATATAAGGCGTCGTAGGAGCGCTCCAGTTCACCTAGATCGAGGTTCTCTCCCAGTGTCTTGTCGCCTTTGAAATGAATCCCCTCGCTTGATGAAAGGATAAAGTCGATGTCTTCCTTCAAAGCCTCACGCGGGAACCTGAAACAAGGGATGGTAGTTGAAAGCAGCCCGCCAGGACTCCCCTCCCGATCGAATATATCAACCGAATAACCTCGTTTTGCAAGAAAATAGGCGCAGCTGAGGCCCGATGCACCCGCTCCAACAACCGCTACTTTTTGAGGATGCTTGACGGTGAACTGCGAGTTAGTAGACCCGCCACCGCTGTGTTCCCCGGCACTTCGCTTGAGCGCCCGGATGGCCACAGGCTCCTCTATACGGGTTCTGGTACAAACATTCTCACAAGGTGCAGGACAGATCCTGCCAAGGGTCGCGGCCAGAGGCGCACGCTCACGAATAAGCTCAAGCGCTTCGGCATAACGTCCTGCTACAACAAGCGCCACGTAGTCTGAAACGTTTATCTCCGCAGGGCAGTCACCCCTGCAAGGGGCTGTCTGGAGCCGTGTGCCGCGGTAGGCGTCGTAGGCAACAAGGAGATAATAGAATCCAAATGTAACACCCCATAACAGCCAGATAAGCCAGGTTAGATTCGTGAGTTCATTCTGGATCACTACTATCCTTATCATAGTCAAGGGGAAAAGCACGAAACCCGCATCCAGGATCAAGGCTGCGATACCGATACCTATCCTTCCCGTAGCAAGTTGTCCCAAACCGGGAAGAAAGAGTGAAAGTATAACTCCTGCCAGCCTCTTTTTACGCTCCCTTCCCCTTCGTTCGGCAACGGTCATCACGTTAGAAGCCATAGCTCAAGCCCGCTCCTGCGCTCAGGTAGTTTATGATACCCAGATCCGGCACGTCCGGATCGATCGCCGCGGCGTAGTTACCAAAGAGCGCGGTTGTTGTGTTCGCACGAATTGAAAGATCAAGCCCCAGACCTTTCCATTCAAGCGTGGTGGAGACCCCGAAGAAGAGTCCGGGGATCGAGTAGATAGGCATCTCTTCTATCTTCGTCACGCGGTAGAAGAGAGCCTGACTGAAGCGGATAGGTACCTTCCAGTTATAACCGAAACCTGTCCCGAAGAACACCTCACTAGTTCCGCGCCCCCATGTTCTTGACGCGGTAAAACTCGCATCTATAATCCAATCCCCAGGTGTTACTTGAATCCCTCCACGGAAAGAGGTCCGCGGGGGCAGGGTAAGCAACTCCCTACTCTCCACCTCACTCACCTGAAGATCATCATAGCCCAGCACAACGGTCATCTCACCTTTAAGAATCCTTGCATCAGCGTCCACCTCGAGGTTCTCAGTATTAAGCTCGACAACCCGAGGCAGCCCTCCTCTCCTGCTTCGCCCGATCCTTGTGCGCAGTATGTTCGCGCCTAGATCCTGCTCTACTGAAAACCCCCAACTAATTAGATCGCTCGGCTTCTGCATTCCGAAAGCCGCTCCCAGCTGATTCCCAACGAGGGTAGCAGAGTATTTGTTGGAGTATATCTCGCCTCCTTCAACCACCGCTGAAATAGACACCCCGACGTCCCATTCATCAGATTCGGAGTAAACCCTAGCACCGGTTGGCTTCAACACAGAGGTAAGGGTATCCGTATAGTCAATCCAGCCGTCGAAGGTGCTCCAACGAAAAGCAACCCCGTAGTTTATCCCCCCCTCTTCGGTGGCAAGGATAAGATAGAAGGGCGTTGCCTTGAGTCGGGCTCTGCCCTCAATAGCCATCGATCCACCCCCCTCTCCCTTCAGGTCTATGAGTATAGGGATAGTAGTTCCCTCTTCCTGGCCGGGAAGATCGGCCTCTGTAAGGGTATCGTGCAACGAGTAGGTGGCGCTGAAGGCAACATCTGCACGGACAAAAATATCCCCATTGAAGCGGTCTCCTTCTACGTACGCAAACCCCACAACCACCTCACCCATCCTTACCGCACCGCCGCCGAAGTATACCCCGCTTGCCTCCTCAGCGTAGAAAGAGATGGGCACCTTCACCTCGCCCACGTAGGGTATATCGGAACTCAGGGTAAGTTCCACACCTCCAGTCCGGCCGAAGCCTGCTGCAATGGCTCCTGCGGCGGTTTTCACCAAGGCAAGTGCCGCCGGATTGCTAACCGCGCCGCGCATACACGAAGCAGATGCTGGGTTCTTGTAATCATAGTTCAAAAGATACAGGTAAGGATCAACATAGTTGTAGGAAAGAGCCCCCGAGATAGAGGCAACACCTTCCAACGAGAAGGCCGTGTCCCCCACGATCTGCCCTACAAGGGTCATTAATAAAAAAGTCCACCCCATTGGTATGATTATAAGACACAAGCCCCACAAGTCAACCACCCGTGGTTCGTGCGCCAAGAGATCGTTACCAGGGTTGGATGGTTTTGAGAGCTTGGCTACACTGACTATCCGCCTAATACACCCACATACTCAGGAAACTGGTATCTAACTGACAGCAGTCCCTCAGGGCTTACTGGAGGCGGCACCTGTTCCGGCAAGCGGACCTACTACGAAGAGTAAGTAACTCAAACGATTAGAGGAGGGGCTTGCCCCCTCCTCTTTTTGGCCTTGACATTGCCCAAGAACCGGCTTATAATCAGATATAAAGGAGGTCGAGATGATCAATATAAGTCTTTTAGCTTTAACCCTGTGTGGCGGGATTCTTGTACAACCCTTTCGTATCGCCGATTCCGAGCAAGGTCACCATCAGGGCTGCCTTCGCGTTGCAATGGCCTCTGACGGGCATTTTGCCGTAGCATGGTTGGACAGCCTGCAGCTTGATCGCTGGCGGTGTAAGCTTGACCTGTATATACGTTTCTTTGACCCGGACGGCAACCCCTTAACCGAGGCTTACAAGATAGCCAAGATGGCGGACACCAACCTGATCTGCAATTCCCATCTTGACATGGATTCAGCAGGCAACACCGTCCTGATCTGGACAGAATATGCTTGGCTGGAACCTAATGAGGACCTTTTACGTCTACAACTTTTTGACCCGAGCGGCAGCGCTCTAGATTCCCCTCAGACAGAGCGTCAGGGATATATCAGCTCCGGCAGAGCGGTTGCGGTGAGTCTTAACAACCAGGCCGAGTTTGCCATAGCCTGGGATAGAGGAGGGGTGATTTGCGCCAGACGTTATTCTTTCCAGGGCGGTCCGCAGGGTGATTCCTTCGTGGTTCACGACGATCCCCCTGATGATTTCTATTCCAAGCATCCTGGTGTGGCGCTGAACGATGCAGGCGACCTGGTGGTAACCTGGTATGCATCTCAAGGTTATCCCAGTTATCCCAAGTTTCAGGTGTTTGATGCTGAGGATGAATCAATCCTGCCCTGGGAGCCGATGGGGCATCTGGTAAATGAGGACAGCTCTAGCGCCTGCCGGGTTGAGGCTTACTGGCTGGATAACGACCGCTTCGTGATGTTCTGGAAAGATCCGAGTGGTTATCCGATTATTGTGGGTCGGGTGTTCAGCGACAGGGGTTTGACGCGCCATCCTATACGCGGGCTGATATGGTGGGATTCCTTGTGGCTTTCTCATGGCGGCGGAGAAGGCTGGTATTCCACCGCCGTTTCGCCTAACGACAGCTTTGCCTACACGCACACGAGGAGTTACACTGACTATCCTGATACGTCTGATCCGTCCAAGCTGCGTTGGTGGGATCATGGTGGAGGGATACTGGGATACATACAAGACAACGAGCCGATACGCCGCACCACCCTGTTTGAGTATACCCCGCCCTGGGGAGCGGATACCGTGAACAGCCGTTTTGACAATTGGACCCACGTTCAACCTCCTGCGGTGGCCTGCTGCGATGATCGCCTCGTTTGGGTGTACTCCCGCCTTAACACCGACACCATCTTCGAGGCCTTTGCAATGATCACCGACTGGGACATGGGCGTAGGGGTAGTTGAATCCCCTATCCAGACCGCATCCCCCATCCATCTTGAGGCATCCCTCAACCGGCTCTCATACGACGTCCCTGGCGAAGCCCGTCTTACCCTCTACTCCGCCGACGGCCGCCGCGTGCTTGAGGAGACTATCAAAGGAGAAGGCACCTGGACGCCCTCCTCCCACCTCCCAGCAGGGGTGTATTTCGCAAGGGTTGAGGGGGAAACAGCCAGCGCCAGAGCCAAGGTTGTGATCATCCACTAAACCTTGACAAACAGGGGGATGTGCCTTTAATAACAAAAAGGAGGTAGTAATGCTTAATATAAGTCTTTTGGCTTTAACCCTGTGCGGTGGTGTTCTTGTGCAGCCCTTTCGCATCGCCGAGGCTGAGCCAGGGCATCATCAGAGGTGCCTGCGCACAGCAATGGCATCTGACGGGCATTTTGCCGTAGCATGGGTAGACT